>Ga0315298_1000073_pt1 | contig 185591 bp, 174 predicted proteins | sample WHS_1_MG_FD_203077 | JGI IMG/M metagenome (GOLD analysis project Ga0315298, IMG submission 203077) | Extremophilic microbial mat communities from Washburn Hot Springs, YNP, Wyoming, USA - WHS_1_MG | ecosystem: Environmental > Aquatic > Thermal springs > Hot (42-90C) | place: USA: Wyoming...
TGTGAACGTTGCAGTTGCCGTCTTCACACCATCAAGATTCGTAAATGTACAAGTTGCCGTCTGTGTACCATTACCAGAAACTGTACCCGTACATGTCGTCCAAGCTACAGTAGAACCAGTAGATGCACTCGCTGTCAATACTACTGTTGAGCCATGGTCAAAATTTGCACTGCCTGTACTACTTGTAGGATAATTGTAACTTATCCCTACAGGATTAGAACTTATGCTACCACTACCATTACCTACCGCATTCGCTGTCACCTGATATTGATTAAGTGTAAATGTTGCAGTTGCCGTCTTCACACTTCCGAGATTAGTAAACGTACAAGTTGCCGTCTGTGTACCATTACCAGAAACTGTACCTGTACATGTCGTCCAAGCTACAGTAGAACCAGTAGATGCAGTCGCTGTCAATACTACTGTTGAACCATGGTTAAAATTTGCACTGCCTGTACTACTTGTAGGATAACTAAAGCTTATTCCAGCTGGATTAGAACTTATGCTCCCGCTACCATTACCTGCCGCATTAGCTGTCACCTGATATCGATTAAGTGTGAACGTTGCAGTTGCCGTCTTCACACCATCAAGATTCGTAAATGTACAAGTTGCCGTCTGTGTACCATTACCAGAAACTGTACCCGTACATGTCGTCCAAGCTACAGTAGAACCAGTAGATGCACTCGCTGTCAATACTACTGTTGAGCCATGGTCAAAATTTGCACTGCCTGTACTACTTGTAGGATAATTGTAACTTATCCCTACAGGATTAGAACTTATGCTACCACTACCATTACCTACCGCATTCGCTGTCACCTGATATCGATTAAGTGTGAATGTTGCAGTTGCCGTCTTCGTACCATCGAGATTCGTAAATGTACAAGTTGCCGTCTGTGTACCATTACCAGAAACTGTACCTGTACATGTCGTCCAAGCTACAGTAAAACCAGTAGATGCAGTTGCTGTCAATACTACTGTTGAGCCATGGTTAAAATTTGCACTGCCTGTACTACTTGTAGGATAATTGTAACTTATTCCAGCAGGATTAGAACTTATGCTACCACTACCATTACCTGCCGCATTCGCTGTCACCTGATATTGATTAAGTGTAAATGTTGCAGTTGCCGTCTTCACACCATCAAGATTCGTAAATGTACAAGTAGCCGTCTGTGTACCATTACCAGAAACTATACCTGTACATGTCGTCCAAGCTACAGTAGAACCAGTAGATGCAGTCGCTGTCAATACTACTGTTGAACCATGATCAAAACTTGCACTGCCTGTACTACTTGTAGGATAATTGTAACTTATCCCTACAGGATTAGAACTTATGCTACCACTACCATTACCCGCTGCATTAGCTGTCACCTGATATCGATTAAGTGTAAATGTCGCTGTTATACTTGAGTCCTGAGTTATTGTAAAAATGCAATCCCCTGTGCCGGTGCAACCACTCGCTGAGCCTGTGCCATCTGACCAGCCAGTAAAGGTTGAACCAGAGTCAGCCTGAGCGCCAAGGCTAATTTCTGTGTCACGGGCAGCCGTACATGCACCCCTATTATTGTTCCATCTAAGTGTGCAACCATCCGCATTTACAATGCCTCTGCCTGTGCCCGACTTATTGACAGTTAATATATAAATTGATGTATCGTAATAACATATCTCTTCCCTTAAAGCATCCGAGTCATTCCCAGTTTCCGCAGTGTTTCCTGTTGTAACAGTATAAGATCCTGGGTCTATAGACGTATCAACACCAGAAACTTCCGTGCTATTCACTATTGCTCCCGACGTATCTTCTACCACGCAACCTTTTATACCGCCATTCCCATCAAGCTTCAAACCCCAAATATCATAACCACCCGCACCAAAAGAATTTGTATAACCAGCTACAATATAACCATCAGATGTCTGCTGTATTGATGAAGCATAATCATAGCCCGTCCCCCCATAGGTCTTCTGCCAAACTATTTCCCCATTTCCATCAAGCTTCAAAACCCAAATATCATAACCACCCGCACCAAAAGAATTTGTATAACCAGCTACAATATAACCATCAGATGTCTGCTGTATTGATGAAGCATAATCATAGCCCGTCCCCCCATAGGTCTTCTGCCAAACTATTTCCCCATTTCCATCAAGCTTCAAAACCCAAATATCATAACCACCCGCACCAAAAGAATCAGTATAACCAGCTACAATATAACCTCCATCAGATGTCTCCTGTATTGATGAAGCATATTCATAGCCCATCCCCCCATAGGTCTTCTGCCAAACTATTTCCCCATCCCCATCAAGTTTCAATACCCAGATATCATAACCTCCTGCACCAAAAGAATTTGTATAACCAGCTACAATATAACCTCCATCAGATGTCTGCTGAACGGAATAAGCATAGTCATACTCTTCTCCACCATATGTCTTCTGCCACTCTACTTCTCCATTTCCTTTAAGCTTCAACACCCATATATCATACTTTCCTGCGCCAAAGGAATATGTGCAACCAGCTACAATATAACCCTCATCAGATGTCTGCTGAACAGAAAAGCCATAATCACTTTTAGAACCTCCATATGTCTTCTGCCACTCTACTTCTCCATTTCCTTTAAGCTTCAACACCCATATATCATAAATCCCTGCACCAAAAGAATTTGTATAACCAGCTACAATATAACCTCCATCAGATGTCTGCTGTATTGATGAGGCATATTCATAGCCCGTCCCTCCGTAGGTCTTCTGCCAAACTATTTCCCCATTCCCATCAAGTTTCAATACCCAGATATCATAACCTTCTGCACCAAAAGAATTTGTGTAACCAGCTACAATATAACCTCCGTCACTCGTCTTCTGAACGATAGAAGCATAATCATAGCCTCCTCCTCCATATGTGTATGCCCACTGCTGGGCATTCGCAATTCTTACTATAATTAAAGAAATTAAAAGAATAAATCCTGAGAAAAATAAATTTTTACTCCTTGCCATCTTGTTCCCCCTATTTTAGAATCTTTCAAATTAAATGCTTCTCCTAAAAACCAAAGAAAAAAAACTTATATATATTAAATATCTATATCATCCTTGTCAATGAATAAAATAATGCTTTTACGTAAATATCATTTATGTACACATGGAAACTATTTATGGATAAAATAATGCAGATATTGCGAAAAAATTATTTCTGTCACCCAATAACATCCTTTTAAACAACGCAATAAACGCAATAAACGCAAAAAACGCTATAAACGCTCAGCGCTTTGCGCAGATAATTTGCAAAAAAACTTAAAAATTAGTAATATTAAGTTCATTGACTAATCTAAAATTTCTTTTTATTAAACAACAATTGATGAAAGAGATAGAAAAACTAAGAAGACAGATAGACAAAATAGATACAGAGATACTCGATTTATTAAATAAACGGTCTGAGATCGTTCTTGAGATAGGCAAGATCAAAAGAGAAAAGAATGCAAATTTTTATTCGCCCGAGCGTGAAAGAGACATATTACAAAGACTCATATCCTCAAACAAAGGACCATTCCCAAATGAAACCCTTAAAGTAATATATCGAGAGATTTTATCAGCTTCGCTCTCTCTCGAAGAACCTCTCAAAGTTGCATGTCTTGGTCCGCTTGCAACATTCACACACCTTGCTGCTATAAGACATTTCGGCTCATCAGCCACCTTTGTACCTGTTGAAAGCATCAAAGAAGTCTTCGATTCTGTCGAATCTGATAAGACATTATTTGGTGTAGTCCCAATCGAAAATTCTAATGAGGGCGTTATAAGTTCAACACTCGATCTATTCATGGATTACGATTTAAAGATCTCAGCTGAGATACTCCTTGAGATTTCACAAAATCTTTTATCCAAAGCAAAAGACAAGAAGAAGATTAAAAAGATATATTCTCACCCAACTGCAACAGCCCAATGTAAACGATGGCTTGAATCAAACATGCCAGGGGTTCCAATCCTTGAGACAACCTCAACAGCAAAGGCAGCTGAACTTGCTTCAAAGGAGGTCGAATCCGCAGCCATAGCAAGCGAGCTTGCCGCAAAGGTCTATAATCTAACAATCCTCGAAAAAGGCATAGAAGACAACAAACATAATGTTACAAGATTCCTCGTCATATCAAAAAACTATCCAAGTCGCACCGGGAAAGACAAGACATCGATTATGTTTTCAATAAAAGACAGACCTGGTGCACTTTACGATATACTCTATCCTTTTAAAAAATCCAACATAAACCTTACAAAAATAGAGTCAAGACCCTCGAAAAGAAAGGCTTGGGAATATATCTTCTTCGTAGATATGGAAGGACATATCGAGGACAAAAAACTTAAAACAGCAATAGACGCAGTAAAAGAAAACTGCCTTTATCTTAAATTACTCGGCTCATATCCATGTGGTGAAATATAATGCTAAAACCACCAGATTATATTCACAAGATACAACCTTATATACCTGGTAAACCTATTGAAGAATTAGAACGTGAAACAGGTATAAAAGACTCCATAAAGTTAGCATCAAACGAAAACCCTCAGGGCACATCTCCACTCGCCTTAAAAGCAATCTTAAAATTTCTAACAAAATCTAAGACTAATAACTCACTAAACAGGTATCCAGATGGAAGCGGTTATTACCTGAAAAAAACATTATCAAATTTTCTTAATGTTCGCGAAGAAGAAATCATCCTTGGAAACGGCTCCAATGAGTTAATCGACATAGCTGTCAGAACATTCATGCAAAATGGGGATGAAGCTATTATGGCTGACCCATCCTTTATCGTATACCCTATGTCCGTTCAATCAATAGGTGGAGAAAAAATTATGATTCCCTTGAAAAACTACACCCATGATCTCGAGGCAATGGCAGATGCAGTAACAGACAAGACAAAGATAATATTTATTGCAAATCCAAACAACCCTACTGGAACTATAAATAGAAAAAAGGAATTCGATGCATTTATAAAAAAGATTCCAGAAAATATCCTCATCATAATTGACGAGGCTTATTATGAATATGTTACAGACCCTGATTACGCAGACAGTATGAGACACCTTAGAGAGGGGAAAAATATCTTGATTCTTCGAACATTCTCAAAGATATACGGTCTTGCAGGGCTCAGGATAGGCTATGGTATCTCAAAACCTGAGATACTTAACGAAATGAATAAATTAAGACCACCTTTCAACACAAACATACTTGCCCAGATTGCAGCCAAACATGCGCTTGAGGATACTGATTTCATCAGAACAACCATCGAGATAAACGAAATGGGTAAGAACTATTTATATAAAGAATTAAGAGAAATGGATATCGAGTTTGTCCCCACACATGCTAATTTCATTTACATATGCTTAAAACATGATTCCAAAATCTTTTATAATAAACTGCTTATGAAAGGAATAATAGTCAGGCCAGTTGGACCTAAAGAAATAAGAGTAACAATTGGTTTACCAGACGAAAACAGAAGATTCATAGAAGCTTTTAAGAGCATTCTAAATTCGCTAAATTAAGACGGAGGTTTAAATGGATATTATTGTACTAAAACCAGGTGTAACGGATAAAGAATTAAAACACATCATCAAAAAACTTGAACAAAAGGGTCTAAAGACTAACATTTCAAAGGGTACAGAGAGAACAATAATAGGTGTAATAGGAGACACATCAAAAATAACAGAAGAGGAAGAGAATGCTATCCGTGTTCTTCCTGGCGTTGAAGATGTCATGAGAATTCTGAAACCCTATAAACTCGCAAGTAGAGACTTTAAATCTGAAGATACACTTATTAATGTAAAAGGGAATATTATAGGTGGTAAGAAAATTCAAGTAATTGCAGGTCCATGTGCAGTTGAAAACAAGACAATGCTCGTCAACATAGCTGAAAAGGTAAAAGAGGCAGGGGCTACATTTATAAGAGGTGGCGCTTATAAACCACGTACTTCACCCTATTCATTTCAGGGACTTGGCGAAGAAGGTCTTAAATATCTTGCGTATGCAAGCAAGAAAACAGGGCTACCAGTTGTAACAGAATTGATGGATCCACGAGAAATCGATTTATTTATAAAGTATGTAGACATTATACAGATAGGCGCAAGAAATATGCAGAATTTCCGCCTCCTGCTGGCAGTTGGAGAATCCAAAAAACCTGTTCTCTTAAAGAGAGGTTTATCAGCGACTATAAAAGAATGGCTTATGGCAGCTGAATATATATTATCTAAAGACAATCCCAATGTCATATTATGTGAGCGAGGTATAAGGACATTCGAAACAGCAACAAGAAATACACTTGATTTGAGTGCTGTACCAGTTCTAAAGCAGCTAACACATCTTCCTGTTATCGTTGACCCAAGCCATGGGGTCGGTAAATGGTCACTTGTAGCCCCAATGGCAAAGGCTGCTGTTGCAGTTGGAGCTGACGGTCTAATGATAGAAGTGCACACAAACCCTGAGGAGGCATTATCTGATGGCGAACAATCTCTTAAACCAACAGATTTCAAAAAGCTGATGAATGAATTAAAACCAATAGCAAAAGCAATAGGAAGAGAAATATAGACAATTTTATGACTGGTAAGGATTATTAAGCTGATGCTCTTCGAGAGGATAACAATAATTGGTGTAGGACTTATAGGTGCATCATTTGCTCTCGCAATGAAGAAATACAAACTGTGTAAATATATTATAGGAAATGGTAGAAATCCTGAAAATCTCAAAAGAGCAAAAGAAAAAGGAATCATAGACTCTTATGAAATAGAACCCGAAACAGCATGCATAAATTCAGATTTAATATTATTTTCAACACCTGTCGGCTGTTTTATTAACATCGCAAAGAAGATAAAACCATCGTTAAAAACTGGTGCTATCGTAACCGATGTCGGAAGTGTTAAAGGCAAACTTGTAAAAGAGATGGAGAACCTAATGCCTAAAGGTGTAACTTTTGTCGGAGCTCATCCAATTGCGGGAAGTGATAAATCAGGCATAGAAAGCGCATCCGCCCAACTCTTCTCTGGTGCAAAATGCATAATCACCCCAAGCGAAAATACAGATAAAAACGCACTACAACAAGTGATAAGAATATGGGAAACGTTTGGCTCAGAAATTCGGCTAATTGAACCTGAAGAGCACGACAGAATATACGCCCTCGTAAGCCATCTACCACACGTAATTGCGTATGCAATTATGAATACTATAGCGGATGTTAACAGCTCATACCTAAAATTTTCTGGCCAGGGATTTATTGATACGACAAGAATTGCATCAAGTTCTCCAGAACTATGGAGAGACATCTGCATCTTAAATAAAGATAATCTCCTGAAAAGCTTAGATACCTTTAAAAAGAACCTTGATAAAATCATACAGCATATTAGGGCATCTGATGCAATCTCTCTTGAAAAAGATTTTGCAAAAGCCCGGGCACTGAGGCAAGGTATTGGACAGGATTGAAATCACAAAAGCTAATAAATTTAAAGGCGAATTCTACCCCCCTCCTGACAAATCTATTTCTCATCGTGCAATAATATTCTCCTCGATCTCAAAAGGCAAAAGCATAATAAAAAATTTTCTAAGGGCAGACGACCCATTAAGAACCCTTAATGCATTCAGACTTTTGGGTATAGAAATACAAGAAGAAGGCGAAAACCTCATTGTTAATGGGAAAGGATTACATGGCCTCTGTGAGCCGTTCAACATTATAGACTGTGGAAATTCTGGAACCACCATTAGATTATTATCAGGCCTACTTGCTGGCAATCCATTCTTCTCGGTTCTAACTGGTGATGAATCATTAAGGACAAGACCCATGGCAAGGATTATTAAACCACTTAGGGAAATGGGCGCTGAGATACACGCAAGGGCTGAAGACAGATATCCACCAATCGCAATATGCGGAAAAAGATTAAGGCCAATAGATTACACGCTACCAATCTCAAGCGCTCAAGTAAAATCTGCATTAATCCTTGCAGGACTCTATGCAGATGGTGAAACAACAATAACAGAGCCTGCAAAATCAAGAGACCATACGGAAAGGATGTTGCCCGAATTCGGTGCTAACCTTTCAGTAGAAGGCTTAAAGATAAAAGTTAGAGGTGGCATAGAATTACACAGCACAGAGGTATCAATACCTGGGGATTTTTCATCTTCTGCCTTCTTCATAGCTGGGGCTTTGTTGATAGAAGGTTCAGAAATTCTAATAAAAGACGTCGGTATCAATCCAACAAGAACAGGCTTTCTAAGGGTCTTAAAGGAGATGGGAGCAGATATCAAAATACAGAACACAAAGACAGTAGCAGGAGAACCTATCGGAGACATACATTGTACATTTTGTGAAAAACTAAAACCAGTAAGTATTAATAGAGAGATGATACCATCGATGATAGACGAATTCCCCATACTCTGTGTAATTGCCACACAGGCTTCTGGAACAACAACAATTAGAGGTGCAGAGGAGCTCAGAGTAAAAGAATCTGACAGGATTAAAAGCATGGTCTTAGAGTTAAGGAAAATGGGTGTAGACATTGAAGAATACAAAGATGGCTTAAGCATCCATGGAAAATGCAGATTAAAAGGTACTACACTTGAAAGCTACAGAGACCATAGGGTAGCTATGTCTCTTTGCATAGCTGGGTTGATAGCAGACGGCACCACTACAATAAACGGGATATCATCAGTGAATATTTCTTTTCCTCAGTTCTTTGATATATTAAGGAAGCTAACATCTTAAATAACTATGAAAAAGGTTATAGCAATAGATGGTCCTTCTGGTGCTGGAAAAACAACCATAGCAAAAATCCTTGCAGAAAGACTTGGTTTTGATTATCTCGACACAGGAGCATTATATAGAGCTGTTGCATTAGGATTAAGATTAAATAATATATCGCCTGAAGATGATGATTCAAAGATTTTAAGTGTTCTTAAAAGTATGACCATTGAATTTACTAATGGCAAAGTCTTTCTTAATAAAAAAGATGTCTCCAAAGATATACGCTCTCCAGAGATAGACCATTACTCATCAGTCTTTTCTGCAAAAAAGATAATAAGAGAATTTCTTTTAGACATACAAAGAAATGCTGGGAGAAATTCTAACCTCATTGTAGAAGGAAGGGATACGACCACAGTTGTATTCCCTGATGCATATAAAAAGATATTCCTTGATGCCTCCATCGAAGAAAGGGCAAGACGAAGATATTTACAATTAAGGCAAGCAGGCATAGAAACAAGCATGGAAGAAGCAATAAAGGGTATAATAGAAAGAGATAAGAGGGATTCGAGTAGAGATCTTGCACCATTAAAAATAGCAGAAGATGCTTTTTTCATAGATTCTTCGAATCTTTCGATTGATGAGGTAATCAAAAAAATTATTGATTATATTAAATCTGATTGCTAAGTTCATTATACAGCTTCTTTAAATTTATATTCTATGTTTTTTTTAGGATATTTTACAGACTCGAGGTCATCGGTCAAGAAAATATCCCTAAAGAAGGAGGTGTTATTATCGCATCTAACCATGTAAGTTATCTCGATCCACCTGTACTTGGTGTTTCCATAAATCGAAAGACGACATTCATGGCACGGGAAGGTTTATTCAAAATACCCATACTTAATATATTTGTAAAATCTTTCTCATTCCCTGTAAGACGAGGTAAGACACAGCCATCTACCATAAAAGAGGCTGTAAGAAGACTAAATAATGGTGAATTGATAGTAATATTTCCAGAAGGTGGACGTAGCCCGGATGGCAAACTTATGGAACCCAAAAGAGGGATAGGTGTAATCGCTGGGATTAGTAGGGCTACCATAGTCCCTGCATTCATATCAGGAACGGAAAAGGCACTTCCCGTTGGTGCTAAGTTCTTACACCCTGCAAGGATAAAAGTAATATTTGGAAAACCAATTAAGGTTAAGGAGCACCCTCAAGATAAAGAGACACAAGAAAAGATTTGTAAGAACATCACAGATGCGATTAAAGAATTAAAAATAGAGACAACAAGTAGATCAAAGGTCAAAAAATGAAGATATATACGGCAAAAACTGCTGGCTTTTGTTTTGGTGTTAAAAGGGCGATAGATATTGCCTTCAAAGTTGCTAAAGAAAAGAAAAAAGGCATATTTACCCTTGGACCAATAATTCACAACCCACAAGTAGTCGAACAACTAAAAGACAAAGGTATATATCCTATCGACGATATAAAGGGTAAAAAAGGAATAAATGCTGTTATAATAAGAACCCATGGAATACCTATTGACCTACATAATAAAATACTATCTAAAGGGTACAAGATTATCGATGCAACATGTCCATTTGTAAAAAAGGCGCAATTTTATGCTAAACTCCTTAAGGAACAAAACTACCAAGTTATTATACTTGGAGAAAAAAATCATCCCGAGGTGAAAAGCTTAATGAGCTATGCTGGAAAGGATAGTATAGTTGTAGACTCAAAAATCCCATTCTCAAAGTTGAAATCGAGGATTGGTATCGTAGTCCAAACAACACAACCCATTGATGCACTTAAAAAATTTTTATCAGAGGTAATAGGGTATTCCAAAGAGATTAAGATTTATAATACAATATGTAATTCAACAGCTTTAAGATTAAAAGAGACCGAAAAACTTGCAAAAAAGGTTGATATTATGTTTGTCGTAGGTGGTAAAAATAGTGCAAATACAACACAGCTTGCGAAACTGTGCAAATCACTTTGCGTAAAGACTTATCATATAGAAACACCAAATGAAATAAAGAAAAGCTGGTTAAAAGGAACTAACATAATAGGTATCACAGCAGGGGCATCAACTCCTGATTGGATAATAAAAGAAGTTAAAAAAAGAATCGGAGACATAGGAGGTTAATTTTGTTGTGGAACTCAAAAACAATGAGCTTGAAAAACTTTATGCAGAAACATTTCACGCAATTAGAGAAGGAATGATATTAACTGGTAAGGTCCTCGCCTTAAAACAGGACGGGGTAATAGTGGATGTAGGGTACAAATCTGAAGGTATAATACCTATACAGGAATTTTCAGAAGAAGAGATAACAACCCTTAAGCCTGGCAACAATATTGAGGTCTATGTAGAAGACCTTCGAGATTCTGAAGGCACCATAACACTATCAAAAGAAAGGGCAGCCAAAATAAAAGTCTGGGAGTTACTCGAAAACGCACTTAACGATGGAACACCTGTTGAAGGGAAGATTGTTTCAAAGACAAAAGGCGGTTTTATAGTTGATATATCTGGAGTAAATGCCTTTCTACCAGGTTCACAAGTTGACCTCAAACCTTTAAAGGATACCAACAACATAATAGGCAAAAGAATGCTTTTCAAGGTCATTAAACTAAACAACAAACTCTCAAATGTTATCGTCTCACGCAGGGCAATACTCGAAGAAGAGTTGCAAGAAAAAAAGGCAGAGACTCTTAAAAGATTAAAAGAAGGTGCCATACTAAAAGGAACTGTTAAAAACATCACAGATTATGGTGTATTTGTTGACCTTGGTGGTATTGATGGACTTCTCCATATATCCGATATCTCATGGGGAAGGATTTCTCACCCTTCAGAATTCTTCTCTTTAGGGCAAGAAATTGAAGTTCTCGTTTTAAAGTATGACCAGGAAAACGAAAAAGTAACGCTTGGCTATAAACAGAAAAAGCCAGATCCATGGAGCATAGTCCATGAAAAATACCATGAAGGTAAAAAGGTAAGAGGTAAAGTAGTCAGCATAACAGATTATGGGGCATTCATAGAGCTCGAAGAAGGGCTTGAAGGGCTTGTACACATATCAGAGATCGACTGGTCACCAAGGCCAAAACACCCTTCTAAATATCTTACAGTAGGTGAGACGGTAGAGACATTGATATTAAAAATTGAGAAGGAAGAAAGGCGAATATCTCTAAGCCTAAAACAGCTAAAACCAAGTCCTTGGGAGCTAATCAAACAAAGATATAAGATTGGTCAGAAGGTAAGCGGAAGGGTAAAGACCATTACTGACTTTGGCGTATTCATTGGTCTACCTGAAGGCATAGATGCACTAATTCATATCTCCGATATCTCCTGGACAAAACACATAAAGCACCCTTCTGAGGTGCTAAGAAAGGGTCAAAAAGTAGAAGCAGTCATCTTGAACATTGACCCTGAAGCAGAAAAAATTGCATTAGGGATTAAACAACTACAACCAGACCCATGGCTAAAAGAAATACCTGAGAAATTCAAACTTGGGTCAGAGGTTTTCGGAAAAGTTCTTGCAATAACAGAATTTGGCATATTCGTAGAGTTAGAGGGTGGTGCAGAAGGTCTCATATATTCATCCGAGATTCTGAGACCACCAGCAGGAAAGATCGAAGACATAATAAAGATTGGAGATACCATTAGAGTAAGAATTATCAAAGTCGATTGCGAAGAAAGAAAGATTGGTCTAAGTATGAAACATCTGAAAAAGGTAACAGAATGAAAAAATTCTTTCTCTTCCTGATTATCCTATTTGTTATCCTTATCATAATAAGTATAGTAACACTATTATTTCAGAAAAACCTTCCCATAGGTGAAAAGGTTGCCCTGATCAAGATTGAAGGACCAATAATCGACGCTAAAGACACAATAGACGAACTAAAAGGTTATGTTAAAGACCCATCTATAAAAGCAATTGTTATTCGAATCGATAGTCCTGGTGGTGCAGTTGCACCGTCTCAAGAGATCTATGAAGAAATCAAAAAAGCAGTTATAAAGAAAAAGATTATTGTCTCTATGGGGTCAATAGCCGCATCCGGTGGATATTATATAGCCTCCCCAGCAACAAAGATTATATCAAATCCGGGCACACTAACTGGTTCAATAGGTGTCATAATGGAGATACCGAATATTGAAGGCTTAATGAACAAAATTGGGGTAAAAACTGAAGTAATAAAGAGTGGTAAACACAAGGACATAGCTTCAATATTCAGAGGAATCAAAAAAGAAGAAAGAGAGATATTACAAAATGTCCTCGACAATGTTCACGAGCAATTTATAAAGGCTGTAGCTGAAGGCAGAAAGATACATCCAGATGATATAAGAAAGATAGCCGATGGCAGGATATTTACAGGAGAGCAAGCTTTAAAGTTAGGGCTTGTAGACCAACTTGGCAATCTTCAAGATGCAATCGATATCGCATCCAAACTTGCGGGTATCAAAGGAGAGCCTATAGTAGTTAGCAAAAAAGAGAAGATCTCCTTAATAAATCTCCTAAAAAACTCGATCCCAAATGAAATAAAAGAACTAAATCCTTCAATCAAGGTTAAATACTTATATATACCTTAAAATCTAAGGGAGGGAATCATGACCAAATCAGTACTTATTGAAAAAGTAACAGAAAGGATTGGCATCCTGACAAGAAAACAGACAGAGATAGTCGTTGATACAGTATTTGATAGCATCAAAGAAGCCCTAATTAAAGGCGAAAAGATTGAGATAAGAGGTTTTGGAAATTTTAAACCAAAGATCAGGAAGCCTCGACTTGCAAGAAATCCTAAAACAGGCGAAAAGGTAGAAGTCCCTGGCAAAAGGGTCTTACATTTCAAAGTTGGAAAAGCACTCAGAGAGGCAATGAATCCAAAATAATTTCTAAAACCTATCAAATAACTGAATATGAAAGGTAAAGTATACCTGGTTGGAGCTGGACCAGGAGATATTGGGCTTCTCACTATAAAAGGCCTCAAATGCCTCAAGAAAGCAGAGGTTGTAGTTTATGACTTCCACCTTAATGCACAGATATTAAACTATATAAACCAAAATGCCGAATTTATATATGCTGGCAAAAGAGGTGGACACCATACAATCGAGCAAGAAGACATAAATAAAATACTCGTCCAGAAAGCCAAAGAAGGTAAAATCATATGTAGACTTAAGGGTGGAGACCCCTTTGTTTTTGGACGTGGTGGAGAAGAAGCAGAAGTATTATCGAAAGAAGGTATAGAATTTGAGGTAGTCCCTGGCGTAAGCTCATCAATCGCCGCTCCTGCTTATGCAGGAATCCCTTTAACACACAGGCTATACTCCTCATCATTCGCTGTAGTACCAGGCTATGAAGACCCTACAAAGAAAGAAAGCTCAATACAATGGGATAAACTTGCAACTGGTGTTGGAACTATCGTCTTTCTAATGGCAGTTAAAAATATAGACTTCATATGCCAAAAATTAATAGAGAATGGCAGACCACCTGAAACGCCCACCGCAGTAATCAGGTGGGGGACAAGAGCTGACCAGAAAACGATTATAGGAACACTCAAAACAATTCCTGACATTATTAAAGAAAAAGAGATAAAGCCACCTGCTGTTATAGTTATAGGAGAAGTTGTCAAACTCAGAGAACATCTCAATTGGTACGAAAAAAAACCCTTATTTGGGCAAAGGATTTTAATCACAAGAAAATACACGGAAGAATTAAGTGAACTCGAAGAGTTGGGCGCAGAGATAATCGAATTTCCAACTATCGAAATCGTTGAACCTGAAGACCATGAAGAACTCGATAAGTGTATAGATATCATTAACACTTACAATTGGCTGATATTCACAAGCAAAAACGCTGTTGACTTTTTCTTTAAAAGATTCTTCATAAAAGACATCGATATCAGAGACCTTAAGGGCATTAAGATTTGTGCGGTCGGATCAAAGACAGCGTCACATATAAATAAATACGGCATAAAAGTCGACATTATACCAGAAAAGTTCAATGCAGAAGGACTAATCGCTGTTTTCCAGAACCAATCTGACATTAATAGACAACAAACATTAAAAGGATTAAGATTTCTCTTACCAAGGTCAGAAATTGCACGTGAAATATTACCTGAAAAGATAAAAGAGCTTGGCGGAGAGATAGACACACCAATAACATATAGAACAATAAAACCCCATTCACATGGTAAAAGACTAAGAAGATTTCTAAAAGAAGGTAAAATAACAATCGCCACATTCACAAGTGCATCTACTTTTAACAATTTCATCGAAATCATTGGTGATGATGCACGAGAGTTATTAAAAGGAGTAGCCATCGCTGTTATAGGACCTGTAACGGCAAAGGCTGTCGAAAATGCAGGCTTTAAAGTATCTATCATTCCAAAAGAATCAACAATCGAATCAATGGTTAAAGAAATATTAAGATGGAATAATCTAAACACTAATGAAAATATCCAGAAATGAACCTTCCCCAGATTGATACCTTACTATTTCGTTTGATAAATACTAATCTTCAAAACCTCCTCTTCGACGCATTAATGCCATTTATAACACAAAAATACTATTTTTTATATCTTCCGATAATCGCATATCTATTTATAAAGAATAGAAAGGATACACTATTCATTCTAATCGTATCCATATCTGCATTTCTTCTCAATGACTGGTTATCCAACGAATTAAAAATCTTCATTGGTAGAATAAGACCATGTAAAGAACTACAGGACGTCAGGTTACTCGTTGGCTGCGGCAAATCATACTCAATGCCCTCAAATCATGCAGGTAATTCATTTGCATTAATAGTCCCCTTCTTAATACTTCTAAAAGACAAGGTTAAAGTAATCCTTTTAATTATTGCCCTGCTTGTATGCTTCTCAAGGATTTATGTTGGAGTCCATTATCCTACAGACGTTATTGCAGGCGCCTTAATTGGAAGCCTCATAGCAATACTATGTTCCATATTTTCAAGGAAGATAAAAGAAGACTACCAAAAAAAACCTTATCAGACAATTCTCTTTGTATCAATAGTAATAATCAGCATCTTCAGGATTTATTACATAACAAACGGACCTCTTGACTTAAGCCCTGACGAAGCTCATTACTGGGAATGGTCTCGTAGGCTTGACATAAGCTATTACTCTAAAGGACCAATAATCGCATATCTAATATATATTGGAACATATATCTTTGGAGACACAGTATTCGCTATAAGGGTACTCGCCGTTATCTTCTCTGCATTTAGTAGCATTGTCTTATACAAATTTGGTAAGACCCTCTATAATGAAAAAACAGGTTTTTTCACTGCCTTAATAATCCAAATAACCCCGCTCTTCTCAACATACGGAATAATCTTTACAATTGACTCACCATTAATATTCTTCTGGTCTCTCTCCTTATATTTATTCTACATAGCTATTAATAAACAATACGATGAAGACGAAGATAAAGGCCATATCTTTACCTGGATATTATTAGGAATCTCAATAGGTCTCGGCCTTCTTACCAAATATTCAATGGCCTTCTTTTATATATGCTCCTTAATCTTTCTACTTACAGATAAAAAATATAGATTCTTATTATCAAAAAAAGAACCTTATATCGCATTATTCGTTAGTCTCATCATCTTCAGTCCAGTATTAATATGGAACTCACAACATGACTGGGTAACGATAAGACATACAATTGGCCAGGCACACGTTAAAGATGGACTAAAACTAACGATAAATAACTTCCATGAATTTATATTATCCCAAGCATTCGTCATAACTCCCCTGCTCTTTATCTTAATACTATACTCATTATTCAAATTAAAAAATACTGAAAAAGGGTCACTACTATTCTGGTTTTCCATCCCTATCATCCTCTTCTTCACACTAAAAAGCTTACAAGGCAAGGTTCAAGCTAACTGGGCTCTGCCTGGTTACATAACTGGCGTCATAGGCTTTTCAAAATATTGTATAGATGAATTAAAAAAACACGATAAGCCATTAAAAACAACTACATATCTTGCACTACTAATCTCACTTGCAATCACTTCTATTGCACACTATCCTTCTATCATAAACTTACCACCTGAGATCGACCCAACGATTAGACTACAAGGCTGGAAAGCCCTTGGCAATGAAGTAACAGAGATATACAACGATATGAGTAAAAAAGGCAAGGTCTTCATTCTATCTGATAGATACCAAATCTCGAGTGAGCTTGCATTCTATGTAAAAGGGCATCCATACACTTATTGTGTAAACTTTAAGAGGAGAATGAATCAATACGATTTATGGCAGGGATTTGAGAACCTCATTGGCTACAATGCAATATTAGTCATGTCAGGTAACGCAAAGATAGACAGAGAATTTGCAAATAGTTTCGATTATGTTGAGAAAAGAATCTATAATACTTATACTAAAAAGAATGAAAAGATGAGAGAATATTCAATCTTCTTATGTTATGGTTTTAAAGGATATAAGCAAAAAAAACCGGAGTCATACTAATGACAATATCAATAGTTATACCTGTCTACAATGAGGAAGAAAATATTAGGATTCTCCACGAAAAGATAAGAGAATCGGTAGACCCCCTTAAAATGGAATACGAGATACTTTATATAGATGACGGCAGCACTGATAATACATTAAAAATATTAGAAGAGATACAATCAAAAGACCCACATGTAGTTGTATTAAGCCTGAGACGTAACTTTGGACAGACAGCAGCATTCGCTGCAGGCTTTGACTTTGCTCGTGGCGATATTATCGTAACTATGGATGGAGACCTACAAAATGACCCCGCAGATATACCAAAACTAATAGAACTAATAAAGGACAACGACCTTGTAAGCGGCTGGAGAAAAAAGAGAAAAGACCCTTTCTTCTCAAGAAGACTACCATCAATCATAGCAAACTGGTTAATAAGCAATGTAACAGGTGTCAAACTTCACGACTATGGTTGTTCCCTCAAGGCTTATAGACGTGATGTAGTAAAAAACCTGAGACTTTATGGTGAAATGCACAGATTTATACCAGCAGTTGCAAGTTGGTACGGCGTAAGGGTTGCAGAAGTTGAGACCACCCACCACCCACGGTTGAGAGGAAAATCGAAGTACGGCATATCAAGAACAATGAAAGTAGTCTTAGACCTCATAACTGTGAAATTCTTACAGAGTTTCTCTACAAAACCAATCCAATTCTTTGGTCCAGTCGGTATAATGAGCTCAATCATCGGTCTACTCATATCTTTATATCTAAGCATGCAAAAGATATTCTTTGGTAGATCTATCGCAAGCAGACCCTTACTACTACTTGGGGTCTTATTGATAATTGTTGGAATCCAATTAATAGGCATGGGACTGCTTGGTGAAATGCTTGTTAGGGTTTATCACGAAAGTCAGCGTAAACCAATATATGTCATAAAAAAGATCCTTGGACCTGAAATCAAATAAGATATTATTCTTTGTAATAAAACTCACTGTAAGCTTAATACTCTTATACTTAGTCCTTTCAAAGGCTGGAACTAAAGAAGTCTTCTCACTCCTAAAAACTATAAATCCACTTGCATTTATAATCTCAGCCCTCCTATATCTCATCGCACAGTTTTTTTCAACAATAAGGTGGAAACTACTCTTATCAGAGAGGGTAAATATAAAAAAACTATTCTCACTCTACATGATTGGTGCCTTCTTCAATATAATACTCCCCGGAATAATAGGTGGTGATGCAGTCAAAGGCTACTATCTATATAAAGAAACTGGTAAAGGAACATCAACCCTCGCATCAATATTCATGGACAGATACATAGGATTTATTTGCTTACTCTTCATTGGAATGCTCGCGCTCCCCTTCGGATATAACCAACTAAATAATTCAAAGGCTACCTTATTACTACCTATTTTCGTACTAATCTTCACTATCTCAAGCCTGTTTGTCTTCTCATTCAGGATTGGTAAACGTTTCAGATTCTTAACAAACTTCTACAACTATTTTCACCATTATAGAACTCAATGGAAGATACTTTTAAAGACATTCTTGCTATCAATTATTATTCAATCATTAAATATATTAGCCGTATATATAATCACACTGGGCATTAACCAAAAAGTCTCATTGCTATCATATCTCATCTTCATGCCTTTAATAATAGTCTTCACCACCATACCAATCTCAATTTCGGGTATAGGTGTTAGAGAAGGCGTATTTACAATCTTTCTGGGTTCAATAAATATAAAAGCAGACGTAGCTACTGCTATATCTTTACTTTGGTTTTTGAGTATGGTCGCAGGTAGTTTACCTGGCTTTATAGAATATATCAGATACAAAAAGTGATATAATTATCTTAGTCCCTTTTTCGAAGGGGAAAGAAGATTTATAAAAAGATCAAGGGGGTAAAAATGTTTTTATATCTTGTTCAGCATGCAGATGCAAAGAAGGAAGAGATTGACCCTAAAAGGCCATTGTCTGAAAAAGGTATAAATGATATTACAAAGACCTCTCTTTATCTAACATATCTAAACATAAGCCTGCACAAGATATTTCACAGTCAAAAACTCAGAGCAAAACAGACCGCAGAGATACTATTCCAACATCTAAAACCAATCAGAGGTATTACAGAAATCGATGGTTTATCACCACTTGATGACCCAGAAATCTGGTATAAAAGACTTCAAAGCATACCAGAAGATATAATGCTCGTAGGACATCTTCCACACCTATCAAGACTCGCCTCTCTTCTACTATGTGGAGACAAAGAAAAGGATATTGTAGAGTTCAAGATGGCTGGTATTGTATGCCTTAGAAAAGAAGCAAACTCTTGGCTATTACAATGGATGCTCACACCAGAGATAACCATTACGCAAGGTGAAAGCAAACCTTTCTGCGATAGTATATAAGAAAGAGGTGATTAAAACTGCAACTTAAATTCTTGGGTGGTACGAGAACAGTTACTGGCTCTTGTTTTTATTTAGAAATAAATGGATTAAAGATATTAGTCGAATGTGGTCTACACCAGGGAGAAGGTTCAGACACCCTGAATAGAGAGGCATTCTACTTTAATCCAGAAGATATAGATTACGTTTTCATCACCCATGCACATCTCGACCATTCTGGCTTACTCCCAAAACTCGTCAAAGATGGATTTAAAGGCAGAATAATCCTTACATCCGCAACAAGGGACCTTCTCGAAATAATGCTTTATGATTCAGCACATATACAAGAATCCGATTCCCTATGGCTCGCAAAAAAGGCATTAAGGGCTGGCAAACCTCCAGTCTATCCGATTTACAACCGAGATGATGTACAAAAGGTAATTCCACTATGCGAACCAAGACCATATAACCAACTCTATCACCTTGGCCATGGCATCAAATACAGACTCCTTGATGCAGGACACATACTTGGTTCATGCACACTCGAGCTTTGGTATCAGGACAGTCAAGTAGAAAAAAAGATAATCTTTTCCGGTGACATTGGCAAAAAGGGTAACCCAATAATTCAAGACCCTTCAACTCCGAACGAGGCAGACTATATCGTCATAGAATCAACATACGCAAACAGAATGCACAAACCCTTAAATGAGAGTATTGAAGAACTTGTATCAGTAATCAAGACAACATTCAAACGTAATGGTAATGTATATATTCCAGCATTTGCCGTCGGGAGGACCCAAGACTTACTTTATATACTTAACTCAGTCGTTAGAGAAAAAAGACTATACAATATAAATGTTTATCTTGATAGCCCTCTTGCAGAAGAAGCAACAAAAGTTTATCTATCACATCCTGAGTGCTTCGATGAAGAGACAAAAAGATTATTATTAAAAGATGGCTTCAGCGAATCCCTCAAGCTCCATTTTATAGAGAGTGTTCAGGAATCTATGGAAATTAACAAGATAAAATCTGGCATCATAGTTATAGCCGGAAGTGGGATGTGTGAGGGTGGAAGAATAAAACACCATCTAAAACACAATCTATGGAGACCGGAGTGTAGCATAGTCTTCGTAGGATTTCAAGGCAAAGGAACGCTTGGTAGAAGAATCGTAGATGGTGCAAAGACTGTGAACATACTCGGTGATGAGGTTGCCGTTAAAGCATCAATCCATACGATTAATGGTTTTTCAGCTCATGCCGACCAGAAAGAACTGCTCGAATGGTTATCATCATTCAAAGACTCCCCCGAAATATTCGTAGTTCATGGTGAAGAAGACGTATCTACATCCTTTGCTGAATTGATAAATGAAAGATTTGGATTTAAGACATACGTACCCAAAAAGGGTGACTATTTCAACATATAAATAAGTTAAAATAATCTAATGAATAACATCCTTGTGACCAATGATGATGGTATAAACTCCCCAGGAATACAAAAACTTTTCCAGCAGATGAAAAAACTTGGCAACGCATACATAGTAGCTCCTGATAGGGAAAGAAGCGCTGTCAGCCATGCCCTGACTATGCATAGACCCCTTAAAGTAGAGAAATTAGGAAAGAATATCTACTCTATAAATGGAACGCCAACCGATTGTGTTGCAATTGGGATAAGTAAAATCCTACCAGAAAAGCCATCTCTTGTAGTCTCTGGAATTAACAAAGGCGCAAATCTTGGTGATGACATAACATATTCAGGAACTGTATCTGCCGCAATAGAAAGCACGATCTTGGGAATCCCAGCCTTTGCAATCTCTCTTGTAACAAAAGAAAAAAAAACGAAATTCTCCTATGATGCACCTGCGAAGATTGCACTATTAATTGCAAAATATATACTCGATAATTCTCTACCATACGATACATTTTTAAATGTCAATGTCCCCGATATACCATACAAACAGATAAAAGGTATAAAACTAACAAGACAGGGAAAAAGAATCTATGATAACTCAATACACGAGACTTACAGCCCACACGGTGAAAAATACTTCTGGATAGGAGGTGGGAATCCATACTGGGAGCACGGAGAAGACACAGACATTCAAGCCATTGAAAAAAACTATGTATCCGTAACCCCTCTACATCTCGACTTTACAAATTATGATGCACTAAAATTCTTAAAAGAAAGATTCGACTTAAAGCTTAAATAATCCCATGAAAAGATATGATGTAATAATAGTTGGAGCAGGCCCAGCAGGTATATTCTCTGCACTCGAGTTAACAAGAATAAACAAAGACATCAAGATTCTGATAATCGAAAAAGGCAAAGACATTGACAAGAGGATTTGTCCCATGAAGACAAAGGGAGTATCATGTGCTGAATGTCCCAAATGCTCACTTCTTAGTGGATGGGGAGGGGCAGGCGCCTTTAGTGATGGCAAATTAAACCTATCTCCTGATATCGGTGGTTACTTATATAAATACATAGACAGAGACCTCCTTATATCTTTAATTAATTATGTAGATAGGATTTATATCGAACATGGTGCACCCAACACAATCTATGGTAACAATCTTGAAGAAATCTCAAGGATACAAAAGATTGCCTCAGCAAACAATCTTATACTAATACCTTCCACGATAAGACACATCGGTACAGAAAGATGCAAGATTGTTTTAAAGAATATCAGAAACTTTCTAATAAATAAGGTTGATATTATATTCAATTCTGAAGTAGAAAGAATCATAACCAAAAAGAGAAAGGTTGAGGGCTTATATCTTAAAGACAATACTAAATACCTTACTGATTTTGTTATCCTTGCACCAGGTAGGGAAGGCTCCTTATGGCTTGAAAAGGAATTTAAAAGGCTAAAACTTACCCTCATGAAAAACCCGGTTGATATAGGCTTAAGAGTTGAAGTACCAGCAAAAATCCTCGAACCTCTAACCAAAATAACATATGAACCAAAGCTCATATACCATTCAAAGAAATTCAAAGACAAGGTCAGGACATTTTGTGTAAATCCATATGGTGAAGTAGTAAAAGAATATGTCAAAGGCATATGGACAGTCAATGGCCATAGCTATGCAGACATAAAATCTGAAAACACAAATCTTGCCTTACTTGTCAGCACATCATTCACAGAACCATTTAATGAACCAATCCTCTATGGAAGATACATTGCTGGACTCGCAAACCTAATTGGCAAAGGAGTCATTATTCAAAGACTCGGTGACTTGCACATGGGGAGACGTTCAACAACTGAAAGGATACTCAAGGGAAGCGTTAGACCAACATTGAAGGATTCAACCCCCGGTGATTTAAGTTTTGTATTGCCTCATAGATACTTAACTGATATAATTGAAATGCTTGAAGCACTTGACAGGATTGCACCAGGTATAAACTCAGAGCACACGTTACTTTATGGTGTTGAAGTAAAATTTTATTCAGTAGTTCCAAAACTAAATAACTCCTTAGAGACGGAGATTAAAAATCTCTTTGCCGTTGGTGATGGTGCTGGTGTAAGCAGAGGGCTAATTCAGGCTTCGGTCTCTGGTATTATTTCAGCAAGAGAAATAGCAAAGAGGTATTCATGAAAGATTATAAAGAATTAAGTAACTATATGGTAAACACTCAACTAATACCACGTGGTATTAAAGACGAAAGAGTCTTATCTGCAATGAGAAAAGTTCCGCGGCATCTATTCGTTCCAGAACACTTACAACATCGGGCATATGATGATATGGCATTATCAATCGGTGAAGGCCAAACGATTTCCCAACCATACATGGTAGCAATTATGACTGAACTTCTTGAGTTAAAGGGTGACGAAAGAGTGCTTGAGATAGGTACAGGTTCAGGCTATCAAGCAGCGATCCTCGCAGAGCTTGCCAAAGAGGTATACACCGTAGAACGTATTGATACCCTTGCAAAAAAAGCAAGAGAAAAATTTAACCAACTTGGATACAAAAACATCTTCATTAAAGTTGGTGATGGAACATTGGGCTGGGAAGAGATGTCACCTTTCGACAGGGCAATAATAACAGCAGGATGTCCCGAAATACCAGAACCAATCCTAAAACAAATCGGAGATGATGGGATTATCGTCGCACCTGTAGGAGACCGCTTCTCCCAGCAACTAATCAAAATAAAAAAGTCACATGGAAGGATATCAAAAGAATACCACACACCATGCGTATTCGTCCCACTCATTGGTAAATATGGCTGGGACGAAGAAATAGACAACCCCCAATATCAACTCTAACCCTGTGGGGTCAGGTCTTGAATCTTGAATTTCTCACAAAATCCAACCCCCTCACCCTCTGAACAAACCTCTAAAACTAATGTTATAATATTAAATTAAATTATTAAAATTACTTACAGAATAATAAATGCCCATATACTCATACAAAGCAACAAATTTGGATGGTGCAATCTTCGAGGGTGTAATAGATGCACCCGATGAAAAAACTGCTATTGAAAGATTAAAAAACACAGGCTATATACCATTACAAGTATCAATTCCAAAAGAAGGCATCAAAAGACTAAAGATCAAATCATCAAAGAACGATTTAATAATATTCACATCCGAATTATCTGCACTACTTGATGCTGGCCTCCCCCTTGACAGAAGCTTGAACATACTTGCAAACATCTCAGAAAGTAGTGAGATGAAAAAGATAATTCAAGATATACTAAAATCAATCAGGGAAGGAAGTTCATTTTCAGATGCCCTTCAGAAACATCCTAAGATCTTCCCAAGATTATATGTAAACATGATACGAGCTGGAGAAGCTGGAGGAGTTCTCGATGTTGTATTAATAAAGTTAAATGAATTCCTCGAATCTACTAAAGAATTGAAAGACCATATATTCTCAGTAATGATTTATCCAACAATACTCTTAACCACTGGAAGCCTATCTATTATTATCCTTCTAACATACGTCCTTCCCAAATTTTCAGTCATATTCGACGAGCTCGGCGGTACCCTCCCACTTCCAACAAGGATACTCTTATTTGTCAGTAATTTATTGAAAACTTACTGGTGGATAATGGCTGCCATAATAGTAGTTATGTTCCTTCTTTTCAGGTCATACATCAAATCGCCTTCGGGAAGATTTAAATGGGACTCTTTTAAACTTTCATTATTTGGTGATTTAGTTAGAAAGCTTGAAACAGCCCGTTTTTGTAGAACCCTCGGCACATTATTAAAAAGTGGAGTTCCATTAATACAAGCACTCAATAATTCAAAGGATGTAATAGGGAACCAAGTAATCGCATCAACAATCGATAGTGTCACTGCAGGTGCAAAAGAAGGTAAGGGCATAACAATACCATTAACAGAAACAAATGCATTCCCACCTCTTGCACTCTCAATGATAAAGGTTGGTGAAGAAACTGGTCAACTCGATAATATGTTATTAAAAGTAGCCACAACATATGAAAAAAGCCTAAATATTACCATTAAAAGATTTGTAAGTTTACTCGAACCTGTCATGATTCTAACGATGGGATTAATAATCGGTTTTATAGTCATATCAATACTTATCGCAATATTCAGCATAACTGAACTACCTATTTAAGAAAAATGTGCTTAATACTAAATGCAAAATCAAAAAAAGGTTTTACCTTACTCGAGCTAATTATCGTTCTGTTCCTCATATCCTTAATACTTGGCTTGTCAATAATATCTTTTGCGAACTTTTTACCATCTTACAGATTCAACTCCACAGCAAGAGATATTGCGACAACCCTGAAACATGCAAGATACCTTGCACAAATACAGGGAATCAGGCAAGTATTCACTATCGACCTCGATAGTAAAACCTATGGGATTGAAGGTTATAACACAAAAGAGATACCTGAGGATATTAATATCAAAATACTCGACCCAATCCATGGTGAAATCTATAAAGGTAAATATTATTTTGTTATCAGCCCCACTGGTATCGAAACGAGCGAGATAATACTATCCTATAAAAAAAAGGTAACAACCATACAGATGGACCCTATTGTTGGAACATTATTAATTAATCAATGAAGAAATATAAAAAACTACATAAAAAGGGATTTACCCTACTCGAGGTTCTTGTTGCAACAGCCGTCCTATCAATCGCTATCACGGTTATACTCCAGTTATTCTCTGCAAACATAAGAAATATTGCTGTATCCGATGACTATGTCAAGGCAGTTACGAAAGCACATATTAAGATGCGTGAGATACTCGATGAAAGTGACATAACAGATAAGACTTATTCTGAGATAACAAATGATGGTTACAAAGTAGATGTATCAATAAGTGAAATTGCGAAAGATAGGTCAGAAAATCTTAATGTCAAACTTTTTGAAATAGATTTGAAATTATCATGGCTAAAAGGTAATAAAGAAAAATTCATCAACTTAAAAACAATGAAATTGGTTGGAAAAAAGATATAAGATAATATGAGAAATTACAACAAAGGCTTCACACTACTTGAACTAATAATCTCGATAACATTAATTGGGTTAATAGTAGTCATACTCGCAGGTGCAATGCGTGTAAGCTCGCGTTCTATAGCCTCTGGTGAAAAAAAGATTGAGTATCTCGACAGGATGCGTGCAACAATAAATTTCATCGACTCCCAAATACAATCCCAAATACCTCTCACCTACGAAGAAGATGGCGAAAACAAATACTACTTTAAAGGCGAAAGAGAATTACTCCAATTTTCCACTAACTACTCTATATGGGGTGGCGAAAAAGGTTATGTTATAGCCACTTACTGGGTGCAGACTAATTCAAACGGCAAGCAAGAATTGTATGTCTCAGAGACGATCGTAGGAACAAATTTTAAAAGGGAAACAAAACTTACAGAAGAGATGGATACTATATACTTTGAATACTTTTATACGGATCCTACCGAAGAACAAGGAACATGGGTAGATAACTGGGATGACGAGACATCAATACCTGAGAAGATACTATTCCATTTTGTTAATAATAATATAGACTCAGCAGTTGTGATACCAGTCAGGGTAATCTATTCAACAGAAAAAGGAATCGTCGAATGAAGAAGCGTTATTATAAAACTATCATCAAAATAACAAAATCGCAAAAAGGAATAGCCCTTATATTAGTCTTATGGGTATTAATAATACTCATGACCCTTGTACTATCATTTACTCTACTTGTCAAAACAGAGGTAAACTCCACAATATACTTCAAAGAAGGTATAGAGAAAAAATTCTATGCAGAGGCAGGTATACAAAGGGCTATACTCGAAATTTTCTATAATCTAAAATATAAAGGTGAAACTATTGAATTTGAAGAGACTAAAGCATGGCGAACAGATGGAACACCTTATGATGTAGAGATAGGAGATGGTTACTTTTCTGTAAGGATAACAGATGAATCAGGCAAAGTGGACATAAACACAACACCAGAGATAATATTAAGAAATCTCTTAATAAATCTTGGCGTTTCTCAAGATGATACAGATATAATAGTAGATTCTATAATGGACTGGAAAGATAGCGATGATTTATACAGACTTCACGGAGCAGAAAGCGACTATTATATGTCATTACCAAATCCATACAAAGCAAAGAATGCACCTTTTGATACAGTTGAAGAATTACTACTTGTAAAAGGTGTCACTCCTTCTATCCTTTATGGCGATAACGAGAGAAAAGGTCTTATAGACTTTATTACAGTCCATTCAAACAAGAACACAATAAACATAAAATCAGCCCCAAAGGAAGTACTTGCCTCTATCCCTGGCATGACACCAGAGTTGGCAGATGCCATCATTGAATTCAGACAGTATAATGAATTAGAAGACCCTTCAGAGATAGAGAGCATACTTGGTGAAAATTTTGCGATATTCTCAAAATATGTTGATACTATGGATAGCGATACATTCACCATAGAATCCTCTGGTTACAAAAGTAGCACGGAGCCACCTTACACAATAAAAGCAACAGTGACATTAGTTGACGATAAAAATTATAATTATTTATATTACAAGAGTCCCGTATACAAGAAAGAATGAATGGAACAATTGCGATAAAAAAAATCACTGAATTTGCAACCATCTCCACAAAGGTAATAAGAGGATTTCTTAATCCTTTATGGAGGATATTATCATTTAATCTTACAGATGAAAGGATATACCCTGCCAAAAATGTATCCATATCCATCGAAAAGGGTAAAATAACCATAGCATATGGAACGAGGTTTCTTTCGAAGATTAATATAAAAGCCCTTAAGGAAATTGAGACCGAAGATGAAAAATATCCCCAGCCAGACTTTCTCGCATCATCAGCTTTAGTTGCATCTAATGAATTAGGTTTTAGAAAAACAGACATCACCCTATCAATTCCAAAGGCATGGGCTATTACAAAAATGGCAGAATTTCCACATACTGTAAAAGACAATCTCCATACCGTCCTCTCATACGAATTAGATAGGTTGACACCTTTTTCATCAGAAGATGCCTTATTCGACTATAAGATTATCTCAGAAACCAAAGACAAAATAACGATTTTAATAATAGTAGTAAAAAAAGAACTTATCACACCATATTTAGACGCTTTAAAAGAAAAAGGGCTCAAAGTTAGAAATCTTATCCTAAACCTATCAGGAATCGAAACATTACTAAAGCTTATAAACAAAAACAAAGAACCCATCTTTATAGATTTAGATAAAAATTATTACGAGGGGGCATTATTCATCAACAATAGCATTTATGGCGCATTTTCTGGAAATTTCAAAGACAATGACCTTAAAACAAAAGTCGACATCTTATCAAAGGAAATAGAACCTTTAATAAATACACTAAAGATAAATGAAAAGCCTGTAAATATATACATAAACTTAAAGGACAAAGATTCACATCTCAAAGAACTATTAAAAGCGAATCTCAACCCTGCAATAAACTTCTTAAACGATATTAACATCCCACTAAAAGGTATCACACCATCAAAGACCGCCTGTATAAACTCTTTAAGCGCAGTCTTAAATACCTTAATGCCATCATCAGACAAAATTAATATACTCTCAAATGGCATTCGTGAACAGATTAAAACACCAAAGATACTAACAATAATACTTGTTCTAATAATAATTGGACTATGGATAATATACCTAATATCACCGCTTAAGATAGAAAATAAAAGGCTTCTTGAGATAGATAAAGAAATAAAAGCAAAAAAAGAAGAAGTGCAGAAGGTTGAAGATATTAAAAAAGAAATAGATAATGTCAGAAAAGAGATAAATACAATAAATGAATTCAAATACAATAGATACATAACCCTTGATATGTTAAAAGAGCTAACAACCATAATCCCCAAGAATTGTTGGCTCACAAGGGTAAGATTTACAGAAAAAAATGTCGAGATTGAAGGCTTTGCCTCATCAGCCACTGGTCTCCTCTCAAAACTCGAATCCTCTAAATACTTTAAGAAGGTTGAGTTCGCCTCTCCAACATTTAGAGACTTGCGAATGAACGCAGATAGATTTAACATCAGGATGGAGATAGAAGGTATACAAACAATAGAAAAAAAGCCTGTTCAGGAGGAAGATGAATTTGAAGAATAGCAATCTATTAATTATCGGTATACCCTTGATAATAATACTTGCAATTATCACATTCTATCAATATGTCTACCTGAACATACAAAAAGAGTTAGCAACAATAAAAGAAAATCAAGAGATCAAGATGAGGACCCTCGAAAAATATATCACGCTAATATCCCAAAAACCTGATCTTGAAAAAGAACTTGCTCAACTAAAAGAACACAGAAAGGAAGAAGAATCCAAACTAATAGAAGGGCAAACATCTGCACTTGCATCTGCAAACCTCCAGGAAATGGTAAAAGAGATTGTAACAAAAAGTGGTGGAAAAATCTCCAGCGAAAGGGTGGGAAAGACCGAAGAATACGATGGATTTAGAAAGATTAACGTCAGCATAGATGCAGTCGTCCCAGACCCTCGAGCTCTAAAAGACATTTTATACTCAATCGAGACACGAACACCATATCTTGTATTAAAAGAAGTGGACATACGAGTAAGAAACTTTAGAGACCCAAAGGAACAACAAGTAAAACTCGATGTCACTGCCCTTACAAGCAGTAAATAGGGATAAGATTAAAACATTAATCCAATGATAAAACAATTATTAAGAAACATAAATATAATTAACACATTGCTGGTAGTAACAATAATCTATTTTTTTACATACTATTTTTCACCAACACTAAACATGCAAATCAAATTCACCCCTCCTGAGCCAGATGATATTATAGAAGTCGATGAATACACAATTGAAGAACTCAGCCTTCCCTCTAATGTAGACTATATGATAATTTCCGAAGAAAACCTTTTCCATCCAGAAAGGAAGATACCCGTTGAAAAAAAGGTTGAGCAACCGCTTCCTAAACCAGAATTTGTACTATACGGAACATTAGTTTCTGAAAACATAAGTATCGCATACCTTGAAGACCTCAAGGCACCAAGAAACACACCAGGCAGAGGGAAAAGAATTATCCCTCTTAGAAAGGGACAGACATTGAGTGGTTTTAAGCTTGAAGAGATTGAGACAGACAGGATTGTCATGACGAGGGGAGAAGAGAAGATAATAGTCCCCATAAACGACCCCTCACGTCCTAAAGAGAGACAAACGGTAACAACAACCCAAACACCACCACCACCTCAACCACAACCAGCACCTCAACCAAGAAGGATTCAGCCAAAACATAACCAATAAAAGATTTATATTACTCAAGAGGCATCATAATCACCCATCCTGTAAAAGTAATTATTAAAAAGAAAAGAATCTGTAATTTTTGGACTTATTATTTTAAAAATATATGGAACTGATTGTAAACTACTAAACCCATTTTTAATAAAAACATTGTAAAAAGGGTCATTTGGATGAATCCACAACCTTATCTTAAAAATCCCGAAGTCTATGGATAATTTTTCGAAAAATAAAACGAGCTCTTTTTTTTCAAAATTCCTATCAAAAAAATAATCAAGAATTAAAAATTCATCATCTTTTAAATAAGAAATTACAAATACCTTCAATCTCTTATTTAAAAAAGACCTTAAAGTTATTGGTAGATACTTTTTAACTGGATTATTTTTATATCTCCAGAAGATATAATTACTATCCTTTTGAATTGATAAATTTAAAAACATCTTGTTTTCTTCCCATAATTTATCAATCTCATCTGGATTTATATAATCCCAACCAATTTTTATCTTCCAAAACAGTTTTGATGGAAATTTTTTTTTAACAATATCTTTTGTTATTTCATTTATAAATCCATGCCTTGTATAACCGAGAATCTTTGTTCCAAGTATTGCATGTCTTTCAGATGGAAATCCGAAAGCAAAGTCCATAGCATTATTATTGTAGAAAAGTTCAGCTGCCTTAACCATAGCGCCTTTTTTAGTAAAAAGCCTCGCCCTATAACTCGGATGTGTCATAACATCGCAAGGTTGAAATACATCGAATTCCAAACCCTTAAAATAAAATTTCATCTTAATACCACCATAATGTGCAATGACCCTATTACCATCTAACGTTATTGCTGCTGCACTACCCCATGGAGAATTCATATATTTCCATACCCACTCTTCATGAGACATCTCCCTCCCGAAACAATCATAAAAAAGCTCTCTTATTCCCTCTTCGTCTCGAAGATTAAACTCTCTTATCTGAATCATGTGACAAACCTTATTTCTTGTAAAAACACAAACTTTCTAATACCTTCTTATCGCCAAGTCTTATAATCTTTACATAATATCTACCATCAGCCAGCCTTTTCCATATCCTATTATTCAATTCAAAATGCTCTTTCTTAAAAAAACTAATAGCTGAAGGTATCATATATTCATTTGGCGACAATAACAATAACTTTTCACCATTCCCTTTAACTGTAATCCTTATCGGTTCACTAATGGAACCTAAATCCTTAAAATAAAATGGCTTCATCGATTTATTTTTGAAATCTACAAATCTATTTAAAGAACTAAATAAAAACAAACTTTTCCCAAAATGTTTTTTTAAATACCTACTCATTGATAATTCAAACTTAAAATCTGCAGAATCGCTATTAAGTTTTGCACTTTGATTATAATAATGGACAATCTCAGCTTTTGGAACATAATATAATCTATATCCACCCTTTTTAACTCGTAAAAACCAATCTGTATCCTCAAAATATAATGAAAACCCTTCATCAAAACCCCCTATCTCATTGATGATTTTTCTTTTTGTCATAATACAACAACCAGATGCTAAATCCACTTCAACAGGCTCCTCTGCTCTTATGTAATACATTGTTTCTGTCAACCACTCATCAAAGACAAATCTCCTCAAAAAACCAAGCTTTCCCGCAAGATTTTTTTTAAATATCCATAAAGGCGTGATATATTCGTTATTTGGCAATAAGAATGTTTTGTCTTCATCCCACCATACCCTTGGACTAATAGCTCCACAATCTTTTAAATTATCAAGAGCTTCCCTCAATCCTTTTATACTGCCTGGCAAATATATTATATCTGGATTAGTAATGAGCAAATGATCAGATCTCGATAACTCAAGTCCTATATTGGCTGCCTTTGCATATCCAATATTTTCCTCTTTCAAGATTACATTAACATAATTATATTTATTCAGAATATTTAGTTTTTTGACTTCTTCTTTGCAAGAACCGCTATCAACTACTAATATTTCATAAACAAGACTATTTATTTGATTCCTTATAGAATAAAAACAATCAATTAATAAAGAAGTACTATTATGATTTACAATTATTACTGATAAATCTATATCTCCCATTTATGTGGTAAAAAGCATACACCCCATTCTTTATCCTTAACATTCACTTTAAAAAAATTTGATTCTTTTCTATCATAAATGCATATCCCAGTCTCATCGAGCAGAAAAATAACGAATTTATAAACTCCTCCAAGAAGCGGAAATCTCTCAAAAAACAATCTCGCAGTTCTTGAACCCAAACCTTTAAAAGGTGAAATCCCCGACTTTTGCATACTATTAGCATAACAACATAAGCCATCATTTCTATCAACTGCAAATCCAACTTGCACAAATCTATCTTCGTATATTTCAAAATCAATTATTAGTTCTACATCTGAACCATGTTCTATCTGATCAACAACTTCCTTTCCGTCTTTCCTTATTTCTATCTTCCTAATTTCAGCAATCTTAATCTCATTATTGATATTATGTTTCACAACATCTAGTTTCTGTAGAAGATTTTCTTTTTCTCTCATATAATCTTCATACATTGATATAACATATTTAGTCTCGCCCAACTGTTCAATCTTGCCCTCTTTCAGCCACATTACCCTATCACAAAAATTAGAGATTGTATATAAAGAATGTGAACAGAACAATATTGTTACATTATTCCTCTTCAGTTCCCATATTCTATCAATACACTTTTTCTCAAAAAGACCATCCCCGACTGCAAGCGCTTCATCAATCACAATTATATCCGCATCAACATTTACAGCAAGTGAAAATGCTACCCTTAAATACATACCAGTTGAATAAGTCTTAACTGGCATATCAAAAAATTCACCTATATCTGCAAATCTCTCTATAGCATTCATTCTCTTCATTATCTCTTGGGTTGTAAGACCTAATAATGTTCCATTTAAAAGCACATTCTCTCTTCCAGTGAACTCTGGATTAAAACCAGTACCAAGCTCAAGTATAGCAGAAACTTTACCATAAACATCAATATTTCCAAAAGAAGGCTCTATAACACGTGCAACTAACTTAAGAAATGTGCTCTTCCCTGCACCATTCTCACCAATAATCCCAAGGGTCTCTCCCTTTCTTATCTGAATATCTAAAGGACCAAGCGCCTTAAATGCCCTATGCCTTGTTTTTCTACTAAAAATCTCCTTTAATCTGTCAACGGGTTTATCATAAATATGATATTCCTTTAAAAGACCTTCTGCCTTTATAATAAAATCAGTCATCAAAGAGTATCCTTAAAAGCCTCTTCAGTCTTACTGAATAAATAATAACCTAACAAAAATACTAAAAGTGAAAATATTACAGGGTAATAAAAAAAACTCAGAGAGGGTATTTCTCCTTTAATAAGAACCCAGCGATATATCTCAACAATATAATAAAAAGGATTTATCAAAAAGACCCACTTCAACTTATAGGGAATAGTTTTGACTGGATAAACAATAGGGGTTAAAAAAAATAACAAATTCAAAACCATCCCTATACCTTGCGTTATATCTCTGAAAAAAACAGTAAGACTACCAAAACCGAACGATAAGCCTAAAATAATCAAGGCCTGTAAAGTAAAAGGAAACAAGAAAAAAGGTAATGTTTTCAGATTTATAGTCCCGTGGAAAAGCAACATTAAGACATAAAATAACATATAAATAAAAAAAGTTACCGCAGATGAAAAAATGACAGACAAAGTACATATCTCAGCAGGAAATTTTATCTTCTTTATCAGATGAGCATTCTCAATAAATGTATTGATTCCCCGATTTGTTGCCTCAGAAAAGAAAATCCATGGTATAAGTCCTGCAAGTAAATAGATTACAAATGAAAGAGTAGTAGATTCTTCCTCAAATCTTACTCTAAGTATGATAGAAAAGACAAAAGTATACAATAATATCTGATAAATTGGTATTAAAACAAGCCACAAAGGCCCAAAAAGCGAACCAGTATACCTTGCCTTAATATCCTTCAACACCATCGTCCATAATATATATCTACTTCTATAAATATCTTTAACCCTTTGTCTTAGTACCATAATTTAAAAGAAAAGATATTACTCATTTAAAAACAATTACAATTATATCAACTACACTAATCTCTTTAACTTATAAACTATTTACTCTTTTCTTGGAGGAAGTTTATTTAACATATTATAAAAGTAATCATCTTCACCATCTTCTTTAACCCTTATTTTACAATGCATACAATCAATTCCGGGTCTTTTTTTCTCAAATTCATCACGAATTCTATTTAACTCTTGACTATTCCATATATCCTCAAAACTTCTATCTGCTATATTAGCTACTTTACCTCGAGCCCAAGAAATGCAGGGCATCAAATCACCATTCGCATGTATTGCAATAGAATCCCAAGGTTTTTTGCAGATTATCTTTTCGCCAGAATTATCTTTTAAGACAATCTCTTCATACTGCCACCTTAAATAACCAATATCTTCTATGCCCGCCTCTTGAGTCCATTGATGTAGCTCCTCCCTTGCTTTTACTACCTTATCAAAAAATAATTTCCTTTCCTGCCACCTATATCCTGAATGCTCAATAGGTATTATCGTTCTCACATCTATGCATTGAGCCTCCAAAGACTCAACAAATTTCAAAAATTGACTAAACTTATCTATATTCATCTCCATTAAAACATGGTTTATACGCAACGCTGGCAATTTAGAACCTAATAGTTTTTTTAATCCATTAAATATCTTAATATTTTTTATAACTTTTTCTAATTTACTCCCAATTCTAATTGACTCATAAATTAAAGGGTCATGGCTATCTATAGATATTGCCAATCTCGAAATTCCTACTTCTATCATTTTAGTAATAATTTTCTCATCAAGTAAAACTCCATTTGTTACAATCTCAGTAAAAGGAACAGGACACACCTTTAAATAATCAAGCCTTTTATAAAAATCTATAGTCATTAATGGTTCAGTCAAACAAGAAAGAGCTAAATAATTTGCTTTAGGAAAAATCTCTTTAGCTATCTTCTCAAAAAGCCATAAAGGCATATCATACTTTGGAATAGATTTTACACGAATATCGCTGAAACCACACATAATACATCGAAGATTACATTTATTATTTTGATCCATAAAAACTGACAAATATCTTTTCTCGTTATCGGGCATAGAGATTAACCTCCTTAGTTAATACCTATATTTTACTACACCTAATATGAAAAATAATGATTCTAAGTCTTTTATTCTCTTAGCGTCTTGCAGGCTTATAGCCAGATAATATAATATTTATTAGAATGATGGTTTCATAGAATCTTATAAAACACTTGATAAAAAATGATGAAAATTACATACCTACTCGAAAGTACCGAACTATGGGGTGGAGTTAAAGTAGTATTCGAACAAGCAGAAGCACTAAAAGAATCTGGTTTTGATGTTGCTATACTTTCAAAAGATTCAAAAACATCATGGTACCCACTTAAAATACCTATAACTAAAGTTAATGGATTTAACGATTATACAATTCCTAAATCCAACATTATAATAGGAACATACTGGTCAACTATTAAAGAAGCCCACCCAACAAAAAAAGGTATCCTTGTACACTTATGTCAAGGTTACGAAGGAGGCAACAAAGAGTTTCAACATCTAAAAGAACAAATAGATAACATCTATAAATTGAACATACCCAAAATAACAATATCACCTCACTTAAATAAACTCATAAAAGATTATTTTAATCTTGATGCTTATTATGTAGGTCAAATGATAAACAGAGAAATCTTTTATCCATCAACAAATGAAAAAAACATAAATAAGAATGACAAATTCAAAATACTTGTCGTTGGTCCTTTTGAAGCTGATGTAAAAAACATCTCTACAACTTTAAAAGGTATTAAGATTGCAAAAAACTATTTTAAGATTCCTATAAAAACTATTAGAGTGTCTCAATTCCCTTTAACAAAAGAAGAGAAAAGCATATTAATACCTGATTACTATTACCATCATATTCCATACATATCCATGGGTGAAATATACAGGAATTCCGATTTGCTAATCTCAATGTCAAAAGAAGCCGAAGGTTTTGGATTACCTCCTATTGAGGCAATGGCTTGTGGCATCCCTACAATCCTAAGCAGAATCCCAGCCCATCTATCCTACGATAATAAGCATAATTACGCCGTATTCGCAGAATCAACACCAGAATCAGTAGCTGAAGCAATACTAACGATTTATAGAGATTCTAATCTAAGAAATGAAATCAAAGAAAATGCACTTGCTTTGATAAAAAATTTCAGTAAAGAATCTTTTATCTCAAGATTTATTGATACTTTTGAGAAAATCTTAAATAAATACAAATGATATATTTTTAGATTAACTCTATACATTTCTTGCAATTACCACTATCTCCGACGCCTGAAGTTCCTCCTTATTTACACTCGTCTCTAACTTCGATATCTTTTTTATAAACTCCTCCCCCTTAGGATGTACTCCGATACTCTGAAAAAAAACATTCTCCACAGAATAACCAGCATCTATAAACATCTCAATAAATGTCCTCCTTGTAAAAAACCTAATGTGCGTTCCAGAAAGAATGCTAAACGGTACATAATCCCACCTTCCTAATAACATCTCATAAATAATAGCCCAATTATTAACATTTGGGACACTTGCTATAAAAATCCCGCTTTTCTTTAAATAACCCTTCAAACTCTTTACCAGAGACCATGGATCATTAAGATGTTCAAGCACATCACCACAGATTATACAATCATAAACATCCAATTCATTATTTTTAACAACCTTCTCTATATCACCCACAATAACCCTATCAAGTCTTTTCTTAGCATCATCTATAAGACCATAACTATACTCAACACCTGTTACGAAACAATCTTGTCTTCGCTTCAACAATTCCCCTAAAAAACCCTTTGCGCATCCTATATCAAGAATCACCTTTGAATCATTAGGCACATAAGCAATCAAATCCTCCCTTCTACTTTCATAAACATTTCCATACCTATGTACATAAATCCCCTTTGCGACTCCATATCTCAACCCCATCCTATTTGCCTCCATTACTAAATCAAATACAGGAACATCTGGTGAGAAATTACCTAAAGCATGTTTAGTAGATACAAAGCAAAAATTATCAATCTCATCAACCTCTATAATCTCATCTTTAAATCTTTTATAAATATCATCAACAATCCATTTGAAAACCGAAATTGTCTGATACAAATATTGTGGTGCATACTTTTGAGCAGATAATCTACTTTCATTACTAACTGGAACAATAAATGAAACCTCATCCTGTCTAATCGCTATCTCAGAAAGTCTCTTCACACTTTCATAAGTAATAAAAACAATCCCATTAATAAACAAACAAACCTCAAAATCTCCATATGCAGAAATATCTTTAACAGTAAAACGATTATTATTGCTTATCTCAATTAATCTCAAAGTGCTATCATTTTCACATGTCAACAATCTCTTACAAAACCTGAAAGCAGTATCATCTTCAATGTCCAAGAAGTATCTCTTCTTTAATATAAAGATTAATGTTTTTAACATCTAACCATCTTTCTCTTAATTCTTAAAAAATATATCAGCCATACTACTATCGTACAAATAGATACAATTAACCCTAAATAAAAGCTTAAAGGCTTATAATAAAATATTACTTTATTTTCTCCTTGTTTAAGGAACACACCTCTTAGAACTCCAAAAACTTTTATAATCTCTTCTTCCTTACCATTAACTTTAACCTTCCATCCAGGATAATACAAATCGCTTAAAACGAGGAGTCCGCCACGAGTCTTCACCTTCAAATCAACTTCGTTAGGTGTATATCTCACTATTTGAACTTTTCCTTCAGGATTATCTTCTACCTTCAAATTATTAAGTTTTAAATTAGATACATTAATGAGAGCAGTGTCCCTGAAATTAATTCCATCTTGTAATTTATTTATCACATCTTTAAGATTATCTGCTTTCATTGTTTTATAAAGCATAAAAGCCCTATCCATAACATTCTTGTTTTCATAAATATACAAATTATTATACATTCCTTTAAATTCTATTGAATCTACTTCATCCTTATGTTTTTTTAAAAGTTTATCAGTCAAATCTTTTTCTTTTTCTTTCCCAGGTGAGAGTCCAAAATCACCCAATACTATATCACCATCACCCTCTCCATTTATAATTAAATCGATGACCTTTCCCTTATACTTAGACACATCTAAATAAACATCCTTCCATCTACCTCCATCCACCTCTTCCTCGATAAACTCATTTCCTATCAATATCTTTATCCTACCTTTTACATCCAAAGCATGATCCTTCATAGTAAAATGTGCAAAGATATATGGCTCTGATACTCTTAATCTAATCTTAAATGTAAAGCTCTTTGAGAAAAACAGACAAAACCTCCTTTTTCCATCCTTTTCAAAAAAACCATAAGTTGCAACACCTTTAATCGAATGACTAATCATTGAATTAAAAAACCTTATCCACCTCACATAATTTACATGTGTCTTTACAACTTGCTCAAGATTTGAAGTATTAATCCTATCCTTGCTCAAAATATATCTAACACCTAAAATATCAATAAAAGGTGACGTCGCAGAAAACAAAGGGTCAGGACTATTTGTATAAGGGACACTGAAACTCACAAGATTTTCAAAAAAGGTATAATAATCACCAGGAAGCAAAACATTTATTGTTCTCAAATCATAGATTCCCAAAGCATTACTCGTAAGTGGTGGTAAAGCATTACCGCTACCTATTATTCTATATGGCATTTTATCTTTCAGGATATCGAAATAAGGTTGCTCAGCGTATGGATAAAATCTCTCAGGATGATTTTTAGGCATATACATAAAAAGTTCCACAATAAGCAGTAAAAGTATAATCATCCCTGCAAATTGTCTTTTTTTAATAAAATTTAATAATAAAAACAAGATAAATAAAAATAAAATAGAAGATACTAAAATAATTAATAAATGTCTTTTAATCTCAAAAGGACACATCTTATTTAAAAAATAAAAATATATAACCAAAAGAATTGTCATAAAAATTATAGAAGAGTTTATTTTCTTCCTTTCATTATCTTTTGACAAGAAATCTTCTAAGGCACTTGCAGATATAATAGCAAGTGAAAAATACACCATTGCATTATACTTTAATAACTCTATGCTTCTCATAACAGGTATCCATGAAATAAAGCTCGTTGGCAAAATACCAAAAATAAGAAGTAAAATTATAAAAGAGAGGATAAAGAAAGAAAAAACGTTTTTTAAAACATTTCTATTTATAAGGGTATAAATTAAAAAAACAAACACAATAATTGAGGCATGGGGCATTATCATATCTGGCTCCCATTTCAGCCATGAAGTATAAAAATAATTTTTAAAACCTAAAAACAATGGCTGCATAAGTGAAACAGATGATATTAATGGTAGTGTAGGACATGAAGCACCTGTTCTAATAGATTTTGCAATTGGAGACGCATGAATATAAAGTTCAATAAATGGTAATAAGACAAATAAAGCTATTAAAATTGAGATAAATACACTTATGCATACCTTCAAACACTCATCCAACATATCTTTAATAGAATAAATGCTCAATCTCTTCCATATCGCATATGAAAAGAGAAAGCATACCCCCATTATAACCTCAGGTGTTTTACCCCCTATGAAAGCGGATGCAAGAAAAAGAGACATCAGGAATGCATACTTTATGTCATTTCTATTACTCCACTTTTCGTAAAAATAAAAAACAGCAGGAATATACATAACCGTGCTTAATGGATGAAGGTTAATCCACCAAACTGAATATCCTGACAGCATAAAAAAAGATGAACCAAAAAGACATGATAAATTTGAAAGCTTTAACTCTTGCAAAAAAAGATATGTAAATATCCCCATAAAAAGGATTCTTAACAAAAAAAATATATCCTGTAAATATGGATCGGGAAATAGGTTTAAAATTATCTTTAATGGATTGAAGACCTCCGTATTCAAATTCCCAATTAGCGGAATCCCTAACCCTTCGTAAAAATTCCACAAAGGGATTTTTTCTTCATCTAAAATTCTCCTGATTATATATGGATTCGGTTCATTTACATATGCATTCCCTGCAATATCAAAAGAAAAAGGTATATTATTTTCGTTTTTTATAATATTTTGTATATTGCTATAATCTGACCCCAATAAAAATGGTGATGTTGAAAGAGTTTTGCCCAAGAAAAGAATATCATAAAAAAAGAGGACAATCAAAAAAATTAGAATAGTGAAAGGGAATAATCTTTTTATTCTAACCATATACCTTAGTGATAATAATATATATTATCACTAAGGTTCAATAAAAATAAGAAAATTATTTAAATAAATTCATTCTTTAAGGATTGGTAGTCTTATTCCGAGGTACGCGGGGTACTATTGTTATACTTTTAGCTATGCGTTTCCCCTCTACTTCATCATAGACAAGTGCAGCTATATCACCAACTTTTATATCATTAATAGTCTTAGTACTATTATCATTAGCCTTTACAACAACATTTTGCCCTAATACAAAAGTAGATTCACCATCCCTATCGTTTTTTAAAGTTATAATACCTTGGTTCATATCAATATTCTTAACAGCACCAGCAAACAGTTTAACATCCTTAGCAAAAATGTTACTTAAAATTATTGACAACGATAAAACCGTTATAACAAAAACTGCAAAAAAAACCCTTTTAATTTTCATGAAACCCTCCCATCTTATTATTTCGGATTATAAACGGAAAGGTAGAATTTCCGTATAGAAATCCCCCTTTCCGTGTTAACAAAAATCTTTCTAACGTGCCCTCAAACTTATAACCTTCTTTACATTATTAGACTCATCACTTTCTGTAATATTTTCATCCGCATCCACCTTTGCAACATAATAACAGTATGCATGTATCGAACATGCCCCAGGCATGTATATTTCTTTACTCACCGTTTTAGTTTCTCCTTTACCAAGACTACTTATATTCCATGTAGCTACCTCAGTACCACTAATACCTCCGTTACTATTTACAAAAACCCTTACTGTAAAATTACTATTTACATCAGCTGTTCCATTATTACTAAACTTCACACTAACTGTTGTCTTTTGATTTGCTTCGAAACTTGATGGTATCCCTGATATAGATAAGTTTACAATATCAGGGCTACCAGGAGGCGGAGTTGGTGTCGACTTATTTGCTGAACAATTTGCATTGCTTCCACTATTTATACCATTACATGTCCAGTACCATGGGCCGGAACCCGTTACAGAACTTGCATTTCCTGCACTGCAAAGATTGTCTGTAGGTGCTGTTTCAAATGTCCCACCATTAGCTGAGCCACATTGCCCATTCACCTTCATATTTGCCGAACAACTTGCACTACTTCCTCCATTTATTCCATCGCATGTCCAATCCCAGGTATATGTTCGAGTACTTCCTGTTACAGAACTTGCATTTCCTGCACTGCAAAGATTGTCTGTAGGTGCTGTTTCAAATGTCCCACCATTAGCTGAGCCACATTGCCCGTTTATAGGACGAAGCAAGGTAATCTTCACCTTATAGACACCTAATCCAGTAGCATTTTCACATAAAATATAAGTTAAGTGGTTTACATCATCATAAAAGACACTAAAATAAGGTGTTGTTATCTCATTTATAACAACATATTTACTATTTTCCTGCGAAACCTCAGTAAAACCGCTTCCACTATCTACTTCTACTTTCAAATCATCTGCATCAATTACTGAAGCATCAGGGAAATCTCTCACCTCAAGATATAAAGAATATGTTGGGCTACTCTCCTCACAACCTTGAGTACAGACAGTTAACACCCTTACAATCACATCATTACCTGTATCAACTATACTCGCTTCATATGCAAATGAGATTGAAGTGAGAATGAGTAAAATAGCTAAAGAAAACAATAAATAAATAAGTTTTCTCATAAACATCCTCCTTTTTCTTAAATTTTCAATATTAAACTTAACAAAATATTATTTATATGTCAACAAAATTCCACCATCATGGTAAATACTAACATAATCCTTATTATTTTAATACATGCAACCACCTACCATCTCTATAAATCCATTCATCTGTTAATATCTGCTTCGCGGGCTTAGGTATTTGTGGCAAACTAAACATAAACTCCATATCAACCAATCCCGTATTATCTTTTATTCTTATATTTTTAACTGTATAAGAACTAATACCAATATTTTTGATCGCGCTAACATATGAAACATATTCATCAAATTTCTTTTCATCATATAAATTTAATTTTTTAAGCGCCTCAGGTTCTTCAATCTTAAAAATCTCTTTATACTCATCTTTCTCCAGCCTTAATTTCCAATATAAACTTGCTGTCTCCTTTAAAGAATCTTCTGATAAACTCTGCTGTGGTAATTGAACACTTGCGCAACCTAAAAAAAGCGTAATCAATAAAAAAATCAACGAAAACAAAATACCCCTAAAAAGACATCTCATCCTTTAAACCTCCTCAGACTAAAAATGAAATTAAATATTTAAAGATAAAAGAAAACCGTAGCAAAAATGAATTCACTTAAATGACAGACCTAAAAATCACATTTATCTTAGTAAAAAAGCCCTTATACCCCTATGCAATGTCTCTTTATAACTTCCAAGATTATAAACAATAAATATTGAACCATCCTTATTCTTCTTTGCCTTTAAATCAAAAGCTCCCGCAACCTCTTCATATGGCAAAACTAAATCTCCAATCTTAGTCCATCCTTTATCTAAATATTTATATATACTCAATCCATTTTTACTTAATATGATTAATTCTTCCTTGCCATCGCCATCCACATCTATTGCCTCAAAAACAATCGGTTCTTCGATTAATTCCAGACCCTTTGAAATATCTTGAAAGTCTTTATCTTTCCACTTATACACCTTTATCAAAGGCTTATAATTTTCTGCAAGACCTATAATCTTAAAAACTATCTCATCAGCCTTATCACCATCAAAATCCCCAGTCTTTACATAATAAGGAGCGATATCTTTACCAATAGAATCAATACCGTAGCCGTCGAAATCACCGTTTCCATCTCCTAACCAGACTAATTGATATTCCATACCATATACCAACGGCGCAATAACAAAGTCTTTTTTACCATCCAAATTAATATCCCCAGTAGCAAGGCTATCACCAAACAAACCATCAGTCTTTTTAATAAATTTAACATCCCATCCTTTTCCTTGTTTATTCATACCCAAAAGTATTCCTTTTGGTTTATATTTCCCACCTGCAACATAAGATTCTGAAAACGCCACAATATCCAAATATCCATCTCCATTAAAATCCGATAAACTTATTGCCCTCGAGTAAAACCTGCCTTCATCTCTAATTGACTCTTCCGTAAATTCTCCCTTACCATTACCTTTCAATATAACAATCTTACTATTATGAATAGCAAATGCAATATCAAAATTACCATCATTATCTATATCTCCAACTGCAATCCCTCCATAATCATATTCACTCTCATGCTTAAAATTATAAACAGCCTTTTCCCATCTATTCTTATTACTATTCCAGACAAACATTTGAGGGATTTTTTCATCTTTATTAGCTAACCTACAAGGTGGAGCAACTATATCAAAAAAACCATCATTATTAATGTCAAATAATTCTATATTTTCCCTCCATTGCCCATCCTCTGGTAAGCCATTAGATATATTTTTAATACTTAATGAACCCACATTCATCTTGTTGCTTTTAACAGAATATGTACAACCAGTTACAGAAATCAGAATTAATAACACGATAAATTTCAAAATATAAACCAAGGTTCCCTTACCTCCATTTTTGACATAATAAAAGGATAGGGTCCTTTGAGACCCTATCCTTTTAAAAATAAACTAAATTTTTAAAACAACTATGGTGTTACATTATATAATTCGAATCCTTCTATTGTACACGGTAAAACCGTACCACTATTAAATCTGTTAGGAAGTTCTGTTGCGTCTCCATCATCACCATCACAATATAACCTATGAACTGGATGTATTACCGAAATGTATGCATTAGCAGTTGAAGGTTTTGCCCTCTGATATGACCATCCCAATAAAGTATAAGTCTCAGGTGTCGAATCAGTATCAAGATTATCATCAAAACTTAATGTACCATTTATTACTGTCTCTGTAGTCTGTCCGGTGAAAAATCCATGCTCATAAATTGTACATGCTGCAAAACCAGCTTTTGGCCATGTACCTGCTGAATAAACCCCTCCAGGGATCCACGGCTTTACATAAATAATGTTAAGTTCGTATGGCAATGGTATTGAGTTAGACTGGCATTTCTCAGCTTCATCACAGAAAAAGCAAACTAAATACCTTGCCATATTATTGTCTGGCACGGTTGGTACTCCTCCGTATAAATTGAGTTTCGCCTCAAGCTGATATTCATTCCTTCCTGCTAAGAAAATCCACCATGTCCATGTATCAGGATTGCTGTTCAATATGAAATATCTTGGGAAAACCACTGATGCAGTTATACCAATATACTGACCATCACATGAGCCGTCTGCACAATATTCTTCTAACTGGGCACCTAATCCATTTTCAATCGATACTCCATTATAACCAGCTGCAAACCCTTTACCAATATCATTTAAATAAACCCAACCTACCAAAGGATTCTCAACGTTGTCATCACATTTTGCTGAAACAATATAAAGAACCTCACCTACAAAATAATTAATACCCTCGATAGGAACTTCTAAAGCTTTACGAGCTGCTGGGTCCATCTGGCTAACAATTGTTTGGCAACTATCAGATATTACATCCCATTTTGACCAACATTCTGTTGAATCCCACTTTGTTATCGAATATTTATCATTTACTATTACACCTGCTTTGACCACACCAACTTTTGATACGCTTGGTTCTTTTGGTGTACAAACAGAATAGTTAGAAGTACAACTAACTCCCGTTGTTTCTGCTATTGCCCATACTGTATTCAAAGAGCCAAAAACAGGATCACCCTCTGGAGTTCCAGATGCATTGGTCGGCTGGTATCCTTCACAAATCATAGGGAAAACTATTGCTTCGCCAGGGACATCATCAGCAACACCTGTAATAGCATATGCCGTCCCAAATCCTACAACTAAGATACTTAGCATTAATGCTAAAATTAACTTCTTCACTTTCTAAACCTCCTTTTAATTTAAAAATTAAACTTTTCTTTAGCCAAGGGCTAAGACCTAACTGATTCTATGTTCACTCTCCCTTTACTTATCACCTCCTTCACTTCTGAATTCTCCCTCAAATCCTGAATGCTATCAATGATAGCAATAATGAATAAATTATCAAACCAACTCTCTTACTACATTTGCGTAAATTGTAATGAATGAAATCATCTTTGTCAAGCATTTTTTTATTATTTTTAAAATTTAAAATTTACAGTATGTAAGTATAAACATATTAAACTCTAAGTGTCAAGTATTTTTAAATAAAAACAGAAATATTAATAAGCAAAAAATAAGCCAGTACAAAATATATAAAAATATCGATTTTCAAAATAGTTTAAATTTTTGATAGTGTAATTTATAAACAATCGTGTGCTCATTTTACAATATATATCCTTCACCTTTATCAAAAATCACTATTAATCATAGGCCTCACAATCTTATCCTGATAGCTAATCCAACCCATTAAATCTCTTTCCTTTAAATATTTATCAATATACCAGAATGCCTCAACATATCGAGACCCTTTAACAGTAAGCGACCGTATCCTATTCAACGCCATTATGTGTTCAAGATAATCATTAAGCCTTAATTGTGACCTATAATTTCTGATTGCCTTTCTCTTTTCACTTGCAACTTTTGTAATATCAACAAGAATATTTGGTCTTAAAGGCGTTGTCACCTCATAAAATAATAGCCCTAATTCATTCATCTTTGCTCTTGAAGAAACTTTTGATTCATTAATCAAGTTAATACATATCTTAGCAGTATCCCTATGGTCAGGATTCAATTCAATGATTGATGGACAGTAGATTGTATCTATATCATAAATATCGACCCTCTCATAAATCTCTTTATATATACTCTCACTGTTAATACCAATCTCCCTGTCAGGAAATCTCAAAAATTCATATTCCTTAATTCCTAAAAAATCCATTGTATCTTTAGCCTCTTTTTCTCTCATAATAGCATAACTCGTCACATGTGGCTTGAGACTATCCACTATCTCTCTTGCCAATATGTTATCTGGTTCTCCCTTATCACCACTTGTCAAAAAAACAACCCTCACATACTTCCCCTTATCTAACAAAATCTTTATCGTTCCACCACAGCCAAGTACTTCATCATCAGGATGTGGTGCAAGAACAAGAACCCTCTCACCAATTGGCTCTATGGAATAAAAAGGTATGATCTCTGACTCAATCATATCGCAAGGATACTAACTCAACATAAACCTACTTCTTCTCTTCCTTCTCCAGGCTTTTTCTCTCCTTAATCAAAACCTCTTTCTCTATGACCTCTTTATTCACCCCCTTAAGCCTTCCCATATATTCATTCGTCATGCTTCCTGCTTCTTGTTGACTCTTTATCACATAAGGGGTGAGTAGTATAACAAGCTCTCTCCTTTCGTATTTATCCGTTGTCGACCCAAATAGATAACCCAACAAAGGAATCTTAGTAAGAAATGGTATTCCCTCCCTTGCCTTCGAAGTCTGTTCAGATATCAAACCACCAATAACTATAGTCTGCCCATGCTGTGCAACAAGATTTGTCGTTGCCTCCCTTTTACTTATTACAATCTGGTCTGAGTCGAATATCTTCTGTATCGAATATGTCGAAACCTCTTGTGTGAGCTCAAGAGAAACCAAACCACCCTCATTAACCTGTGGTTTTACCTTTAAAATTACTCCCGTATCCTTATATTGTATAGTCCTTTGAATCTGTGTCGTACCCGTTATATTAGTCTCAGATGTAGCAATAGGCACCTGGTCACCAATCTGAATCCTCGCTTCACGATTATCAAGAACAAGTATATGTGGAGAAGCAAGAACCCTTGCCTTAGATTCTTGTGCCAGTGCCTCAAGCCTCGCCCTAACAATGCCTGAAGGGTCAGTAGCAAGATATGTAAAACCAGAACCAGAAAGAACATTTGCTCCTTCCCCACTAATTATAGAAGGCCTTTGACCCATCTGACCCTTAAGATTTATATCGAGATTTTCAAGCTTTAAACTACTATTTAATGACCATGCAAGACCAAAACTCAAATCATCGGTCAATTTAATCTCTGCAACGAGTGCCTCAATCATAACCTGCCTTGGAAGCACATCAAGTTTCTTAATAGTATCTTCAATAAAAGAATAGTCTGAAGGCGTCGCAAGAATGATGAGAGAATTTGTTATCTCATCAGCAAATACTCTTGTCTCAGTAGATACAAAACCACCACCACCGCTAACAGCTGCAGCAGGTCCTGTTCTTACAGGTTGCTGCTGAGTCGCAGGTTGTTGAGCACCAGCCGCCTTGGGAGTCTCTGCTCTCGTTGTTGTCGGTGCTGTCGTAGTAGTTGATGTCCCTGTAAAAATAGATTGTAGTAATGATGCAATATGAGTTGCCTTACTATTCTGCAAAGGATACACATATATCTTTGGTCTTGCAACAGAAAACATATCATCAAAGACCTCTACCCACTTCCTTATATAATCAAGCTGTTCTTTGGTAGAAGCAACAACAATAATAGAATTTAGCCTATATATCGGAACAATCCTTACAAAGCCTTCCTTCAGATGTAACCCAAGTGCACTCTCTATATCCTGCATGGATTCCTTCAAGTCAAGATTCTTAAATGTAAACATCTCTATTGCAACCTTCTCAGGTGGCTTCCCAACCTGCGAATAAATCAATTCCTTAGAAACATTCTGTAGTGGCACAATCCTATAAATCCCGCCTTCCTCAACAAAACCTATACCATTAATCCTTAATATTATCTCCATAACCGAAAGGACCTCATCCTTTGGTATAGGGTTTACTGTTCTGAAATTCACCCTTCCCTTAACCTGTGGATCAATAATATAATTAGCCTTCAACACATCGGCAAAGATTGTCTGTGCTACCTCAAAGATATCAGCATCATCAAAAAAGAAACTTATGGTCTCCTGCTTCTTTTGTGGCTGTGCCTTTTCTACATGCACTTCCTCTGGTAAGGATGGAGTAGGTTTCTCAGCCTCTTTAGGTTTCTCAGCCTCTTTAGGTTTCTCAGCCTCTTTAGGTTTTTCAATTTCAGTCGGTTTATCAGACCCCTTTGATTTTTCTATCTTTTCAGTCTTTTGACCTTCCGCTATAGGCTCAACCCTTTTATCTTTCTGAACCTCATGAACATTAGCATCCACATTCGTTTTATCTTCTATAACCTTTTTTTGAACATCATCAGAATAAGCAACAGACTGAGTCAAAAAAATACTTATCAAAATCAAAATCAATATCGAAAATCTATTTCTTCTCAACTGCTCCTCCTTGAACGAATCATATTAAGTAACATTAATTTATTCTTCATCCATTGTCAAGCAATTTAAAAACGGGGTCAGGTCTTGAATCTTGAATTCCCCACCCCTAACCCCAAAACCATGAAGATAATATCAAACAAAAAAAGAATTTTTTAACTGAGGCTGAATTCGAAGCGTATGCCTTTTTTACGCTTTGCGCTTTACGCTGTTGTTGTACGCTATGCGCTCTGCGCCATTTTGTCTTTAAACAAACGCAACAAACGCAATAAACGCAATGAACGCAATTAACGCTATAAACGCAATAAACGCTATAAACGCTATAATCTTCGAGCAATATCTGCACTATGCGCCCTACCTCTAAAATAAAACCAAAATAATGGCAATAACTCAATTTATGAAACAAAATCACGGGTCTTCTCTACTGAGGCTGAAGTCGAAGCGTAAGCCTCAGGTATAATATAAGTATCTACATTACAATACCCAATAAACTATACATCTGTATAAAAGGTAGTTTATTTTGTTTCAGAAATTGAGTTATTGCCAATTAACCCTTTAGCCTTTTAACGCCATGCACCATGCTGTCTTTAAACAAACGCAATAAACGCAATGAACGCAATTAACGCTATAAACGCAATAAATTCCAGTCGCAAAGGCGACTAACTTCCAGTACCGCTTTGCGGTACTCAATTCCAGACCTGCAGAGCAGGTCTCACTTCCAATGCGAAGCATTAAATCTGACAAACGCAACAAACGCTATATCGATGGCAATATCTACACCATCCGTCCAAACTCATAAAACAAATCGATGCTGAAGGATGGGAGTTATCCTCCCATCCTTCCTAAACAAGTGATATTGCCTGTACTGGGCAGGTATCTACAGCCTCTTGACAATTACATGTATCACACTTATCCGGTCCTATTACATGAGCCTTACCATCATCCTCTACCTTAAATACCTCAGGACAAATAGACTCACAAGTTGCACAACCCTCACACAATTCCTCATTCACTACTGGTTTTGGCATCTTTTAACCTCCTTGTTTTATAGATTTCCTTTTTGTTCATAAAAACAAAAAGGATAGTTCTCAAAAATACTACGCCCACGGGGTTCCACCATCAACGATACTGTGCTCCTCCCACATAAACCAGCTGCCCGTATCCGATAAGAAAAAATACGTATTTGCAAAAATATCGTGATGCTCTTGCTCTTCTTTTATAAGCCTATTAAAAAGTGCCTTTTCTTTTTCTGTCTTTGCTTCTGCTTCTGCCTTTTTATAAAATTCTATTCCTTCCTTCTCCATCTGCATTGCTATCTTAAAAGCTTCAAGGTCGTCCTGTGTCGCCTCCACTCTCTTTATCATGGCATCTTTCATCGTCTTAAATATCGATTGTATGTTCTTCATAGGACTTGCTTCTTCCAAAGTTATTCCAACATCTTTAAATATCTGATTGAGTGCTGCAAGATGTCTTTTTTCATCTTCTGTGATACTTAAAAACATCTTTTTACCAACAGGATGGCTCGTCTTCTCGGCAGCTGCAGTATAAAACTCTATTGCATCCTTCTCCATATTAATTGCTATCTCTATCGCATTCATAATCCCCCCAAAACTTAATTTTTATAAATTAATATAACATAAACTTTAATTATAATTCATTAAACTTTTAAAAAATGTTCGACCTTATAACCTAATTTGCACGGCTTCCACGTAAAAACTTTTTATAAACAAATATGTATAATACAGGAATCAAAAAGACCAAGATATTTAAAATATCAAAACTATTACCATAAATATCTCTGCCTTCCGCTATAGAGCAACCACCTCCACCACCTCCACCACTCTTCCCGGGTATATTTATAGAAACCTCATTAGAATACCTTGAATAACCAACACTATTAAACGCCCTTACCCTGTAAGTATAACTTCTACCCTTAGAGATACTACTGTCTATATAATCTGTTCGCCCAGCTCCGACACTTGCTATTACTTTGTATCTTCCATTAGATTCTTTCCTTTCTATATTAAAACCATCCTCAGCACTCGAATTATCAATCCATCTTATCTCAGCCTCATTACTTGATTCAAGATTAACTGTAAGTCCTGATGGCGCAACTAAAGAAGTTATTGCCTTAAATAGATTAACCCTACCCCCAGTTAATAATTTACCTTGTAAAGAAAATTTCCCATCAGCTGTAAGCAAAATTGTCCCTTTGACCTGGTCTACAGAAAAATAATCATAATAACTCCATAAAAGTCCAGCAATACCAGACACTATAGGTGCTGACATAGATGTCCCCATTAAGAACTGGTATGCATCATCATATGAAATATAAAATATTGGGATACTGCCATTCGGTTTTATAGCATCAACGAATCTCGTGTAGTCCGCATTATCCATTTGCAGATAATTAACATCAACACGGACTCCGCTCATAAAGTCTAAACCAGTAAAAAAAGACCCATTTGCGTCATCCGTTACGTATATAGCATGCAATACATTTTTGTAAAAATCGCTTTCACCAATATCATAGCCTATATCCTGCCCTGCAAGAAAAAGCCTACCACCATTATTGAGAAATGCCTGAATGTTTGACTGGTCTACTAACGTGAGTGTATTCTGATAGGTATTACCAGTAAACCATATAACACACTTATAATCAATCATAAGATTAGAATCAGGCCCGTTACTGTTAATATCCACTGTAAAAACATCATAATTAAAACCCAGGACATCGAGCATTTGTTTATAATAACCCTCTAAATTTAATCCACCATCATCATCCACAACGAGAATCTTATCTGACTTACTAACATTCAAGAAAACCAATGCCTTTTGCAACAACTCCTTCCTCGTATCAAAACCTTTAACAACCTCTAAACCAAAAGCAATATAAACCAATTTATAACTGCCATCATATGCAATCCCTGTAATAAAAGAAGGGATCGTACTTAAAATATTCACCCCTGGTGCTGCAACATCAACAGATGAAGTACCATAATTCGAAAAACTTGCAAGTTGATCATTCTGGTCTGAAGCAGCAACAGAAATTATATTATTCAAATCAAAACCCGCTGGATACTCAGGTTCTGAATCAATGTTAGCTGAAGAGTTACCAGCAGCAACAACAAACAACATCTCAGGGTGTGCCTTAATCTCATCATAAAAAGCCTTCGAATAATCAGTACCACTAAAACTCATATTTATAATCAGAACGTTCTTACTCTTAGCAAATTCGATTGCCTTTATAATATCCGAGATATATCCCTCTCCATTCTCATCGAGCACCTTAATAGGCATGATTTTGATATTCCAGCAAACGCCAGTAACCCCGATATTATTATTCCCAATAGCACCAATAATGCCTGCAACATGTGTACCGTGACCATTAAGGTCATCAGGATCTTTGTCATTGTCGATAAAATCATAACCCTCAACAAGGTTCAATCTTATGTCAGGATGATTAGAATCTACACCCGTATCAATAACGGCAACCGTCACATCTGAATTCTTAATAATATCCCAGGCTTCAACAGCATCTATATCAGCATCATTCGTTCCACTAACACCATTTACAAGTTGACCATGGTTGTTAAAAGCCCACAAGTCTTCAAAGTAATAATCATCTGGTATAGCTGTTATCTTAACCTTATAATTAGGTTCAGCATATTCAACATCAGGTTCTTGATTGAAAATCCTTACTGCCTCGATCACACTCATTCTATCTGGCAATCCAATCCTCATCAAACCTTTATCATTCAATTTCTCAATAACCTTACCACCTATCCTATTATGAATACTTGTTCTTACAACCTCTTCCCTACTCGATTTAAACTTAACGATTAACTCACCTTCCTTATATGAAGATATTCTTTTCTTACTTACATTATCTCCACAAGCTGTAATTATGAATAAAAATAAAAAAAACACAACCGCTATATCTTTCCTCACGAAACACCACCTCCTTTAAAACCAAGAATTATATTAACACAACAGGTGGGGTCAGGTCTTGAATCTTGAAAATTCAAGATTCAAGACCTGACCCCCTTATTGTTGACAGATTTCAGACGATTATGTTTAAATAATTTACCTTTAAGATAACCCTGAGAGGTTATTAAGGTAAAGGAGAACTTTTAATTTGCATATCTTAAAACGGATTAAACCCTTCCATCATGTTGAGGAGGGTTTTTTTATGCCATCTTAATCAATATGCCAAAGGAATTATTAAATAAAACAGACATAGACCGTGCATTAACGAGAATAGCTCACGAGATTATTGAAAGGAATAAAGGTGTTGAAAAGCTCTGTCTTGTTGGAATACAAAGGGGTGGTGTTCATCTTGCGAGGAGGCTTGCTTCAAAAATTACTGCTATAGAGAACAAGGAAATACCTGTAGGTAGCCTTGACATCGCATTCTACAGAGATGATATAAGTATCAGAGAAAAGCAGCCAATCATAAGACGAACCGATATCCCTTTTGAAATAACAAATATGAAGGTTATACTTGTTGATGATGTCCTATTTACAGGAAGATCTATAAGAGCTGCAATGGACGCACTTATGGATATCGGCAGACCTGCATCAATTCAACTCGTTGTTCTGATTGATAGAGGACATAGAGAACTTCCAATAAAGGCAGATTATGTGGGTAAGAATATTCCAACTTCTTTAAATGAAAATATTGAGGTTTTACTTAACGAAGAGGGGTTTGACGATAAGGTAATTCTTGAGAAAAAAGGCGAGACGAATAAGTAATGTTAACGAGTAAGGACCTTCTTGGAATTAAAGAACTGACGAGTGAAGAGATTAATTTTATACTCGATACTGCTTCTGGTTTTAAGGATATTCTTGGAAGAGACATCAAAAAGGTGCCCACATTACGAGGAAAGACAACGGTTAATCTATTTTTCGAACCTTCCACCAGAACAAGGACATCTTTTGAACTTGCAGCCAAAAGACTGAGCACAGATGTCATTAATTTTTCTGTTACAACAAGTAGTGTTGTCAAAGGTGAGAGCCTGATAGATACTGCTATGACTGTCCAGGCACTTGGTGCTGATTTTATCATTATAAGACATAGCGCTTCAGGCGTTCCTCATTTGCTTGCAAAGAAACTTAAAGCTTCTATTATAAATGCTGGCGATGGTATCAATGAACATCCCACACAAGCTCTTCTTGATGCTTTCACAATAAAAGAAAAAAAACAAGAGATTAAAGGGCTTGAAGTGGCAATAGTTGGTGATATTGTACATAGTAGGGTGGCTAAATCAAATATATATTGTCTTACTAAACTTGGTGCGAAAGTCAGATTAGTGGGTCCACCAACATTAATACCTAAAGAGTTTAAAGACCTTGGCGTAGATATACACCACAATATGGAAGAAGGATTAAAAGGTGTAGACGTATTAATGATGTTAAGGATACAGATGGAGAGACAAGGAAAAGGCTTTTTCCCATCAACAGATGAGTATTCTAAGAATTGGGGATTAACTCCTGATAGGCTTGCTATAGCTAAAAATGATGTGATAGTAATGCATCCAGGACCTATGAACAGGGGGATAGAGATTTCATCTGAGATTGCAGATGGTCCAAAATCTGTAATACTCGATCAAGTTACAAATGGCATTGCTGTCAGGATGGCAGTCATGTATCTGCTCGCTGGTGTAAAAAGATGAAGATTAAGATTATAAATGGGTATATTTTAGACCCCTCCCAGAAGATTGAGGGTATTGGAGAGATTTTAATAGAGGACGGAATTATAAAAGAGTTAAATATCAATAGACCAAAGGCGGGGTCGAGATCAAGAGGGATTAAGGATACCACTAACAAAAAGGATTTGAGCGATACCAAGATTATAAATGCAGAAGGTAAATACGTTGTCCCTGGTTTAATAGATATGCATGTACACCTCAGAGAACCTGGTTTTGAATACAAAGAGTCTATAAAGACTGGAACAATGGCTGCAATAAAAGGTGGTTTTACTACTATATGTTGTATGCCAAATACTCTGCCAGTTAATGACCATGCCAGTGTAACCGAGTTTATTATTAGAAAGGCGACACAAGAAGGTTTTTGTAAAGTCCTTCCTATTGGTGCGATTACGAAAGGGCAAAAAGGTGAAGAGCTCGCAGAGATAGGGACGATGAAGAATGAAGGTTGTGTCGCATTTTCAGATGATGGGAACCCTGTCATGAATAGTCTTATTATGAGAAGGGCTCTTGAATATTCAAAGGCCTTCAATGTACCGATAATCTCACATTGCGAGGACATAACACTATCTGAAGGTGGTTTAGTTAACGAGGGATTACTTTCATTAACACTTGGATTGAAAGGTATACCAAATGAGGCAGAAGAGATAATGGTTTACAGAGATTTGTTATTGGCACAGCTTACGGGAGGAAGACTTCATATTGCACATGTTTCTACAGAAGGTTCAACCAAATTAATAAGAGATGCTAAGGCAAAAGGGATAAATGTAACCGCAGAAACATGTCCTCATTATTTTAGTCTAACTGAGGATGCAATAATTGGGTACAACACCAATGCGAAGGTTAACCCACCCTTAAGGACGAAAAAAGATATTGAAGCTATAAAAGAAGCGCTTAAAGATGGAACGATAGATGTCATTGCAACTGACCATGCGCCACATCATAACGATGAAAAGATGATGGAATTCGAAAAGGCACCATTCGGTATATCAGGACTCGAAACAGCCTTCAGCCTCAGTTTAAATCTTGTTAGAGAAGGCGTACTCTCATTAACCCAACTCATAGAAAAGATGACCATTAATCCAGCAAAAATTCTTAATATAAATAGAGGAACATTAAAGATTGGTTCTCAAGCAGATATTCTTATTTTCGATATGGAAAAGGAATATCACGTTAATGCAAAAGAGTTCATATCCAAGGGTAAGAATACGCCTTTTGATGGCTGGGTATTAAAAGGTGCGCCAGTTATGACGATTTATAAAGGCATCATAAAGGAGTTAGTATGAAGAAGGCATTGCTCGTGCTTTCGGATGGGATCGTATTTGAAGGAAAGAGTTTTGGAGCAGATGGAGAAGCAATTGGTGAAGTTGTTTTTAATACCTCTATAACAGGTTATCAGGAGATACTCACCGACCCTTCATATAAAGGTCAGATTGTTACTATGACTTATACCCAGATCGGTAATTATGGAATCAATGAGGAAGATATCGAATCTTTGAGTGGGCCAAAGGTTGAAGGATTCATCGTAAAAGAGAATATTGATTACCCAAGTAATTGGAGGTCTTCAAAGCCTTTAGGAACATATTTAAAGAGTCATAACATAGTTGGAATAGAAGGGATTGATACGAGGGCTCTAACAAGACACTTAAGAAATCACGGCGCTCAGATGGGGATAATATCTACCATCGACTTAAATCCTAAAAGCCTTTATGAAAAGCTCAAACAACATCCCGGTATATCGGCTTTAAACCTTGTAAGGGATGTGACAACAAAACAAAGTTTCTCATGGAAGGAAGGCATCTGGAAGTGGAAATCAAAAAGTTCGAGACTAAGTGATGTCAAGGAGATAGAGGGTTCTGAAAAGATTGATAATAGGAGAAAAAAGGTTGTCGTTTACGATTTCGGCGTAAAACTTAATATACTTAGAAATCTTGTAGAGACAGGCTTTGAAGTCTTAGTAGTACCAGCAGAGACCCCTGCTGAAAAGGTCTTAGAAATGAACCCAGATGGCGTTATCTTGAGTAATGGTCCAGGCGACCCAATGACTGTAAGTTGTGGTATTGAAAATACAAAGAGGCTCATTGGTAAAAAGCCATTATTTGGTATATGTCTTGGACACCAAATCATTGGTTTGTCTATGGGTGGTAAAACCTATAAGCTAAAATTTGGTCATCACGGCGGTAACCATCCAGTTAAAGACTTGATTACCGGTAGAGTTGAGATTACCTCACAAAATCATAATTATTGTGTTGATATTGAAAGCTTAAATGGACAGGTGATTCTGACCCATAGAAATCTTTATGACGGGACAGAAGAAGGCATGATGCATGTGGAACTACCGATATTTTCTGTTCAATACCATCCAGAAGCTGGGCCTGGTCCAAACGATGCACGCTATGTATTTGAGAGATTTAAAGATTTAATAGATGGGAGATTTAAGGTTTAGTTATTTGATAGGTTATGCCAAAAAGGACTGACTTAAAAAGAATTCTCCTTATAGGTTCTGGCCCGATTATAATTGGACAGGCATGTGAATTTGATTACTCTGGTACCCAAGCTTGTAAGGCTCTAAGGGAAGAAGGTTACAAGGTAATACTTGTAAATTCCAATCCTGCAACTATTATGACAGACCCAGAGATGGCAGATGTGACATATATTGAACCCTTAACCTCTGATTCACTTGAAAAGATAATCAAAAAAGAAAGACCCGACGCCCTTTTACCAACGATGGGTGGTCAGACTGCTTTGAACTTAGCTGTTGAATTGTCTGAAAATGGGATTCTCAAAAGATACAATGTCGAGTTAATAGGGGCAAAACTCAACGCCATCAAAAAGGCAGAAGATAGAGCTTTGTTTCGTGATTCAATGAAAAAAATAGGGCTTGAAGTCCCAAGGTCTGCTTATGTAAGTTCGATAAAACAAGGTAATGAGGTAATCGATGAGATAGGGTTTCCCGTGATATTAAGACCTTCATTTACTCTTGGTGGCACAGGTGGAGGCATAGCATATAATTTCGAAGAATATAACGCTCTGCTTGATAGAGGCCTTAAACTCAGTCCTGTTCATCAGGTTCTGGTAGAAGAATCTGTTATTGGCTGGAAAGAATACGAGCTTGAGGTAATGCGTGATAACAATGACAATGTAGTCATCATATGCTCAATCGAAAATTTTGACCCTATGGGGATACATACAGGTGATTCTATAACAGTTGCGCCTGCACAAACCCTAACAGATAAAGAATATCAAAGGATGCGTGATGCATCCATTGCTATAATGAGAGAGATTGGGGTAGACACAGGGGGATCAAATATCCAGTTTGCTGTGAATCCTGAAGACGGAAGAATGGTTGTTATAGAGATGAATCCAAGGGTCTCAAGGAGTTCAGCTCTTGCATCAAAGGCAACTGGTTTCCCCATAGCAAAGATTGCTGCAAAGCTCGCAGTTGGCTTGACACTCGATGAGATACCCAACGATATAACAAGGGAGACACCTGCATCATTTGAGCCAACGATTGACTATGTCGTGACAAAGATACCTCGTTTCACATTCGAAAAATTCCCTGATGCCGATCCAGTATTGACGACTCAGATGAAATCAGTTGGTGAAGTAATGGCAATAGGAAGAACATTTAAAGAATCTCTACAAAAGGCTATAAGAAGTCTTGAGATTAATAGTTATGGCTTTGAAGAAGTGGATAATGATTTAAACACCATAAGGTCAAAACTTAAGATACCAAATTCAGAAAGGCTATGGTACATCGCTCAAGCATTTAGAAGGGAGATGAGTATTGAAGAGGTATATGGTCTCACAAAGATAGACCCATGGTTTCTTTATAACATTAAGCAGATTATAGATATAGAACATGATATAAAAAGATTCGGATCTTCCAACAATCCCAAAGAAATTCTTCATAATGATGGGTCGGAAAAGATGATAGAATTTTTAGAGAATTTAAAAATGTATAAAGAACATGGATTTTCGGATAAAAGGTTAGGAGAACTATTGGGTGTACAAGAGGATGAAATCAGGGATTTTAGGAGAAAGAATAATATCAAACCTGTATATAAAATTGTTGATACCTGTGCTGCTGAATTTGCTGCTTACACCCCTTATCTATATTCAACTTATGAGAAACCTTTCTACAAGATAGATGATAGCAAAAATGTCATCTTAGAATGTGAGGCTAATCCCAATAAAAAAAAGAAGATTATAATTCTTGGTTCTGGACCAAACAGGATTGGACAAGGTATAGAATTCGATTATTGTTGCGTTCACGCAGTATTTGCTTTGAAGGAACTTGGTTATGAGACAATTATGATTAATTGTAATCCAGAGACTGTTAGCACTGATTATGATACATCAGACAGGCTGTATTTTGAGCCCCTGACAATAGAAGATGTTCTTAGTATTATTGAGAAAGAAGAACCCGAAGGAGTGATAGTACAATTTGGCGGTCAAACACCTTTGAAACTTGCTGTTCCTCTCGAAAGAGAAGGAGTCAAAATACTTGGAACATCACCCGATTCAATAGACCGTGCGGAAGATAGGAAGCGTTTTAAGGAGCTTCTTGAGAAACTCAAACTTAAACAAGCTGAAAGCGGCACTGCGATGTCCGTTGATGAAGCTATAATAGTTGCAAGGGGTATAGGTTATCCTGTTATGGTAAGACCTTCATACGTGCTCGGCGGAAGGGCAATGGAGATTGTTTATGATGAGAAGTCCTTGCATGAGTACATGAGAAAGGCTGTAAAAGCCTCGCCAGAACATCCTGTATTGATTGATAAATATCTTGAAGATGCTATCGAGCTCGATGTTGATGCAATAGCTGATGGTGAGATAGTCGTTATTGGTGGAGTAATGGAACATATCGAGGAGGCTGGTATTCATTCTGGAGATTCTGCCTGCTCACTACCACCTCATTCACTAAGTAAAAAGATAATAAATGAGATTAAGAGACAGACAAAAGAACTTGCTAAAGAGCTGAATGTTATTGGCTTGATGAATGTTCAGTTTGCTGTTAAAGGTGATGATATTTATATACTTGAGGTTAATCCTCGGGCATCAAGGACTATCCCATTCGTTAGCAAGGCTACAGGGATTCCTCTTGCTAAACTGGCAGCAAAGGTAATGGTCGGCAAAACTTTAAGGGAGCTTGGGTTGACTAAAGAGAAGGTAGTCAGACATGTTGCAGTTAAGGAAGCAGTATTTCCATTTGACAGATTTTATGGAGTTGACACTATACTCGGTCCTGAAATGAAATCAACGGGAGAAGTCATGGGTATAGATAAGAATTTTGGTCTTGCATACGGAAAATCACAAACTTCAGCAGGAAACAAAATACCTTTAAAAGGTAAGGTCTTTATAAGTCTTAAAGATAAAGATAAACCTCTATCCATAGGTTTTGTAAAAAAACTCTTAGACCTTGGTTTATCGGTCATCGCAACAAAAGGTACTGCACAATATCTCAGAGAACATGGCTTATCTGTTGAAACAGTTAACAAGATAACCGAAGGTAGACCAAATATAGTTGACCTAATAAAGAACAAAGAAATAGATTTTATCATAAACACAGTAAGTGGGTCACAGGCTCAGAAAGATTCTCTTTATATAAGATTGAGCGCTCTTCAATATAAGATCCCCTTTACAACAACCATATCTGGTGCATTTGCAGTTGCAAATGCTATAGAGATGCAGAAGAGAAAGAAGATAAGTATAAAATCAATACAGGATTACCATAAAAAAACCCTTGAAGCCTACACATCAAGAAGGTTTAATACCTAATGTTTCGAGCCATTCGGTGATTTCTTTCCTCATCCTGATTGCATTAAAACCATGCCATCTTTTTCTCTCCTTAGGATATTCTATCAACACATCCTTAAATCTCCTGAAAGCACCTTTTCCTGAAAGAGCAATCTTTAGCTTTTCTTTCAATTCATCATTATTAACCTTCTCCATGAACTCATACATAGTCTTATATGCAACATTTCTATCCCTTTCAGGAATCCTCGCAAATCTACCTTTATCGTCCAATATTACTTCAAGATAGACTTCCAACTCATCAAGCATCCACTCTGGTATCTCAGGCTCCTTTTCAAATTCTATATATTCAACATCTTCTGGGATCTCATCATAATCAGACTCATCTAACAACATTGATTGAACTTCTTTCATTATATTTTCAGATACCACCACTACTTTGCCACTTTCTGTATCAAGATAATAATCGAAGGAGTCTCTTGAGACGTCTTCCATTGCTCTTTGTATCTCGTCGAAATCAATAGTCAAAACTCTCATAGAAAATATAATCTGGTAGTGGGTCCTTTATACCTGCTTCGATGAACCCTTTAGCCCTTAATAAGCAACTATCACACTTTTTACATGGTTTAAGAATCTTCCTAATCTTGTTTGGCTTTGTAACATCCTCCTCTTCAAAGATTTGAGGGTCATAACAACTCCATGTTAAGGAGTAGTCTAAACCTATTTCTACACCTTTCTTGATTATCTCAGATTTCTTCATATTTATTAATGGAGCTATTATTTTAAATCTGATTTTACCTTCTACCGAAGCCTTAGTTGCGAGATTCGCCATGTGCTCAAACGCATTTAAATATTCAGGTCTACAATCTGGATAACCACTATAATCAATGACATTGGCACCAATGAATATACTACTTGCATTAATCACCTCTGCCCACGCGAGTGCAAAGGAAAGAAAGATAGTGTTTCTTGCTGGGACGTAGGTCATTGGTATCTCGTCCAATTTAACTTCTTCCCTTTTTGGAACTTCCATATCTGATGTCAGTGAAGATCCGCCTATCCTCCGCAAATCAAACTTAACTATAAGATGTTCTTTAACACCGATGACTTTCACAAATCTCTTTGCAAAATTTAGCTCTATCTTGTGTCTCTGATTATAATCAAAACTGATTGCACATGGCTCAAAACCTTCTGATTTTGCTAAGACAAGGGTTGTTGATGAATCTATCCCACCGCTTAAAAGTACTACTGCTTTTTCATCGCTCATAAAACTTACATCAAATTAAAAGATATCATCGCTTGTCCCAATGATACCATCAGGTCCACGGCTTAAGATTAAGTAGGAATCTTTATTGCGTTGTAATATATATGGATTACCCCATGGATCCGATTTGTTAAAGGCTACATCTGAAAGCTCAGGATAATCTCCATGCACTGCTTTAAATGCCTCTACATGAATCCTTAAATACTCTATGGTTTTTGATGCCTTATATTCTCTCAATACATTAGATGATGTTATAAAGAACATTATAATAGATATGAAAAATGCACTTAGAAAAATTATTAAAATTAACGGATTATAATTATAAAAAGTCTTTCTATCACTTATCTCTGTTACGCTGCTAACAAGGGGAAGTGCCTCTTTTAGTCTTATCGCTCCTTTTTCAAGAAGTGATAACATAGTCTTAGATACAGTAAAATCATCTTTACCAGATATATCTATTATAGTGCTAACATCATTTTCTCCATCTATGAGAGAAAGTATCTCTTCTTCATCATTCGTAAGTTCAGGAACTGACATATAAGTTTTCTCAAACACGCTATCGAGGGTTATCTTTCCTTCTATAAGGGTCCACTCATCCACTATTCTTAATCCCTCCATCAATAGATGTTGGGTATCTATCGATATTGGTATATCTTTATCAACTGGTATCGCTTGTGGGAGAAATTCGTAGTAGCCATCCTTCCAACCAAAGACCTGGATTACTGTTTCTTTGATTTGATTAGATATGATATCAATTATATCTTCTTGTTTGACCAATCCCTTTTTGATAAGGATGTGTCCCAGTTTAAACTGTGAATTTTTTTGCTCTTCAAGGAGAGATCTAAGTTCATCTTCTCTAAGTAATCCCTTTTTAACAAGTACCTTACCGAGTCTGTTCGCCTCTATACGTTTTTTTGATTCAGCACCAACGATATTACCATCTATGAAGGTTAATTTTACCTTATCAAATCTTGCATTTATGTTAAGAACACCCGTTTTTCTCTGAAAAAATATAAGCTGTAAGATGTCAGCAAGCCCAAAATCTTTTAATGAACCTTCTAAACCCACCCTCTCGTTAACCTCCTCTTTGTTATTAGATTTGTGATAATATACGTAAAGGCTATAAGTAGTAAGCATATAATATTCAACCAATAATGGTTATAACCATTAATTCCAAAAGAGCAAAAGCAGTTGAGGATGATTAAAGTAGTAAAGAAGAATAAAGGCCATAAGAATAATAAGCCTTGTAAGATACTGCCCGCATATACATGACCCGTCCCGGGCACTAACATGTTTAATATCTTAATGATATTCCTCTTTTTGCTACGATATTCATATATCTTTAAAAGCCTCGATATCCTTTCTTTGGGCTCAAGCTCGTCAAGTTTTATAAGTGACCTATAACATTGTAGACACATGTCACCCCAAAAGAGGCGTTTCTCACATCTTTTGCAGAAGACAGAACCGCATCTTTTACAGCTGTAAGCATTAACCTTAAGTCTTTGCATTAGATAAAGGTAAAGTGCCAATATTATGATAGCAGCAATTGGATAATAATATAATGGTAAAACTGAAGTATCTAAATTCCTATAAGATGTATTAAGAACCGCATATTTAAAGATTGTTTGAGTAGGCAGTCCAATATCAATCACAAATCTGTTTGGATTATTGTTTGATATAGACCTGTATCTTATAATTTTATTAAAATCTTTTTTCGACGATAGTGAAAAGTAATTATCTGCTTTCTCAAAATCTAACATCTCTCTATAAACCTGACTCATATTATAAAATGTTGTAGCATTAGGTTGTATATTGATTGCCGATTGATAAAATTCAAGGGCTTTTTGTAAATCATTCATACCTACATAACAATTTGCAAGATTATTATATATAATGAAATCCTCTTTTTCTTTAAGTAGATCTTTGTAAACGTCTATCGCCTCATCATACATCCCTTCTCTTTTTAGGGCCAAAGCATATGAAAATCTCTCTACATAATCTCTTCCGCTTTTAAGAGTCGATAATGCATAAGCATTGCCTTTAGCTTCGTTAACCTCTACAATCGCCTTTAATTTGGGAGAAAGCGGAAGATTGACCACAAATGATGATATATAAAATACTATTGGTGAGATCAGAAGAAAGATTAAATAAATATGCAGTATAAACCTCTCTCGATGTTTCAGATATAGACTGACTATTAGTAAACAACAGCCTATGAAATAAAAAACTCCTAAGAAAGATAGTAAAAATATTAGAAAAATCATTATCCTTTTTTTGTCTTCGTTAATATCATGTGATATTAAAGGTAGAGATTTGGAAAATGTCAGTAAAACTACCACAATAATAGCTAAAATGAATGAGAGAATAAAACTTAAAGACGTTGCACTTAATATCGAAAATAGCCACCAAAAATTGTCTTTATACTTTGAGATGCCTTTAATTAAGTAGTCGAATGATTCAAGAATCCCCAATGGTGTAAAATCAAACCTCTGTTTAGAAAGCTCAAAATATAGTGCGGGCATATCTGGTGCATACTTGAGTAAATCTTTTATTGGAAAATCTTTATAACCGTTTTGCTTATTTTTTTCTAAGATTGAATATACATAGTATTCAGGATTAAGTATACCTCTATTAAGTTGTTCGTCATAAATATCTCCAACTGATAGATCAGGCAAAATAAAAATTAAAAATATTATTAATATTAAAAATATAGATACCAGTCTTCTCATTCCCTCTGCCCTATCTTTCTCTCCTCACCCTTTATTAATCTATTAATATTACTAATATGTCTGATAAAAACAAATAATGTAAGCAATATTGCTATGGGTATCTTCTCTTTAACATCAAAAATAATCATATTAAAAGGTAATAGCGCAAACGACAATAATGCACCCAATGAAGAATATCTTGATATTATCACAACTAAAAGCCAGATTATTGCAGTTAGAAGACCAACCATCGGAGAATATATGAAGAGGACACCAAAACTCGTTGCGACGCCTTTACCACCTTTGAAACCTAAGAATATTGAGAAGTTATGGCCTACGACTGAAGCTAACCCTATGAGCCCCTCTTGAAAAACACTAACGTTGAAAAACCTTGCAAGTGCAACAGCTATTGTGCCTTTAAGTATATCACCTAAAAGTGTAAATATAGCTGGAGTTTTACCGAGTGATCTTAAGACATTGGTTGCGCCAATATTTCCACTGCCAACCTTTTTTAAATCTACGCCTTTAAATTTGGCTATTATTATCCCGAAAGGAATTGAACCTATCAAAAATGCCATTACCATAAGAAATATAAACGTTATCATACCTTATACTTTTTCCAGAATGATTTTGTGTACTGGACGCCAGATACTACAGACAGTACCAAAGATATTCCAATCAAAAACATTCCAATATCATATAGGTCAACAAAATTGATGGTCCTTACAGATATTAGACATAAGATTGCAACAATCTGCGTAGCAGTTTTCAATTTCCCACCAAATTCTGCTGGGATTACTATGTCCTTCGATAATGCTACTACCCTGAGCCCTGTTACTAAAAATTCCCTCGCTATTATTACTATAGCCATCCAAGCTGGTAACCTCTCCATATCAACAAGTACTATAAATGCAGAAATAACAAGAAATTTATCAGCGATTGGATCGAGGATTATGCCAAACTTCGTAATCTTTCCCGAACGCCTTGCAAGATAACCATCGAGGAAATCAGTTAGAGAAGCAATGCTGAATGTTACAACTCCGAGTACTGGATGGTGATAAACTATTATCACAAAGATAGGGATTAGAAAAATCCTACTTAATGTTATTAGGGTGGGTAGATTAATCTGATGTAATGTATTCATTAATTATTCCTTGATAAAGACCTTTTGCTTTTAAGATTAAATCACAGATTTCCCTTACAGCACCGCGTCCACCTTGTTTTTTTGTAATTATCTTAGCGAATGATTTAACATCTTTATCTGCTTCACTAACTGTAATAGGAAGTCCACAATTTCTTAATAATGGTATGTCAACGATGTCATCGCCTATATATGCTACTTCTTCATCTTTCAGTTTGTATTTGCTAAGTAACTTTCTATAAGCAAGTCTTTTGTCGTAACATTTCTGAAAAACATCCCTTACACCAAGTTCTTTAGCCCTTCTCCTGACAACCATGGAATATCTCCCTGTAATAAATGCGACCTTGACTCCTGCTTTCAAGAGCATTTTTATACCATGACCGTCACGCACATGAAATTTCTTAAACTCGTTATTTTGATTGTCAAGAATTATGCTACCATCGGTAAGTACACCATCTATATCGAGTATTAACAATTTGATATTTCTTGCAAGCCTCTGAATCTCTTTTCTCTTTTTCATAGAACTCGAAAGTTAAAATTTTTAAAATTACTAAGAATAAATAGTATCACGGTTTAAATATTAGCTTAAAAGACTTTCACTAAAAAAAGTATAGCAAAGAAATATAGAAATGTCATAGGAAATTGAATTCGTGCCGCGAAAAAATCGTTTATGCACCTATAAGAAATTATTTATGAATAAAATTATATAGATATTGCTAAAAATTTATTTTTCTATACATATGTACGTCTTTTAAACAACTCTATAACGCCATTAACTCTATATAGTGCAGATGTTGCGAGAAGATTTATTTTTCGATACCTTATATCATTCTTCTAAATAACTCTATAAACGCTATAAACGCAATGAACGCAACAAACGCTATAAATTCCAGTCGCCAAGGCGACTAACTTCCAGTACCGCTTTGCGGTACTCAATTCCAGACCTGCAGAGCAGGTCTCACTTCCAATGCGAAGCATTAAATTAGATAAACGCTATAAACGCAATAAACGCAATGAACTCAATAAACGCTATAGCAGGTCTCACTTCCAATGCGAAGCATTAAATTAGATAAACGCTATAAACGCAACGAACGCAATTAACGCTATAAACGCTATAATCTTCGAGCAATATCTGCACTATAACCTTATATAATAAAACCAAAAAATGGCAATAACTCAATTTATGAAACAAAATCACGGGTCTTCACTACTGAGGCTGAAGTCGAAGCGTAAGCCTCAGATATAATATAAATAACTACATCACAATACCCAATAAACTATACATCTGTATAAAAGGTAGTTTATTTTGTTTCAGAAATTGAGTTATTGCCAATTACCCCTTTATCCATAAATTAAACCTAATATAGTGCAGATGTTGCGAGAAGATTTATTTTTTCGATACCTTATATCATTCTTCTAAATAACTCTATAAACGCTATAAACGCAACAAACGCAATGAACGCTATAAACGCAACAAACGCTATAAACGCTATAAACGCTATCCATCCTACCTTTAAAATTAAACTAAAATAATGTAGATAATGGTAGAAAATTACTTTGATAATGATGTTTCTAATTGTTATCTATAGCGCAACATAAAATCTCAAATATATTCTCATATTGAGAGTCTATTCTTTGAAATTCATTCTCATTTATATAATTACTCTTCCAAGAATATTCTAACCATATTTGGACTTTTGTTGCTGCTTGCTCAGCAGCAGATAGTTTGTTAATAAGAAAACTTCTATTTTTCTTCATACGCCATGCCTCCGCAAGATATATGCATACAAGTTTAGAATATTTTCTCAACTGGTCTATTAAGAATCTTTTTTCTAATGGAAAGTTTTTTGTCTTCTCGAATATCTCTTCATGAATCTTCATGGATGTCTCAAAGACAAGGCGGTATGTTTGAATATCGAAACCATTTTTCTTGTTCTTCTTAACTGAATCGTTCATGCTAATAGATAAGCAAAACAAATGCCAGTTGGCAGGTAAAAAGGATATTGAGTTTACTTCTCTTCTTTTAGTATCTTTTTCAATTTTCTGTACAGCGTTGATCTTGATATACCAAGCGCTTTCGATGCCTTTAGGGTATCCCCATCATACTTTTGAAGAGCTGCCTTAATCTGATTTTCTTCAATCTCTTGTAGGTTAGTAATTCCATTCGTTTGCATTGATTTCATCTCTTCTTCTGATACCTCAAGGCCTGGGAAGTGTTCGATTGAGAGAGGTTCATTCCCCGCAAGTATGGCAGCCCTTTCAAGAACATTCTTTAATTCACGAATATTACCAGGCCATGGGTATTCTTGTAACATCTTCATAACCTCTTCCGAGATATTATTTTTTGCATATCCAATTATATTTAATAAATGGTAAACGAGACCGGGTATATCTTCCACCCTTTCCCTTAGAGGAGGGATATTGATGGGGAAGACATTAATCCTATAAAAAAGGTCTTTTCTGAATCTTCCACCTTTCATCTCCTCTAAAAGGTTTTTATTGGATGCACAGATTAATCTGAAGTCACTCTTCCTTACTTTAACCTCACCAAGTCTTCTATATTGCTTTTCCTCAATCACTTTTAAGAACTGAGCCTGAACTGCAATATCCATATCTGATATTTCATCGAGAAATAGTGTTCCACCATCAGCAACTTCGATTAGACCCTGTTTGTCCTGTATAGCTGTTGTAAATGCACCCTTTGCATGACCAAATAGCTCGCTTGCAAGAAGTTCTCCCCTCAAACTTGAGCAATTAAGCTCAACATAAGTTCCATTGTGTCTCTGGCTATTATCGTGTATAAATCTTGCAAGATAACCCTTCCCCGTACCTGTCTCTCCGAGTAGTACAATCGGGGTATCACTTATGGACGCAAGATTTGCGAGTTCTATAACCTTTTTAATCTTTTCACTCTCACCAAAATATGGTTCGCTTTTCTTGTTCAGCCTTTGGTATATAAAATGTTTTCTCCTTAAATTACCAAGCTCAAGGCTCTTCCTCAAAAACATCTCAAGATCTGCCATGTTCACAGGCTTGGTCAAAAAGTTATCAGCACCCCTGCGCATTGCCTCAACTGCTACTGGTATATCACCATATCCAGTAATTATTACAAGTGCTACGTCTGGTTGGCTTTTTCTCAAAGTTTCAATCCAGTCGAGACCATTCCCATCTGGCAGATTCAAATCTAACAAGATTGCATCAAATCTTTGAAAAATAACAGCATCCCGAGCCTCTGCTAAACATGATGCTTCATGCACATCATAACCAGCTCTCGTTAAATATTTTGAAAATCCAAATCTTATTGCAGATTCATCGTCTACAATCAGTATCTTAGGTTTCATGATATATATCCGTTTTCATTAAAGGTAAAACAATCTTCGCAGTGCAACCCTCTCTCTTAGCATTGTTATAAATACTAATATTACCATTATGAGAAATTATTATTGTTTTTGCAAATTTTAACCCAAAACCCCTATGACCTACTTTGGTCGTAAAAAATGGATTAAAGATCTTCTCCATATTTTCAAGAGGTATACCCTCACCTCTATCAATTACATATATATTCAAAAATTTCTTACCAACTCTGAATATTATCCTTATCTCCGTATTTTTTGGACTATGTTGAATAGCATTCTCAACTAAATAACCAATTGTTTGAGTCAACTTAAAAATATCACATTTTATGTATATTCTATCAATTTTTGATGGTTTCTTTACGTTAATAGTATGACTACTATTGATGAACTTTTCACGTATCATCCTATCTATTCTACTTATGAGGTAGATAAGAGACTCGTCCTTATAGTCAAGCGGTTCAAGACATTTCTTTAATTCCGTTAACTCATCAACGAGAGACCATAGTTTATCTATTTGTAGCTTTATGTGATCAAGAAAAGGCTTAAAATAAGGGTTATTTGAAACTTCAAGGGCAAGTGCCTCGGTTATTGACAAAACAGCATTAAGAAAATTCCTGCTTTCCCGCGTTATTCCACTTATTAATTTAATCGTGAAATCTTTACATTCTTCAGAATATATATTTTTTCTTGTTTTTTTTAATGTCTTGTACATTTCATTTATGTAGTAAACTACTTAAAATATTTAGCAAAAATTATACCTTTTTAGTACGAAATCAGGTTAAATAACATCTATTTAGTCGAACAAAGTCGATGATAGAATAAGGTCTGTGCTTTATAGTAAGATTTATGTTATAAATTCTATTATGAATATAATAAATTCTAAAGGGAAATATTATTCAATCTTGAACCTTATTCTCGCCATATCTATATTGATATCGATATTGTTTTTGATAAGAAGCCTGATATCTATTTATTATCAAAAGTCTATAAGCGTTGGGAAAACGGGCCTGAGTAAGATTGATTTTAATGACTCTAAAAAAAGGTATCAGCTTCAAGATTATGCACAGATCTTTAAGAATAATCCCTTTGGTTTTAATGCTGGAGAATTGAGACCATTGAGTGGCCAGCAATCTTCTATTAAAAAGATAGTTGATTTAAAGCTTGTTGGTACAGTTGTTGGACCCGATAGTCTTAGTTATGCCATATTTGTCACAGATAAAGGGCAGGAGTTTTACAAAGTGGGACAGGTCATACCCGACTATGGAAAGGTTTACAAGGTTATGTTTGATAAGGTTTTGATAAAACAAGATGAACGATTAATCAAGGTCCAATTTGAAGATTTGAAGGTAAAAGAAGTTGCTAAAAGTTCTAATATCGGAGAACAGTTTGCGCAGAAGGTTGGGAAGGGCATGTATGTGGTTGATCAAGAAAAGCTCAAACAAGCGATAGATAACCCTGACAGGATTATGACCGATGCAAGACTAAGACCTAATAATGTAAATGGTAGACAAGAAGGTTTTATCTTGAGTGAAGTGAAGACAGATGGGATATATTCTAACCTTGGTTTGCAAAATGGTGATGTACTACTAAGGATTAATGATTATGATATATCGAATCCAGAGAGAGCTTTACAGGCTTTTACATCTCTTAAAGGTATGGATAGGGTTCGGGTAGACTTAATTCGTAATGGTAACCGTATGACTATGACATACCAGATTAGATAAGAAAGTTACTTAAAAATCATATATACATATGGAGACTATTTGTTAATAAAATAATAATAATTTTTACTTAACATAGATCAGATTAGATTAGATTAGATTAGAAATGACTTAAAGTCTGACTTGATGCTAAAATATGAATTGTTTAAATTTATACCATATAAAGAAATAATGAAGAAAATAATTATTTTAGCTACCTTAGCATTAATAGTCTTCATAAATTACTTATTATTATGTTCTTCCTATGCTTCTGAAGTTTCTGAAATTAGTAAAAGCCAATCGAATATCGAAACGATTAAAGATAAGCAAAAGAAGATCGCTGTTAATTTTGTAGATGTCGATATAGCAACTGTAGTTAAATTTATCAGTGATGTTACTGGGAAAAATTTTGTATTTGATGATCAGCTTAAAGGAAACATAACAATAATAGCACCTTCAAAGCTTACAGTCGACGAGGCATTTAGTTTATTTACATCTGCACTCGAATTAAAAGGTTTTACAGTTATTCCAACTGGTAAGGTATACAAAATAGTTCCAATAACTCAAGCGAAGCAATCGGGGGCTGAGATATTAAAAGGAGAAGAAATCTCATCGAGTGATGCATTCATAACAAAACTTATACAATTACGATCAATATCTTCTACAAAAGCAATGAATTTTTTACAACCACTTGTTTCAAAGGATGGACATATCTCATCGTATGGACCAGGTAATATGTTGATGATTGTAGATTCAGCAAATAACATCGATAAGATTATTAAGATAATCGAGATAATTGACAAGCCTGGGGTTGAAGAGCCAGAACTCGTAATCCTGAAATATGCCAATGCAGAGGAGGTTGCTAAGATTTTGTCCGAAGCCTTAACAATTGGTAGCTCTAAGACACAACCTGCTCAGACCCGCATACCAAGACCTGGTGAAACAATCGGAGCAGTATCAATTGAAGAGACAAGGGCGAGTGTCTTCGCTGACACGAGACTTAACGCATTGATTCTGATTGGTGATAAGCAAGAAAGAGAGGCAATGAAAAGGATGATAGCACTGCTTGATATTCCCTTACCAGAGGCAACAAGCAAGATTAATGTATATTTTCTTGAGCACGCAGATGCAACAGAGTTAGCAAAGGTTCTTGAAGGTATGATTACAGGTGTAATCTCACAGGTAAGGGCTGGTCAGGCAGGACAGCAAGCCACAAAAGGTCCATTTGATATGGGCGGAAAGATAACAATCTCACCTGACAAGGCAACGAATTCTCTTATTATAGTATCATCACCTGCTGATTATCAGAACATCCTACAGGTTATAAAGCAACTCGATAGAAAAAGAAAACAAGTATATGTTGAGGCGATGATAGTAGAGGCATCTATCGATAAGCTCCAAGAGCTTGGTGCTAAGTGGCGCGTAATTGCAAGAAGTGAAGGGGAACCTGTAGCGTTAGGAGGTTTTGGAACAATAAATGCTGAAGCAGTGCAAAATATATTATATGGTTTAACTGGCTTGACAGGCGGAGGAATGGGCAATTTTATGGATATAAAAGTGAATACTATAAATGAGGATGGCACAATATCTCAAACAACTTTAACGGTACCAGGCTTTGCCGCTTTGTTTAGCCTGAGCGAGTTTAAAGGTGCCATAAATGTGCTTTCAACACCTCAGATACTAACCTCTGATAATAAAGAGGCAGAGATAGTTGTTGGTGAGAATGTCCCATTCATATCTAAGAAAGAATCTGATCCATCGAGACCACAGTCAATATTCAGTACGATTGAGAGAAAGGATGTTGGTATTACTTTAAGGATTACCCCACAGATAACCGAAGGAGATTATGTGAAGCTCGACATATACCAGGAGATCTCAGCCTTAAAGCAAGAATCTACTGCTGTTGTTTTAACAGTAGGACCCACCACTACCAAACGTTCCACCAAGACTTCCGTTGTTGTAAAGGATAAACAGACTGTTGTGATTGGTGGGCTGATGGAAGAGAGAGAGGAAGAGAACTTGACGAAGGTCCCTATACTTGGAGACATACCGTTACTCGGCTGGCTTTTTAAGAGTAGGTCAACGGAAAAGAAGAAGACAAATCTTCTTGTTTTTTTGACTCCACATATTGTAAAAGAGGCTGAACAACTATCAAAAATAACCGATAACAAAAGTAAGGATTTTGCAAGGATGGAAAATAGATATAAAGAAGGGGTGTTACTCGTAAAATTTAAAGATGGTGTAGAGATAAAAAGGATACAAGAAATCATCTCTGAACAAGGCGCAGAAATAGTTACTGAGCTTAAATTAAAAGGTCTTTATCACATTAAGTTAAAGAAAGGTCAGAGTGTTGAAGATGCGATTAAAGAGTTTCAAAAGTATGATGAAGTAGAATATGCAGAACCAGATTATATAAAGAGGATTCAGACTCTAAAGTAACTGAAAGATATGGTAAGACTCGACAGGATAAACGAAGAAGATGTTGATGCTTCAATTCTCAGGAACATACCAATCAGTTTCCTCAAATCTAATCAGATATTTCCAATAAAGGTAGAAGGCAAAGAATTGATAGGTGCGGTCTCTGATGAAAAGGGTATCCTTGCCCTAAACGAGCTTTCAAAGCATTATGGACTTAGGCCAAAACCTTTAATAACTAATGTAGGTGTAATACTCGATGCTATAAATAAATTTTACGGTTCGATGAGTTCAGCCGAAGAGGTTATGGGAAGCATCTCTGGTGAAGACCTTACATCAGTTGCAACTGAGTTCGAATCACCTCGCGACTTGCTTGAACTAACAGATGACGCACCAATTATCAGATTATTAAATGCGCTCTTGTTGCAAGCAGTAAAAGAAAGGGCAAGCGATATTCATATAGAGCCCTACGAGAAAGAGCTTGACGTAAGGTTTAGAATAGATGGCTTACTTCATAAGGTCTTGTCGCCACCTAAAATCATACAAGATGCATTAATCAGCAGAATTAAGATAATGTCTAACCTGGACATCGCCGAAAAACGACTACCTCAAGACGGGAGAATAAGGCTTTTACTTGGAGGCAGGGATATTGATATTAGAGTTTCTATAATACCTACCGCACATGGTGAAAGGGCAGTCCTAAGATTACTTGACAGAAGACAAGGCTTAATAGGTCTTTGGGAGGTTGGCTTAAACGAAGAAGATGAGAAGATATTTGAGGAACATCTTAAAAAGCCGGATGGTATCATACTTGTTACGGGACCAACTGGTAGTGGTAAAACGACAACACTTTACGCTGCACTAAATAGGATTCATACCGAAGAGAAGAACATTATAACCGTCGAGGACCCTATAGAGTACCAACTAAAAGGAATCGGCCAGATGCAAGTTAATCCAAAGATTGGTTTAACTTTTGCGAGTGGTTTGAGGTCTATTTTACGGCAAGACCCTGATGTTATAATGGTTGGTGAGATTAGGGACTCTGAAACCGCAGAGATTGCAATACAGGCTTCACTAACAGGGCATCTCGTTCTAAGTACATTGCATACAAATGATGCCCCCGGAGCACCCATTAGATTAATAGACATGGGGATAGAGCCTTTTCTTGTTGCCTCTTCACTCTCGATGGTAATTGCGCAAAGGCTTGTGAGGACTATATGTCCTTATTGCAAATACTCGTATATTCCTTCAGATGCTGAAAAAGCAGTTTATATTAATCACTCATATATTAGAAATGATAAAACATTCAATTTATATAGAGGTAAGGGTTGCGATAAGTGCAAAGGTAAAGGCTATCTCGGCAGAACTGGTATCTTTGAATTGCTTGATATTGATGATGAAATAAGGCATATGATTACTGAGCGAGTTGATTCTCAGAGGTTGAAAAACTATGCAGTTTCTAAGGGCATGAAGACCTTAAGAAGAGACGGACTCGAAAAGGTTTTAAAAGGTATCACAACGATGGAAGAAGTTTTGAGAGTAACCCAAAAGGATGGGGTAGAGGTTTATTAAAATGCCTATATTTCATTATAAAGGATATAAGGATAATGGTTCTAAGGTTTCAGGGACAATAGAGGCAAGTAGTACAAGAGAGGCAGTTTTAAAACTGAAAGAAATAGGACTTTATCCTATTGATATTGTTGAGGCTATTTATTCTAAGCGCTTCAGAATTTTTAGCGGATCTCACAAAACATTACTTGAGTTAACGACCCGCCAATTATCTATTCTTTTATCGTCTGGTGTGTCCTTAATAGAATCATTAAGTTCAGTTGCAGATGAGAGTAAAGGTCACTGGAAGAATATTATTATCAATATCAGGGATAAGATAGAAAGCGGTTCAAGTTTTGCGAGAGCGCTTGAAAGTTACAAAGATATATTTCCCGAATATTATATCAGTATGGTAGCAGCGGCTGAAGCAAGTGGGAATCTTGATGTTGTTTTAAAGCAACTTGCAGATTACATTGAATCACAAGACGTTATTCAGTCTAAGATAAGAATATCAATGGTCTATCCTCTGTTTATGGTTTTTACTGGATTTGTAGTCCTATCGTTTCTTTTTACTTTTGTAATACCAAAGATTGTTAGCATATTCAAAGAAGCACAGACTTCCCTACCATGGATAACTATCATTTTGATAAGAGTGAGTGATTTGTTCAGGAATTTCTGGTGGGCAATCGTCTTAATAGTAATTGTCATAGTTTATTTAATAAAGAGATTGAAAGAGACCAATAGGTTACTTATCGATAAGATAATCTTCAATCTACCCGGTGATATCTTCAAAAGCTTATATTATGGCAGATTTACAAGAACCCTTGGTTTTCTTCTCGACGGGGGGTTGCCCGTTTTAAAGGCGCTTGAGTTATCTGCAAAGTCTACGGGTAATAAGTTCTTAGAAGGAGTAGTTCTGGATGCAGAGAAGAGAGTTGCAGAAGGTGCAAGACTTTCTTCATCACTTGAGGGTATTTCTCCTGTATTGATACAGCTCATCTCAACAGGTGAGAGAAGTGGAAGACTCGTTGAAATTTTAAGAAAAGCAGCAGATACATACGAAGAAGATTTTTCGAGAAGAATACAAAAATTTATCTCTCTACTTGAGCCAGCTATGATACTGATTATGGGTATAATTATTGGTTTTATTGTTCTTGCTATACTCTTACCAATATTCCAATTAAATCAACTAATAAAGTAAAACGAACGCAATAAACGCTATAAACGCAATAAACGCTATAAACTCACTAAACGCAAAAAACGCTATAAACGCAATCATGATGGCAATAACTCATAGTTCACACTTCACAAAAAATAAGTGTAGAAAAGAAGAATCTAAAACCCAAGATGCAACCCAGAAAGAAATACAAGAAGATGTGGTATAATTTTAAAAATAGTTTTTTAGTGTAGTTGAGTAAATGGAATTATGATGAAGTATAAAAGATTAGTTTTTTCAAAGAGGACTAAACAAAACGGTTTTACGCTCCTTGAGATAATCATTGTGGTGTTTATCTTGAGCTTACTCGCAGCAATAGTTGCGCCTAAGATTATCGGGAGGACTGATGACGCTCGAATTGCAGAGGCAAAGTTACAGATCAGAAATTTTGAGACAGCTCTTAAATTATTTAAACTTGATAATGGCTTTTATCCAAGCACTGAACAGGGTCTTCAGGCACTTGTTGAAAAACCTACAATTGGTCAAGTCCCACCAAAGTACAGAGATGGTGGTTATCTTGAACAAAAGAAGATACCACTTGACCCTTGGGGTAACCCTTATATTTATGTATGCCCCGGGATCCATGGTGATTATGATTTGTTCAGCTATGGAGCAGATGGGAAGGAAGGCGGAGAAGGTAAGGATGCTGATATCAAGAGCTGGGAAATGTAGCCATGGATTCACTTACCTTGAACTGATTGTAGTATTGTTTATAATCTCTATCCTAACAGCTACTGTCTTCCCATCTTTTATTATCTTTTCAGAAAGCAAGATCAAATCCGAGGCTAAGGAGCTTGCATCGATAATAAGATACTTAAGTGAACTCGCATCGCTTAAAAGAGAGACATTGTTTATTAGATTTGATATTGATAGAAATACCATCTTCTGGAAGACTGACACAGGACAAAAGATGAAGAGATTAGATTCTGTGTTTTTTGTTAAGACACAATCAAAAGGAATGGTATCAAAGGGAGAGGTTGTATTCTTCTTTGAACCTGATGGAGCAAAAGAAAATCTGGACGTATATATAACTGATAAAAAAGACGAGATGTTGATTTCATTCAATTACTTAAGCGGAAGGGTTAAGATTAAAAATGAACAACACATTTAGAGTCTTTAAAGAAAAAAGAGGATTTACACTTCTTGAGGTTCTCGTTTCTATCGCAATAGTTGGCGCCTTACTCGTTACGGTAATCTACACAACTAATTATCATCTTGGGCTTGCCGAAAAAAGTAAATCAATAACTATAGCAACTTTTCTCGCTAAAGGTATGATTTTAGAGATGGAGAAAAAGCCGGAAAGTTTAAAGGGTTTTTTTACCGGGCAATATAAAGATTACTCTTATGAGACTGATGTTAAAGACTCGAGATATCCTGGGATAATGGAAGTTATAGTAGTTGTCAAACATGGCAAGGAAGAAGTCAGATTAAGTGAGTACATTTATCGATAAAAAGTCATATAGAAGCGGTTTTACCCTAATTGAGATACTGATTGCTATTTCTTTAACTTCGATAATCCTGACGGCTGTATACAGCTCTTTTTTCCTTATACATAAGGCAATTGGCAGCGTCGATGAAATGATGTTGAAGATGCAGGAAACAAGAACTGTACTCGATACCCTAAGGAGAGAGATTAGTTCTGCAATCTACGACCCAGAAAATACCAGAACTTGTTTTAGAATTGTAGACAGAGACTTCAAGGGGAAACCAATAAATGAAATTACTTTTACTGCATTTTCAAGGTTAAATCCTGGAATTACAGAATTTACTTACTATGTAGAAGAAAAGGATTCAAGACTTGTACTTTTTAAAAAGGTAAATTTGGAGAGCAGCAGAGAAGATAAGCAGGCAACGGATATTCTCGAAGATATTAACGGATTTAGTATAGAAGCAAAGTATGACGATAAATGGGTCAGGACATGGGATAGCGATATTCATAAATCTATACCAAAAGAGCTGAGAGTTAATTTAAGTATGATAGTAAGAGGTGAGACTATAACTTTTTCTGAGATTTTAAGACCTTATATAGGAAGCGTTCTTTGATGATATATTTTTTACTTAATCAAAGAGGTATAGCATTAATAATTACCTTGCTTGTTCTTGTCTTACTTATTACTATGGTCGTTGAGTTTTCATATGGCTTGTATACTGGAACCGTCAATCTTTATAATTGGATAGATTCTCAGAGGCTTTATTTAATGGCAAGATCTGGTATTAATATAACAGCTAAATATGTAAAAGACTGGATCAAGACGCAAACTTATACACCAGGTATTGTAAATATACCAATCGAAGCTGATACGTCAGATTATAATGCTTTAATCAACGTTATTGTTGAAGATGAGAGTTCTAAATTTAATATAAATATGATTGTTAATAAAAGAGGTGAAGGAGATTTAGAAAAACTTGAGGCTTTTAAAAGGTTATTAAAGGCATTGGACTTAAGGGAAGAGATTGCATATAGGATACTTGATTGGATAGATATCGATAAGATTGAAAAAGTGAGTGGTTCGGAAAGGAATGCGAAAAATCATCCTTTTAACTCTATTGATGAAGTACTCTTAATAGATGGGATAAATATTGATGATTATAATAAGTTAAAATCTTATATTACTATTTATGGTGACGGGAGAATAAACATAAATGGAGCAGAGTTACCAGTGCTAAAGGCCTTGTCTAACGAGATTACCGATAGCCTTGCACAAAGAATAATAGATTACAGAAAGAATTTGCCATTTGAAGAAGTAGATGATATCTTTAATGTGAATGGTTTTCAGACTATTGGGCAGTCACTAATAGGGCATATAAGAACAAAAGGAGAAGACTTTTCTATTCGGTCAGAAGCTTCATTTAATGGGATTAAAAAAGTTATCGATGCTACTATACATGTGAAAGAATCCTCACCCGCCATAGTATTGTATTGGAAAGAGTACTGATGGAAAAGATTTTATTTCTGGATATAAAAGATGGTGAATTGGGCGAATATCTTTTCGTTTATAAGAAAGGTAAATATGAGTCTCTAAACATAAAAAACTCATATTTCTCTCTTGAGGGTGATTTCCCTAACTTTACAATAAACAATATAAACACATGTATCAGTCTGCCTCTAAATCTTTTAAATTTCAGAGTTCTCGAATTACCATTCCACGATAAGTCTCGAATAAATGAAATTTTAAGATTTGATCTCGAAGGCATAATACTTGATGATATTAGTAATATTATCTTTGATAGTGTAATCTTAGATAGGGTAGAAGATAGATACAAAGTTCTTGTTATCTTTATAGAGAAACAAAGATTAAGGTCTATATTAACAAAATTGAATGCTAAAGGTATTGACCCATTTTGTATAACTTCTATCGAGGTGAGAAATATCGTTAAAGATTTTGATATTGATAAGATATTGAATCCAATTTCATTGAAGAATGAAGAAAGGATAGATATTGCAAAGGAAGAGCTAAAAGCTCCTATTATAAATCTTAGAAAGGACGAATTTGTATTCAAAAGGGAGTTTGAAAAAGAAAAGAAGGCTTTTAAAGTCTCAATTATTCTTTTAATCTTATTATTTTCTCTGAATTTAATAAATTTTTTTATTAATTTTATGGCTATAACAAGAGAATCAAAAGTTATAAAAAATGACATAAGAAAGATGTATCAAGGTTTATTCCCACAAGAAAATAACATATTCAATGAGATTTATCAAATAAAATCACATATTAGGGAGCTTGAGGAGAAGGAAAACGTTTTTGTTAGCGTTAGCCCTTTAGAGATATTAATAGAACTTTCGAGATTAAAAAGAAATGGGCTTGTCGTGAGTGAATTGGCAGTTGAAAAGAACAATATTATTATCAAAGGAGAATCTCATTCGTTAAGTATTATTCAAGACTTTCGTGATGGATTAAACAAGATTTATCGTGATGTTAATATATCTGACTCTAAAGAATTAGTACAGGGAAAGATGGCTTTTACAATTATAGCAAGGCGTTAAAAGGTATGAGGTTTTCATTAAAGCATGATCGCATAATATTTATTCTTCTGTCTATCTTGTTTTTTATATTTACTTGTTTTATTGGGATAAGAATTATTCTATCTGAGAAGAAAGATATTGAGTTGTTAAAAGAACAAAGAAAAGAGATGATTTTACTCTGTAATGAATATCTAAAGAAAAGACAGGAGATAGAATCATTCGAGAGTAAAAGGAACATAACCAATATTAAAGGAATTATGCAAGCAATTGATGAGGTTTTTCAATCTATTGGGCTGAAAAGTAGATTAAAGTCAATAAAATCATCTGGCAGTAAGGAAACAAAAGAGGGCATCATCGAGGAGGCAGACATAATTGTAGAAAACCTCAATATGAATGAATTGATAAATTTACTTTATAGATTGGAGAATTCTCCAACTCTTCTTGTATTAAAGAGAACTACAATAAAAAAATCTTTTGAAAATCCTGATTTGTTGAATCTATACGCTACTTTAAGCTTCTTAAGACAGAAGTGAGAAAAACCTTATTAGTAATCTTAGTTTCTTTCTTAGTAGTCTTTTATGGTACATGGTTTGTTTTTCCTGAAGATGTCTTAAAGTCTGCAATCGTTGACCACTTTTCGTATGGAGATTTGTCAATTGAAATAGATGGATTTAAAAAAGGGTTATTTTATTGTTTTGATATCGAAAGATTAACCTTTAAAAAAAATTCAGATGTATTAATGCTCGTTAACAACGTACATTCAAAGATTAACTTTTTTAAGTTCTTTTTATTACATCTTGATATGTCGATAAATGGCGGTTCTAATGATGAGGTTATTGAAGGGAAGATCTCTATAATAGATGATAATATATCTGGTAATTTGATTTTTAAAGGCTGGGGATTAGAAAATATAGGTGCAATTAAGCTTTTTGGTATAAATGCAAAGGGAAAATTAATGGCAAAGATATCTTTTGACTCATATAATTTACAGATAGAATTTAGTGTTAATGATTTGGTAGCTGATTCAATAATTTTAAAAGGTTCTTATATTCCCCTGAATCTTTTTCAAAAGTTTAATGGCTTTATAAATAAGAAAGGTAATGTGGTTGAGATTAGTTCTTTATATTTTGAGGGGAATAATCTTATCGGGCGGTTAAAAGGAAAAATTGTTGATTCTGATGTTAATTGTTTTATGGAAATTATGCCCGGGAAAGGATTTATTGATGAAAAGATATATTTTCCTGAGATAGAAAAATATAAAGTATCACCTGGATACTATGTAATACCAATAAAAGATTAGAAAAAGATAAAAAATTATCCAAATGTAGAATATTTTAAACTCTTATGATATATTAGTTTTATGTTAAATACATTGAAAATTTACGAAGAATTAAAAGAAACCCTTGAACCAACAGCTGCAAAGAAAATAACAGAGATACTTGGCACTATTTATGAGGAATTAAGAAATACTGTTACGAAAGAAGATTTCAAAGAATTAAAAGCAACCGTTCAAGAGCTTGCTGAAGCCCAAAAGAGGACTGAACAAAGAGTTGAAGAGCTCGCCGAAGCCCAAAAGAAAACCGAACAAAGAGTTGAAGAGCTCGCCGAAGCCCAAAGAAAGACAGAGATAGAGGTTGCAAAACTCGCAAAAGGTTTGCAAGAGACAAGAGGTGAACTCGGCGGATTATCAAAAAGCATGAGTTACGCCTTCGAAAACGAAGCATTCAGAAAACTACCAGACTTCCTGAAAGAGAAATACGGTATCGAGATAAAAGAGAAATTGATAAGAGAAGAGATAGGTGGTAAAGAGATAAACATATTTGGTAAAGCAAGAAAAGATGGCGTGGATTTATTTGTCATTGGAGAGTCAAAACTAAGATTAGACGAAAAGAGAGACAAGAGAATCAAAGATGTATTTGATGAACTCGAAGAAAAAGTGAAAGCAGTAAAAAGAGAGTACGGTGAAAAAGAGGTAGTAAAGATACTCATAACCCATTATGCTACAAAGGGCTTCTTAAGTAAAGCAAAAGAAAAAGGTATTATAATTGTCCAGAGCTTTGAATGGTAGTTAAGAAATTTTAGCTTTCTGTGATACAACTTGTCTTATGAAAAATAAAGTTATGATGAAAGGTAATGATGTTATTGCAGAGGCTGCGGTAGAAGCTGGCTGTCGTTTTTATGCAGGATACCCTATTACACCGCAGAACGAGATTCCGGAGTATATGTCATGGCGTATGTTAGAAGTCGGTGGTGTATTTATACAAGCTGAAAGTGAGCTTGCTGCAATTAACATGGTATATGGCGCAGCAGCTTGTGGTGTAAGGGCTATGACATCATCAAGCAGCCCAGGCATAAGTCTAAAGCAGGAGACTATATCGTATCTTGCAGGTGCTGAATTGCCAGCCGTTATTGTGAATATTCAAAGGGGTGGTCCAGGACTTGGGAATATATCAGGAAGCCAGTCAGATTATTTTCAGGCTGTAAAAGGTGGAGGTCATGGCGACTATAAAATGATTGTTTATGCACCTTATAATCATCAGGAATTATGGGATTTGACAATGCTTGCATTTGATAAGGCTGATGAGTATAGAACCCCAGTTATGATTTTAGGTGATGGAATAATTGGGCAGATGATGGAACCCTTTCATAAAAAACCTTATAAAGAAAAAGGGGGGGCAAAAAAGGAATGGATACTCGATGGTTGCAAAGGTAGACTACCAAGAGTTATCAAGTCCTTATATTTAGGTGATGGAGAACTCGAAATGAGGAATATATTGCTTCAAAAAAAGTATAAAAGGATTAAATCTAAAGAAGTATTATTTGACAGTTTCTTTATTGACGATGCTGATATAATTATAGTCGCTTTTGGAATAGCTGCACGCATAGCCTTAACTGCTGTTCGAAGTTTAAGAAAGGAAGGTATTAAAGCTGGCTTATTTAGACCGATAACACTATTCCCTTTCCCTGAAAATGAACTACTTTTACTTGCAAACGAAAAAAGGATATTTCTAACAATAGAGATGAATGCAGGTCAGATGGTCGAGGATGTGAAGTTATCTATAAATGGTACCTCAGAAGTTCTTTTCTACGGTAAACCTGGTGGAAGTATTATAACACCTAACGAGATAATCGATAAGGTTTTAATCATACTTGACAAAGACAAAAAGTTAACGAAGGCAGCATTAAACGGTTGGGAATGATAAGCTTATCGCCCGATTTTAAGTCATCTTAACCAGCTCTTTGCCCGCAAAATACGATTCTCTGAGTATATCAGTATACTTTAATACTTCTCCTTTTGCATCAATTCCTGTATAACCAAGTGTTTTGTGCTCTTGAACATTTATTGTTCTAAAAAATGCCTTAACGGTAGTCTCAGCACATTGGATACCGATATCTTTTTTCATACCAGCTACCAGTAGTAACAAACCCTTTCTTCCGTGCATGCCAGGCTCTATAGGTTTTTTGAGTATATATTTTTCAACCCAAATCGACTGGCATCTATCTATCATAAGCTTTGCCTGAGCACTAACACTGAAAAAAAATATTGGGGAAGCGAGTATTATTCTATCCAATGTTCTGATTGCTTCATAGATCTTTGTCATATCATCTTCATAAACGCATACTCCCGTTTCGTCACAGCCACCACAATTCTGACAGGGCATTATATTCATCTCATTTAAAACAAAGGTTTCAACTTTAAAGCCCTCATCTTTTATACCTTTAATAGCTTCATTAAGAAGTAGTTCTGAGTTTCCGTCTCGTCTCGGACTCCCTAAAAATGCGAAGATTTTCATTCATGTTTCTCCTTTATAAGTTCTTCTTTAATTTCAAGCCATTCTTTCATATGTTCGATGTTTTCTGTAAGATACCACCAGCCATTCTTGAATGCAGTATAGTCTGGTGCTCCAGTCATGGCAGAGGCATAACGTATAGAATTAGCATAAAAAAGCCATTGTTTGATCCACATATGCTCTAATGATTCATCAAAGGGATTTATCTTATCTTCTATACCTTTATCCCATGCATTTAGTAATATATTAGTTGTAGTCAAGATCATATCATCAGTCTCTTTTAGAGTTGCATTTAATTTTGAGAAATGTTTTATTACCCAGCTATAACTGTGACAATTATTACAGATATTCATCATTATCTTTTGCCTTTCCTCCTGCTCCTCTTTTTTAATCAGATATCGGTATGCTGGCTCACCTCTGAAACTCGTTGGAAGTGGCAGTCCGTCTGAGTTTCTTATTATTGTTGTATCACCCGATATCGGCTGAGGGTGGCTATAAATTAATCCAAATATCCTTACCCACAATCTCGATCCAAAGTCGTGTGTTCTTTCAGCAATTACAACTCCTTCAGGAGAGACGAGAAGGCTATTGTGACAAGCTGAACATGTTGGCGTTTTAAAATCTTTACCCAAAATCCAAGGCACAGAATTAAAATTCCATTCATGGTATTTCGATAGGAATATGTCGCCGTGTTTGCTCTCATCATACACATTCCATGCCGGGACATCAGGTTCGAGATGGCATTGAGAACATGTAAAAGGTTTTCTTGCTATCTCTATTGAAAAACTATGTCTCGGATGACAAGCGGTACATGCACCCTGACTATCATCAGGATTAATCCTGCCGACACCTTGATTAGGCCAGTTAGTTAAATCGGGAATCTCTATGGAAATTCCTGTAGCTTTTTTAATAGTCTTTTTACCCCTTACTTCGACTTTAGTCCCATGACAACCAAGACATGTCTCGTGAAGTGTTGTATCAGATGGATTAATAAAAGTAATCTTCTTATCTGAAAATTTCTTGATCCCCAAAACGTTATTTATCAGGCTTAAATATAAAGGGTTTTCTATAATGTTTTTATAAGCAAAGTATTTTTTGCTATTAGTATATTCTTTTACTTCTTTAGGATGACAAGTATTACAATCTGATGGACTAACAATTATATTAATCTTATTACCGAAATGTTCAAAACTGTCCTTATGATTGTCTGTGTTTAAGCTATGGCATTCATAGCAACCAACGACATATCCAGAAAGTTCCTTTTTAACCTCTTTTACAGATATTCTTCTCTCAAGTTCAGGTTTTTTCATAGCACTTGCAGGGGTATTTTTTGAATGTAAGCTCGAAAGCCAGTCATTTATAATACCAGGTGTGTAAATAGTATGGCATCCAATACAATTCTTTGTTTTGTTACTTGTCTTATCACTTGCTTGTTCGCTGTATTCACTAACCGAAGCTGACAGTAACCCTTCAAAGACTAACATTGATAACATAAAAACAATTATCGAAGATACTTTCAAAATTTTCATAATCTCAAACCTCCTTTTTTAATATTGAAATTATGTTTGCCTCATCAAGGTGAAACTCTTTTGCAAGTAATTCTGGAGTTAACCCTGTCTGTCTGATTACTTCTTTTACATAATCTATATATGTCATACTTTCTTCCCAACACCTTTGAAAATAATCTTTAAGAATCACTGCAAGACCTTCTGATGGTATTCTATAACCTTTTTCGCAAACTCTCTACCAAAATCATAACAAGCCTTCTCATCCTCCGCTGATGGTTTGTATAGAACCTGAACTCCCGGTTCTACTACTTCTAACCCAATCTCCTTCAGCTCCTCGTATATATCTCTAACAGCCCCACCACCCCAACCATAACTACCAAAAGCTCCTGTAATACGGTTTTTAGGACGAAGACCTTTTAAGTAAGATAAGAATTCTGCAATAGATGGAAACATCGAATTATTAAGTGTCGGGCTCCCTATGAGACACCCTCTCGCTTTCCAGAACTCTTTCACTGCAAAACTTAATGGCGTGGCTCTTAGCTTAATAACCTTTACATCCACCCCTTCATTTTTAATACCATCCATTATTGGGATGACCATCCTTTCTGTGCTATTCCACATTGTATCATATATTATTACAACCCTTAAATCTGCTTTTCCTTCAGCCATGTTCATATACATCTCAATTATCTTTTCAGGATATTTTCTCCAAATAATGCCATGATCAGGTGCTATGATCTCAATCTCTAAACCTAATTTGACAATCTCCTGTATCTTATTCTTAATCAACTGACCAAAAGGCATTAGTATGTTCGCGTAATAATCAATGACAGAATCTTCAAGATCCTCCATAGATACCCTTTCGATATACTCATCATCAAATCTTGAGGAAGAAGCAAGGTGTTGCCCGAATGCGTCCTGACTTATAAGTATTTTATCTTCCTTAATATAAGTCACCATTGAATCAGGCCAGTGTAACATTGGTGTTTCAATAAATAGCAAGTTTCTCCTCCCAATATTCAATGTATCGCCAGTTTTTACAATTCTTATATCCCATCTGGATGTGTCGTAGAAGCGGTCAAGGCCTTTTTTGCCCTTTTGGGTTATAAATATAGATGCCTCTGGACAAAGGGACATAATCTTATCTATGCTTGTAACATGGTCGTTTTCAATGTGGTTTATAATGATATTCTTTATTTGTGATGGGTCTACTATGCTCGATATGTTTTTTATTGTTTGTTCCGCAAAATTATATTTTACTGTATCAAGCAATGTTATCTGTTTATCTATTACAAGATAATTATTATAAGATGTACCTTTTGGTGTTACGTAACCATGAAAGTCCCTGATAGCCCAATCAATAGCACCTACCCAATAGATATCAGGTTTTATTTGCACTATTTCCATAAATTACCTCCTTTTTCTTTATTGATTTTCTTTTGCATGATGGACAAAACCCATAAAACTCAATGTGGTTCTCATTTATTTCAAATCCTTCTTTTTCTAAATTTTCTATTTTTAATTTAAAGTCTTTGTAAACATCAAAAATTTTTTTGCAATCTTTGCAAATGAAGTGATGATGAGATTTAATGTCTGTATCGTATCGTTTTCTATTAACATCTATTGAGAGCTCCTTTATCATTGCCTTTTTTGTCAAGATCTCAAGTGTATTGTAAACCGTTGAAAAAGAGATTGTTGGGAATTTTTTCGTTATAGCCTTATAAATTTCTATAGCTGAAGGATGCCCTTTATTGTTCTCAAGGTATTCAAGTATTGCCATTCTTTGTGGCGTAAGCTTCAAATCTAAGTTTCTGTATTTCTTCTTCATATAATTTAGAATCGTTATTTATTTAGAATAATTTTAACATAATAATTATTTTGATAACAATAAATGTTCTCATTTGATACAAAAATAATTATTGGAATATATAAACAAAAATAAATTTGAGATGGGTATGAATAATGTAGATAATAAAAGCGAAAGATTAAAGACCTAACCACTTGTATCATCCCGTCCTTAGAGCATCAACAATATTCATACGAGATGCTCTATACGCCGGGAATAAACCGCCCAAAAAACCCATAACTAAAGAAAACCCCATTCCCAATAATATTGTCTTAAGATTTAGCGAAAAAGTAAAGGCAAGCTCAGAGAAAGTCTGAAAATTAAGGGTGGAAACTGTATACAACTGCAGAAAAGAAGCAAAAAATAAACCTACTATTCCACCACATAGTCCAAGAAATAGAGATTCTATTAAAAATGCAATAAGGATATTCATCCTTGTAAATCCAAGTGCGCGCATAGTACCTATCTCAGATATACGGTTAGCTACTGCAGAATACATCGTAATCATTGCACCTATAATTGCTCCTAACGAAAATACACTTGTTAATGATATTCCTAAAATTCTAAGGAATTTTGCCATCACCGCAGATTGTTTTTCATAATATTTTGTTTCGCGCATTGCCTCAAGAGTTAAACGTGGATCATTTTCTATGATACCCTTCACCATCTCAAATTCATAGGGGTCTCTTAATTTAAATATTAACGAAGAGTAAACATTTCTCCTAAACGTTTGCATTAGTAGATTTACATCTGCCCATATCTCCGAGCTAAATGATGTATTTCCTGCATCAAACAAACCTACAATATTCCAATCTCTCATACCAAATCTTAAGGTTTTTCCAATCTCCAAATCTTTAAACCTCTTGGCAACACTTACACCAACGATTATCTCCGATGTGCCTGTACGTAGCATCCTGCCTTTAACTAACCTCACACTACTTCGTACCAACATAGACTTTGTACCTATACCTCTTATGGTCACGCTTGAAGTCTTATCGGTAAACTTTTTTGGCAATGTAATAAGTACAACAAGCTCCTTTGCAAAAAATCTCTCACCATCACTATCTACAGATATTTGGGGAAGCATCTCAACTATATCAGCCTGTAATTTATCTATACCACTCTGAACCTCTGATTCAGCTGCTTTCCTTATAACGACCACATTATCAAAAGAACCAGATTGTACAAGAGTCTTCTCAAGACCTTCTGCAAGCATAAGTACAGCAGAAAATACAAAGACAACAAGCCCCATCCCAGATACCGTTAAAATAGTTGTAAGCTTCCTCGTTAAAAGATTCCTATAACTGTAAGAGATTGGGACTTTCATTTACCCTATCATCCTTAGACCATCTGCAACCTTCACCCTTAATGCTTTCCACGTTGGAAACAAAGCACCTATAACAGCTACAAAGAATGCTATAATCACATCTATATATATAGTTTCACTTTCTACATTGAAAACGGGGAAATAATCCCTTAGCTTATATGCAAAAATCTTTGCTGCAGGAAAGGTTAAAATTATGCCTAAACAAGCACCAAGCATAGTAATTAATAAAGACTCGCCCAATATTAACCCAGAAATATGAAATGAACCGAAACCAAGTGTTTTAAAGATTGAATATTCACCAATTCTCTCACGTGTAGTCATAGACATTGTATTAGCAACAACAATCAATATTATGCCTATGATTACATAAGATACAAACTTTATTGCAATCACTATTGCTTCTGTCATAGCAATAAAACCAAGCGTAAAAGCTCTTTCAGTCTCAGTCAATGTCTCTGCTATGGAATTTTTAAATAATCTATCTATACTCATTGAAACCTCGCCCGCTATATCCGGACTCTTGACTTCTACCATAAACCATCCTACTTGATCAGCTCGGTATGGATATCTCCTCTTAATTGTCTCATTAAGATAATCCCAATGGAAGAAAAACGCTGTCTCGTCAACATTCTCATCTCTCCCCTTATAAACTCCTCTAATAACAAACTCCCAATTACCAGGATATATTGTTCCTTTCAATGTCACCACATCACCAATCTTCCAATTATATCTCTCCGCAAGCTTTCTTCCAACAACCGCAGCCCTACGGTCATTCAGCACAGACAACAATTGCTCATGTGGCAAAATGATTTCAGGATATATCTTTAGATATGTTGAAGGTTCAACTGCATAGTTTGCAAAGAAATGCTTCTCATCGATGTATATGCCTCCAAACCAACTCCCATATGATACTTCCCTCACACCTTCAACCTGCCTTATCTGGTCTTTATAATAAATCGGCAAAGAAAAGACAAGCGAAACTGCATTCCTCGTTATTAATCTAATCGAAGATGCTGTCTTTACGCCGAGGTACCAGGTAGTAATCACAGTTCTTAAAAGGCTAAATCCAAGCAACGCTACAGAAACTGCAAAAATAGTTAGAAAAGTTCTTAATTTATGGCGTAGGGCATTCCTATATATTAACTTCAGAACGTGCATTCAACACACCTTTATCGAGATACCTTATCTTATGAGCCTTACTTGCAGCCCTTGGATCATGGGTAACCATTATAATCGTTTTATTAAGTTTATTGACAAGCTGTTCCATTAAATCTAATACATCCTCTGCAGATACACGATCAAGGTCTCCTGTAGGTTCGTCAGCCACAAGTATTGCAGGATCAGTTACAATAGCACGAGCAATTGCGACACGTTGCTGTTCGCCTCCAGATAATTGCCCCGGGTAGTGATTAACCCTGTTAGAAAGACCCACCAAATCCAAAGCCGATTCAACATGGACTCTTCTTTCCTTCCTTGAAAGACCTGTTAACAAAAGGGGTAATTCAACATTCTCCAAAGCAGTTAAAACGGGTATCAGATTATAAAATTGGAATATGAATCCTACATTTAAAGCTCTCCACCGTGCAAGTTCATTCTCCGTCAAACTCGTTATATCTAAACCATTTACCCTAATAACCCCACTATCAACCTTATCTATACCCGCGATTAAATTTAGAAGAGTCGTCTTACCAGACCCTGAAGGACCCATCAATGCAAGAAATTCACCTTCTTCTATATCTAAAGAGATATTATCTAAAACCTTTAATACTCGACTACCTCTTTTATAAGACTTAGAAACATTTTTTATCTCTACAATTATCTTTCTCTCAGACATTCATTTCTCTTCAATCTTAACCCTTCTACCACCCTTTATTTTATCAATAGGGCTTATGATTACCATCTCTTCCGCTTTAACACCACTAAGAATCTCAACCATATCCCCAAAAAACCTTCCTATTCTGACCTCTTTCTTCACTGCCTTTCCATTCTGAACAACATAAACGAAATATCTTTCACCTTCAGAAATGATTGCATTTCTATTTACCCCCATTAGTGGTACCTGTTCTTCATCCTTTAATTCTCTCGACAAAAAAGAAACCTTCGCACTCATCTCAGGAAGTATACGAGTATCTTTATCGATAAACTTTATCTTCACCAGAAGAGTTGCCTTCGTCTTATCAGCAGTTGGCACAATCATATGCACCTTTCCACGAAATCTCTTTCCAGGCAAAGCATCAAGTTGTATTTCACAGGGCTGTCCAATTCTAACCATATGTATATTTGATTCAGATACATCAGCCTCCACTTGAAGAGAATCTAAATCAGCAATCGTTACAACTGCTGCCTTTGCCTCAGCAGCAGCCCCTATAGGTGTCACAATATCACCGACATCAGCATTCTTGGTTAAAACAACCCCATCAAAAGGTGCCCTTATGAGGGTATATTCGTATGCTACCTTTGCACCACGAAGCGCAGCCTCGTTTGCCTTTATAATTGCTTCTGCTTGCGCAACACTCGCAATCGCCTTTTTATACCTTGCTTCCGAAGAATCAAATTCAGCTTTCGATATGTAATCCTTATCGAGCAACTCCTTATTTCTATTAAACGAAAGGGTTGCATCTTGAAGTTCAGCCTTAGCTTGTTCAAGATTATGATATGAAGCTAAAAGATTTGCTTCAGTCCTTTTTATCTCAGCCATGACATCCTCATTCTCTAATCTTGCAATAATATCACCTGCCTTAACCCTGCTACCTTCTTCAACGTTTATTGATGTCAAAAGGCCTGTAACTTTGGAAGCAACCGCTGCCCTCCTCTGAGCTATAACATAGCCACTTGCATTTAAGATAGTGACGGCTTGTGAAGGATACACATATTTCACAGTAGAAACCTCAACATTTAAAGCAGGCATAAAAATCCTGTTCAAAAAAAGGAGTAAAACTATGACAACAAGTAATCCAATTGAAAAACCATAAATCAGCTTTCTTTTTTTATAAGATTTTTTTATTTCTAATTCGCTCTTTTCCAGCTTTAACTTCTCTATCTCTTCTCTCATAAATTCCTTTATATATTATTAAAAAATATCACCTATTATAATATTTCTTATAATAATAAACCCATTGAACCTAAAACCCATCTTTTGACTCTTGTTACTCAACATCATATAGACCATAATCAAATCATAGTACAAAAAACAACCGACATAACAACTTGAACACAGAACCAAAGAAACAAATCAGATTAAAACCATCCAGATCCACAAAAATACGTTTTAAATCCAAAAACAAAAGTAAATCTTTCTAAAAATATATAATTTATAATATTAAATAATGAAAAAGATTATCACACATATTCTCTTTTTAATACCATCAATAATCTTATTCTTATCAATACCAGTATCCTCAAATCCAAAAGAAGAATTTATCAAAGAGCAAGAAAAAACTATAGTAACCATTAGGATAAAAGATAAAAATAACAATATCATAAATTCAGAAAAGGGATTAATTATAAGTAAAAATGGATACATACTAACAACCTGTCACATGGTCAAAAAATGGTATGAAAAAGTTGAAAATATTATGGAAATTGAAGCCTCAGATAAATCTCAACTTCACATCGAAGACATCATATCGAAAAAATGTGAAGATAACCTCATAATCTTAAAAGTCAAAGAAGAAGATTTAAAATCAGCAAATATAGTAAACGATATAAAGGTCAAGCGCGGAGATCCAGTCTTTTTATTAGATGAGGAAATCCCATCAATTGTTAAAACAAAGATAAAAGATGTTAAGAATAAAAAATACTATTTAAAACAGACATTAAAAGATAATAATCAAGGCATTAATCCTCTATATAATATAAACGGTGAAGTCTTTGCAGTTCTTCCTATAACAAAACAAAAAAATTATCAAGGCAATTTCGCAGTATCTTTAGAAAACATCATTAATAATATCAATAAAAAACAAAACCTTTACCAAGCAAAAAAGATTACAGGTCATAAACGAAGTGAAAACCCTTTAAAACCATCATCTACAACTTCAAACGTTAGCATCCCAGATGTAAAATACGACTCAGAAATTTACAAAATAGATAACTATGAAGCTTCTATCAAAAAACTTCAAGAAATCATAAATTCAAAACTTGCCTCTTCTGACATCTATCTTAAGCTTGGTTCCCTATATCTATTAAAAGGTGATACTAAAAAAGCAATAGAAGCATACCAAAAGGCAGTTGAAATAGAGCCAAAAAATCCAGAAGCACACTTCAATCTCGCAGTAGCATATTATATTTGTAATTATAAAAAAGAAGCATATAAAGAATATAAGATATTATCTGAACTTAACAAAGTACTTGCAGAAAACTTGATTGAAATAATCGAATGACACTTAGCTTGATTATTTAAGGTTTTATCTCTATAGGTGTCCCATCTGGCACAAGATCCCAGATCTCATCCATCTCCTTATTTGTTACAGCTATACACCCATCAGTCCAATCAATTGTCCTATGCAATTTCCCTATCTTTCCTTTTCCATTTGGTAGTCCATGTATCATTACTTCACCACCAGGACTCGAACACACCTTTTGACTTCTTCTTATATCATCCTCATTTGGATATGAAATATGCAAAGCCTTGTAAAACTTACTATCAGACTTCTTTGAATCAATCTTGTAAACACCCTCTGGAGTCTTTTTGTCACCTGCACACGTCTTTGGACCAACAGGGTTTTTCCCAAGTGCTATCTTATATGCACGAATAATCTTACCCTCGCTCATTAAAAGCATTAATCTCTTACTCTTTAACACAACAATCCTATCTGATTTTTTAAAACTTATATCAGCTAAACTCTTGAAAAAAGTTGTATCTATAAAAACAAATATTACAAGAAAGATTAATACCCTATACATCCATACTATATCTAATCTCTACCTTCTTTACTTTTTATACCATTTACCATCATCATCCTGTATCCACCATCCACTTTTCGCCTTTTCTCGCTTTACAGATACAAATTGTTTTATAGCTTGGGGCATTACCTGTTTGATATTGGACTCATTATCAGGAAGCCCATTTATTTTTACAATTGCTTTTGCCATTCCCTTCATTACAATCTTCCTATCCTCATTCTCATTCTGTATAAGTTTCCTCTCCTCCTCACTTAAACTATTACTTCTGTTCAAAAGCAAACCATTATTCCCCTCTCCAACTACACCACTATCCCTGAGCCTATCAATCTCTTCAAGTCTTCCACCCATCCTCCTATAAGCATCTATCACCTCGGGCATCTTTTTAATGGTCTCTGTTATCTTCTTCGCCAAACCCTCCTCCTGAGCATATAAAGGAGTAACTATATCTATATTTAATATGCTTTGTTTCTTATCTGATTTTCCTTTTTGTGGTTTCTCCGGTTTCATTAATTCATCTTCAAGACTTTTATAAGCCTCTTTAACATCTTTTTCCGGAAAATAGATATTAACTGTAATAACAGCACAAGAAACCAAAAAAGAAATCAAACCGAAGATAAAAAATTTTCTTCTCATTCAAAAACCTCCAAAATAAAATTGTTTTATTTTAATAATTTTAACTTAAAAAAATATACTTCTATTCAAAGATTCCAAACTAATCCTTTTTAGCCCTTTTCGCAGCCTCGTTAAGCGACCATAAAAGATGCTCTATTGAAATCCTATTATTTAAAGGTGCAACCTTAATCGAGAGATCCTTCATACCAAAAATATTCCTATTAGATATCTCAAAATCTCTGAATATTATGAAACCATTCTGAAAGTATACACTCATAATACCCTTATCATAAGCTCTATCTCTCGAGAAAATCCCCATTGATGTAGCGCCAATCTTATATAAAAAATCTTTACTAATCTTCATACACTCATCTTTTGTTTTATATGCGCTAAAATCTGCCTTACCAATCATATTTACAATATTATCTCCTTCACCTTTTATCATACCTTCACCCTTTACCATACCTGATATATATCCTCTAATAGGAGTAATCTCATTACAAAGATTCGTTAGACTTAGACCATCTATTGAAAATGCAAGTCCATAGACAAGCCTCTCTGAAATGTTTAAATAACCTGAACCATGCAGTAATCCACCAAATATCCTGCCATCAAAACTCTTTATCTTTAAAGCACCTTTTTCAAGTTCCGTTAAAATGTTTATATCCTCAAGAATCTTAAAACCATACAAGATATTTTTAACACTTAACGAATATACCTTTTTTTGTAAATCTCTGACCTCCCCTGATAGCAAACTATTCAGGCTAAAAAATACAGAATCATTCATATACTTCCCTTCTGTTTTCTTATATGAAAATGGTATCATCCCGTTTGCAGGCCCTATATAATATTGACTTTGTTCACCTTTCATCTCAAAATCCTTTAAATAAACTAACGCATCAATATTAAAATATCCCCGTATGTACCTTATATATGCCTTCACTGATACAAGACCATTAAGTTCTTCATTTGATAAAGAAACCGGGGAAAAATCACCTAATACCCCCCTCAATTCCCTTGCAAAAATATATGGTAAATAAATCTTTGCTATAGCTACTAATCCCTTATCTTTATCAATTTTGAATCTTCCAGATGTATTAATTACTGTGTTTTTGTTTATTACGTCCACCTTTAAATCAAATTTACCCTCATTTGAATTCAGATTACACAACACTCTTACATCTCTTAAAATACTTTTATCCTTCTTCCATAAAGAAAACTTATCTGCATTTACAGATACACTGCCATCATCGATCAATAATCTGCCATCAACTAATCTCAACTTAGCATCTAAAGACATGTTCATGCCTTTGGCTTCTAATCTGTATGATTTTTGAAACCTTAACAAATTCGAAATGAAATCTGCTTTAAGAAAAGCCCTCTTATCAGGAAATACCTCAAGATATATCAGAAACTCATCTTTATCAGAATGCATATTCAGCCCTGAAAGAAATTTTAAAAGTGAATAGTCAATACCATCAGTCTTAAAAGAAAAATTAAACTTTTTTGGTTGCTCTTTAAATGTGAGCCAACCCTTTAAATCGACATTACCATTCAAAAATGACAATCTACCGTCCACCGTAATTCTATCATTATTCTTTAAAGACAAGTTATAAATATTCATATCTATCGCTTTAATTTCATAGACATTACCTGATTCAAACTTGAAAACACCGTTCTTTATAAATAAATCCTCTATCCCTACTCTTTTACTCGGTTCTTTTTTAAACATATTCCTTAATCTTTCAGAGACATTTATATCACCTTTCGAATCCCTAAGAATCTGGAGATCTGGGTTAATAATTGTGATCTTTTCAACTAAAAGTCTTCTATTAAGTAATTCTCTTAACTTTATTTGAACAGAAATTGATCTTACCTTTAAAAGATAGCCTTCCCTAAAATATTCAGGATTAAGAATAGATAAACCCTTAAAAGTAATAACATCTATAGAATCGAAATCAAAGTCTTTCAATATAACCTTATGCCCTGTTTTCTCCGTCAAAACATCTGAAATCTTTCCTATAGCTATTTTTTTAAAATAAATGGAAAAAAAGATTAAAAGACAGGCAATTGCAACAACAACAACCTTTGGGGTCAGGTCTTGAATCTTGAATTTCCCATTAGCCTTGTTTTGATTAGAAGATGATTCAAGATTCAAGACCTGACCCCAAAGTCACTACGATAGATTATTCTTGAGGTTATTCAGCCAAACTATATGACTTCTCTCTTCTTTAATTATCTTATCCACTATATCTTTCTCACTAACCATCTCCCTCAATGTGTAATAATAAAGGAGTGTTTCTCTTTCAAAACACAAAGCAAAGCTAACTGCATCATTAACCGTCTTCACATTCTTAATAGATACTAAGCACTTATCGCTACCAAGAAAAAATTCAGACTCAACAATCGCTTTCAAATAAAGTGACACCTCTTCCCAACCCTCTGGTTCTTCATCCTTGAGCTGTTTCTTCAAATCTTCGAATACTTTTCCGTGTTTTAATTCATGAACAGCAAGTAAATCAAAAAGTTTCTTTAATTCACCATTCTCTTTAAACTTTTCTGCCATCTCGTTATAAAACTCATTCCCAAGTTTTTCTGCTTGTATTGCTTGCTCCACTATCTCTCTTAAAGAATATTTAATCATAAATCCCTCCTATATTATTAATCACTTAGATATTAACAAATTTCTAAGTATCTTTCCAATTAACTGTTGCTTAAAATTCATTTATTACATATAGACAACTATTTATGGATAAAATAATGCAGATGTTGCGAAAAAATTTATTTTGTCACCCAATAACATCCTTTTAAATAACGCAACAAACTCTACAAACGCAATAAACTCTATAAACGCCAAAAACGCAATAAACTCTATAAACGCAATCATGATGGCAATAACTCAATTTATGAAACAAAATCACGGGTCTTCACTACTGAAGCTGAAGTCGAAGCGTAAGCCTCAGGTATAAAATAAGCAACTACATCACAATACCCAATAAACTATACATCTGTATAAAAGGTAGTTTATTTTGTTTCAGAAATTGAGTCATTGCCAAATATCCTTTACTCATATAATAGTGCAGATGTTGCGAGAAGATTTATTTTTCGATACCTTAAGTAACGTCTATGTATAACCTCATGAATATCCTTATTATCACTTAACAAATACATTATAAGCACACTATTCAGTCTCTCCAATAGTCCCATCGAGTTAAATAAATCTTCGAGCAATATCTGCACTATATACCCAACCTTATATAATAAAACCAAAATAATTGCAATAACTCAATTTATGAAACAAAATCACGGGTCTTCATTACTGAGGCTGAAGTCGAAGCGTAAGCCTCAGATATAAAATAAATAACTACATCACAATACCCAATAAACTATACATCTGTATAAAAGGTAGTTTATTTTGTTTCAGAAATTGAGTTATTGCCAATTAACCCTTTAGCCTTTTAACGCCATGCACCATGCTGTCTTTAAACAAACGCAACAAACGCAATAAACGCAATGAACGCAATTAACGCTATAAACGCAATAAATTCCAGTCGCAAAGGCGACTAACTTCCAGTACCGCTTTGCGGTACTCAATTCCAGACCTGCAGAGCAGGTCTCACTTCCAATGCAAAGCATTAAATTAGATAAACGCAAAAAACGCAACAAACGCAATTAGCGCAATCTTTACAAATAGTACATAAATGATGTTTACGTAACACATTATTAATTTTTACTTGACTTTTATTTTAGCATATGATAAATATTTATCATATTTGGGGTTGATTAAATAGGATTTAAAATACTGAATTATAAAGTAGCTATAGCGGAAGAATGAATTTTTATAATAGCTATGGATCGTTAAAATGGCTATTGAATTCAAGAGAAAATATAAAAGACAATACTATGTCAGTTTCGTTAGATATTATTTGAATGTCTATGATAATGGTAAAATAAAGAAGGTTCAGGGAACAGGTGTATCTGTTGATATAAGTGCAAAAGGAATTGGTCTTATAACACAGTATCCACTTGAGGTAGGTAGTTTTTTACTCTTTGAAGATGGGAATATTATAAACAACATTACTGCAAAGGCCTCTGTAGTTCGATGGTCAGAAGAAATTGAAGATAAAATATATAGGGCGGGATTAGAGTTTGTAGACTGATCTTTTATTTAATCCCCTTCAAGTCCATATTTCTTCAGCTTTCTCCATAACGAAACTCTATCAATACGCAAGATTTGTGCAGCGAGTGTTTTATTGCCTCCCACCTCTTTTAGAACCCAATTAATATAGGACTTCTCCTGCTCCTCAAGAGATGGAAATTTTCCTTCTTTTTTCCTGAAGGTTCTTATGCTTAACTGCCTGAGATCTTCAGGAAGATGAGCAACCTCAATCGTTTCTCCACTTGCAAGTGCTACACCTCTTTCAATGATATTCTCAAGCTCCCTTACATTTCCAGGAAAATCATAGTTTACTAAAATAGCCATTACCTCAGAGGATATCTCTTTTACGTCTTTTTTCATGAGCAATGCATATTTTTTCAAAAAATAATAACTCAACAGAGGTATATCATCCTTTCTTTCAGAGAGGGGTGGTATGTATAGCGACACTACATTTAATCTAAAATAAAGATCCTGTCTGAAACGACCACTTTTTACCGCATCCTGTATATCTCTATTAGTTGCAGCAATAAATCTTACATCAACCTTTATTGGCTCTGTACCTCCTACTCTTAATACCTCCTTTTCTTGAATAACCCTTAAAAGCTTTACCTGCATAGAAGAAGGCATTTCTGTTATCTCATCAAGAAAAAGGGTTCCTTTAGATGCTGCCTCTATTAAACCTTTTTTCATTGATATTGCACCGGTAAATGCACCTTTTTCATGTCCGAATAGTTCACTTGATAAAAGCTCCTCTGTAAAGGCACCACAATTTATGGCAAAAAATGGTCCCCCAGCACGCCCACTATTAAAATGTATAAATCTTGCAAAAAGTTCCTTACCTGTTCCACTCTCACCACTTATAAGGACATTACACTCAGTTGGAGCTATCTGCCTTGCTGTCTCAAGTAGTTTCTGTATCTTTGCATCCTGAGTGATTATCTTGACCTTTCCCTCATATTCTTCTATATGTGCCCTGAGTTCAATATTCTCCCTCTTTAGTCTTACCTTTTCTATAGCCTCTTTAACAACCTTTCTTACCTCATCAAGCTTAAAAGGTTTTGCAACATAATAAAATGCACCATGTTTCATCGTTTCAACAGCAGACTCAAGGGTTGCATAACCTGTTATAATTATTACCTCTGTATCAGGGTAGAGCTCACGACATTTCTTAAGTATCTGCATTCCATCTACCTTTTCCATCTTTAAATCTGTAAGCACGACATCAAATTGTTGTTCTTCAATGAGTCTGAGTGCTGTAGGTCCGCTTTCTGTCCCTGTAACTTCATAGCCTTCTTTCTTCATAACATGTTCGAGGTTTTTAAGTGCTACCTTTTCGTCATCGACAATTAATATCTTTGCTGCTCCTTGCATTATTTCTCCTTTTCAATTGGTAATCTTACCAAGAACGATGTTCCTTTACCAACCTCGCTGTATACTCCGATACAGCCATTATTTTCCTCAATAATTTCCTCAACAACATAGAGTCCAAGTCCAGAACCTTTCCTGATATCAATCATTGAGCCAGAATCCTTTTCAGAATCTTTCGTTGTAAAGAAAGGTTCGAATATCTTTGGTAGGATCTCAGGGGGTATTCCTTCACCTGTATCTTTTATTTCAATGTCAATTGTGTCCTTACCAACAGGACATTCACCCGTACATACGTAACGGTATTTTTGATATTCACAGACATTTCTCTCGTTTACACCTACTTGTACTTCTTCTTTTTCAAAATATTTCTTCGCTATAATAAATATTTTCCCCTCACCAGTTATGGCTTCAACAGCATTTTTCAATAGATTTAAAAATGCCTGCTGAATCCTCTGTTTATCAGCATAAATGAATATATCATCTGCTATATCAATATTGACTTCTATCCCTGCTGGTATTTCACTCTTGATAAAGAAAATAGTTTCTTCAAAAAGTTTTTTAAGAGGAAGTCCCTCTTTTTTGAATTCCTTATGTCTTGAGAATTCCAATAAAGATCGCACAATATCACGTGCCCTATCAGTTTGTGTAGAAATCTGTGAAAGCAGTTCTCTCTTATACTCTATATCAGCTTCTTCAAGCTCTTCATTGAGTATCTGGCAGGATGATGATATATTTGATAATGGATTATTCAATTCATGTGCGACCCCAGAAAGTAGAGTTCCAAGTGAAGCAAGTTTTTCCCTCTGTATTAGGCGTTTCTGTCTTAGTTCAAGTTCATTTAACATTTTATTGAATGCATCTATTAAAGAAACTATCTCACGGTCCTTTGAATTAATCGATACAGTTCTTAGTTTTCCTTCTTCTACTAATTTCATCTGTTCTTCTAAGGATCGAAGAGGTTTTCCAACCATGCTTGATAGAATATGACCTATTATAATTCCTACAAGTGATAAGGAAATAATCAAGAATACAAGTGTCCTCTGAGTTTTTATGAGTAATTCTTGAAATCTCTTTCTTTCAGTCTTTGAGACATCTTCAGAAACTGACACTATCTCCTTGCCTTTTTGTCTTATTGACTTTTCGAGAACCATGCGTTTATCGAGATTATTTTCATTCGTTGCAGCGAATTCAGTCATCAATGTTTTATATTCACTTAAAGCCTTTTTTATAAAATCAAGCTGTGGTGCAATAGAAAGCCTTTTATATTCCCTGATATTTCGATCGAGTATTCCCTGAACCTTGCTAACATAATTAATATTTTCCTGATAATCCTCATATCTATTGTATAAAAAGAAATTCTTTTCGAACCGCCTCATCTCGAGAGTGCTATCAAATAATTCAGAGATGACCTCCCCGAATTGAACCTTTCTCTCCATATAACAGAGTTCTGATAGAGTAAAGGCAGTAATCAAGATGAGTACTACTATCCCGCCATAATAACCGACCATAATCTTCTGTCTTATACTTGATGGAAACTTAAACATACATTTAATTTTAAAAAATATTATTGCAAAAAGCAATATTTGCTCATTTCTTTGCAACATAAAACAACAAACAGTCGGTAATCTTTACCTCAATCAGTTTTTGTTTACACCACATAATTTTAGATAATTAAGGATTTAATTATACGTTGAATTATGCATCAATTTAAAGTTCCCACTACGTACTTTATGTTTTCTAAAAATATTGAAAAAACAGGGTTTTATAAAGATATCGGTTTCTGGCATGAAATATGCTCTAAATAAATATAAAAAGGAGGTGTTAATACGATGAAAAAGCTCGCAAAAAAATTAGAAAAGCTATTTTCAGCAATAGCCTTTGCAGAGGCTGGTGAATATGATACTGCAAGAGAGATATTACGAGAAGAAGAAAGAGAACAGAAGAGAGAAATAATAGCCCCAACACTAAGACCAAGGAAAGAGCTAAGAGCACCAGGAATAAAAAGGTAAAACTAACTGAACACAATGAATATCTTTAAGAAATCAGTAGAAAAGCTACAGGCTGCAACGATAGAGGAGATAGGGCAAATGATTGCCTCATCAAAGATGCCCCTATATGTGCAGCAAGTCGCAAAAAAGGAGCTTGAAGTACTATCAAAAACAAGTCCTACCGTAGCGGAATATGCGATAGGACTTGCCTATATTGAATATCTTGTTAGCTTACCATGGGATAAGAAGACTGAGGATAACCTTGATCTTGAGAGGGCAGAGAGGATTTTGAATGAGAAGCACTATGGACTTGAGAAGGTCAAAGAGAGGATATTAGAACACCTGTCAGTCAAGATTTTGATAGCGAACAAAAAACCAAGAATACTGATAGTAGATGACGAAGAGGTTGCAAGGAAGAACTTAGAACATATATTGAAGAAAGAGAATTACACAGTCGTTACAGCAGAAAATGGTGCAGATGCTATTCGAAAGATGAGCGCATCAAATTTTGACGTGATTCTTACTGATATCAGAATGGAGAAGGTGAATGGGATTGAGGTTCTCGAAAGGGCTAAAAACATTTGCCCCGAAACTAAGGTCATTATGATTACAGGTTATGCATCAATAGATTCGGCTGTTGAAACCATGAAGAAAGGTGCATATCATTATATTGAGAAGCCTTTTAAAGTTGATACCGTCCGCTCTGTTGTCAAACATGCAATTGAGAAAAAGATATCGACTATTTCTACGAAAGGTTCTGTTCTCTGTTTTGCAGGTCCACCAGGAACAGGAAAGACATCTCTTGGAAAATCTATTGCTGAGGCGCTTGGAAGAAAGTTTGCAAGGATTTCTCTTGCAGGGATGAAGGACGAAGCTGAGATTAGAGGACATAGGAGAACATATGCTGGTGCAATGCCGGGTCGTATTATTGAAGAGATTCGACGTGCAGAATCTTCCAATCCTGTTTTTATGCTCGACGAGATTGATAAGATAGGACAGGATTTCAAGGGTGATTCTGCATCTGCATTGCTTGAAGTTCTTGACCCAGAACAGAATCAGAATTTTCTTGACCACTACTTAGATGTACCATTTGACCTTTCAAGCGTTATGTTTATTGTAACCGCTAATATCGCTGATAATATTCATGATGCACTCAGAGACAGGATGGAGATAATAGAACTTTCAGGTTATACAGAGGATGAAAAGATAAAAATAGGTTTAGAGTATCTTGTTCCAAAACAGATTCGTGAACAGGGATTATCAGATTATCCACCCGAATTTACCTCTGACGCTATATTAAAGATAGTTCAAGAATATACTCGTGAAGCAGGTATCAGAAACCTCGAAAGACAGATTGCAAACATTTGCAGGAAAATAGCCACAGAATATGTACAGCATAAAAAAACTATTCAGAATGTCAAAGTAACACCTCAGGAGGTTGAGAGGTATCTTGGAACGAGAAAATACTACCGTGAAATTGCCGATGAGGAAAATAGGATTGGTGTTACAACAGGTCTTGTATGGACAGAAACAGGAGGAGAAATCATCTTCGTGGAGGCAGCAAAGATGAAAGGAAATAAACAATTAATACTTACTGGTTCACTTGGAAATGTGATGTGTGAGTCAGCACATGCAGCCTTAAGTTATATAAGAAGTAATTCATCACTATTTAAAATTCCTGAAAATTTCTTTGAAAATCATGATATACATATCCATGTTCCTGCAGGGGCTATACCAAAAGATGGTCCTTCTTCAGGTACAACGATTGCACTCGCCCTTATTTCACTTTTGACTGGGATACCTGCAAAAAGAGATGTAGCCATATCAGGGGAGATAACATTGAGTGGAAGGATTCTTCCTGTTGGAGGTATTAAAGAGAAATTGCTGGCTGCTCGCAGGGCAGGAGTAAAGACAGTAGTGCTCCCCGTTAAGAATAAAGTAGATATAGAAAGTCTTCCTGAAGATGTAAAAAGAGGTCTGGATATTAGACTTGTAGATAGAATTGAGGATATAGTCTCTATTGTACTCATGGTTAACCCATTGGTAGATGTACAGGGAAATTCAGTGGCAAAATCTTATAACTCAAATGAGGTTGCAATTTGCAACATAAATGCCTTTTCATGCAGCAGTATAAAAAACCTAACAGAATTTGAAAAATAGCCTTATTAGATAAGTAATGTTGCAAAATTAAATATGGAGATTATCCTTTAATCAATAAGAAACTAAGAAAAATCGAGTACTTATTAGTTGGCACAAAAATTGTTTGATAGAATCAAACAACCTAAGCGAAAAGATTAAAGAATTTATGAAAAAGGAGAATTTAGAAAATTTGATGAAGAAGTTAGAAGATGTAATGACTGCCTCTACTTTTGCAGAGGCAGGAGAGTTTGAAACTGCAAGGGAGGTACTGAGATGTAAAAGAAGGGTACTTCTTGCGTTGAGAGAAGGAGAGGTTGAAAGAAAAGCCCTCAAATATGCTTTGAATACATGCAAGAGAATTCGATCCGACATAGATATCTTATATCTTTCAACATCCAATGCAAGTGAAAATCCTATGCTAAATGAATTTTTTTCAGAACTTCAAAAAGAGGGGATAAATTATCGAGTGATTCAAAAGATAGGTCTTTTAAGAGAAGAAATTAAGAAATACACAGACTGTGAGAGAAATATTGATTTCGTTGTTGTAGAATCGCCCGCAGTTGAACGCTGGGATAGAGAGGAGGGGCTCTCTAAAATACTGGAAAAGATTAAGTTCCCGTTAGTAGTTGTAGATGTCCCCTAAAAAATAAAAGTCTGTTCAAATAGATTTAAGGAGAAAAAAATAACAAAATATGAAGGAGGTAATAATGGCTAAAGAAGACGTAAAGAAAAAGAAACCAGTTGGAACTATGATATTGACAGGGGTTATCACAGTAGTATTGTATTCAACTTTGCTATTAAAACAGGACATTGTTAATGATTACTTTACACGAGGAGGATTTTATGCCCTGCTACCTATAGTAACGGCATTCATATTCTCATTTTTTCACGGAAATTTTACGAGTTGTTTTTGGACAGTCCTTGGAGTAGAAGCAAAAAAGAAAAAGGAGGTGAAATAAGATGCATGATGTTGTAAGTCAAGTCAGCAATTTTGTTGACCTAACATGGATGAACATATTGTATCTATTCTTTGTGGGGTTTGTCGGCGGACTTGTAAGTGGTTTTATCGGTTCGGGAGGGGCATTCGTGCTCACACCTGGAATGATGAGCATGGGTGTTCCCGGTCTTGTAGCAGTTGCAAGCAACATGTGCCATAAATTTCCAAAGGCACTTGTCGGAGCTTTAAAACGGGCTAAATATGGACAGGTCGATGTTAAGCTTGGATTGGTCATGGGGGTTTCAGCAGAGGCAGGGGTTTTTTACGGAGCGCATATACAGGAAAGTATAAAGAGGGCATGGGGAGATGCAGGCTCTAACCTCTATGTAAGTGTGGCATTCGTTGTTGTCCTGGCAATAGTCGGTAGTTATGTATTACGTGATGCTTTCAAAGCCCAGAGGGCAGGAAATAGCCAAGAAGAAAAAGTGACTAAAATTGCTCGATGGGTACAATCTATCCATATCCCTGGGACAATGGTCTATTTTAAAAGCCTTAATGCAAAGGTATCAGTTCTTTTTACCATACCACTGGGTTTTGCAACAGGCATGCTTGCTGCAACTATAGCAGTAGGAGGCTTTATAGGGGTGCCAGCCTTGATTTATGTCCTCGGTGCTCCAAGTTTGATGGCATCTGCAACAGAGCTGGTAATAGCATTTGTTATGGGTATGGGAGGTTCCTTTAAATATGCATTGCATGGGTTTGTTGATATCCGTCTTTCGATGATTATTCTTGCAGGTTCTCTCTTTGGGATTCAATTAGGCGCAATTGGAACAACATATGTTAAACCTTTTATGATAAAGCTCGTAATGGGGCTCATTATGGTTATCGTACTTTTCAGCCGTGGTTTGATGGTTCCTGTTTATCTCTCCCAACTTGGAGTGATTCAGAACCTGAGTGAGACTACTACTAAATTGTTAAAGACCACAAGCTTTGCTATAATGATGATAGCATTACTTACAGGGGCTATTGTTGTTTTGACTGCATTATGGAAGGGTATAAGGGAAGAGAAGTTACAACACTCCACCAAGGAGGTTTTAGAACATGGGAAAATATAGAAAGATCCTTGTTGCAATAGATGGCTCTGAATCGAGTAAGAATGCACTTAGACAAGCGATAAAGCTGGCGAAGATTGACGGCTGTTGGATTACTGTTGTTTCAGTAATCCCATCATACACAGGTGACCTTTCAGCTACATTTATAGGTGACATAAGAAAGGCTATGGCCGACCCATATGAAAAGGCACTTTCTGAAGCTCAAGATATAGCAAAATCTGAAAACGCTTTAATAAAAACAGTTTTTGAAGAAGGAGAGATATACGAAAGAATTATTGACCTTGCAGAAGCAGAGAATTGCAACTTGATAGTTCTTGGTAGAAAAGGCTTATCAAAGATAGAAAGAGCATTCATGGGGAGTGTAACAGCAAGAGTTATTGGACTCAGCCAGAGAGACGTCCTTGTTGTTCCAGAGAATACCACTATAGGATGGAAAACTATCTTTCTCAATACTGATGGTTCAAAATATAGTGAAGCTGCAACAGAAAGTGCTATAAACTTTGCAAAATTCCATGGCGGAGATTTAATGGTACTTTCAGTTGTTGAGGTAACCGAAGAGTTCATAGCACGTGCCCCTGGAATGCTTGAGGAACTGATTAAGAAAGCAAAGGGTTTTGTAGAAGATGTAAGAAAGAAGGCTGAGGAGTCTAATATTAAGACCACAACATTTGTGAGAGAAGGTGAGGCTTATAAAGTAATAACAGATCTCGCAAAGGAGCAAAAGGCTGATATTATCTTTATGGGAAGCCATGGAAGAACAGGCCTTAAAAGGCTTCTCATGGGAAGCGTTACTGCAAAGGTTATAGGATATGCTCCATGCCCTGTACTTGTTGTTAAACCGTAAGATTTAATATAAATATACAAAATCTTAAAACCCCTGAAAATCCTTCAGGGGTTTTATTTTGAAAAAATTTTTGGTTCCTCTCCAATTTAATTGACATAAATGAAAACATCTTTAAATAATTAAATAGAAACATCCTAAGTCATGAAACCCCTAAACTTCACACTTAATAGCTTTGATTTTATATTATTTTCTTCCATAAGGCTTGCATGGAAAGAAAACTACAATGGTTGATAATTCCAATTAACTTGCAATTTTAATGCTATTCATTGTATACTTGAAATTTATAAAAATGAAAAAGGAGGATTAATATTGCCTACTAAAGCAAGACCTAAAAAGAACCTCTCAGCATTAAAGAGAGTAAGACAGGCTGAAAAAAGACGCCTGCGCAATAAATCCGTTAAAACATATTTAAAAACTATTACAAAAAAAGTAGAGAATGCAATCTCAATTGGTAATAAAGAAGAAGCATCAAAGATGCTAAAGGAAGCTATTAAAGCTCACATGAGGGCAGCATCGAAGGGTATAATCCATAAAAATTCTGCCTCAAGAAAGATTTCGAGACTTACGAAAAAGGTAAACGCTCTTCTTGCAGCTTAATCAACTTGAATAAAAGATATTCTGTTGGGAATTCTCTACCAGAGCTTTTAATATCCACATCTGCATTATGTAAGAGCTCAAATATCTTATATGAAATCTCTTTATCTTTCTCACCCTCAAATAACCGAGTATACTGCCAATTTAAAGAGCCAATCAAACTATAGTTATCGGAAAAATCTTTAATTGAATTGTAAATCTTAAAAACCTCAAAAGTCTTTTTTCTAATTAATGCATTAACAAGATCAAAATTATTATATATACTGCCACCCGTTATAATATCTGATAAATCTTCAACATTAACTTTCTTCTTACCTAAAAAAGCAATCTTATCGATTTCGGATGATAGAAGCCCAGGCTCGGTACCGATAAAACCTATTAAATAATTTATTGCTTCATCAGATATTTCACAACCCTTCATTCTTGCCATATCCTTAACCCAATTAGGAACCTCCGATTCTTTAATATCAAGATTGATTACCTTTACATTCTTTAATTTACTTAGAATATCCTTTTTTACAACCCCATAATTCAATATCACAAAAGTAGATTCCGTCATAGGACTTCTCATATACTCAATAATTTTGTTAATATCCATATTAGACAATCTTTGTATATTCCCCGAATAGATTGTATATCTCCGCTTACCAAAGAAAGAACCTGTATTAACCAATTCTATTATATCGCTAAAAGAAACTATACTTTCCGGATCAAGCAAGGTATCAAAAACGTGGAGATTAAAATCTCTTTCATCAGCGGGGACTACATTCTTGACTATTCTTAGAGCTTCTCTTTGTAAAAAGAAATCCTTAGATATCAATAAATATACTGGCTCTTGTAACCCCTTCCTTACCTCCTCAAGAAACGACCGGAAACTCATTATAGCATCCTATTTATCTTTCACATCTTTCTTCGCAGAATATATAAAAGCCGAGACGACCTCCATTGCTATGTCTTTTAAAGCCTTTTCAGAGGCATACTCTTTCTGAGCTATCAAATACTCAAGGTTTTTCCTACCCATTCCAGAAAAAGATACAATAAATGGAGATGAAAACTTTTTAAAATCCTCCACCTCACCATTTGGCTTTACTAATTTAAAATCCGCATCAACTAATACTTCATATTCTATTGCGACATCTGAACTTTCAGAAAGAATTCTTAAATCAAAATGATTAATCGTCCCGCTAATTCTATAACCAGCTTCTGGTTCAACCTTTATACCTTGTTTCAAAAGCTCTTCTGTTAAAGCAATGAATAACTTGTCCTGCAGCTTAGGCTCATAGCTTTTATTCTCTATCTTATCAATGGCTACACTGCTAAATGGAAGTCCTCCTTTACCATGGATTGTATAACCACATGATATAGCTAAAAATGAAAAAAGAATTAAAAAAACAAAAATATAAATAAATCTCATATACACAACTACCCTTCTATTACAATGTTAATTAATTTCCCTTTAATTACTATCATCTTTTTTATTTTCTTCCCAGAAACTATACCTAATATCTTTTTATCTTCTAACGCTATTCTCTTAATCTCATCATCTGAAGTGTCTTTTGGTATCATCATCTTTGATCTAAGTTTTCCATTAACCTGTATCACAAGTTCCACATAATCCTCCGTTGCAACACTCTCATCCCATGCAGGCCACCTTTGCTGGAGTAGACTCGGTTTATTTCCAATGGCTTCCCATAACTCCTCTGAAATGTGAGGTGAAAAAGGGAATAAAAGTATCAATAAATTTTCAACACTAAACCTGAACACCTCTTTATCTTCTTTAGCTTCAGCTTTGAAAACTGAAAGCTCGTTTACAAGTTCCATCAATGAAGCTATAGCCGTATTAAAATGAAAATCTCTTTCAATATCAAGCGTCACCTTTTTAATAGTCTGATGCGTCTTTCTAAATAACCTCAAACCATCTTCTGACAAAACTGATACATCTATACTATCTCGCCCTATCTTTACCTCTTTTAACATTTGAAGATTTTTATAGACAATACTCCACACTCGATTCAAAAATCTATAAGCACCCTCAACACCCTTATCCGACCAATCAAGGTCTTTCTCAGGAGGAGCAGCGAATAATGTAAACAATCGAGAAGTGTCAGCGCCATACTTTTCTACCAAATAATTTGGGTCAACCACATTCCCTTTCGACTTCGACATCTTCGCACCATCTTTTATCACCATACCTTGAGTCAAAAGATTTTGAAAAGGCTCACTTATTGATATAAGACCAAAATCCCTTAATACCCTCACAAAAAACCTTGAATAAAGAAGGTGTAAAACTGCATGTTCAACCCCACCAATATACTGGTCAACTGGCATCCAGTAATTTACCTCAGACCCTTTTTCTTTAAGTCTTTTAACTAAATCAACCTCTCCCTTTTCAAAACAATATCTAATAAAATACCATGATGAATCTACAAAGGTATCCATTGTATCAGTCTCTCTCCTCGCATCTCCTCTACACCTTGGGCATTTTACCTTAATAAACGATTCAGACTCAAGTAACGGAGACCCACCTTTACCTGTAATCTTAACATCTTCAGGCAGAACAACTGGAAGCTCATCTTCTGGTACAGGAACTATTCCACAGTCTTTGCAATATATTATTGGTATTGGTGTTCCCCAATACCTCTGGCGTGATATTCCCCAATCCCTTAACTTATAATTCACTACAGCCTTACCCCAACCCTTCTCCTCAACAAACCTTGTAATCTCTTTTCTCGCCATCTCACTACTTAGCCCACTAAATTGACCAGAAGCTATCAAAATACCATCGTCCACATAAGCCTCTTCTAATATCAGATTTCTTATTTCGCCCTTGTATCCTTCAGGAACTATAACAACTTTTATAGGTATATCATACTTTTTTGCAAAATCATAATCTCTCTGATCATGCGCTGGAACTGACATTATAGCACCTGTCCCATATTCCATAATAACGAAATTTGCAACATATATTGGTACCTCTTCATTATTAAGTGGATTAATCGCATAATGACCTGTAAATATACCAACCTTCTCATCTTCTTTGCCATATTTTGACTTCAATCTCTCAAGTTCATCATTGTCTTCAACAAGCCTTTCTGCAAGTGGATGTTCTGGGGCAAGACACATAAATGTTACTCCAAAGAGTGTATCAGGCCTCGTAGTAAAAATTTTTAACTTTTCAGTACTACCTTTAATCAAAAAATCAACTTCGAGACCTTCTCCTTTACCTATCCAGTTTTTTTGCATTAATACAACTTTCTCAGGCCAGCCTGTAAGCTCGTCACAAGCCTTAAGTAGCTCCTCAGCATAATTGGTGATTTTAAAAAACCACTGTTCGAGTTTCTTCTGTATCACTTTTGTATCACAACGCCAACAACCATCATCAATGACTTGTTCGTTTGCAAGTACCGTCATACATGAAGGACACCAATTAACATAAGAATGCTTCCTATACACAAGTCCCTTCTCATACATCTTTAAAAAAAACCATTGATTCCATTTATAGTATTCAGGCTTGCATGTCGTTACCTCGCGATCCCAATCGTAACTAAAACCCATTCGTTTCAATTGTTGTTTCATATATTCAATATTCTTATAGGTCCATTCGGATGGATGTATATTATGTTTTATAGCAGCATTCTCTGCAGGTAAACCAAAAGCATCCCAACCCATAGGATGCAATACATTATAACCCTGCATCCTTTTATACCTTGCTATAACGTCACCTATGGAATAGTTCCTTACATGCCCCATATGTATTTCACCTGAAGGATAAGGAAACATCTCGAGACAATAAAATTTTTCTCTTCCAGAAACAGTCTCCGTCTTAAATATCCTGTTCTCTTCCCAAAACCTCTGCCATTTTAACTCAACTATTTTAGGATCATACTTCTCATCCACTGCAAAAACCTCCAGTATATACTACAAATACAATCTAAAGAATACTTTAAATCTAAGAAGTTATATTAAGCTGATAGGTATTCCACTTTCTACAACTATCACATCTTCCAGACCAATCATTAGACTTATATTTACAATTACTACAAACATACATAAGAGAAAAAGTACATTTACTTGAACTAAGTGCCTTTCCATATTCATATGCAGCCTTTTCTAATTGATTTCTTTTCATGTAAATATTACCTATAAGCTGATGCAATTCAGGGTATGTAACCTCAACGGTGTCTATTGTAGTCAACGTCTCATATGCGTCATCAATCATTTCGAGCCTATAAAATAATTTACCTAAAAATATCTTAAAGTTTACATTATTCGGATCTTTTGAGATTGCATTCTTATAAATTCTTATGAGTCTCAATGGTTCTCCAACACTTATTAAAAGGTCTTCGAGTCTTTGCAATATTATCATTGAATAAGTCTGCTCAAAGGTCTTCTCAAGTAGATTTATTGCATCCTCAGTCTCACCCTCTCTTATTAATACTTCTGCCAATCCAAGCACTGCTGGAATAAAGTCCTTTTCTAATCTTAAAACAGTTTTAAATGCCTTCTTCGCCTTTTCAAGATTACCGCTCTCTAAACTATGTCTTCCATACTCGTACTTATATCCTATAAGCGTCTCCCTTGCAAGAGCCTTTTCCTTTTCAGACTTCTCGTTCTTTAAAATAGCCTTTTGAATAAGAACAAGGTCATCCCACCTTTCAAGTCTCTCGAGTATCTCCCTTTTTGCATATAATGCATTTAAATTTTCATCATCGATATCGAGGACTTCGTCCAGATACCTCAATGCATCCGCCCACCTCTCCGTTCTCTCCATAAGCTGCTCCAGTGAGAAAAGAACATCAATATTGTTGGGCTGTACATCTCTTGCCCTTTGGTAAAACTCCTTTGCCTTCTGAAAATCACCTTGAGAAGAATAAATATCACCAAGTTTAATAAGCGCATTCAGATTTTCAGGGTCTTCAGCAAGGATCTCTTCAAGAAGTTTTTTCGCCTCTTCTGAATTATGATGTGCATAAAAGTAATTTAACGCCTTAGAATAAAGATCCTGTATTTTCAGCTCTTTCTTTTGCCTTTTCTGATACTGTAAATTATTCACATACCTCTTAGTATCTCTAACAATAAAAACAACTAACATTACAAAAGCTCCGATAGAACCTGACAATAGAACTAAGGCTATAGTAGGAGTTTCATATGACTTACCAAAAGGTACTTTTATCATCGTCACCTGTTGGTTATAGATAGCAAAGATTGCAAGTGCTGTTAGGAAAAGTATAATTACAAAGACGGAAAACTTACTCATAATTTCTCAAAACTATTGATATTCAATCTTTTTTGCATCTATCCAGAGTTTTTCAAGTTCATAAAAAGACCTTGTCTCTTCTTCAAATATGTGTACTATAACATCGCCATAATCTAAAAGTACCCAATGACTATAGGAAAGTCCTTCGATACCAAGAGGCTTTATTTTTATACCTTCAAATATCTCTTGAATCTGCTCTGTAATAGCCTTCACTTGTGTAGTACTTTCACCCGAGCAGATTACAAAATAATCGGTTATCGTTGTTAAACCCTTTAAGTCAAGAATAAGTATATCTTTTGCTTTTTTTTCAGATGCTGCCTTTGCCGCTGTTATAGCCTTATCTCTACTTTCTAAAGGTATCCCTCCTTTCTACTCCTTCAAACAAAAACATACTCCTATTTTTTATATAATTTATTCTTAATTATATAGGAATATACTTCTTGTGGCAATAAATATTTTATACTCTTACCAATCTTTATATAATCTCTTATCAATGTAGAAGAAATATCCAATTCTGTTACCTTAAGCAGTATAGCTTTTCTTTTACTAAGCATCTTGATCTCACACATATCCCCTTTATCACGATCCATCGATTTTAAAATCCTATAATCTGTCTTTATAAATGGAGATCTTGCTAACTCAATAAAACTGAAACCTGGTCTTGCCATAACAATAAAATCAACAATATCTGTAAGTCTATCTGGTCTCCACCAATTTTGTAAATCAAGAAATGAGTCAATACCAACAATCAGATACATTGTTTCATTAACATATTCTCTCCTTAAGATCTCAATTGTCTTAACAGTATATGATTTTCCTTTATAACTAAATTCTACATCTGAAATCTCGAACCATTTATTATCTTCGATAGAAATCCTCAACATCTCATACCTATGCCCCGCCTCTGCCAGATCCTTTATTTTTAATGGTGGATTCTTTGCTGGGACAAAGAGTATTTTTTCTAATTGTAGCTTTTCCCTGACCTCTTCAGCAGCCCTTAGATGTCCAAAATGAACAGGGTTAAAAGTTCCTCCAAAAACCCCAATCTTCATTCTCTAAGTTGCCCATCACCGAACACAATGAATTTTGTGCATGTCAGTTCTTCAAGACCCATTGGACCCCTTGCATGTATCTTATCAGTAGAAATACCGATTTCCGCTCCCAAACCAAATTGGTAACCATCATTCAATCTTGTAGATGCATTAACAAAAACTGCCGAAGAATCTACTTCTTTTAGAAATTTCATAGCAAGGTCATAATCGTTAGTAACAATAGAATCAGAATGTGCAGAACCATATTTCGTTATATGTTCAATAGCTTCATCTATTCCATTAACAACCTTTATATTAAGTATAAGATCAAGGTATTCTTTATAGAAATCTTCCTCATTTACCTTCTCAATCCCTGACATAATCTTTCTCGTCACCTCACATCCTTTTAACGTAACACCAGCCTCTTTAAATCTTTTTACCATAGAAGGCAAAAAAGTCTTAGCTATCTTCGCATCAACCAACATGGTTTCCATGGCATTACACGTTCCAGGTCTCTGCACCTTTGCATTAAAACATATCTCTTCAGCCATCTTTAAATCAGCAGATTTATCAACAAAAACATGACAGACACCTTTATAGTGCTTTAAAACGGGTATTCTTGAATTCTCAGTAACAGCCCTTATAAGCGCCTCACCACCCCTTGGTATAATTAAATCCACAATACCTTCAAGTTTTAACATCTCCATTATAGCCTGCCTATCGGGTGTGTCAATAAAAGTTATAATACCTTGATGCAACCCTGCCTTTTTAGCTTCTTCACGCAGAATCTTCACTATAGCCTTATTTGAGTTTATAGCCTCAGACCCACCTCTCAGAAGAACCGCATTACCTGCTTTTATACACAACGCAGAAGCATCCGCAGTAACATTAGGCCTTGACTCATATATAATACCTATAACACCAATAGGAACTCTCATCCTACCAACAAGCATACCATTTGGTCTTCTCCACATCTTTGTAATCTCCCCTACAGGATCAGGCAACATCGAAACCTCGATTAAGCCTTGAGCCATTTCATTTATTCTCTTTTCATTTAAGGTTAACCTATCTATTAAAGCCTTTGAAAGACCTTTTTCTTCTGCAAATCTTATATCTTTTTTATTCTCTTTAATTAACTCTTTAGACTTTTTCACCAAAGCTGATGACATCTTAACCAAGACATCATTCTTCAACTTCGAAGATGCTTTTGCTATAGACCTTGCTCCAATCTTCGCCTCAAGAGCGAGGTTATAAACATACTCTTTAATATCCATATCATGCCTCCAGTGTATAAAAACTATTTTAGAATTAAGATACTCAAATAGTAAAAAATAATCAATATATTAAACCTAATCATTTTTGTCTTATAATAAATCCATTATAGATTAAAAATATTATACTTGGAGGCTTAACATGGAAGAAAACCTAAAAGACGAAAAAGAAAAATTGATAAAAGATAAGATAATAAAACAAGAGATTCAAGAAATGATGCAACTTAAGGGCATAAAACAGATGGTCTGGGATACTTTAACCTTAGAAAAGGGTTATAAGATAGATGATATTATAGTTGATCCTCAATTTAATATCGAAATAGATAAAAAACCAATAAGCGTTAGCATTGATTTTGCTGTTGAAATAAACTCACTAAAAACCATAATAATCAGGTGTACCTCTTCTGCGCTTGAATCATGGGAAAGGTACATCATTGCTTTCTCAAGAGCTGTCGAGGATTACCAGATACCATTTGCAGTTATTACAGATGGTGAGAATGCTAAGATACTCGACACAATAAACAATAAGTTATTAGGCAACAAACTATCAGAGCTATTCAACAGAGAAACCGCTCTTACCTTAATCAAAGATTATAAAAGAATATCTTATAATCCAGAAAGATTAGAAAGAGAAAAAAGGATAATATATGCCTTTGAAGCTATCAAATGTCCTGTCGTGAAACCTGAGAAATAATCCTTATATATATTAATCTTCAGGGAATATCTTTCCAGGATTTAAGATGTTTGTAGGATCAAAGATATTCTTAATTGACTTCATTATCTGACTTTGAGTCTTTGAAAGCTCCATATTTATATATGGCAATTTTGTTAATCCAACTCCATGCTCACCAGAAATAGTTCCTCCAAGCTCTAACGTAAAAGAAAAAATTTCACTTACAAGACTCTTCCCCTTCTCAAACTCTTCCTTATTATTGCTATCCACCATAATATTCACATGGATATTCCCATCACCTGCATGTCCAAAATTAACTATCTTTATGTTATTCCTCTCCGATAATTCTCTCAAAAAAACGAGCATCTGCGTAATCTTACTCCTTGGAACGACTATATCCTCGTTAATCTTTGTAGGTTTCAGATGATAGAGAGCTGGAGAGACTGACCTTCGCGCAGCCCATAATGACCTCCTTGCGTTCTCATCTTCTGCAACCTTTACATCTCCGCCAAATTTATTACATATATCAACTATTTTTTCAGCATCCCTCTTAACTGCAGAAAGATGCCCATCGAGTTCGATTAAAAGCAATGCCTCGGCTCTTTCTGGTAAGCCTGTTGGTCTATACCTTTCAACTGCAATTATTGATTCACTATCCATAAACTCAAGTGTTCTGGGTAAAATCCCTTTAGATAAAATCTGTTTCACTACTTCACCTGCAGATGACAGTTTATCAAATGTTGCAAGTAATGTAATTATATCTTCAGGCAATGGTAATATCTTCAATCTTATCTTTGTAAAAATCGCGAGGGTACCCTCAGATCCTACTAAGAGTCTCGCAATATCATATCCAACAACCCCCTTAACCGTCTTTACCCCAACATTCATAATCTTTCCATTTGGAAGAACAGTCTCAATCTCCATAACATAATCCCTCGTCACGCCATATTTAATCGCCCTCGGACCACCAGCATTTTCTGCTACATTACCTCCAATTGTACAAAAGTCCATACTTGCCGGGTCTGGCGGATAAAAATAACCTCTCCATTCGAGTTCTCTTTGAAGTCTACCATTAATAACCCCTGGTTCACATACAACATTTAAATTATCCGTATCAATCTCGAGTATCTTCCTCATTCTTTCAAAACTCATAACTATCGACCCTTCGGTAGGCACTGCACCTGCTGTCGTCCCTGTTCCTGCACCTCTTGGAACAACTGGTATATTATTCTCATATGCATACTTCATAATCCTTACGACATCTTCCGTCGTGGAAGGCCAGACAATCGCCGATGGAACCTTTTCTATTCTTGAGGCATCATAACTGTAACAGATAAGGTCTTCAAGGTTAGTGGATATCTTTATATCACTGAATAGGTCTACTAAATTCTTCATTACCCAGTTGACTCAACAAGTTGCATGGATATAACTTTTGATACTCCCGCTTCTTCCATAGTTATCCCATAGATATAATCAGCAATACTCATCGTATTCTTATTATGTGTCACCACAATAAATTGAGTATCTTTAGAAAGTTCTTGAATAGTTTTTGCAAACTTTTCAATGTTGACTTCATCAAGAGCTGAGTCTGCCTCATCAAGTATACACAAAGGCGTTGGTTTTAGTAAAAAGCCTGCAAACAGCAATGATAAAGCAGTCAGTGCCTTTTCACCACCAGACAATAAACTTATATTTTGTAGTCTTTTGCCAGGTGGCTGTACTACTATATCTATACCAGTCTCAAGAATATTATTCTCATCTGTTAATATTAACTCAGCCTTTCCGCCTCCAAAAAGAGTTTTAAAAACTTCACCAAACTTCAATCTTAATGCCTCAAAAGCTTCTCTCAGCCTTCTCTTCGTAGTAGAGTTTATTTTTGAAATGGCTTCTTCAAGCTCCGAAATCGACTTTATAAGGTCATCTTGTTGATTCTTCAGAAAATCGTACCTCTTTTTAAGTTCCTCATACTCTTCTATAGTGTACATACTAACTGGTCCTATCTCCTTAATCTTTTCCCTTATCTCCAAAAGATGGCTCTCGTCAGCTTCTGTAACTGGTTCAGATGATACATCATCAATAGATATTCCGTAATTCTGTACAACGTTATCGTATAAGTTCTGAATCCTAATACTATGTTCAGCCTTTTTTACATCGAGTTCAGAAAGCATTTTTGAAATAGATTCTACTTCTTGTCTTAACAATTTCATACTATTTTCAGCTTTTAACAATTCTTCATTCTTCCAGTCAATAGACTCCTTAACCTTATTTATCCTTTGTTGATACTCCTCTGCCTTCATCACGAGAGCTTTAACCTTTTCCTCGTTAATCACAATCTCTTCCTCACGTTGAGAAATCCTCTGCTTCACTGATTCTATCTCCTCCAGTATAAATTCTTTTTTGACTTCAATTTCTGAAATCTCCTTCGTCAAACCATCTCTTTCCTTCTTCATCGAATCAATCTTCTCATTTAAAGAAGCAAGTGATAATCGAATGTCAGTCATATCAACTCTATGTTTATCTACCATCGATTTTTTATCTACAAGCTCATTTTGTAAAATCACCATTTCTTGTTCCAGTTCAGTCCTTTTAGAATCTACTGATTGTATCTCTCTCTCCTTTTCGCCTATCATTCTCACAAGTTCATCTTTTTCCTTTTCTATCTGTTCTATCTCTAACTTTAAGTATGCAAGCTTTTTACTTCTTCGCTCATATTCTTCCCTAAAATTTTCAGCATTCGTCCTCAAAATTGAAAGCTCCTTTTCAGCCTCCTTTATCGACTCTTCCACACTATTCAGTTCAAGCTCCTTTTTTTGTAATGCCTGACTAATTGCATGTATCTCACTCTGTAACCTTTCTATCTTGTTCTTACACTCTTCTATAATCCGCTCCAGCTGTCTAATCTCTCGTTTCTTCTTTAAAATACCTTTAATCTCTCCGGTTATGACCACCCCAGAAGGTTCGATAAACTCCCCCTCGACAGTCACATAATAAGCCCTAAATCCCCTTTCAAGTAAAGACATAGCTGTCTTAAGATCCTCAACAATAAAAACATTTTCAAATAGAGAATTAACAATACTTGAAAATTCTTCTTTTGTACTTATAAAATCAGAAACCTTCCCAATAATATCTGGTGGAGAAATATCCTTATCAGACTTATAAGGGTCCAAAGGGACAAAAGCTGTCCTGCCAATCTCTTTCTCTTTTAAAAAAGACACGGCTTTTTCAATATCATCAAATCGAGGTAATATAAATGAAATTACCTTATCTGAAAGGGCGCTCTCTATAGCCTTCTCATACTTTTCCTCAACTTCGAATATGTCTGGAATCGATGCAATAATAGTAAAATCTTTCACATCTGAAAATACCTCTTTTGCAGCTATATCAAATACTAACTCCTTTAATGAATTACATCTCGATATATACGATGCAAGATCTTCTTTATATTGAAATAGTTTTGTCTTTAAATCCTCAAGATGATCCCTATTATCCACAATGCTTTTATTAACTATACCCTTTCTTTCATTTAACATTAATAAATCATTATTCTTCTCAATTATTCTTTCCGATACATTCTTCAAAGAAAAGTCCAATTCAGAAATAACTGCTTTTAATCTTTCCAAGTCATTTATTGATGATAGTTCCTTTGCTTGGAGGCTTTCAAAAGCAGATTGAAGTTTACCTCTCTCATTACGAAGATTACTAATCTCTTCAGATATTAAAAACAATCTCCTTCTTTTTTCTTCAATCTGCTTTTCTTTTTCAAGTATCTCTTCCTCAAAACTTTTATAGACCTCTACTTTCTCGTCAAGCTGAGACTTGAGACTAAAAATTTCATTTGAGATATCTTCACAATTCTTATCGAGTTCTTCTTTTCTCAATAATGTATCCATCCTCTTCATATTGTACTCATCGCTCTGCTGAAACAACTTTACAAGATATTCATTAAAATTATCCCTCTCAGTCTTTGATATGGCAATCTCTTTCTCCATATCGCCCATCTCTTTTTCAAGGTTCTGATAATCAAGCCTTAGATTCTCGAGAGACTTCTCTTCCTCGAGCAATTCTATCTTCATCTTAGAAACCTGGTTCTCTATTGTAGATAATTCCCCCCTTTTAAAAACCTCTTTCTCTTTAAGCTCATTATATTCAGCTAATATCTCTTCAAGAGACTTCTTTAATAAATCATAATCCCTTTTGTATATCTTGAGTTCTATCTTGCTCATCTCAGATGACAATCTTTTATATCTCTCAGCTTTTTTAGCAATCCTTTCAAGGTAATTAAGTTGTTTCTTCACTTCACTTATAATATCGTTTATCCTTTGAAGGTTTAAACGTGAAGATTCCAACTTAGAAAGGGCTTCTCTTTTCCTTACATTATATTTCATTACACCTGCAATCTCTTCTATAAGTATCCTCCTATCTATAGGCTTTGCATTTAACAATTCTATAATCCTTTCTTGTTCAAGGATAGAATAACTTTTTACTTCTAATCCTGTATCAAGAAATAAATCTTTAATATCCTTTAATCTGCATTGCACCTTATTGATCAAATATTCGCTCTCACCAGACCTATAAAGCCTTCTTGTAACCGAGACAAGACCCGAATCCTTATCTCCATTATCATCAGCCACCTCCAACTTTGAACTATTCAACCCCGAAATGAACAGAGTAACCTCAGCCATACCTTTCTGCTTCTTTGTAGCAGAGCCATTGAATATCACCTCTTCCATCTTCTCACCCCTCAAGCTCTTTGCACTCTGCTCACCAAGAACCCATCTGAATGCATCTACAATATTACTCTTACCACACCCATTAGGACCAACTATACAAGTAATACCCGGATGGAAATCGAAGACCGTTCTTTCCGCAAAAGACTTAAACCCAATTAATTCCAACTTTTCTATACGCATATTCTCCAAGACCCCATTAAAGATGTAATAGTATAATTTAAATAAACACAACAAATAATAGCAATGCATTCAGACGGGGTCAGGTCTTGAATCTTGAATTTTGCTAAGCCCAAAACTTAGCCATGCACATATAAGAAACTATTTATGAATAAAATAATGCAGATATTGCGAAAAAATTTATTTTTCGATACCTTATATCATTTTTCTAAATAACTCTATAAACGCTATAAACGCAATCATGATGGCAATAACTCAATTTATGAAACAAAATCACGGGTCTTCACTACTGAGGCTGAAGTCGAAGCGTAAGCCTCAGATATAAAATAAATAACTACATTACAATACCCAATAAACTATACATCTATAATAAAGGTAGTTTATTTTGTTTCAGAAATTGAGTTATTGCCAAATATCTTTCACTTATATAATAGTGCAGATGTTGCGAGAAGATTTATTTTTCGATACCTTATATCATTCTTCTAAATAACCCTATAAACGCAATAAACCCCATAAACACAATGAACGCAACAAACGCAATAAACGCAACTAATTCCAGTCGCAAAGGCGACTAACTTCCAGTACCGCTTTGCGGTACTCAATTCCAGACCTGCAGAGCAGGTCTCACTTCCAATGCGAAGCATTAAATTAGATAAACGCAATGAACGCAATAAACGCTAAAAACGCAATGAATACAATGAACGCAATAGACGCTATAACCCATAACAACAACCCATTAAGACTTGACAAAACATAATAATATTTAGTATACATTTGTATATATCATGAAACTTACAGTAAAACAGAAAAAGGTATTCGATTTTCTTATCGAATATACTAAAGAACACGGATATCCACCAACAGTTAGAGAAATAGGAAAACACTTCAATTTTCTCTGGCCTGCTGCCAGAAATTACTTAAGAATACTCGAAAAAAAAGGTCTTATAAAAGTAAATCCTCTAATATCAAGAGGCATAGAAATACTCGACTTAAAGACTATTAATAGTATCACAATACCTATCGCAGGCAGGATACAAGCAGGCAAACCAATCCTTGCACAAGAAGACATAGAGGCAAAGATAACCATAGACAAGACACTATTCCCTTACCCCGACGCCTTTTCACTAAAGGTAAAAGGTAACAGCATGGTAGATGCTGGTATAATGGATGGCGACCTCGTTATAGTTAAACCACAAAAAACGCTACAGAATGGTCAAATAGGAGTTGTCCTTATAGGTGACGAGGCTACGGTAAAAAAAGTATTTATAAAGGATAAAAAAGTTATACTAAAACCCGAAAACAAGAACATGCAGCCAACGATTCACAAGCCCGAAGAAATAAGCATAATTGGCAAAGTAATAGGAATAATAAGAAAACTATGACGCATATCGGTGAGGATATAAGTGTAATAGCTTCTTTTGATAGAATCTACAAGATAAGACCTTTAAAGTTTAAATGGTCAGGCAGGTTATTTCATATAAGAGAAGTTACATATACATGGCTAATAAAGGTTGGCCAAAAAAACATCTATCACTTTTCAGTAACGGATGGGGCATCACTTTACGAAATAAGTTTTGATACAACATCGCTTATATGGAAACTCGAAAATATAGATACCTAAAACACTAACTCACATTCAAAAAACAGATGAGTAAAACAATTAACAAATCCAAAATCATTATATGTGTTGATATGGATGCCTATTTTGCCTCTATTGAACAACAAACCAATCCAAAGCTTAGGGGCAAACCGATCGCCGTGGTTGGAACAGGTCATAGAACCGTCATCACAACCCGTTCATACGAAGCACGAAAATACGGCGTAAAGACAGGCATGAATATCTACGAAGCAAAGAGACTCTGTCCTGATATAATCTTTGTCATTGGAAACAATGAAAAATATACATATACATGCATAGAACTCCAAAAAATATACCTCCAATTTACGCCAGATGTTGAAATTTACTCCATAGACGAGGCATTCCTTGATATTACGACAACACATCACCTCTTTGGAGGACCTGAAGCGATAGGAAGATCTATCAAAGAAAAAGTTCAAAATCAATTTGGAATAACCTGCTCTATCGGTATCGCACCTAATATACTTCTTGCAAAACTTGCAAGCGAACTCGCAAAGCCTAACGGTCTAAAATGGATCAAACCCGAAGAAATAGATTCATTACTCGAAGACTTGCCTGTTGAAGAACTATGGGGCATAGGAAAGAGTCTTTCAAAAAAACTTGAAATACTCGGCATTAAGACATGCGGGGAACTCAAGAGAACGCCCGTCAGCATACTACGCAGTAAATTCGGGATCATTGGAGAACATCTTAAATCCATTGGAGCTGGTCTCTATGACAGACCACTAATCATACAAGAAAAAGACCCAAAATCCATAGGACACAGCATGACATTCCCTAAAGATTTATCAAGCAGAGAAGAGATAGAAGCGGAACTACTTAAACTAAGCGATATGGTAGGTAGAAGAGCAAGAAAGCACTGCTTCGTAGGAAAAAAGGTTTCTCTTACAATAAGATACCCTGATTTTGAGACATTCTCGAGGCAAAAGACTCTTCCCGACTATACAAACCACACACACGAAATATACAAAAATACAATCGCTATACTAAATGATACGAAGCTTAAAAAAAGTGTGAGACTACTCGGCGTATGCTTATCAAGTCTCATTAAAGACAATAACCAGATACCACTCTTCGAAGATAAGAAAAAGGAAAAGATGCTCCTACAAACAATCGATCAGATAAACGACAAATATGGCGAATTTAAAATCATCTGGGCATCATATCTAAAACATCTCGAACCTCCGAGGGTTATTTCTCCAGCATGGAGGCCTTCAGGTATTAGAAACATCACAATAAAAAACACCCAAAAAAAATAATCAAACCAATACTAAAAACCAATTAGATAAACTTATTCAGCTTACATAAGCATGATTCACTATATCGCTAAAAATATCAATAATACACAATACGAAACATAATTAATAACATCTTAAATTCCCAATACATAAATCATCTTTAAATATAAATTTTTATCTCATTTTAATCCAGTTTGTATAATTACTTTGTTATATGGATTTGTCTCATCAAAAGTTAGAATCCTTCTTTCACAACACTCAGCCCAATGATGCAATGCTTGAACAACCCCTTGTGCATACTCAGTGTTTCTCTCGGGGTTAGGTCCTCTATTGTCTTGCAAAGCATTTCTTAAAGATTCTATCTGATGTATAGCCTCATGGTATAATGCTAATTGTTGCAGATAATTAGGCTTAGTAAAAGGATCAAAAGGTACTCTCATTTCATTCTTTGGATATTCTGAAGAAAACCATCCTGGTTGATAAGTTACAAGTCTTGGAGGTTCATCGGGACTGTGAACTATGTTTAGGTTATTTTCAGATAAAGCCTCTTTAAAATTTCGAGGATTCCCAATACTGATAACTTTTCCAAAACATGTATCATCGAATTGTTTTAGAAAATTTAATATGACATTTGTGATGTAATCATTTAATGTAGGTGCTTTTTCCCCCCGAATTGTAGTAGCTCTTATTGAAGTATCTTTCAAATACGCCTTTTCTGGACAACCAAAAAACACTCCATCATCTGCCATTAATACATCAGGCATTGAATTATCTTTTAAACTATAACATGTATGCATATAGACATATTTCAGGTCAAAATGTGCATTATTCCACATTTCCATTCTCAATTTTCGCTCTTCGGGTGAAAGTCCTTTCCATGTATCTGGAGTACCAATTTTTTTAGAAATTTCTTCTTGAGCCCATGAACGAATATCTCCTGGTGTTATATCTTCTCCTGCAAGTGTGGATATTAACCCTGGAACCTCTCGGTCTCCATGCCCAAACCATGCAAATGCTTTAGTGTTTGGATTAGTAATCGCCTTTTTGACATCGTATGCAGAGGGCGTCTCTATATATATAACTTTCAAACCCATTCCTTCCATACGCTTTTTGTGCTTTTCTATTACTGGTTGAAGCTCTTTATATGGGTCTACTACCAAAGATTGACCTAATGAGTAATGAATACCAAGGCGGATTAATATCCCCTATCATAATATAACCAATACCCTCATTAGTTTGAGAAAACACAGGATTGTTACATAAAAATACAAATAAAATAACAGTTATAAAACATAAAATTTTATTGACATTCATTATATTTATAACCCCCTTCTAAATTCTTTCCCGTCCTTTAACTTTATCTCTATTACTCCTGTCTCAGAATAACTAAGAAGTAATGCTCAGCCTGCACAGTCCCTTCCTAACAGTGTAAAAAAACATATAAGAATCATCAGCTACTTTTCTATTGCTTATTTTTTCTTCTTTTTGTTTTTCTCCTTTTCCTGTTCTTTTTCTATAATTTCTTTAAGCACAGGAAGTCTTTGTGAAGCATATCTTCCAATGTCATTATTTGGATTTATCTCAACCTGTTTTTTATAAGACTCATAGGCAGAATGTATATCACCAGTTTTTTCATAACACACACCCATGTATCCATTTACCGAAGGGTGGTTAGGTCTTGATTGAATGAACAGCTTAAAATGTTCCAGAGATTCAAAACAATTATTCAACTTGTAATAGCTCATTCCGAGATAATATCTTGAATTTATATCCTCTGGAAAAAGACTTATTGCTCTGCTAAGGGTGTTTATCGTTTCATAATAATTTGCCCTATGATAGCTTATAATTCCAAGCCCTCTTACAGCTGGTTGATAATCATCATGTAGCTGTAAGGAATACCTAAAGTATCTTTCTGCCTCAAAATAGTTTTTGTTTTTAAAGTGAATGAATCCATAAAGAGCATAAAAGGGTGCTTGAGTACCGTCTTGTTGAAGAGCAAGGCTAACTAATCTCTCAGCTTCATACAGATTTTTCCTCTTAAACTCTATTACTGCCTTATCATAATAATTTCTGTATATATTATTAACCCTTTTTAAATCTGAAATCATTGTCTGAAAATATCTTCCGTTTGCTCCATCTCCTATTATCGGGTATTTCGGTGATATTGCTATAAGCCTCTGTATCTCATCAATTCTTACCCTTGTTCTTGGATGTGTAGAAAGAAGATCTCCAAAGATTGTTTCGTCATCCGAATCTTCACCAACAGACCTTTTATAGTCATCCACAGCCCTTTTAAGTGTTCTGTGGGCTTCAACTGCATAGTTTGGGTCATATCCAATCTTGTTCATATAATAAACTCCGAGTCTGTCAGCTTCAAGCTCATCCTCCCTACTATATTTGAGTAAAAGAAGAGTACCTCCTACAACACCAACCCCTAAAATCAAATCACTATATTCTTTTCCTTCTAATGATAATCCAAGCAAAGCAAGACCTACTTGCATTAATATGTTATAAGAGATATGGCTTGCTGAATGCCTTGCAGAAATGTGCCCTATCTCATGTCCCATTATAAAGGCAAACTCAGCCTCATTATTCAGTTCTGCAAGAAGCCCCCTTGTTATCGCCACATAACCTGGAATAGCCCACGCATTTGGTATAGAACTATTCTGTATATAAAACTTACATGGGAGATGTGGTCTATGTGAGGCTTGATTAATTCTATTTACTATGTCTTCAAGATAGGTTCTTAATCTTTCATCTTTATATTCTCCACCACCGCCTTCAGAACCCCATATCGCATTTGGAAATACATTCCTCCCAAGCTCAATTTCATCTTTCTCAGTAAGAAGCATAAGTTGTTTCTTGCCCGTTACGGGATTAATAGCACAGGAAAGATTGAAGAAAAGAAAACAAATGATAACAATTAACGATACAAAACTTTCAAGAGATTTGTACACTTCTAATCTTTTAGGATGCTTCATAGCGGATTAGGGAGGATTCTTTAATGAATCCTCCCTTTTCTTTTATCTGACAATAAACACTTTATATTTCTCACAAATCTTACGAAACTCGGGATGCTTCCTGACATTAGAAAGGTCAGGGTCATTTCTTAACGCATCATAGTTGTTAAAGCCCAGCTCAAGAGCTCTATCAAGAGAGTCAAGGGCTCTATCAAGCTGGTTTTGAAGAGAATAAAGAGCAACAAAATTATAATGGGTAGTCGGATTGTTAGGATTAATTTCAGAGGCCTTCTTTAAGTCATCCAAGGCCTTATTAAACTTCTTCTGATGCATATAAGCAACAGCCCTATTAGAGTATGCCACATCATACTGAGGATATTTCTCAATAGCAAGAGTAAACTCTTTTATTGCATTGTCGTAATCTCTACCTCTCATATAATTTAGACCCTGTTGCATGTTCAACTTCGCCTCAGTAGGAACTGATGCCTGAGCAGTAGGAGCAGTCGAACCCTTCCCTAACTGAGCAGGTGGTTGCCCTAACTGTGATGGCTGTGTTCCCTCAGGTTGAGCTGGCTGAGGAGTTTGGGTCTCAGCTTTCTGCTGACTGATAGGTTTTTCTACCTTTGAGGGTTCTTCTCTTTTCTGACAACCAAATAAAATTAGTGTCAAAGTCAAAAGAAAAATCACAGTGATGTAAAACTTTTTCATAAAAACCTCCTCATCTTTTTATTATTCTCATATTCCAATTTTCATTCGTTACGTATACATGCGGAGTCTGAGAATGCTCCTTTTCTAATGGTACCTTTTGCTGAACAATCGGTTTAGCATAGAAAAAGGCATCTTTTATTGAGCCATTTTTAAGATTCAGCCCCTCAATAAAATAATAGGTAAAATAACTCTGTTGAAGAGTATCAGATTCCCAGGATTTTTCATTAGGTCCACTTGCACTCATCATTACAATACCCCATCCATCCTCACCAAAAAGGGATTTTGAAGATGTCTGTTCCCTCTTTGGAGTTGATTCTTCTAAGATTATATCCTTTGCACCTGTAACTCTCTTTACATACTCCTTCGAGATTCCATATCCCTCTTCATCAAAAGTTCCAAGTGACTTACCACCCGGTGGTAAAAAACCAGGAATATCTTTGTATGCCCCATTACTGAAACAAGTATCAAGGATCAGGACTATCCTCTTTGCCCTTGTTTCATCAATAAACTCTTTCCATATCTTGTCAGTTATTGCAGTATGCCAAACCCTTTCCCTTGGTTTAACTTCAGTATCATAAGTAACAATATGTACGCCTCCGTATTTATCCGGAGGAGTGCCATGGGTGCTCATATAAACAACAACTAAGTCATCTTCCCTTGCAAGTGATTTAATCCTATTTAAAGCATTCAGTATGTTCGAGCGGCTTGCATTCTGGTCTGTCAGAAAAAGAACATCCTCCCTTTTAAAACCTCCCCTTTTAGGGTCTGTGAGAAAATTATAAAAACTTGTAGCATCTCTGACTGAATACTGAAGCGGGTTGATCCCTGGTTCCAAAAATTTCCCTATCCCAACAATTAAGGCATAACGATTCTTTATAGGACCCGGAGGAGATGCGTCTTTCTTTGGAAGTGCAGAAATCACCTTCGCCCTCTCCATCAACTTAGAAAGCTGCCTCTCCCATTCCTTAACTTTAATATTCTCCGGGGTTACAGGAGAAACCCACTTAACACCAACAACCGACTGTGCTATTGAAAAGGCTTTGTCAACCTCAACCTCATCTTCGTAAACTCCATTGAGTTTAAGTCGTCCATATTGGTCAAGTTCCACATATCCATTCGCTATGCCACTCTGTCTGAAAAGTTTATTTATATGATCAACATGAGATGATGTTATTATGGTTTCTCCGTAGACAAAGGAGTAAATCAAAAACATAAAAAGAAAAATACAGGGTGCAGTTAATCTTACCTTAAATCTCATGCTACTCCCCTTCATTCACATCAACATTCAATGCAAATAATGGAGAAATACTGTCCAGCGCTACAGATTTTTTCACTATATACTGAGTTGATGCCACATCTTCCTTACCAAGGGCTGCAACCTTTAAATCTATCCTGTACTTACCTTCTGGAAGGTCCTTTGGTATATCTATCATTCCATCTGCCTTGCGAGTACCAAGCGCTGCAGTTACCTCATTCTCCGCTGGACCTAATTCAACCCATTCCATCTTCGTCGTATCGTAAAAGTAGAGTGTTCTCATCTCTTTAACCTTAACCTCTTTTAATTCCTTCGGCGCCATAACATAGTATGAACCATTAAGCTTGAGCTTACTCCCAGGAGCTACTTCCGATGGCGTCGTTGACCAACTCTTTATCTTCACAACGTTGCCCTGATCTGGACGGTATCCTTCGTTTCTCGCCGTATCTTGATATCCAGCAACAGGAAATGTATTTAAATCCGAAAAATACACAATACACTTACCATAAGCAACAAGATACCCTAAAGCTCCACCTGCTACAGCTCCAATCGCAGCACCAACCCCACCCCTCTTTCCACCACCAATTAATGCTCCTGTTATGCCACCCAATACCAAACCAGCTCCCACATACTGTAAAATGCATTTTTTCTTAGCCTCTTCTCTCTGTTCAGGTGTAAGGGGTGTTCCCGGTGGAGGCAATCCACAAGAAACAAGAAAGAATACCGAAATAATTAAAATAGTTAGTGTCTTAAATAACAATCTACTTTGCATACCCATCTCCGTCCTTATCAACTTCAAATATGTTTCAGATTGATTTGTAACGTTAAAATACCTCCACCCTCTATTGCCGAAACAGGAATGACACCATAGTTAACTCCTCCTGTAGACTCAAGAACAATATCTTTAGCACCATTCTCAACAGGTTTGTAGCCTGCCGTTGGAGATACAACAGCAAATTTCGACTGCATTTGATCCTCTACTACTATATCTTTAGAGCCTTTCATACCCTTAGCAGATTCAAGATTTGTTATTAAATCAGTAGGTGGTGGCGTAGCACTCGCTATCTGCGTATGTGATGAAGGTAGAGTCTGAACACTTGAGCCCGTTGAAGGAGGATTAACCATAGGATTCGGCTTATCCGAAAGCATGATTAAAATCTTTTCAGTTCCAGGAGCACCTGTAAATACTAAATTTGTATTTTTGGGTATCTCATGAAAAGTAAAAGCATCCACATACTCATTAAACAAAATGTGTGTGTTCCCTGTCGGACCAACATTCATTATTGTCATGTAACCTGGCCTATTTGTCCTGACAATTAACTTCACTCTTTCCCCTGAACGAAAAGTTCTTGACTTCGATACAGGTTTAAAACTTCCATCTGGAGAAAGAAGCATTATTTGATACGATATACCAACATATTTCTGAACAGCTGGGGCAGTCTCTGTCTGAGTTGGCTTCTTTGATACAGAAGATAATACAGCTGGACCTTCACCACTGTCAAATATTGCCTTTGCACCCTTTGGCTGAGAATAAGATAAAGAAAACAGAAAACAAATACATATTAAACTAAATACCAAAATCTTTACTGTTCTCATATAAAACCTCCTATCAAATAAAATAGGATTATACTAATATCATGTAGTATGTATTAAGTTAGTAAAGTCGACGAATAAAGCATAGGAGAAACATTCAACATTCAACATTCAACATTCAACATTTATCACTCAACACTTTACACTTACCTCTCAACTCTAAAGCTTATATATACCCTCTCACCCCCCTCATTGCAACAAAGAATCATTAAAAATCTATCAAAAATATCACCAATTGTCAACACACCAACATGTTTTTGTTACGGAAATATCATTTGTGTACACATAGGAAAATAATTATGAATAAAATAATGCAGATGTTGCGAGAAGATTTATTTTTCGATACCTTATATCAATCTTCTAAATAACTCTATAAACGCTATGAATGCTATAAACGCAATGAACGCAACAAACGCAATGAACGCCATTGACGCTATATCGATGGCAATAACTCAATTTATGAAACAAAATCACGGGTCTTCACTACTGAGGCTGAAGTCGAAGCGTAAGCCTCAGATATAAAATAAGCAACTACATTACAATACCCAATAAACTATACATCTGTATAAAAGGTAGTTTATTTTGTTTCAGAAATTGAGTTATTGCCAATTACCCTTTAGCCTTTTAACGCCATACACCATGCTGTCCTTAAACAAACGCAAAAAACGCAATGAACGCTATAAACGCAATAAACGCAACAAACGCTATAAATTCCAGTCGCAAAGGCGACTAACTTCCAGTACCGCTTTGCGGTACTCAATTCCAGACCTGCAGAGCAGGTCTCACTTCCAATGCGAAGCATTAAACTCTATAAACGCTATAAACGCAATGTTATTACTTTTTGTGGGGGGAGGGGCTCCTGGGGGAGGGAGCCCCTCAGGGGGGGAAGCTAAAGCTCCTTTTGGGTGAGTGGGTCAGATCTTCTCAAAAAAGTCGGTATATCAAGTTTATCTTCGTAGGATATGGTATCGTTAGTTACAATATTAATGTTATACTCAGACTTATTAAGGGTCTTTGATATTACTCTATCAGCACCCCTCAAGTTAACATGTTGTTTGATTGGACTCCATCTATTCACCTTTGGAAGCTCTATCTTTTCCTTCTGTTCCTCAAAACCAGTAGCAATAACTGTTACTCGCACTTCATTAGTGATATCAGGATTTATCACAGCACCAAATATTAGATGAACATCATCAGAAGCAGAATCATGTATATAAGAAATTGCTTCTTGAACATCACTTATAGAAAGCTCCAATCCACCCGTTATATTTACAAGGATCCCCTTTGCACCTTCTATTGAAGACTCTTCGATGAGTGGATTAGAAATTGCCTTTTTGGTTGCTTCAACAGCACCATTTTCACCCTTACCTATACCAGTCCCCATAACACCTCTTCCTTTATCTTCAATGATTGTTCTTACATCAGCAAAATCTACATTAATGAGTCCGGGAACAAGTATAATATCGGAAATCCCTTGAACAGCCTGTTTTAACACATCATTAGCAACCGCAAATGCCTTAATCAAGGGCGTTCCTTTTTCAACAACGAGAGATATCTTATCATTAGGTATCACGATAAGGGTATCCACACTCTTTTTTAGTTCCTCAATACCTTCTTCAGCATTAAGACATCTAATCTTACCCTCATAAAAGAAAGGCTTAGTAATTACCGCAACTGTTATAGCACCAAGTTCTTTTGCAATACCAGCTATAATTGGAGCTGCTCCCGTTCCAGTACCTCCGCCCATACCTGCAGTTATGAAAACCATATCTGTTCCTTCGAGATATTCAGAGATTAAAGCTGAATCACCAATAGCGGCTTCTCTTCCTATCTTAGGATTTGAACCTGAACCAAGTCCCCTCGTAAGATCCGCACCTATCTGTACCTTGATTGGTGCAAGTGATGCATCAAGTGCTTGTACATCAGTATTGACAGCAATAAACTCAATACCTTGAAGATTCGATGCAATCATATTATTTATAGCATTACAACCTGCACCCCCAACACCCACTACCTTAATCCTTGCTTGCTGAGTTTTTACTTCTTCAATCTCAAACATTTAGACCTCCTCCTTTTTTTATTTCTTATATACAAACCCTTTCACCCAATCCTTTACTTTTTTAAAAATCCCATCAAACCCATTTTCGTAATAAGTTATATGCTTATCATTGCTTAAACCATAAAGTAATAAACCCACACCAGTTGAATATATCGGGTTATTTGTAACACCCTGGTCCAACCTAACCTTCCAGGGTAAACCAATCCTTACAGGCAAACCCAAGACCGCTTCTGCCAATCTATCAATACCTTGTAGCAACGACCCTCCACCTGTTAAGACAACACCAGTTGTTGCAATCTCATAACCCGAACAAGATATTAATTCCTTCTTTATTAAATTAAAGAGCTCTTCAGCCCTTGGTTGTATTATCTCAGCTAAATGCCTTCTTAATATTGTTCTCTTCTGCTCTGATTGCATTATCTCAATCTCCTCAAAATCATCAACTGACATCACCACCGCATTTCCAAAACCCTTTTTAATCCTTTCAGCCTCAACAATCGGAATTCTTAAGCAAATAGCAATATCGTTTGTAAAATGGTTACCTCCGACTGCAATAACACTCACCCGTTTTAAACATCCATCTTTATAAAGAATGATATCTGTCGTACCGCCTCCTATATCAACTATAGATACACCGAGTTCTCTTTCCTCATCAGTAAGAACAGCCTCTGCAGACGCAAGTGGTTCAAAGATAACATCATCTACATCGATGCCAGCCTTCTCACAACACTTCAAAAGATTCTGAATAGATGCAACTGAACCTGTAATGATATAAACCTCCGCCTCCAATCTAACACCAATCATCCCTACCGGGTCCTTTATACCATTTTGACCATCTATAGCATAACCGGTAGGTATCACATGTAACACCTCTCTATCAAGCGGAACATACACAGCCTTAGCAGCATCGATAACCTTTTCAATATCCGAATGCGAAACCCCACTTCCTTTTATCCCTATAGCACCATAACTACTGAACCCTTTTATATGCCCGCCAGAGATACCAACACGGACATTTTGAAAACTTAAACCAGTCATCTCTTCTATATCCAACACTGCCTTCCTTATAGATTCAACGGTTGAATCTATATTCACTACAACACCTTTTCTCAAACCTTTAGAAGGAGTTATAGCAACACCCTTTACATCCACAGTATTACCAATAACCTCACCAATTACTGCACAAATCTTGGTCGTCCCGACATCAAGTCCTGCGATTAAATCACTGCTTCTCACTTTTACCCTCATTTATAACTGGTTTAACATAAGCCCTTTTTTTAAACCTTAAATCAACATATTCAATATTCATATCCTCACTTTTAATAAAACTTTCGAGCTGTAAAAAATGATCTAACTTATTTTCGTAATCATACGGACCGATTTTTACATGCAATCCATCAACCACTAAGCTTAACTCATTCAATTTATCGGCAATAATCTCAACAGATTCTCTATTATCCATGAAACCTTTCTTCTTTACAGCCTTCGCAAGTTGTATAGCTTCTAAGAAAGCATCTTTCTCCTTATAAGGATCACCCGCAATTACGGGTAAAAAGGGGACCGACCTCCCCTTTAACTCCTCAAGCAAATTACCTTCTTCATCAACGAGAAAGAACTTATCCCTCATATCAAGGATTGCAAAAGGCTCTGCTTCCTTTACAATAATAGTTAACTTATAGGGAAGTTCTTTTCTAACTTTCACAGCCTTAATCCAAGGAGAACTCAATAGCTTCTTACAAATTGACACATTAGAAATTGATATAAGACTAACATCTCTTTTAATACCTGCAATTTGTGTCAATTCACTATCTGAAAGATGCTTATTACCAATGAACACTATTTGTTTTAATGGGAGCAAACCTACTTTTCTTTTTTTATTTAATACAAAAAAGACAGAAGTAATTAGAATAAAAATACACAATACAATCATAACCCTGATAATTAATTGACTTATCACAAACCTTGACCTTTTTTTCCTAACTTTCATATATAGCACCTTTAATCAATTCTTCCACCAAATCAGTAAAATCATATCCAGCTGATTTAGCTATCATTGGCAACAAGCTCGTTTCCGTCATACCGGGTATAGTATTTATTTCAAGAACATAAGGATTTCCACTATTATCAATTCTCAAATCCACTCTTGTTCCACCTTTACATCCAATTGCTATATGTGCTAATCGGGCAACCTCTTTTGCCCTTTCATAAACTGAATCAATAAGCTCAGGTGGTAATATATAATCTGTCAACCCTTTTGTATACTTTGCTTCATAATTGTAAAACTCAAGGGATGGTCTTACTTCAACCCCACCAAGCACACGACCATTCAAAATACCTATGTGGACTTCCTTACCGTCTATAAATCTTTCAATTATTACCCTTGACCCATATAAAAAAGCCCTTTTTAAAGCCTCATAAAAATCTAATTTATTTCTGACAATGCTAACACCTATACTCGAACCCTCTGTCGCAGGTTTAACCACCCATGGCATGTCAAATCCTATATTTAATTTTTGAAAAACATCTTCATCAAAATCTTTAACAAATTCTTTTTTGACCACATAATATTCTGGAACAGGTATAGAGTGAAATTTAAAAACCTTCTTTGATATCTCCTTATCCATAGCAAGTGCTGATGCAAGAACACCAGAACCTGTATACGGAATTCCAAGAACCTCTAAAAGACCTTGTATAGAACCATTCTCTCCATAACCACCGTGCAAAACTATAAATGCAATTTCTATCTTGTTTCTAATCAAGGCATCACAAATATCATCTCCAACATCAATCTGAACAGCATCATAACCGAGTTTTTTCAAAGCATTGTATACCGCCATACCACTTTTCAAAGAAATCTCTCTTTCTGAAGAGATCCCACCCATCAAGACACCTATCTTCTTATTAGTTAATGGCATCTTCCCCAATTATCTTTATCTCCGTCTCAAGATTTATATCAAACTTTTTATAAACCCTATCTTTTACTTCCTCTATCAATCTAATAAAATCAGAAGCTGTGGCTCTTCCTTTATTTATAAAAAAGTTTGCATGCACCCTACTAACCTCAACATCACCAATTCTCAAACCTTTACAACCTGCATCTTCTATCAATTTTCCAGCAGAAAAATTTGGGGGGTTCTTAAAAACACAACCTGCTGAGCGCTCCCACAAAGGTTGTCTCTCACTTTTTATTTTCATAAACTCATCAATCTTCTTAGAGACTATATCTACAGAATCTCTACTAAGCCTTATACCAGCACTTAAAACGATATCATCTCTTGATATACTCGAGTATCTATACCCAAAAACAATATCATTCTTTTTCAACACCCTCCTTAATCCTGCCGAATCTATTATCTCAACAAACTCAATCACATCCTTAATCTCATACCCAAATGCTCCTGAATTACCACAAATAGCACCAGCAATAGTCCCAGGTATTCCAGCAAGCCCTTCGATACCCGATAAACCTTTCTCTTTTGAAATAGTAACCAACCTTTGAAGGAGGGCTCCTGCCTCAGCAGAAAAATATACACTGTCAGACTCTATCTTAAAGGTCTCAATCCTTCTAAAGTAACCCATCGACAGAACAACTCCTTTTATCCCACCGTCTTTTACAAGGATATTAGTACCGCTACCGATCGCAAAAAACTTATATCCTTTTTCTCTTACTATATTCTTCACTAAGATAATAGAATCTATGTCCATCGGGGCAAAAAATATATCCACAGGTCCACCTATCTTTAAAGAAGTATGGAAACTCATGGGTTCTTCAAACTTTACATCACCCTTGAAACCACTTTTAAAAATCAATTCTTCTTTTAATCTTTCTTTTCCCATATCTTCTTTAGTTCTTTAATTATTACATCACCCATCTTCCAAACATCCCCAGCCCCGAGTGTCAAGATTACATCGCCGTTTACTGCATTTTTAACTAATCCTCGAACGGCTTTCTCTCTCTCCTTATAATAGATAGCCCTTTTAAAACCCTTTTCACTTATCTTTTTAACTAATAATTCTGAATTTATCCCCTCTATTGGTTTCTCACCTGCAGGATATATATCCAAAACGATGAGATAATCAGAAGCCATAAACGCCTTTGCAAAATCACCTAAAAGATCCCGTGTTCTTGTATATCTATGAGGCTGAAATACAACATGCAACCTCCCACCTCTCCTATCCAACATCAATCCTTCCCTTAACGCATTTAGCGTTGCAACAACCTCTGTCGGATGATGGCCATAATCGTCATACACCTTAATACCTCCAACCTCTCCTTTAAACTCGAGCCTTCTTTGAATCCCGCTAAAATCTCTCAAAGCCTCCTTTATGAGTGTAATATTTATATTTAGGACAATCCCAACAGCAATAGACGCCAGCGCATTTAGAACATTATGAACACCAGCAAGCGGTATGTAAAAAGTACCAAGATTCTTCCCCTTGTAAAATACTTCAAAGGTAGTAGACATTATCCCTCTAACAACATTTACCGCCCTAATCTCTGCATCCTCAGAAAGTCCATATGTTAAAAACCTTCTATAAACAAATGGTAAAAGACTTTTCAAATGCCTATTTTCAATACATATAATCGAAACCCCATAAAACGGAACCTTATTTAAAAACTCCAGAAAAGCCTTCTTCAATGAACTCATATTCTTAAAAAAGTCCATATGTTCTTTATCTATATTAGTTACAACAGCTATTGTTGGGGTCAACTTTAAAAATGAGCCGTCGCTTTCATCCGCCTCAGCCACAATAAAATCACCTCGCCCAAGGCGCGCATTACTTCCAGTCGCCTTTAATCTTCCCCCTATTACTACTGTTGGATCAAACCCACTGTGTGATAAGATTGCTGATGTTAATGAAGTTGTAGTAGTCTTTCCATGAGCTCCAGCCACAAGTATCCCGTATTTTAACCTCGCTATCTCTGCAAGCATTTCAGCACGCGGTATAACAGGGATTGACCTTCTCTTTGCTTCTAATACTTCAGGATTATTATTTGAGATAGCAGAAGAAATAACAAGCACATGCGCATCATCAACATTTTCTTCTTTATGTCCAATATAAACATTTATACCAAGCCCTCTCAGCCTTCTCGTTGTCTCAGATTCTCTCAAATCGGAACCAGTCACTACATAGCCAAGATTATGCAATAGTTCTGCAATACCCGACATTCCAATCCCACCTATACCAACAAAATGAATTACCCTATATCTCTCAAACATTAGTATAAAAACCTACCTTTTGAGTTTTTAAAATAGATTGTTTTGTTAAACTGAATACAATATCTACAATCTTTTCCGTTGCATCAGGCCTGCCGATAATCTTACTATTTTTTTTCATCTCATTCCTCAAGGATTCATCCGAATACATTTCTTTAATCTCTCTTGAGATACTCTCTCCAGAGAGCTCATTATCAAGCAACATCCTTGCTGCGTTCATTTCTACCAACTTTCTTGCATTAAACTCTTGATGGCCACCTGTCGCATACGGATAAGGAATCAATATCGAGGGTTTACCCAACGCAGTGATTTCTGCTAAAGTCGTTGCACCAGCTCTCGAGATTACTATATCTGCAACTGCATACGCCTCTCCCATCTGAAATATAAAAGGAGCAATCGTACCTTTAATCCCATGTTTTATGTACTCATGTCTGACAAATTCGTAATCCATTTGACCTGTCTGATGAAGGAACTGAATACCTTCTCTAATGTCATAAAGATAAGGCAACGAATCAACAATAGCCCTATTTATACTTCTTGCCCCAGAACTTCCACCAAAGACAAGTATAGTAAACAAATCTTTCTCAAGTGAGAACAATTTATAAGCCGATTCAATACTTCCTCTAAGAACCTGATTTCTGACTGGATTTCCTGTCAAAAATGTTTTTCCACGAGGGAAATAAGTCATGCTATCCTGATATGTTATACATATAGAATCAACAAACCTGCCGAGAATCTTATTAGTCATACCTGGTATCGTGTTTTGTTCCAAGATTATCGTTGGAATTGACTTCAAAACAGCCATCAAAACAACAGTTCCAGAAGCGTAACCTCCTGTGCCTATTACCACATCCGGTTTTATAGTTTTGATAATCCTAAAGGAATCTATAAATGACAAAAACAATGATACTAAAGCCTTAATCTTCCTTGCTATTGATACCCCCACAATCCCTTCAGCCCTAACATACCTTAATGGATAACCCTCTCGAGGAACCACTTTGGCTTCTATACCATGCTCCGTCCCAACAAATATAACGTCAATAGAATCATCCCTTCTCTTCATCTCTTCGGCAATAGCCAGGCCAGGGAAAACATGGCCTCCAGTCCCACCACCAGCTATTATTACCCTCATTCTAAAACCACCTCACCATTAATACACATAAGACCTTTTCCCTCTATCTTTCAATACCCGATAATTATTCATTTGAACTTGTTTAACATCTTTATATTTGGATATCCTTAAAATCATTCCGATAGCTACCATATTGACAAGTAAAGAAGAACCTCCGTAACTTATAAACGGTAAAGGTAAACCTTTAGTAGGAACAAGGCCAGTCGTAACCGCAAAATTTATCAATGCCTGCATTGTAATCATCAATGAAAGTCCTATAGTCAAATAATGAACAAATAAATCATTTTTAGAATTATTAGCCACAGAGATACACCTAATAAACAAAAATATAAACAATCCTAAGATCAATGTTACTCCAATAAGACCAAATTCCTCGCCAATTATAGAGAATATGAAATCTGTGTGAGACTCGGGTAAATAGGCCAATTTCTGTCTTGAATTACCCAATCCCACACCAGTTATCCCACCTCTTCCAAATGCTAAAAAAGATTGTATAAGATGGAAACCACTTCCAAGTGGATCTTCCCATGGATTAAGATACGCATAAATCCTTTTTAAACGATAAGGTTCTTTAACAAGTTTAATTACCACTGGGATAATAAATAACAAGAGTGAGGTAATATATTTAACCTTCGTCCCTGATAAAAATAGAATTATCAATGTCAAAAATACAAGGCTCATTGCCGCTCCGAAATCAGGTTGTTTTATGATAATCAGTGCAAAAGTTGACATTATTACAACAGGAATAACAAAATGTAAAAAATTGTCAGCCCTATAGTTAGGTCTTGAAACATAATAAGCAAGAAATATAACCATAGAAAGTTTTACAAACTCTGATGGTTGTAAAGTAGATGGCCATAACCTTATCCATCTCGTCGCACCGTTATACGTAACGCCCACACCTGGAACGAAAACAAGAATCAACAAAACCAAAGATAAGAAAAGCAGAAGAATAGACGACCTTTTCAAAGTCTCTGGCTTGATAAAATATCCAACCAATAGAAATATAAAACTAACCATTATGGTAAATAAATGTCTCTTTAAATAATAAAACTCCGTTATTCCTTTTTCTTTCAGAAGAGGTGTTACCACAGATGTCGTGCTGTAAATCATCAAAGCACCGATCAAGATTAATAAAAATGTAATAAAAAGAATATACTTGTCACATCTACCCATTGTTTAACTCCAAAACATGCTTTTTAAACTGTTCACCCCTATCTTCAAAATTTCGAAACATGTCAAAACTTGCGCATGCCGGTGAAAGAAGCACAACATCACCCTTATTAGCAATCTTGTAAGAAATAAGAACAGCTTCCTTCAAGTCAACAGCCTCAATAATCTCCGTAACATCTTTAAGTGCATCTTTTATCTTACCCTTTGCTTCTCCTATGAGCACCATTGCCTTAACTCTCCCTCTTACAACATCTCTCAAAGCCCTAAAATCACCTTCTTTATCCCTTCCACCAGCAATCAAGATTATTGGTTCTCTAAAACTTTCTACAGATTTAATAACTGCTGCAACGTTCGTCCCCTTCGAGTCGTTAAAAAATTTAACCCCATTAATCTCTCGCACAAACTCGACCCTATGCTCAAGTCCCTTAAATTCCTTCAATGACATTAACACAGCATTCATATCACAACCAGCAAGAAGAGCCATAGCTATTACAGCCATGGCATTCTCTAAATTATGCACTCCTTTAATCTTTATATCTTCTACCTTAATGAAGCTACCCTTTAACAAATCCAATCTATTACCAAAGTCAGTACAAATATATCCATTCTCAAGATAAACACCCTTTACACCCCTCTTCCTACTAAAAAAGAAGACTTCAGGGACATCTGAACTTTTACCTGAAATTCTTGATCTATAAAGATCATCAAGTATCTCATCATCCGCATTTAATATAAGAAAATCGCCTTCTCTCTGATTCTGAAATATCCTTGCTTTAGCATCGATATATTCCTTCATAGAATGATACCTATCCATATGATCAGGTGTGATATTAGTAATTACAGCACCTACAGGCTTAAATCTTTCAATGGTCTCGAGCTGAAAACTCGAAACTTCAGCAACAACAAAATCTATATCTCTAAAAGAACCATCATTAACTAATCTCATTAATTCGCCTGTTAGCGAATTACCTATATTCCCCCCAAATATTGTCTTAAATTTACCCTTTCTCATTGTAAAATCGAGCAGACTGGCAGTAGTAGATTTACCATTAGTACCAGTTACAGCAAGAAATCTTAACTTATTATTCAAAGAACTGAACCATCTATTAACCGCAATATATGCAAGCTCTAACTCACCAATTACATGTATTCCATTCTTTATAGCTTCTGATAAAGGCTTAAGCGTAAGTGGTACCCCTGGACTCAGAACTATCATGTCAGACCTTAAAAATATCTTTTCCGCGTGCTTACCGAGCTCAAGCCTCACAGCAGGATGTAAATCTTTAATAAACATGGATAACTCATCTTCACCTTTAATATCATTAACAATAACATCTGCGCCAAGTGATGCAAGTAGATTTGCAGCACCTACACCACTCCTTGCAAGCCCAACGACGAGTATCTTCTTACCCTTTAATTCGTCCACCATTATTCTTTTTCACAATCCTATAGTTTCTCTTGCTTTTAGCAAAATGTTTTTCTTTAGCCTGTTTTTTTGTAACAAACACCTTCTCTGATTTTTTACCTGCTATCTTCAAACCCTTCTTACTAATCTTATGTGCATATAACCTTTTAATCTTTGACCTCTTAATCTTTGATTTCTTATAAGACTTCCTTTCAATATAATCAGAATCATCAGAAACCTTTGTAACGTATATCAAAGGTTTGGCATTATTTTCAGCCATTTCGAAACCTTTATTAACAAGAAGTTCTGCCTCTCTCCACAAATTTTCTCTGCTTGGGCTACCAAGAAGTGCTACAACAAGAGTATCCTGCTGACGCTCTGCAGCAAAGACTAAACAATGTTTAGCCCACCTTGTGTATCCCGTCTTACCGCCAACAACATCGTCATTAGCCCACAAAAGTCTATTTGTGTTTTTCAAAAATATCTCTTTTCCATTTTCAGTTGTAATCTCAACAACACGTGTGCCCAAAATCTTCTTAAGCCTTGTATATTTAAGAGAATAAGCCATTATCTTCGCTAAATCGTATGCCGTTGTATATTGACCTTTACCAGGTAAACCGCTTGCATTAACAAACCTTGTGTTTATAGCGCCAATATCCTTAGCCTTCTTATTCATCATCTCAACAAATGTCTCCTCACTCCCCGCAACTGCTTCAGCAAGGGCAACCGCTGCATCATTGGCCGAACCAATAAGAGCTGCATTTAACAATTCCTCTATAGAGACCTTGTCACCTTCTCTCAAGCCAACCTTATGTGGCAGAACACGAGCTGCATTTCTACTTACCGTTACAATGTCTTTCAGATTAGCATTCTCAATTACCACTATAGCAGTCATTAATTTCGTTGTGCTTGCAGGCATACACCTTAGATCTGGATTTTTTGCGTACATAATCTTTCCAGTTGAAGCTTCCATAACAACAACCGACCTCGATCTTATCTCCTGTGCAATAGCCTTCTGATTAAAAAAGAGTAAACCCGCTAATAAAATAAATAAATACCTTAGTAACAACCAGACATCTTCCCTTGATAAAGACTTAAATCTTAAAAATACAATCAACACTATCACCTCACCTTTAGAGTAGCAAGACTTAGCAAAGCCAACATTATTCCTATAATCCAAAACCTTGTAATTACTTTTGGTTCTGGCCATCCTTTGAGTTCAAAGTGGTGATGTATTGGTGCCATCTTAAATATTCTCTTACCTGTCATCTTAAATGATGTAACCTGAAGAATAACAGAAATTGTTTCAATAACGAAAATCCCTCCTACAATTGCAAGAACAATCTCATGTTTTGTTATTACTGCAAGCGTTCCAAGAGCACCACCAAGGCTGATAGAACCAACATCTCCCATAAATACATCCGCAGGGTAAGCATTAAACCACAAAAAACCTAATGCCGCACCAAACATAGCACCGCAAAATACCGTCAACTCCCCAGTTCCTGCAAGGTATAATACTTGAAGATACTGGGCTAAACCTTTATGCCCAGATATATAAACAAGAACGCCATTTGCGAGAACTGCAATTGCTACAAGACCGATAGCGAGCCCATCGATACCATCAGTCAAATTCACTGCATTCGAAGATCCAACGATCACAAGTATAGAGAATGGTATATACAATATACCAAAATCAAAAAGCCATTTTTTAAAGAAAGGAATGCTTAAAACATCTGCATAAGGGTCCTTCGGATTTATGTATAAATAAACACTTATAACAAAGGCTAATAATATTTGAAGTCCAAACTTCTGATATGCCCTTAGACCTTTATGGCTTTTTCTAACTATCTTCAAATAATCATCAACAAATCCTATTAAACCAAAACCCAAAACCGCGAATAACATCACAATCATATAAACATTTTTCAGGTCTCCCCATAACAATACAGCAACCAAGATAGAAGAGATGATAATTAAGCCTCCCATAGTTGGAGTGCCTGCCTTCTTAAAATGTGCCTTGGGCCCATCTTCCCTAATCTGTTGAGTTAGACTCAATCTTTTTAGTTTATTTATAATCCAAGGACCCAATATCAAAGAAAAGAGCATTGCGGTCATAACCGCAAGAGATGTCCTGAACGTTATATATCTAAAGACATTAAAAGGCGAAAATATATCATGGAGGCTATATAAAATATTATAAAGCATATCCCTCTAATACCTTTTCCATATTCATACCCCTTGAACCCTTAATTAAAACGGTATCCCCTTCTTTAATAATCTTATTTAACAGACTCCCTGCTTCTTCAGAACTATCTCTTAAGTAAGCCTCACCCTTAAACTCTTTTATCGCATACTCCATAAATTTGCCCACACCTATGAAAACATCAACCTTTAAGTCCGTCAATAACCTTCCTATGTGCTTATGCGAATCAATTGAAAGATTACCTAATTCAAGCATATCTCCAAGGACAGCTATCGCCCTTCCATCTCTTTTCATTCTCACGAGTTCAAATATAACAGCTTCCATTGAGGCTGGATTTGCATTATACACATCAACTATAAACTTAACCCCGTTTTTCTCTACAATCTTAAACCTCATTGGAACGCCTTCAAACTCTTCAATCGCTGTCTTAATATCATAAATATCAACACCAAAATAATAACTCGTTGCAGCAGATGCCAGTATGTTGTATATATTGAACTCACCAGATAATCTCGTATTAACCTCAACACAACCTTTATCTCCAAGATGTAGTAAAAATCTAAAACCCCTATCCAAAAGCTCAATATCAGATGCATATACCTCAGCTTGTTTTTTTATTCCATACTTAATGATTACCCCATCAAAACCCGACATGTAAATCCCCTCTATAAGAAATTCATCATCTACGTTTACAACAATGCTCTTTACCGTATCAAGAAGCTCTAATTTTGTTGCTCTCACAGTCTCTAAATCCTTAAAGCCCTCCATATGCGCACTACTTATATTTGTTAATACGCCGCAATCTGGTAAAGCTATTCTACAAAGCTCTCTTATATCTCCCTTTGCACTTGCGCCCATTTCAAGAACAACGATATTATGCTCTTCTTTCAACCCTGCCAAGCTTAAAGGAAGACCAATCTGGTTATTAAGATTGCCTTCATTCTTCAGAACCTTATACTTCTTTGAAAGAATCGATGCTATAAGTTCCTTCGTTGTAGTCTTACCATTAGAACCTGTAACAGCAATAACAGGTACATTCCTCATAATCCTTATGAATAATGCAAGTTTTTGAAGAGCCTTCAAAGTATCAGAAACGAGTATTATAGTCTTATCTTCAAAATCTTCTTCCTTAAGATTATGTACAACAGCACCATCACCCTTCCTTAAGGCCTCTTTAATAAAATCATGGCCATCATGCCTTTCTCCTTTAATCGCAAAGAATAATTCTCCATCCTTTATAGTTCTCGAATCTATTGAGATCCCATTAAAACTACTTCTACCTCTCTTGATAACCTCACCGCCAGTTGCTCTTAAAACATCATCAATTGCAATCATGTTCAATCATTAACCTCTTAGCTCAATCACTTCATGATATACTTATCATTCATGATACGCTTTTTTATGTATTTTTCCGCCACTTCTTTATCACTAAATTTATATCTCTCTCCTTTTATCTCCTGGTAATCTTCGTGGCCTTTACCTGCTATTAATACAACGTCATCCGATTCAGCCATCTCAATAGCTACCTTGATTGCCTCCTCCCTCTCAGGTATGACAACATAATTCTTACTCACAACACCAGATTCAATATCCTTTATTATTGATAATGGATCTTCTGTCCTTGGATTATCAGAAGTAATTATCGTAAAATCACTTAACATCGTTGCTATCCTACCCATCTCAGGTCTCTTTCCACGATCCCTATCTCCACCACACCCAAAAACAGTAATTATATGAGGCGTATTCTTTCTGCACCTATGGGCCACATTCTCAACTGCCAACTCCTTTGCGCCAATTATTAATCGCTCAAGTGCGTCTGGAGAATGAGCATAATCAATAATGCATAGAAAAGGTTGTCCTAAATCTATCTTCTCAAATCTACCCTTAACTAAATCCATATCTTTTATACCTTCAGATATAACACCAAACGGGATATCCAGAGAAACTGCAACACCAAAAGCAGAAAGGATATTGTATACATTTATGAAACCAGTTAACTTAGAGCTGATTGGGCAGATATTATTATTATACATTATATCAAAATCTAAACCATCAAATGTCGCTTTTACATTATGTGCTGTAATATCTGCATCCCTTCCAAGATAAGAGGTTAATAAAATTCTTATCTCTTTATTAGATCCAACAACCCCATCTTTAAGCTCTCTATACAATCTTAGTCCATATTCATCATCAATATTAATAATAGCAGCCCCTTTATGAATCAAAAGTTCATCGAATAACCTTCTTTTTGCGATATAATAATTTTCCATTGTAAGATGGAAATCAAGATGGTCCCTTGTCAAATTTGTAAAAACAGCAATATCAAATTTTGCCTTATCAACCCTATACTGCGCTAACGCATGTGATGATACTTCCGATACTGCAAAACTACAACCCGACGATACCATATCTCTTAAAATACCTTGATATTCTAAGGACTCTGGTGTGGTGTGTATAGCTGGGTAAATCTTATCACCAATCATATATTGTATTGTCCCAATCAAACCAGCCTTCCTGCCCCATCTATCAAGTATAGACTTAACCAAATAAGTCGTCGTCGTCTTCCCGTTAGTTCCAGTAACACCTATAAGTGTTAACCTCTCAGAAGGCCTACCAAAAAAGTTGTTAGCAACACATGCAAGTGCCTTTCTTGTATTTGATACACCAATTAATAATATCTCATCAGGCAAGTCTCCTTTTATAATATCCAAATAACCATCCTCGCATATTACTGCTAAAGCACCATTCCTTATCGCATCTTTAATAAACTCATGGCCATCATATTTCTCACCCCTAATTGCTACGAACAAAGAATTTTTAGTAACCTTCCTCGAATCATAAGAAACTTCCTCAACCTCGAAGTCGTCTAATACGTTACCTTTTGTTATTTCACAATCTTTAAGAATATCCTTAAGTCTCATCTCATTTTTAAAGATACATGTTTTTGTAATACATCTTCTTCTATAGGTACACCAAGATAAGAAAGGGCTTGCTCTGCAACCTTTTTAAAAACAGGCGCTGCAACAACACCACCATATATCTGACCTTTTGGTTCATAAATGACAACAATCATCGCCAATCTCGGCTCATCAGCCGGAACAAACCCAACAAATGAACTCACATATCTTTCTTTAGAATATCTCTTAGTTTTTGGATCAATCATCTGAGCTGTACCTGTTTTACCTGCAACAGTATTGCCGAATACAGAAGCACTTTTGCCTGTCCCACCCTCCTCTGTCACACTTTTAAAGATGTCTCTCAATATCATCGCAGTTCTTTCCGAAATAATACGTCTAAATTCACCTTCGTTTTTCATTGAAAATAATATTTCACCTTTTGGTGATAAAATTCTTGAGACAATGTGAGGCTTCACAAGGTAACCACCGTTAGCTATAGCTGAATATGCCCTTAACATTTGTAAAGGCGTTACAGCCACTTCCTGACCGATAGGCACTGCACCCAATGAAGTATTAGACCATCTCTCAGGAGGATGAATCCAACCAGAAACTTCACCCGGTAGATCAATCCCTGTCTTTTCCCCAAATCCTAACAACTTTGCATACTTGTAAATCCTTTCCTTACCTAATCTCATACCCACCATTATCGAACCCACATTAGAAGACTTTTGTATTATCTCTTTAAATGTTAGAACACCATTCCTATGAACATCACGAATCGTTTTTCCACCAACGGTAATGCTACCACTACTAACATCAAAGAGTGTATCTGGTTTTAGTATTCTCTCCTCGAGCGCTCCAACACCAATGACGAGTTTAAAAGTTGAACCAGGTTCATAAATATCGGTTATTGCTCTATTTCTCTTCGCATCATCACTTGCCTGACTTCCTCTATTCGAATCATAGGTAGGTCTATTAGCGAGTGCAAGGATCTCTCCTGTAAAAGGATCCATCATAATTATACTTCCTGCTGATGCTCTCCAGTACTCAACTGCATTATCAAGCTCCTTTTCAGCTATATGCTGAAGCGCCTCATCAATAGTTAAAACTACACTATTACCAATTACTTCTCTATCAATACCAGGTGAAAGTGTTCTGCCACTTGCGTCCCTTTCATATACAATCTTTCCACTGTCTACGCTCAAGTATCTGTTATATTCCCACTCTACACCCCCAAGCGGTTGATTATCTATCCCAACAAATCCTATTACATGTGAAGCCAGTTCTTCACCAGGATAAATCCTCTTTGCCTCAGATGAAAAACTACAACCCTTTATATTAAGCTTCCTAATCATATCCACCTTTTCTGGTTCAAGTTTTCTCTCCACCCATACAAACTTTCCCTCTTTAGAAAATTTTTCTGTTATCACTTCAGGCTTTTTATTTATAATTCGGGAAAGTATCCTAATATCCTCTTCACTAACAATGCTCTCCTCGGGATTACAATTAAGCGAATCGAGATCGAGGTTCATAGCAAGTTCTCTACCTTTTCTATCATAAATAATTCCTCTTCTAACATTTAGATTTTCAGATTTCAAATATTGTCTTAAAGCTCTCTTGTAAAGCCATTCATGATTTAAAACCATTAAATCGACAAGTCTTAAAAAAACTAAGAAGAAGCTAAAGATAATCGCAGTATAAACAATCAAAGACCTCTTCTTACTCAATCCTTCCCCCTCGAAAGTTTGGCTATCTTCTGTCTTTAAAACTCACCTTATATGGTAAAAATCCCTTTTGTTTATCTACGTATATTACTTTCAACCTATCCTGTAAAATATACTCATCATCCAAGTTCAAGCTAACCTCAAGCTTTTCAAGAGAAAGTAGACTTGCCTTTTTAGCAAGTAGTAGTTTTCTTTCTTTAACATATTCCATCTTCTTCTTCTCGAGTTCTCCAATATCATACTCGAGCTTTGTAACATTCGACCTTAAATAAACAATCCCAAAAATAAGTATTAAAAGAGCAATAAATGTTATGGGTTTCAACAACAATGAGAAAATCTCGTATATCGTCCTTGTTATTCTCATAATTTTTCTGCTACCCTTAATTTTGCCCCTCTTGCAGAAGGATTTTTATTAATCTCCTCACTTGTAGGAACTATCGGCTTCTTCGTGATGATTTTTAATAGACTCTCTTTCGAACCCTCACGCATGAAATTCTTGACTATCCTATCTTCTAATGAATGATACGTTATAACGCATAGTCTGCCACCCTTCGTCAACACCTTTAAAGCACTGTCTAACCCCTTTTTTAATTCTTCAAGCTCTTTATTAACCTCAATCCTAATCGCCTGAAATGTCCTTGTTGCTGGATGAACCCTACCTCTATATCCATATACCTTTTCAACTATCATTGCGAGTTCATCACATGTATCAATCGTTTTCTTACTCCTATAATCAACTATTGCATGGGCAATCTTTTTTGCCTTAGGTTCTTCACCGTATTCACTCAAAATCTTCTCGAGCTTATCCTTTGGATATTTATTTACAACATCCCAGGCTGTGAAATGCTGTGATTTATCCATGCGCATATCAAGCCTTTCCTTAGAATAAAAACTAAAACCTCTACCATAGTTCTTTAACTGAAGCATCGAAACCCCAAGATCAAAGAGAATCCCATCAACCTTAAATATATGAGAATTCTTAAGTAGAGACTTTATATCTGAAAAACTTCCCATTTTCATTAAGAGCCTTTTATCTGCTATCCTTCTTTTTACAACACCTAATGCATCTTCATCTTTATCTATACCCACAACCCGTCCTTCTTCTCCCACAGCATTCAAAATTGCCCTCGTATGACCCCCAAGGCCTATTGTGGCATCTACATATACTCCTCCCCGCTTAATATTAAGCATCTTTAGGACCTCCTCTTCCATTACTGGCAGATGAGGGACCATAACAAGACTCACAAAAACATAATCTTAGAAACCAAAAGATGCAAGTCTCTCCTCAACGAATCTCCTATCGATATTTGTTGGATCTGTAAGTTTATGCCACTCTTCTTTGTTCCAAATCTCTATCCTGTCAATCTGCCCCACGATAACAACATCTTCGTTAATCTGGGCATCTTCTCTTAGTGCATATGGAATCAATATCCTTCCCTGTTTGTCCATTTCTACTTCCATAGCTGAGGCTATCACCCTTCTCATAAAAAACTTAATCGCCTCATCACTGCGCGGTTTTGTCTTTATAAATTCTTGTAATTTATTCCATTCCTCAACTGGATACAAATAAAGGCACTTGTCAAATAATGCATTGGTTATGTATAATCTCGGACTATAATTTGCAAAAATAATTTCTCTATAAGGAGCGGGGATTATGATTCTCCCTTTTGAATCAACGGTGTAATAATGCTTCCCTGAAAAAGAAGTCATAATCCCTCCCACTTTTTACCACTTTATCCCACTAAATAATAATTAGATAAGTTAAGAATGTCAAGATAAAAATTAATTATCCTATATTATGTATTTATAATTACTTATATACACAACATATTGAATAATCACCACTATTAGAACCAAATTTATTTTATGATCAAAAATCATTTATGCAAATATGAGAAACTATTTATGAATAAAATAATGTAGATGTTGCAAAATAATTTATTTTTCGATACCCTGTCTCATTCTCCTAAATAACGCAATAAACGCTATAAACGCTATAAACTCAATAAACGCAATAAACCCTATAAACGCTATTGACGCTATATCGATGGCAATAACTCAATTTATGAAACAAAATCACGGGTCTTCACTACTGAGGCTGAAGTCGAAGCGTAAGCCTCAGATATAATATAAATAACTACATTACAATACCCAATAAACTATGCATCTTTATAAAAGGTAGTTTATTTTGTTTCAGAAATTGAGTTATTGCCAAATATCCTTCACTTATATAATAGTGCAGATGTTGCGAGAAGATTTATTTTTCGATACCTTAAGTAGCGTCTATATATAACCTCATGAATATCCTTATTTATCACTTAACAAATACATTATAAGCACACTATTCAGTTTCTTCAATAGTCCCATCGAGTTAAATAAATCTTCGAGCAATATCTGCACTATATACCCAACCTTTTATACGCCATGCGCTTTGCGCTTTTATTGAACGCTATAAACGCAACAAACGCTACAAACTCAATAAACGCAATAAACGCAATAAATTCCTGTCGCAAAGGCGACTAACTTCCAGTACCGCTTTGCGGTACTCAATTCCAGACCTGCAGAGCAGGTCTAACTTCCAATGCAAAGCATTAAATTAGATAAACGCTATAAACGCTATCCATCCTACCTTTGTAATAAAACTAAACTCATCTTGACCTTAAACTAAATTTCGTCTTAGAATGTTTTATGCCTTCAATACACATAATCCCTGAAGAACTTAAGAATAAGATAGCTGCAGGTGAAGTAATCGAAAGACCAGCATCAGTCGTCAAAGAACTTATCGAAAATTCCATTGATGCAATGAGTAGCGAAATAATCATTGATATAATCAATGGTGGTAAACGACTTATAAGGGTTTCAGATAATGGAACGGGCATGGATAGAGAAGACGCACTTCTTTGTTTCCAAAGACATGCCACAAGCAAACTATTGAAAGAAGAAGACTTATTTAATATAAAAACATTAGGTTTTAGAGGAGAAGCACTCTCATCTATTGCCTCAGTATCGAACATGAAGATAATGACAGGGACGAAGAAATTAAATATCGGCACATCGATAGAGCTGACCGGTGGTAATATTAAAGAAATCAAAGAAATAGTTACAAGTGGGACTACAATTGAGGTGAGAGACCTTTTCTTTAATACTCCAGCAAGAAAAAAGTTCTTAAAGAAAAATGCTACCGAGTTATATCACATTATAGACATCATAACGAAAGAATCGCTCTCACATTGGTGGATCTCATTCAAACTTAGATCAGACAATAAATTAATCTTAGACCTACCGAGCTCAACTTTTTACGATGAACGTATTCTTAATATCTATGGTAAAGAATTTCTCGATAAGCTAATTCGCATCAACATACAAGATGATAATACAACTATGGATGCTTTCATCTCGAACATTGACAACCTTAAGAATACAAGAACTCATCAATTCATCTTTATTAATAATAGACCGATAAAAGACCAATTAATAAATCATGCAGTTTATTCGGCTTATGATGGATTAATACCCCGTGATAAACAACCGATATTTTTCATATTCTTAAAGATTAACCCAGAAAAGATAGACGTAAATGTCCATCCAACGAAACGTGAAGTAAGACTTGATGATAAAGAAATGGTCTATCAATTCATAAAAAAACATATCAAATCTGCTTTAGTAGAAAAAAGGGAACAATTCGTAAAAGAATTTCTTCAAAAAAATATAGATATCCATAAAGGTCTGAAAGATCCACAAACCCTAAACACCCTTAACAATCTCCACACAAAAAGCATATTAGAAGTCTCTGAAAACTTTGAACTTAATTATAAAACTTCTCTACCATTTATAAATATTGGTGATACATTCATTGCAATATCAGGGAAAGCAGGACTCACCCTAATAGACTTTCATGCTGCACACGAAAGAATACTATTTGAAAGATTTTTAAAAGGAATAGACTTAACTTCTTCACAACTTTTATTCCCAAAACAAATACAACTACCTCTTAATGAATACAAGACCATTGTTGAAAACTCAGATATTCTCATGGAATTTGGCATTCATATAGAAGATTTTGGTCAGAATACAATAATTATTCGATCATTACCAGATGTATTAATACAAGCAGACATCGAGTCAATCCTTTTAGATATTGCTTCATTCATACTTAAAGAAAGAACTTCAAATATACCAATAAAAAAATCAATTGCCGCAAAACTTGCTTGCCATAGTTCCTTAAGGGGCATGAGGATCTTGAGTCAGGAAGAAGTTAACAATCTTATAACCGAACTTGAAAAAACAGAAAACCCTGAACAATGTCCTCATGGTAGGCCTACAAGGATATTCTTCTCTTTAGATGAACTGAAGAAGATGTTTAAGAAAAAATGAACAAGGTCATTATAATCCTTGGACCTACAGGTGTTGGAAAAACTGAAGCATCCATATTATTTGCTAAATCAATAGATGCTGAAATAATCAGTGCCGACTCAATGCAAATATATAAATTCATGAATATAGGCACTGCAAAACCAACTCCAGAACAACTTAAAAAAGTAAAACACCATATGATAGACATTGTAAATCCATGGGAATCTTTTAGTACAGGTAGATACATCTCCATGGTCAAAGAAATAATCAAAGACATCCATAACAGAGGCAAAATCCCTGTAGTCACAGGTGGTACAGGGCTTTATATAAAAGCTATGACAAGGGGCATATTTACAGGCCCACATGCAGACTGGGAATTAAGAGAAAGATTAATCTCTATTGAAAAAGAAAAAGAAGGAACATTATATAATTACCTAAGAAAACTCGACCCAGAAACAAGTAGTAAGATATCTCCCAACGATTTAAGAAGAATAATAAGGGCACTTGAGGTATGCATAAAAACAAATACACCAATAAGTGAACTACAAAAATCACTAACAATTCCCCTCCCATATGAATTCATTAAAATAGGTCTTTCAAGGGAAAGAAGGGAACTATACAAATTGATAGAGCAGAGGGTAGACCTTATGATAGAAAAAGGACTCGTAGAAGAAGTAAAAAACATCTTAAAAATGAAACCTGATAAGACACCTCTACAAGCCATTGGTTACAAAGAGATAATAAAATATCTAAACAATGAAATATCACTCCCTGAGGCAATAAAGCTGATAAAAAGGAATACGAAAAGATATGCGAAAAGACAATTCACATGGTTTAAAAAAGAAACTGATATTCTTTGGATTGATATCACTGGCATATATGATAGCAATGTGATAACCTCTTTAATTTACAATTTATATATCAGACTTATAAAAGATAGCGAAAAATAAATTCTTTCTCAATATCTGCATTGTTTTATTCATAATTATTTTCCTATATGTACACAAATGATATTTCCTTAACAATACTTGCAATATTCATTGGAAATGCTTTATGTTATAAGAACTATAAATAAAGGAGTTGCGGATGTCAAATCCATCAAAAGTAGCCAATATACAAGACATCTTTCTCAACCAGTTGAGGAAAGAGAAGATACCAGTCATCATATATCTCACAAATGGGGTTAGACTAAAAGGCATAATAAAAGGGTTTGACAACTTTGTAATTATCTTAAGAGAAAACGCCACATCTCTTGTATATAAACATGCAATTTCTACAATAGTTCCAGAAAAGGAAGTTGAAATAAAGATTGAGGAAAACTAATAGAAGAAATCCTATCCCAACTGTAGACATTATTATAAGATACAAAAACGGTATAATCCTCATAAAAAGAAAAAACCCACCTGAGGGATGGGCATTACCTGGTGGATTTGTCGATTATGGAGAAACCCTTGAACATGCTGCGATACGCGAGGCTAAAGAAGAAACTGGACTTGATGTTAAGCTGATTCGTCAATTTCATACATACTCTGAACCTGATAGAGATCCAAGATTTCATACGATCTCTACAGTCTTTATTGCTACAGCAAAGGGTAAAGCTAAAGCAGGTGATGATGCAAAAGATATTGGCATCTTCAAGAAAGAAGGATTACCAGACAATATTGCATTTGATCACAGGAAAATACTCGATGACTACTTTTCAAGGAGGTATTAATTAATGCTTCATTTGATGAGAAAACATGCAAAATACTTCTATGTATTATTTTTCATAGTGATATTAACTTTCATATTCTGGGGAGTTGGGAGGGTTGACCATTCAAGAGAGACAGACATTGTTGCAAGAGTCGGTAAATACAAAATAACAGCAGAGGATTATTGGAAAGCTTACGACAATGTTTATCGCTTTTATAGAGAAATATACAAAGAGAGGTTCGATGAAGAGATGGAGAAGAAATTAAACCTCAAAGAGACCGTTCTTAACTCTATGATTAATGAAAGAATACTTCTTATAGCTGCAAAAGAAACTGGCATAAAAGTGAGCGACGAAGAACTATTTGAAACTATAATGAATGATCCCACCTTTAAAAAAGACGGCATATTTAACAAATACGTTTATTTAAATCGTTTAAAGTTAAACAGAATCACTCCAGAAGCTTACGAAAATGCAAAACGTCAAGAACTTACTGTTAAAAAGATGATTAATTTAATTGAGACATCTGCCGACTTAACAGATATTGACAATTTGCCAGAAGTAAAAGCAGGTGATGAACAACTTTTAAAAATGCTCTCACAATCAATAGCAAGTGACAAAAAAGAAAAGGCTGTAAAAGCATATATTGAAGGTCTAAAGAAAAATATCAAAATAAGTATCAATAAACAATTGATATCTCGCGAGTCTTGAAAACATCAACTTTTTGTTGTAGCATAATATTTAAGCCGAAGTGGTGGAATCTGGTAGACACGCACGTTTGAGGGGCGTGTGGGGTAACCCGTGCGGGTTCAAATCCCGCCTTCGGCACCACTTAGAATTCTCATTTGGGGGTCAGGTCTTGAATCTTGAATTTTCAAGATTCAAGACCTGACCCCCAAAATCATATCAGATTCATATTGACGAACACAACCAAAAAAAGTTATAAAATTAGCAAAAAGGTATAAGTAATGCAAGAGCTTAAATCAAAAACACCAACAGAAACATTAGACCTTCTTGGAAGGAATTGTCCGTACCCAATTGTCCTTACAAAAAAGGAGATGGAGAAACTACCTAAAGGAGGTATATTGAAGATTCTATCTGATTCTATTACTACAGTCGAAGACTCAATACCAAGATACTGCGAGAAACACGGATACAGATTTGAGGTGGTTAAACTCGAAGATAAAGGATATTGGGAGCTTTACATCGAAAAAACCTAAAGTATAATACCATCGATTAAAATAAATAACAGCTTGAAAACTTTTAAACTTAATCTTTTGAATTACGCCTCTTCTTGATGTCTTTCTTTAGCCATAAAATAAAACCAAATATCACAACCCCTAAGGCAATATATTTATCATATTTTTTGATATCACCAAGAAGATTTTTTAATGTTGCACCAAAAAAATATCCAGCATATGTACATATTATCGCCCACAATAGGCAACTAATGAATAACAAAAAAAAGTATTTCTTCTTCCCTATACCTGAAAGTCCTAAAACAGCAGCGCTAAGAAGTCTGAAGCCATAAAGCCACTGACTAATAAAAACTGAAGCAGTCCCATATCTTCTCATCAAGTTCTCAAGCCTTGTAAGATCAACCTTTATGAATTTCTGGACGAAATTCAGAAATTCATTTCTTTTATACAGTGCAATAAGAAAGAATGTTCCATGTCCAATATATGATGCAAAGGCAGATATCAAAAAGATTAGGTTAGCATTGAGATAACCATGAAAAGCCAAGAATCCTGCTGCAATAAGGACACTTTCACCTTCAAAGAAGGTCAGGATAAATACGGCTATATAGCCATACTTTGCAATTAACTCTTCCAGAACTTTATCCTTCTAATCTTTTGAAAGACATAAAAAAGGGGATGCCTCTACAGCATCCCCCTCTACCTGAAATTCTATAACTAACGCTCGACAAGTGTTACTGCTCCAGTTGGACAAACACTTATACATGTCTCACAACCTTCACAGGAATCAGCCTGGTAAGGGTTTGATTTCCCATCCTTCATCTGAAAAACACCAACTGGACAATTGTTAACGCACTCCTCACAACCCTCACATTTATTGACATCAACCACTGGATATACTGCCACTCCTATTTCACCTCCTTAAATTTTTTCTGAATTGAGTAGTCATAACATAACGACTTGTTAAGATTTTATCTGTTTCTCACCATATTTATCAAAAACAACATCTTCTTTAACAGACACAGCAACCTTGTATAATATAGTCAGCACAAGAAATCCAACCGCCCACACTGCAAGAGTTATTAAAGTCTCTGGTAAAGTTGGCCAATACTCTGTTACCTTTTCAAAAGGATTCGGTACAAAACCTCCAACGATCAAGCCAAATCCCTTATCAATCCATAAAGATAAAAATGTCGATATGCAAGCAACTGCAAGCAACGACTCATTCCTTCTTATTTGTGGAAATATTAATAATATAAGTGCAATGACAGCGAGTATACTTGATAGCCACATTACGGGAACCAGTTTATTATATTCTCCTATCCCTGTATATAGATATTTAAATGGGCTTGTATGCCCTGGAATATTACTATAAAAAGCTGTGAAGAACTCAAGTCCAAGGAAAAACACATTTGTAATCATAAAATACGTAACAATCTTTCCGAGGGTCTGTATAGCTTCCTTACCTGGATCAAACTTAGTATATCTTCTCACAATCAATGCAAGAATAATTAATAAAGCTGGACCACCTGAAAACGCTGATGCTAAAAATCTTGCCGCCATTATTGCTGATAACCAGAAGTGCCTTCCAGGCAAACCAGCGTATAGAAAGGCTGTAACAGTATGTATTGAAGGTGCCCATGCTATCGATATATATATAAATGGTTTTACCCACTTTGGTGGTGGTACTTCTTTCCTCTCTGCTCCTAATACAGTCCATCCTACAAGCAAATTAAGAAATAAGTAACCACTCAAGACAATCATATCGTAAAACATAACAGAATTTGGAGTCGGGTGCAATATAACATTAAGAACGCGTAAAGGTTGCCCCATATCAACGAAAATAAAAAGCATGCACATCACAACAGCAGCTATAGCAAGGAACTCGCCAAGCACGGTAATACGCCCGAACTTCTTATAATTATGTAGATAATAAGGCAAAACAACCATAACACCAGACGCCGCAACCCCAACAAGAAAGGTAAATTGACCAATATATAAACCCCACGACACGTCTCTACTCATACCTGTAATTCCAAGTCCTTGCCTAAATTGATACAAATATGCGAGAAAACCGATACCAATAACACCCAACAAACACAAAACCCAAACCCAGTATCTTGCTCCGCCTTTTATAGCCTTTTCAAGCATTATTCCCTCCTAAAACACATAATATACACTGGGACCAGTTCCAAGTTCAGGCTTACGTCTGAAACTATATCTTGAACTTAAAATCTTCCTGACCTCGGAGTTTGGGTCCTCAATATCACCAAATATCAATCCCCCATTCGATGCCTCAACACAAGCAGGTTTAAGCCCAATCGCCAGCCTCTCATAACACAAAGTACATTTCTCAACCACACCCTTCGTCCTTGTTGGAAACTCTAAATTTTCATTCTCTTTCTTAATAAAAGGCCTTGGATCTTTCCAATTAAAGCTCCTTGCTCCATATGGGCATGCAGCCATACAGAACCTACAACCAATGCACCTATGCATGTCCATCATAACTATCCCGTCTTTCCTCTTAAATGTAGCCTTAGTAGGACAAACCCGCACGCAAGGAGGATTTGCACAATGATTGCACAAAACAAGGAAAGGCATATGTTTAATCTCTTCAGACAGATACTCATCCTCATTTCCAGGGAAAGCATGTTCATAGGTCTCTGTCCAAATCCATTTCACCTCTTGTTTAGGATTAGGTATCTCTGGAACATTATGTATCTTATGGCATGCATCGATACACCTTTGATAATCTTCTTTAGTCTTAAACTTACTCATATCAACCACGATCGCCCATCTCTTAGCAGTAAGGGCTTCAAGATTCGGTTTTACCTGTGATGCCTCAACAACCTTCTTCAAACCTTGCGATAAAGTAACACCACCCACACCTATTAAAGAAGTCAAACCTGCAATCTTTAAAAATTCTCTCCTATCAATACTCATGATTCCTTCTCCTTTGGTGCTATATGACAATCCCAACAATATGGCTTAACAGCCGCATAATTATGACACTCATCACAAAACTTACTTTTGTTTGAGTGGCATTTCATACACGTTTTTTGCAAACTCATTAAAAATGTCTTACCTTCCGCATTGACATATGTGCCATTCCCTTCGCGAACAACCCAATCCCTCCACTGATTCAGTAACTTCATATGCTCAGCCTTCATAAAATCTTTAGACTCGACACACTTCCTCTCCGCTTCAGGCAATTTCATTATCTCTGGCGTATCAATTTTCGGCTCTGGTTTCATTTTCGCCTTCTCACCGCTTATAATAAAAGGGAGTGTAACAAACACTACAAATATAATCAATCCAACTATTATCTTCCCTGCATTATACATTATTCACCCCCTACCTCTGGAAGAGGCTCTCCTCTTAAGTTAGTAGTTCGTTTCTTCTCTCCTTTCATAACGAGTGCATTAGCTACAAGCTCATGAACGCCTGTCACATCTACACCAGGAACCCAATAATTCATCAATGGTGGTAACGCTGCCCTATCAATTGCACATATGCAAGCGAGCATATTAACCCCAAATTTCTGCTGGACGTGTCTCACTGCATTAGCACGTGGGAAACCCCCTCTAAGCCTTAATTCCATATTTTCTGACGCATTAAGACCTGAACCGCTCCCACAGCAAAATGTCTGCTCACGTATCGTGGTCTCAGGCATATCATAAAAGTTATTACATACATTCTTAATTATAAATCTCGGCTCCTCAAAAATCCCCATTCCACGAGATGTATTACAAGAATCATGAAAAGTAACAATGAGATTATCATTCCTCTTAGGATCGAGGTTCAATTTCCCATGTCTTATAAGATCCGCTGTAAACTCACATATATGAACAATCTTATTAGATTTTGCATGCTCAAACTTTGTCCCTGTAATTGGCGAGACTGGCTCTTCGAGAAAATCAATAGGTCCAAACCATGTATTATGAAATTGATGCCAGACCCTCCACATATGTCCACATTCACCGCCAAGAATCCACTTTACCTTCAATCTCTTCGCCTCAGCATAGATCTTGGTATGAAGCCTTTTCGCCATCTCATTTGATGTAAAGAAACCGAAATTACCACCTTCCGATGCAAAGGTACTCCATGTATAATCAAGCCCAATTTCATGGAATAACATAAGTTCTCCCATTGTAGTAAAAGTACCCGGGTCAGCGAATAAATCACCAGATGGAACTATAAAAAGTATTTCAGCACCCTTCCTATTAAATGTAGGTTCTATCTTAATTCCAGTTATAGTTTCTATATCAGAACAGAACATATCAAAGCTATCCTTGATGGTGTGTGGTTGTAAACCAAGATGGTTTCCAGTCCTGTAACAATTAGCGACTGGACCCATAATCCAGTCAATATTCAAACCAAGAAGATTTAATAACTCCCTCATTAAAATCGTAATCTCAGCTGTATCAATACCATATGGACAGAAAACAGAACAACGCCTGCATTCTGAACACTGAAACGCATAATACCATATCTCTTTCAAAACATTAGCATTAAGCTCCCTTGCCCCCGCTATCTTACCCATAACCTTACCCGAGGTTGTAAAATACTTCCTGTAAATAGACCTCAGTAACTCAGCCCTCAATACAGGCATGTTCTTTGGGTCACCACTACCTATAAAGTAATGACACTTATCAGCACAAGCACCACACCTAACACAGATATCAAGGAATAACCTAAAAGAGCGATATTTATTGATTCTTTCTCTTAACCCCTCAATAAATATCTCTTTCCAGTTATCCGGAAGCTTCCAATCCTCATCCTTGACAGACCATGACCTTGGATTCGGTAACCCAACATACTCAAGAGACTTAGGTTTTGCCGCATAACAATACATGCCCGGCCTAAGTTCGACTGGCGTATCCATCCATCCAGTCTTTGGTGGTTTGTAATCAATCTTAGAAAGTTCTTCTGGTTTTGGTGTTGCCATATTTACTCCTTATCTAATGGTATTCCTGCTGCTATCATTTTATCTCTAAATTCTTCTTCATACTCCTCATAAGTATGCGCCTTGACAGGGTAATTCCATGGATTAACATGCATCTTTGCCCTATTATTATTTGCAAGATTCCTCGTAGGGCTCAAGAAAACCCCTGCCATATGCATTAGCTTACTCATCGGGAAATATGCAAATAATACACTAACCAAAAACAAATGAATATAAAAGATTATACTTATACCAGATGGAACAGCAGGATGGAATGTAACAAGACCCATCGTTATCTGTTTTATTCCAACAATATCTGTCTTTAGAAAATATCTCATCAAGACGCCACTGGCACCAATGCTGAAGATGAGGAACAGAGGAAAGTAATCCGCTGCAAGTGAGATATACCTAAGCTGTGGAATTATAACCCTACGCAAAAATAAGAGCGTAACTGCGGCAAGAAAAATAATATCTGTTATATACAAAACAGGTGCACCCACTTGGAAGAAACCATCAAGCGACTCGATAACCTTAACAAATCCCGGAACAGGTTCAAAAAACAGTCTCAAATGCCTTGTCAATATTATGAAAAATGTCCAGTGAAAGGCTAAACCAAATAACCACAACCATTTAGATGAGGCATATGCAAGTCGTGGTCCTTCCCTTAGTTCAGTCCTAAGGTTTCTGAATAACGACCTGAACAAAAGAACCTCAAAAGCCATTCTTATAATTACACCAAGTGATGTAAAAGGATTCTCAATCTTACTATACTTAATCCATGTTAAAGATTTCTGTTGTCCAGCAGTCGTCGGAATCCTGAATGGTACAGGTACCTTCCCCCATCTTACAACCCTTACAATCACACCAATCAAAAAGATTAAGAATGCTAAATAAGGTATAATCACAGCAAATAAATAATTTAAACCAGCAGCCTTAACCCCTATAAACACTATTATCACCAAAGCTACAACCGTGAATAAGGAAAATAAAAGTCCCATATTCTTACCCCTTTATATTCAAAGTTAATATTGACTCTGGTTCAATACTTGAACCAACTTTTTCCATATCAATATCATAAACTAAATTTGCCATTTTTAATAATCTACATGTCGTATTTTTTATCTCATTAACTCTAATTTCAAATATCTGCTGCTTACATCTCATATATATATCGAACGCAAGTAGTGCAAGTCTGTCAAGCCAACATTCAAAATCCCTATATTCGTGGTAAACACCCTCTCCCATATCCTTAATCTCATCCTTAATAATCTCTTTTAGGTTAAAAACAAAGTATAAAGCTTGAGATGGCGAAAAATCTTGAACAGCCCTAACCCTAATTATACCATCAAGATATTCAGAGCACTTATCGAAATCCATATCACCTATAAGCTCATTAAAAAGATTCTCGATATTTTCGAAAAGTGTACAACCAACAGGATTTGCAAATCTATCTTTTTGTTTTCTTAGAAAATTAGAAGTATCGGAAGGATAACCATCTAAAATTTGCTCATACCACCTTTTTACTATAGCTTTTTTTCTCTCATCAAGGAAAGCTTTTAAATTCATCTCTTTACATTCACTTCCCTTATTAATTACCCCACATCACATCATTTCCTTTAAAACAAACAAATATATTTTGCCTATATTTTAATGAAAATCAAAATAATGTCAACTTAAATATAAAATTAATAAAAAAACTAAATCTACAATTGGAGAGCAAGAAGTAGGGAAATAACTTCCCACCTTCTTGCTTTTAAAAACTATACGCAACCAGTCGGCTTTGGTAATCCTGCGTATCTACAAGCCTGCTTTGCCGGTCCAGCTGGGAAAAGCTCATATAAGTATTTTGTGTTGCCTTTTTCAGGTCCAAATGCCTTTGCTATCTCTTTAACGAGTATCTTAATCATAGGGGCTATCTGGAACTTAATAAAGTAGTCACGCAAAAATTTGATAATCTCCCAATGCTCGCTTGTCAATGTAATTCCATCCTGTTTTGCCATTAATTCAGCCATACCAGGCTGCCATGCCTGCCAGTCCTGCAAATAACCATCCTCATCGATTTCGTATTGCTTCCCTTCAAACTCTAAATACGGCATCTCAATACCTCCTTTTAAGATAGATTTAAGTTTTTAAGATAGTTGCCGAAATCTTTGAATATACATAGGCTATAAACACTAATACAATTCTACACTTTCGGTCAAATTAAAAAATTTTATTAAAATATAAATAATAATTATTATTTGTCTAATTTTTACGATAATTCCTAAACCACAATGCCATATTCATTAGACCTTTAACCCACTCTGGATAACCCATCGCATGCAAATGGGTATATGTTGCCAGTATATTTTTATAACTTATACCATCCATATTTTCTTTAATACCGCTTCCTTTTTTTACCTTGAATATAAATCTTATTTTAATGTTATTATTAATCTGTTCTACGTATGAATAGTGAAATTCATGACCTTTTAATATCGTATTTTTTCTAAAAAAATTATTATCCTCACATACTTCAATTACTGTATATCCATGACCCTTAGGTTTATCGCTAACATTTATCGAAAGCGGCAACAGTCCAACCATAGGAAACCACTTACCCCTCCACATAAGTTTCTCTGCTAAGTACATAAGACCACCACATTCAGCATATATCGGCATACCCTTCTCACCTGCCTCTTTAATTGACTCCCTTAATCTAACATTCTCCGACAATACTTCAGCGTGAGTCTCGGGGAAGCCCCCTCCAATATATAGGGCGTCAAGATTATCTGGTAAATAATCCTTTAAGGCACTGAATTCTATTACATTAGCTCCTGAATTTTTTAGGGAATTTATGTTTTCTTCATAATAAAAATGGAAAGCTGAATCTCTTATTACACCTATATTTATATCTCTCACCTTATGTTCAACATTTATAGTTAGAAAATCATTATTTAAAACTGGTGCTGTTTTAGCAATACTAATAAGCATATCGATATCTACATATTTCTCGACTATTTCAGATGCCTTGTCAACAGCCTCTTTCGCCAGAAAATGTTCCTGTGGCGGAACAAGACCAAGGTGCCTTCCTGGAAACTTCACATCCTTCATCCTTGGAATCGCTCCAATAACGGGTATACCACAATATCTCTCTACACTCTTTCTGATAATTTCTTCGTGCCTCGATGTTCCTATCTTATTAATCACCACCCCTTTTATATCAACCTCTGGATCAAACCTTTGACATCCAAGCACGATAGCCGCAATTGTTCTTGTAACCTTGGTTGAGTCTATAACTAAAATAATGGGTGATTTTAATAACTTTGCAACCTCAGCAGTGCTAACACTCCCCATCTCATCCATGCCATCATAAACCCCTCGATTACCCTCGATAACAGCAATATCTGCCCTCCTTGTATTAAGTTCAAATGACTGTAACAGCTGTCTATCATTCATTAAAAAAAGGTCAATATTGAAGCACGGATATCTTGCTCCCTCTTTTAACCATGCCATATCGATGTAATCAGGACCCTTTTTAAAAGGCACAACCTTTAAACCCTTTTTATAAAAATGGTTGCATAGACCAACCGCTAAAACAGTCTTTCCACTATCTCCGCCAAGTCCCGCAATAGTAATTCGAGGACAATCTATCATCTTGATGGTCCAGGAACTTCAAATGTTGCACACGTTCCACCACCACAGCTCTTTACCATCTTCTTTGTCTTTTTACCACTTGGTGTTCTGCCAATACTAACAACACTCAAAACCCTTTCAATCTCTTTAGAACCACACGCAGGGCAACGCATTCCTTTTTCTTCTTCTTTTTTAAGTTTTAATAGTTCAAACACTTTCCCACATCTCACACATTTAAATTCATAAATAGGCATGATAACCTCCTCACTAAGCTTTTAAATAGTATACAAATAATACTCAACAAACTTAAATACATTTTAGATTGATACATAACTTAAAACAACTATCCATTTTTATTCACATAATTTATAATTAAAGAAGGAGAAGTTTGATGAAGCCATTACCAGAAGTCCCGCGTTGTCCTTTCTGTTATCACAGGATTGAACAACCGAGGGAGTTAAAAGAAAGAAAGATAATTGAATTCCCATTAGGAATGTGTACATACTGTGGTGCTGTATATGCATATGATGCAACAGGTCACAACATGGGAGCCGCATTCATAGAAGCCTTATTGTTTGCTTGTAACGAAGATGATTATCTTGCCTTTTCTCTATCATATGGAGATGACTACACCGACGCAGTAATCGAGAAATACGACCTGACAACACATACGATAACTCCTGAGAAAACATTTGAAGAACGTTACATCAGAGGTGCTCTCATATTTGTCAAATTAAAAGAAGATTACCAGGAAGTAAACAAAGAAGTAATTAAGGAAAGGCTTAAGAATACACTACCCATCACAAAAACAAGAATGAGGTCTCACAAATTTTCAAAGGAAAAAGTAAAAGAATACGTCTCAAATAATAACATTGAAGAACTTATCTCATTGTCAAAAGAAGACTCAAGGGTTATTAACGAACTCCAAAGACTTTTATACACACCCGATGAAACACTTAGATGGAAAGTAATAAACTTAACCGCCAAGGTATGTAAAAGCATCTCAGAAAATAGACCTGACATAGTAAGTAAATTCCTAACCCGACTATTACAAGATGCCTCATATCCAGGTGCATCAGCATGGGGAGCCCTTGAGTCCACAGGCGCTATAATCAGCACTAACATTGAATTATTCGATGAATTCAGCCCTGCACTACTGTCATTTCTAAACACAAACGAACCAAGAAAAGACGTGATCTGGGCAATTGGAAAAATCGCTTCTGTCAATAGAGAACCCGTTAAATATGCGTTCAGAAGACTCGTATCCTTACTATCAAACAAAGACCCTGAAATAAGAGGCTATAGTGTATGGGCACTCGGTAACATAGGATATAGCGATGTCATCGAAGACATTCGAAAACTCTTACATGATGATGAAATAATAAACATTTGTAGAGATATTGAGATAGAATCCTTATCCATTTCACAACTTGCAAGCGAAGCACTTAATAAAATAAAAAATAGAAATGAGTAAACCACGAATATGTTATCTTGTTTCAAGTCCAGATGGTGATATTACCGTAAATGATGAAAAACTAAATCTAACCCTTGAAGGGGATCCTACAAAAACAACGTATAGAGAATACTTTAAATCCATAGAAAAATTTTTAATGAAAGATAATCTTTCTCCGCTAATATCAGCAATCAATAATAAAACTAAGAAGAACGTAAATATAAACGATATTAAAAAAATAATAATTCGTGCAGAAAAGCATGGCGCAATCTCACACCCTGCAAGCATAGAAGTATTCTATAAACACAGTAAAACAAAATTCTGCTTAAATGTGTCTGTAGTCAATTCTTACAGTGTATTACTTGAAAAAGAATTTATAAACATCAAAAAACTAAATGAAAGATTCAAATTCTCCTATCTTCCAGATGTTCATCTTTTCAAACATATCGGTAATTTCTCCTTTCTTTTAGAAGATTGGCTTGAGGGTTACCACGAATTTCATTTTACTTATGACTATAATAAACAACCATACCTAAATCTATGGGAATTTGGGAATGGTTATAAACGCCTTACAAAAGAACAGACAATGAAGATATTTAAAGAAATATCCAAGATACTAACTCTTTACTTCGACATTGAAGATTTTTCACAAATAAATCTTTGGCACAATTCTGCCGGAGACTTCATTGCGAAGATCAACGGTAAAAATATTGACGTCAAACTCACAACGGTAAGAGAATACGAACCATTCATAGTCTTCAAAGAAACAGAATCTAAAAACATAGTTATCGCACTAATCTATTTCTTATTCAACTTACTCCTTATTGCAAGACTTGATAAGATTGACGGGATAAAAGAAACGATTTGGGTAGATGAATTTTGCATTGACCCACTTATTCAAGGATTCGTAGAAGCACTAAGGATAAAGAAAAAAGAAAGCACTTATTACGATTTAGACATAAGAATAATAAAAACACTAAAGACATTTAAAAAGAATGAATTAAAGATTGCTCATAAACCAATACTGGAACTTCATAAAAAAGAATCAGATTATAAAATTATATTTAATAATATCGATAAGCATATAAACAATCTCTATTTCAGTCTTCAAAATTACCCTTTATAATATCATCAAGAGAGATCCTCAAAACCCTTGAAAGTGGTATCATAATGTTGGCTTTAGTCTCTGGTTTAATAACTAACCCTTCTTTTAATAACTCTTCGGATAACTGTACAAGTCTATTATATATCTTATCAAGCTTTACCGTCTGATATGTTGCCTTCTCTTGGAAATTTGAGATACTACAAACATAAGAATGCTCTTTTCTACCCTTATATATACTATAAGGTACGCCATAAATACGACATATAATAGGTCTTCTTTCATATAGTTCACATTCATTTTTATCTGAAAGTAAAGGGCATCGAACCCTTTGCTTACCAAGCCCGTACACCTTCATCTTCTCATCATCTTCAAATAACTTTAACTTTTCCTTTGCCTTGATTATCTCCCTTTCAGCCTTCTCAGCTCTTCTTAGTATCTCTCTTTTTATCTTTCTCTCAAGCCTATTAAAATAATAATTGATATATGCAGCTTCTATTGGAAAGACCCCAAATATTGCATAGCAACAATCGCAACAATGTATATGGCATGTAACACTTAGTGGATATTTATCCTGGATAGATTTAAATAATATATCAGCTTGGCGAGCTTCTTCCTGATATTTTGAAAAAAGGGCATCTAACACTTTTTATTACTTTTCCCTGAAAGGCTCAAGTAATTTTAAAAAATCTGAGTGAACCTGAAAACCTAACTCAAGTGCCTTATCACAACATCTTATAGCCTCTTTATAATCACCTTTTATGTAATATGCGTTTGCAAGATTATTATAACCAAGTGCAAAAGTAGGAGCTAATTCAAGCATCTTCCTATTTATCTCAATACTCTTTTCTATGTCTCCTTTTTGAAGATATGCATTAGCAAGATTACACATCGCTTGAACAATCTCTGGATTTAATTCGAGAGCCTTCTCAAGAGCCTTTATAGCTTCATCCGTCTTTCCCAACTGTAAATATGCAAAACCAAGATTAGAATAGCCTCTTGCATATCTTGGTTCTATCTCAATAGCCCTTAGATTTGCCTTTACTACCTTCTCAAGGTCACCTTCCTTAAAATAGATATATCCAAGATTAACATATGCCTCGAACATCCTGACACCATTGTGTATTGACTCTTCAAAAGCCTCTTTGGCCTCTTCTAATTTCCCCTGTTCCATAAGTGCAACTCCAAGATTATAGAAAGATGTCGCACAATCAGGCTGTTCTGCAAGCATCTTTTTCTGTTCTAATATAAACTTCTCTGCGTCCTTAGGTTTATACATAATTTAATTTTTATTAAACTAACTTACTCACCATTGCAGATAAATCAGTAAAAATAAAATATTAAACTTATCCATATTGAAGGATACTAATGTAAATGATAGAAAACAACAAAAACGTCATTACAAAACATAAAATATTAAAGACCTTTAAAAACAAAAAATAAATGCATACGGATAGTACATCTTTTTATACTATCCGTATGCAAATTGTCTTTATAATCTACTCTCCGCCGGTATCCCCTGACTTCTCAGGCGATATTCCTCTACCTTTAACCCCATACATTGTGGAGCTTCCAGTCGAGAAATACTCAAGAACTCCTTCTGCTACCATCTTCGATGCCACATTCTTTACTTCTGAAGCACCTGCATCAGGGATTACCTTTTTCACTCCAGCAAGCATATCCTTAAAATAGAACTTACTCTTTGCTCCTTTCGTTCCATAATCAAGTATTGCTTGTCTGATATCTTCTTCTCTACCCATATTATTCACACTCCTTAAATATTATATACCACCCACTGCCTTTGATACTGCCCATGCGTGTTCGGTATATTTAAACAAAGTTGAGGTCCTATAAGTATCATAAGCAAGCCTATAATCATCTAAGCTCTTCTCAGTAAATGGTATTCCAGTCTTTTCAAAGAACTTCTCCCATCCAATTCTTCCAGCCCAATCACCAAGTCTTTCATACTTCCTCGCATCCTTTGCATACACCTCAACAATCTTTTTAATTGTTGAAACGACTTCAGGCCAACGAGGCATATTATTTGGTAACCAAGGAACTATAACCTTCGAGAATTTCGGCGGACTTATACGGTTAGAAAGTTTGCCACCAGCAAGTATCGCAACTCCATCACCTTCCTTATCAGCAAGTGGTAATGCCATACACATTGTATAGCAATTGCCACAATACATACATTTTTCTACATTAACCTGAACACTCTTTGTTTTACCGTCTTCAAGAGTAATGGGCTTTATAGCATACATTGGACATGCAGCAACAACAAGCGGTATCTCGCATACCTTCTGCAAAACCTCATGGTCTATTGCAGGTGGTTTTCGATGATAACCAAGCATCGCAATATCAGAGCAATGGACAGCTCCACACATATTGAGGCAGCATGCAAGTGATACCCTAAGTTTTGCCGGCAACGTCATATTTTTGAAATAATCGAATAGTTCGTCCATAACCGCCTTAACAAGACCCGAAGCATCCGTAGCAGGAGTATGGCAATGAACCCATCCCTGTGTGTGGACTATATTCGTAATTGACATTCCAGTTCCACCAACTGGAAATTTATAAGAACCTGCAGCAAATTTTCTATTATCAAGATCTTTTTTCAACTCTTTAGCCTTCTGTTCACTTTCGACTATAAACTCTACATTATTTCTTGTAGTCCACCTAACATATCCATTTGCATATTTATCTGCTATGTCACAAATCTCTCTTATATGTTCAACCGTCATTATACGAGCACCACCGCATCTAACAGTATAAACCTTATCACCTGTTTCAGAAACATGCATAAGTACCCCAGGCTCAAGTATCCTGTGTGAAACCCATTTTCCATAATTTTTTCTAAGTATAGGTGGCATCAACTGTTCAAAACGGACAGGCCCAATATCTGTTATCCTTCCTTCCTGAGGTTCCTCAGGTTTGAAATATCCAAATTTACCCTTCGACATAATTTCCCTCCTTTATATTATCTTGGATGTCTCTTTCTGTAAGCCTGTATATCCCTTGTCCAACCACCTGGGACTTCCTCTTCCTTAAAGAACACGTATGGATTTGAGCGTGGCTCTTTAATCATCTGAGGCATTGGTGGTATCCCAATAACCTCAATAAACTTCTTTAAACTCATACGTTGTATCAATTCACCAAGACGCTCGCGGTTCTTCCCTTCTTCAATCCACCAATCAAAAACCTTCCTCGCAACTTCCTTTATATTATCATATGGACTCTTTACGTACATAAACGGTATTGTCATAACCGCCATCTGTGCACCCTCTAAAATCGGAGCCTTTGCACCAAAAAGAATCGACACACCTTGATCCGCTCCAACCCTTAAAGCCTCAGGCATGGTATCTATACAATGCATACAGCGATTACACTCTGCGTTATTTATAGTAAGTTTCTTTCCATCCCAGTGCATGCATTGAGTTGGACAGAGATCAATAACCTCTTTCTGTATGTCGAAAGGTCCCCAATCTCTTCCTGCAAAACCTCCTCCATCTGGTGGGATCTTTCCAGCAACATATTCTTGAACTGCCTCTTGATTTATACGAATATCATCCTTCCAAGTCCCTATAAATGCCATATCAGACCTTGCTATACTCGCCGTACAACCATTAGGACACCCATCAAATTTAAATTTAAACTTATATGGGAAAGCAGGCCTATGTAATTCATCCTGAAATGTCATTGTCATGTCATAACACATATCGAGTGTATCATAACAGGCAAATTCACATCTTGCTTTACCAATACAGTCTGATGGTGTGCGGAGGTTTGAACCAGAACCACCAATGTCGCAACCAAGGTCATGTGTTAAATCAAAGAATATTGGTTCAAGCTGATCAGTAAACGTTCCAAGCATAACCATATCACCAGTTGAACCGTGCAAATTCGTTATTCCACTTCCACGATATTCACATATATCACAAAATGTCCTCAAGTAATCAGTGGTATAAAACTTTCCACCAGGCTGGTTTACACGGACTGTATGGAAATGCGCAATAGCAGGGAATTTCTCTTGTTGGTCACTATAACGACCAATAACACCACCTCCATACCCAAGAACACCAACGATACCACCATGCTTCCAGTGTGTCTCACCCTCTTTGTAAGAAAGCTCAACTTGACCGAGTAAATCCTCACAGACTTCCACAGCAATCTGAAGATTGTCTTGACCAAGCTTTTTCCTATGTAATGCTTCCCTCTTTAAATCACTTACAAAACTTGGCCATGGCCCTTTTTCAAGCTCTTCGAGCATGGGTATGTCATGTTTGCACTTAAAGTTCTTTAATTCTTCTTCTGTATAATTCTTCAACTGTTCATCCGTAAAAATCCTGACATCATTATAAGTCCTATGCCCGGCTACTTCCTTATCCCATAAATGCTCTTGTCCAGGGATTCCCATCTTTAACCTCCTTTTCTAAAATTTAGATTACATTAAGATTCTCTGAAATTTAATACTATTCGGTTTTTTCACCCCCTTCCCATTTGTCTATTTTATAAAGAAAAAACATAAGAAAATAAGCAACTTCTCCTTAAAATCTAAAAAGGTGTTTAATAATAATCAACTACAAATCTTTTGTCAAGTAAGGATTATTTATAAATCTCATAAATTATTTTTAAAATAAAAAACAAATTCAAAATATATAACTTATTGTAAATTAAATATATTTTAAGTCCTGCTTATTTTTAATTTATTTATTGATTCTTTAGCCCATTCTTTTACCTTTCTTTCTATAAAATTCCCATTTACATATATAATTACCTTTTCCTCTTTATCCAACAATCTATTCAAAAATGGCAGTGATGATTTTAATCCAACTTCACCTAATGCCCATGCGGCAAGCCCAAGCGTCTCGATGTCATTCGTATTAAAAACATCGAGTATCTTCTTCTCAAAAAATCTTACAGAATCGAGGATAGGATTACCTATACGTCCAACACCCCATAAACATCCCCTTACCAAAGGTGGTTCATCAATTGAGTAAGCAATCATCATGCTACCATAAGGGTTAATCAATTCAGGTATATTGTGAATAATCTCCGCAATCAAACATGGTGAATTCCATCCTATACCGCCAGATTCATCATTCATTGACCAGAAAAGATTTCTTATGTATACCCTGACCTTTTCATTATTACCGTAATTCCACCATCTCTTGATTACCTCTGCAGATGTCTCTATTGCAGACCAAAGAATTCTTTTATCAAGCTCGTATAAACTAAATTTAACCTCCTGCCAATAATGTCTATTGACCTGACACAAATCAGCAAGCTCATTAATATTTCTTTTAAATAAAAGCTCTCTTACATGTTTTTTTATACTTTCTTTTTCCATAAAAAATTTTAAACTTTATAAATCACAATTTCAACAGAATGTACTGTTACGTAAACATCATTTATGCACTCTTTGCAGAGATTGCTCTAATTGCGTTTATAGCGTTTATTGCGTTTATAGGGTTTATAGCGTTTATAGCGTTTGTTTTAAAAGATGTATGGCACATAGCGCAAAGAGGCTGGAGGGTAGTTGGCAATAACTCAATTTATGAAACAAAATCACGGGTCTTCTCTACTGAGGCTGAAGTCGAAGCGTAAGCCTCAGATATAAAATAAATAACTACATCACAATACCCAATAAACTATACATCTATAATAAAAGGTAGTTTATTTTGTTTCAGAAATTGAGTTATTGCCATCGATATAGCGTCAATTGCGTTTATAGCGTTCATTGCGTTTATAGCGTTTGTTGCGTTATTTAAAAGGATGTTATTGGGTGACAAAAATAAATCTTCGAGCAATATCTGCATTATATTGAAAACATTTAAATTCAATCTTTACAAATAGTACATAAATGATATTTACGTAACAATTCTTACATTTTTTATTTACATTTACCCCTAATTAAGTGATATACTTACAAGATTTGAAAATTTTAAAAAAGATTAAATATACAGATTTTTAAGGAACAATTATGCTAAGGTTAATCTGTATCTTAATAATTATTTTTGCTATGATTACCCCTTTTATCTGCTATGGTCAAGAACTACCGCCAATAAACTCAATAGAAATAAGAGGCATAAAGAGAATCGACGAAACAGCTATAAAATCAAAAATATCCCAAAAAATAGGAGAGCCCTTATCTCAAGAAAAGACTAATGAAGATATAAAAAACATTTACAAAATGGGCTATTTCGACGATGTAAGAGCAGAGATTGAGCCATTTGAAGGTGGAATAAAATTAATTTACATAGTTAAAGAAAAACCAACGATTATAAAGATTGAATTTCAAGGTAATAAAGAATTCGACGATACAAAGCTAAAAGAAAAGCTAACCATCTCACCAGGGGCTATAGCCGATTCGGTATTGATACAAGATAATGTAAATAATCTCAGGAAATTTTATGAAGAAGAAGGATATTGGCTTGCAAGGATTATTCCTATAATAAAAACAATAACACCTGATGAGGTAAGCCTTACTTACCAAATTGAAGAAGGTCACAAGATAAAGATTAAGAAGATAGAATTTGAAGGGAATAAACAACTACCTTCTAAAAAAATCAAAAAGGTAATGGAGACAAAAGAATGGTGGTTATTCTCATTTATAACATCATCTGGATATTACCAAAAAGAGAGAATGGACTCCGATATTGAAAAGATAAGGGATTTATACTTTAACAATGGTTACATTAAGGTTGTTGTTGGTGAGCCTACAATAAAACTGACTGAAGATGAAAAGGGAATGATTATAAAGATACCGATATTCGAAGGTGACCAGTATAAGGTCTCCTCTATTGATATAACAGGTAACAAAGTTTTTGACGAAAAAACAATAAGACAGAAGATCAAGATAGAAGCAGGAAAACCCTTCAGCAAAGAAAGATTAAGAAAAGATATCATTGCAATATCAGAAAAATACTCTGAGAATGGTTATGCACTTGTCACGATAACACCTGACCTTATCCCTGATGAAAATAATAAACTTGTAAAACTTGTCTTAAAGATAGACGAAGGTGATAAGTTCAATATTGGCAGAATAGAGATAACAGGCAATACAAGAACAAGAGACAAAGTAATAAGAAGAGAAATAATGCTCGACGAGGGTGACACATATAACAGCGCACTAATTAAGAGAAGCTACGAAAGGATTAACAATCTCAACTTCTTTGAAACCGTCGAAGTCATCCCAAAACCTAAGGCTGAAGAAAAAAAGGTCGATTTAGAAATAAAAGTAAAGGAAAGACCAACAGGCTTTTTAAGCATAGGTGGTGGATATAGTTCGGTAGAAAAATTCATAGGTATGATAGAACTCACACAGGGTAATCTATTTGGGAGAGGCCAACTCCTAAAGGTAAAAGCCGAACTCGGCGGTAGAACAACATACTATGACATATTATTCAAAGACCCATGGTTCTTAGATAAACCTCTAACATTCTCTACAAATCTATACAAAATGACAAGAGAATACATTGATTACGATAAAAAGGCATTAGGCTTTGGAATATCTCTCGGAGAAAGATTTTCTGATTATTGGTGGGGTGATATATCATATAACATTGAAAAGGCAGAGATATACAATTTATCAAAAAATGCACCCCGAATCATTAAAGATCAAGAAGGAACAAGGGTCACAAGTAGTATTACACCATCGATTGTTCGCGATTCGAGAGATAATTACCTTGATCCTTCGAGAGGGTCAAGAAATTCTCTTTATCTGACATATGCTGGATTAGGCGGAACCAATAAATTTCTGAAAGGTGAGATTGACTCCGCATGGTATTTTCCAATCAACTCCACAACAATCATGATAAGGGGGAGATTTGGATATGCAACAGGATTATTTGGAGAAGAATTACCGTTATACGAAAGGTTCTATTTAGGTGGAATTTATACAATCAGGGGCTTAGGTTTTGGTGAGGCTGGACCAAGAGACCCTAAAACAAACGACGTAATTGGTGGAACTGAAGAACTGATATTTAATGCTGAATACATATTTCCAATTGTAAGCGAACTAAAACTCAAAGGTGTGTTATTCTTCGATGCAGGTAATTCTTATGATGAATTTAAAAATTTTGGTGAATTAAGATATACTACAGGAATAGGAGTAAGATGGATTTCTCCAATGGGCCCAATAAGAATAGAGTGGGGATATAATATTGATAGGAAACCAGGTGAAAAATCAAGTAGAATTGAATTTGCCTTTGGCACATTCTTCTAAAATTATAAAACTACACAAAACAAATTATTCAGGAGGATATATGAAAAGGCTTCAAATTTATCTAATCTGCCTTGCTATACTTTTACTTTACACACTCAATGCTTATGCTGTAGACCAGCAAAAGATAGCAGTCGTTGACATTCAAAAGATATTGAACGAATCAGAAGCTGGTAAAAAAGCAAAAAGGGACCTTGAATCTTTAATAATATCAAAACAGAATGTTATAGATGAAAAAGGTAAGGCTGTAGAAAAATTCAAATCAGACCTCGAAAAACAAGCGTCAGTCCTTTCTGCTGATGCAAGGAAAAGCAAAGAAGATGAATTAGAGAGGATGATTAGAGAATATCAACGTCTCGTTCAGGATTCTCAGACCGAAGTAAAAAAGAAAGAGAATGATTTAACTGATGCAATCCTAAAAGACATAAAAGAGATAGTGGAGCAAATAGGTGCGTCAGAAGGTTACACTATCATCTTCGAAAAAGGCATGCTAATCTATTCAAGCAACGCACTTGACATAACTGACTCTATTATCAAGAAATTCGATGAATCAAAAAGTAAGTCGAAAAAATAGTGAAACTAAAAGAAATTGCATCGCTTGTAAATGGAGAGATATTAGGAGACGAATCAATAGAGATTACTGGAGCATCAGGCTTTTACGATGCAAAAGATGGTGATATAACATTTATTGCATCTAATAAATTCATAAGAGAGATCTCCAAATGTAAAGCATCTTCATTAATAGTAAAAGACTTTCTTGATAACATAAAAATACCACAAATAAAAGTACAAAACCCCTATATTGCTTTTATAAAATTATTAAACCATTTTTATGTAAAACCCAGAGAGCCTAAAGGACTCAGCAAAGATTCTTATATACCAGAAGAAACAAAAATAGGAAACGATGTATCAATCTATCCCTTTGTTTATATATCCGAAAATGTAACAATTGGCGACAATACTATAATCTATCCTTTTACATTCATAGGTGAAAATACAATCATCGGCAAAAATTGTCTAATCTACCCAAACGTAGTAATAAGAGAAGACATAAAAATCGGCGACAGGGTTATAATACATTCAGGAACAGTAATAGGCTCAGATGGTTTTGGTTATATATTCGACAATGAGAAACACCAAAAAATACCTCAAGTTGGTGGAGTCATAATCGAAGATGATGTGGAGATAGGCGCAAATGTCACCATTGATAGGGCAACTACAGGTAACACCATTATATCAAAAGGCACAAAGATAGATAACCTTGTACAAATTGCACACAATGTAAAGATAGGTAAAAACACAATAATAGTTGCACAAGTTGGGATTGCAGGAAGTTCAGAGATAGGAGATAACGTAACACTTGCAGGGCAGGTCGGTATATCTGACCATTCAAAGATAGAATCAGAAACAATAATTGGAGCCCAATCAGGAACGATGGGGTATATAAAAAAAGGAATCTACACTGGAACACCTGCTATTCCTCACAAAGATTGGCTCAAGTCTCAGGCAATATTCACAAAATTACCAGAGATATACAAGAAAATAAAGGAGTTCGAGAGGAAGATAACCGAACTTGAAAGGAGGATATTAAAATGATGGATATAAAAGAAATACAAAAACTCTTACCTCACAGATATCCTTTTTTACTTGTTGACAGAATAACCCATATTGATCCAGGTATAAAAGCCATAGGCATTAAAAATGTAACAATAAACGAGGAATTCTTTATCGGTCATTTCCCTAACAACCCAATAATGCCTGGCGTTTTAATTATCGAAGCAATGGCTCAAGTTGCAGGGATACTCGCATTTCAATCAGGTGCACAAAAAGGCAACTCTGTATATTTCATGAGTATCGAGAAAGCAAAGTTTAGGAAACCCGTAGTCCCGGGTGACCAGATAAGGATGGAAGTTACTATACTTCAGCAAAGAGGAAATGTATGGAAATTCTCAGGATTAACATATGTTGACGATAAAATCGCAGCAGAGGCTGAATTTACTGCAATGGTAATAGATAAGGAGAAATAATGGGGAAGGAAATTCATCCAACAGCAATCATAGATTCAAAGGCAGAAATAGAAAAAGGGGTCAGTATTGGTCCCTTCTGTATCATTAAAGAAGATGTAAAGATAAAAAAGGGGACGAAATTAATATCAAATGTTATCATCGAAGGTAATACTGAAATTGGTGAGAACTGCGTAATATATCCATTTACAACAATAGGTCTACCCCCTCAGGATTTAAAGTATAAAGGAGAAAAGACAGGAGTTAAGATTGGCAACAATAATATAATCAGAGAATATATCACTATACACAGAGCATCTGTAAGCGGAGATGGTATAACTTCGATAGGAGATAATAATTTCTTGATGGCTTATGTCCATATAGCCCATGATTGTAAGATTGGTAGCTCTATTATAATGGCAAACCTTGCAACACTCGCAGGTCATGTTGTAGTTGAAGATTATGCAATAATTGGCGGGCTTGTTGCTATACATCAATTCACAAGAATTGGCGCATACGCAATGGTAGGTGGGTTCAGCGGTGTTGGTCAAGATATCCCACCATACACGATGGCATCTGGCGCAAGGGCTAAGCTCTTTGGACTTAACACAATCGGATTAAAACGTCATGGTTTCTCTGAAGAAACAATTAATAATCTAAAAAAAGCTTACAAAATATTATTCCGAGAAAAACTTACTCTAAAAGAAGCTTTTAAAAAGATACAGGATAACATTCCTCAATCTAAAGAAATAAATCATCTAATCGAATTTATTAAACAAAATAAACGTGGTATCTGCAGATAAAGTAATCAAAAAAAGGATTGGCTTGATTGCTGGTAAAGGAACCTTACCAGAAACAATTGCGAATGAAGCGCGGCTTCAGGGTTATGTGGTTATCGGAATTGGGCTAGAACCTCTTGCAGAGAAAACACTCGAGTCATCTGTCGATGAGATAAGATGGGTGAATATTGGCAAATTCGGCGAACTAATAAAAACACTGAAAAAATTGGACATCAAAGATGCCCTCTTTGCTGGTAAGGTCTCAAAAGAGCTTCTTTATAAAAGCAACATCACACCAGACCTAAGAGCAATAAAATTACTATTTTCACTAAAAAACAGGAGTGACGATACAATTATGCTTGCGATCACAGAAGAACTTCGTAAAGAGAACATCAGGCTACTTGACATTACAAGATTTAGCAAAAGGATTATGGCACCGGAAGGTATATTGACATATGATAAGATAGCAGATAATGAATGGAAAGACATTAAGTTTGGTTGGAAGATTGCAAAAGAGATTGGAAGACTTGATATTGGTCAGACTGTAGTTGTTAAAAATCAAGCTGTAATGTCAGTTGAGGCTATTGAAGGAACTGATGAAGCCATACGCAGAGGTGGTAATCTCTCCGGTGGAGGCGCTGTCGTCATAAAAGTTAGTAAACCACATCAAGACATGAGATTCGATGTCCCCGTAGTTGGAGTTGACACAATAAAAACCATGTCAGAAGTAAAAGCAAGGGTATTATGCATTGAATCAAATAAGTGTATACTCCTTAGTAAAGAACATATGATTGAGGAAGCAAAAAATAATAAAATCTCAATCATTGGATACTCTGATTAATGAGACATTGGCACTACCTCATAAAGCTCTATGGGTTTCTCTTTCCCCTTCACCTTTACAGCATGTTTGCTCTTAAACTCACAATGGCCAAATCTACCATCTTTTAATACATCTCTCAAGCAATTCAAAGTATTCTCTGTTATCAAAATCTTTGCATTATAAGTTCTTGTCAATTTCTCAACCCTTGCAGCAATATTAACGTTGTCACCTATTAGTGTATAATCCATCTTTTTCCCCTCAGCGCCAATGTTACCTACTACAACCTCACCAGTATTAATCCCTATTCCACAATCCAAAACTACCTTATTCTCTTTTAACCATCTCTCTTGCATCTTTTTAAGACTCCCAATCATATTCATTGCACACCTGACAGCAAGTTCCGCATGATTCGGCTGGTCAAGAGGCGCTCCCCAGAAAGCCATGATCTCATCACCAACAAACTTATCAAGTGTACCATCCCATTTGAAGATAATATTGGTCATCTCACTAAAATACTCATTTAATAGTTCAACCACCTCTTCAGGGCTTCTCTCTTCCGAAAGGGAAGTAAAGCCAATAATATCTGAAAACAATACTGTAACAACCTTCCTCTCACCACCAAGCCTCGCCTTCATAGGATCATTTATCAACTCTTCAACAATCTTCGGCGATACATAACTTGAAAAGATACTTCTTATCTCACGAGCTTTCTTCTCCTCAAAAAAATACTTCACAACAATAACAAATATCGTTACAACTATAATGTTTGTAGCTGGATAAACGAAATTAACCCAAACCCCCTTGTATATAAACAAGAATAAAACAGTCGATACGTAAGATAAGAAAAGTACCAAACAGACGCCAGCTCCCTTTAAAGCATTCAACCTCGGCAAGGCGAATATCATAATCAAGCTCGTTAAAATAAGAAAGATTATCTCAACATAACCATGACTCTTTCTCAATATCCTTTTATTAACAATGTTCTCAATCACCGTTGCATTCTTCTCTACACCTGGCATATTTGCAGAGAATGGGGTATTTTTCAAGTCATAAGTTGCTATTGCAGTCGTTCCAAGCAAAACAATCCTATCTTTGAATAAGCTTTTATTCACATATCCTTTTAAAACATCAGATGCGGATATATATCTAAAGCTTCCTTCTCTACCAATATAATTAACAAGCATCCTTCCTCTCTTGTCAGTAGGTATAAATACCTTTTCACCGAGCCTCACTCCTTTATTTCCAAATATCTCTATCTTATCCATCTCCAATCCAATCGCAATACGCGAAGCCTGTAGAGAAAGAGAAGGTAAAATCTCATCGCCATATTTCAGATACAAAATCTCCCATCTTAATTTCCCATCATAATCAGGATGATTATAAATGTGACCAGTAATAACATCCTTGGAAATCTCTGGAACAGAAGCAAGAACATCGTCTGCCTCAATTGGCTTTATTTCTTTCAATCCCTCAACTCTCAAAATAGCAGAGTCTAATACTTGTTCAGGTATCTCCTTTCTGCTAATATATTTCTTTTTTATCCATACATCAAAAGCAGTAGCAATAACAACCTTATCCTTCGATCTTCTAAAGATACTACCTAATGCTTCGTCTGCCGCTTTATTCTCACTCTCGGAGAAAAATATATCCACAAAAAGAACTCTCGGCTCTGAAAACAATATCTTCTCAACGAGTTCTGACATCAAAAACCTGCTCCATGGCCATCTCCCATATTCCCTCAAGCTCTTTTCATCTATAGCTACTATGAGAATATTATCAGGTATGACAGGCCTCGAGATTATATTTCTCAAGAAAAATCTCATATCAAGGGTAAAGGCTTCCAAAGTTTCTTCAATGAATTGAGGTCTAACCATCAACAAGATTAGGAAAAGAGTAGAAGACAAAATGCAGAATACTAATATTACCCTTCTAATCTTAAAATGCAACTTCATGGAAATTTAATCTATGTTTAAATATTTTTGGTTAGCAACAATAACAGTAACGAAATTTTCAGGGATAAGATACTTTCTTGCAACTCTTAAAATATCATCTTTAGTTACACTATTTATATACTCAGGATATTTTTCTAAATAATCATCCCCAAGGTTAAAGAACTCAACCATTGAAAGAAAATCTGCAATCTTTCTATTTGTATCAAGCCTTCTCTTAAAATTACCAATAAGAAAAGATTTTGCCTCACTTAACTCAGTATCTGTAACATATTCATTCCTCATCTTCTCCATCTGCCTATAAATCTCGCCTATGGCTGTTTTAACAGCTTCATTCCTTGTTTGTAGACCTATTCTTATCATACCTAACTGTTTATTAGGTGTAAAAAGGCTATGAATATCGTACGCAAGCCCCATATCATCCCTTATCTTCTTCATCAACCTTGATGAAAACCCTCCACCACCAAATATATAGTTCATAACTGAAAGTGCATAATAATCTGGGTTATCTCTGCTTATCCCAATACCACCCATTATAATATTTGCTTGGGTTATATCCTTATGCAATCTAATAACCTTTCCCTTCTTCTCGGGATTTGCAGTATCCTTGCTTTGAATAATCTTTCCCACATTCAAAGTATCATACAAGCTCTTTCTATCAATATCCCACTTACTAAAATACCTCCCTACGATTTCATCAATCTCCTTTTCTGAAATATCTCCTACAATCGTCAATATAGCATTATTAGGCCTGAAAAACTCTCTATAAAATCTCAAAATGTCATCTCTTTCAATACTATTAACCGTCTCCATCTCGCCAATGACCATCCTGCCATATGGATGCTCTCCAAAAACCTCCTTTTTACATGCCTTCAATGCAATCATCGATGGCTCTTCCTCAAGCTTTTTCAAGTATCCTTTAATCTGTTCTTTTTTCCTTTTAATCTCCTCCTCTGGGAAAACAGGATTAATTAACACATCTGATAATATCCCAAAACCTCTTTCAACATCTTTCTTCAAGACAGAAAGGTCTATAGATATATAATCTTCGGTGGTCTCTGTATCGAAAGATGCCCCAATAAAATCTAATTCTTCACTAATTTGTCTTGAAGTCCTGCTTATTGTTCCCTCCGCCAATGTCTCACTGACAAGATTTGCAAGACCAGCTTTTTCAGGAGGTTCATTTATCATACCAGCCTTTAAAATAAGACTAACCATAACAACAGGTAAATTGTGATTTTCAGAATTAATCAAGATGAGCCCATTAGGTAAAACCTTTTTCTTAAAATCGATTGCACAAGCATAGCCTGTAAAACCTAATAACAAATACAAAAAAAGAATAATTAAAAATAATCTCCCAAGATTCTTCATCTTGATGCCTCAACCTTCTTTGGTATCAATGTACCCACTATCCTTTTATCTTCAATAAAATACTTTTTTGCAACATTCACTATATCCGTTGGGGTAACCTTCCTTATCCCTTCAAGATATTTATCAAAAAGTCTCCAACTACCAAGAATCTCGAATATTCCGAATTTCATTGCCTGCATGTAGATAGAATCCTGATCCATAATAAATGAAGCTTCTAATTGATTCTTCGCCTTTTGTACCTCGTATTCAGATGGCGCTTCATCAACTATTTTCCTTATCTCATTATATATAGAGCTTTCAACCTCTTTAACATCACCATTAGGGGAAACAGTAGCAGAAATGAAAAAGAGATATGGAAAAACATTAAAACCATGATAATCAGCAGAAACATTTAATGCAATCCTTCTTTCATACACGAGGGATTGGTAAAGCCTTGAACTTTTACCGCCAGCAAGTATCAAACTTAAAACATCCAATGCAAAACTGTCCTCATGTGGAAAATTAGGAACATGATAAGCTATAACTACAAATGGAAGCTCTGCCTCCTTCTTTAAGATGAATCTTCTTTCCCCACTCTGTTCAGGTTCGTCAAATCTTAAAATACTCGTATTAATACTACCCGACATCCCCTCAAATTTATCCTTAATAGCTCTTAAGACCTCTTCAACATTGATATCGCCAACCACTACGATAAAAGCATTATTGGGAGAATAATATTTACTATAGTATTCATACAAATCCTGCCTTTCTATAGAAGATATTTCAGACATCCATCCAATTACTGGTCTCCTATACGGATGAATCTTATAAGCTATTGCATTCACTTCTTCAAATAATAAATTCTGCGGATCATCTTCATATCTCATCTTCCTTTCTTCTACAACAACATCCCTCTCTAAAACGCATTCTTTCGGATCAAGCACTAAGTTTTTCATCCTATCTGCCTCAAGTTCAATAGCAATATTAATCTTATCAGAAGGTAATATCTCAAAATAAGCCGTATAATCTTTCGTAGTAAACGCATTATCGGTCCCGCCATTCTTTTGTATTATCCTCGAAAATTCAGATGCCCCATATATTTTTGTTCCTTTAAACATCATATGTTCAAGCAAATGGCTCAAACCAGATTTTCCATTTGGTTCGTCTTTTGACCCAACCCTATACCATATTTGGAATGTGACCGCTGGAGCTTTATGCTCTTCTAAAATAATAACCTTCATCCCATTATTCAAGATAAACTCCTTCACCTCAGATGCGAATACACTAACAGGCATCAATACAAATAAAAGGTATAAAATTAAACAAAAAATATTCTTCCTCATAGCAAAATATAATAACATATCCAAAGATATTTGGGGGTCAGGTCTTGAATCTTGAATTTCCTCTTCCAAAGACACTTTGGGGGTTTTTGGGGTCATGGGGGTTTTTGGGGTCAAGTCTTGAATCTTGAATTCCCCCCTTCAAACCCAAAATAGACCAGATTTTGCAACAAGATTTATTCTTATACCAAACTAAATAACACCATGATTATTGCAATAACTCAATTTATGAAACAAAATCACGGGTCTTCTCTACTGAGGCTGAAGTCGAAGCGTAAGCCTCAGGTATAATATAAATAACTACATCACAATACCCAATAAACTATACATCTATAATAAAGGTAGTTTATTTTGTTTCAGAAATTGAGTTATTGCCAATTACCCTTTAGCCATAAAATAAACCCAATATAGTGCAGATGTTGCGAGAAGATTTATTTTTCAGTACCCTATATCATTCTTCCAAATAACTCTATAAACGCAATAAACTCTATAAACGCAATAAACGCTATAAACGCTATAATCTTCGAGCAATATCTGCACTATATACCCAACCTTATATAATAAAACCAAAATAATGGCAATAACTCAATTTATGAAACAAAATCACGGGTCTTCACTAACTGAGGCTGAAGTCGAAGCGTAAGCCTCAGATATAAAATAAGCAACTACATCACAATACCCAATAAACTATACATCTGTATAAAAGGTAGTTTATTTTGTTTCAGAAATTGAGTTATTGCCAATTACCCTTAAGCCTTTTAACGCCATGCACCATGCTGTCTTTAAACAAACGCAAAAAACGCAATGAACTCTACAAACGCAATAAACGCAACAAACGCTATAAATTCCAGTCGCAAAGGCGACTAACTTCCAGTACCGCTTTGCGGTACTCAATTCCAGACCTGCAGAGCAGGTCTCACTTCCAATGCGAAGCATTAAATTAGATAAACGCTATAAACGCTATAAACGCTAAAAAATACTTGACACCTTTTAAATAGTTGGTTATTGTTAGAATAATCTATCTAATTTTTTGTGCTACGTTAAAGGGGTAAATATTATATTAAAATAGCACAAATATTAGACCAATTTAGACAAAAAGGAGAATCAAATATGTTTAGAGACAATCACAAAATCTTCATTTTATTCATATCATTGTTTGTTCTTTTATTCATATCTTCAAGCCTTGCAGAGATAAGTGAATATATAGACTACATAGTAAAAAAAGGAGATACTCTATGGGACATATCAAAGGAAGAATTAAAAGACCCTTTCGTTTGGCCAAAGATTTGGAAGGAGAACCCTGAGATAAAAAATCCTGACCTCATCTATCCTGACCAAAAGATAAGGATACCATTATATCTACTAAAGAAAGAAGAGAAAAAGGAAGAGTATATTCCTGAAAAGGTAGAGGTCAAACCTGAACGAAGGTTGGAAATACCGGTTCCACAGAAAGAAGAAAAACCAACTCAACAGGTTATTAAACCTACTAAAAAAGAACCCCTTATAAACAAAAATATTTTAGTCGCAAGCGGATACATAGCTGATAAGATTCATGCAGTCGGTCAGATAACAGACTCATTAGATGAGAGAAGACTTTTAACAAAAGGTGATTTTGCTTACATAAGAGTCATCCATAATGTTCAAAAAGGTGATAAATTTTATGTTATAAACCCAGTGACTGAAATAAAACATCCCGTTTACGGCTACAAAATGGGACACCTAATAGAAGTGCTCGGCATAATAGAAGTAGTAAGTATCGACAATAATGACATAAAAGTAAAAGTCACCGACGCCTTTCTTGAGATACCCGTTGGTAGTCTTCTTGATAATTTCTATGAAATTAGTCCTCCGCCTTCGATTGAAAAACCGCGAAGACCTTCATTAAATGGTTATGTAGTTGCTACGAAACAACTCCAAATTCTAAACGGGATACTCGATATTGTCTATATAGACAAAGGTAAAGCAAATGGCCTTGAAGTTGGGGACCTCCTCGCAACAACTATAAAAAGCCAGCATAAGATAATCAACGGAATTATACAGATAATCAGCCTTCAGAATACAACTGCAACGGCTATAATCAAAAAGATTAACAGAGAGATTCTAACAGGAGATCCAGTAACAAATGCTACGTAGGTGTTGAAAGAAGTTTCCTTAACGCTTTAAGTCTGCTTGGATGTTTAAGCTTTCTTAAAGCCTTTGCCTCTATTTGTCTTACTCTCTCCCTTGTTATCGACAAATGTCTACCTACTTCTTCAAGAGTATGGTCACGCTCTGCCCCTATACCAAATCTCATCCTTATAACCATCTCCTCTTTTGGCGTAAGTGTTTTCAAAACCTTCTGTATCTGCTCAGATGTCTCTATCTTTTCTGCATCATTAAATGGTGATGGACTATTCTTGTCTCCAATAAAATCCTCAAGTTCTGTATCCTCGTCACCAACAGGGGTTTGTAAGCCGATAGGGTCCTGAATTGCCCTAAAGACTTCTTCAACCTTCCTTACAGGAACATCAAGCTTTTTTGCAATCTCTTCATTAGTCGGCTCCCTCCCCAGTACTTGTGTAAGTTCTCTGGATGCCTTTGTCACTCTATTATAAAATTCCATCATATGAACTGGAACCCTAATAGTCTTAGTCTGGTCGATTAATGCTCGTGTAATCGCTTGTCTAATCCACCAGGTTGCATATGTACTAAACTTAAAACCCTTCTCATACTTAAATTTATCTACAGCCTTCATTAATCCTATATTCCCTTCTTGAATCAAATCCAACAATGGCAGACCTCTTCCAACATAATTTTTAGCTATATTAACAACAAGTCTAAGATTTCTTGTAATTAACTCATTTTTAGCCGTTGATATGAGTGTCTTTGCCTTCTGAATCCTCACCCACATATCCCTTATATCATCCATCTTAGCACCAATCTCGGATTCAACTTTTTTATAAGTCTTCTCAACCTCCTTAGCGAGTAACTCAAGCTTCCTTGTGTCCACCTTCTTCTTTTTCTTATCTCTTATTGCCTTCTTTAACTCTTTCAACGTCCCATATTTGCCAAGCTTCTCATCTGCTATCTCAACATCTTTCATTAACTCTTCAATAACCTCAACACTCTTTGTTAAAGCCTTATCCTCTGTGTCCTCTTCAAGATTCTGTTCATCTTCGTCACCATTAACACTCGCCTCGAGTTTTTTATAAATCGGCAATTTAGTAACGAGTTCTCTTATTATTGTCTTTCCTTCTTCAAGCCTCTTAGCAAGCTCCGTCTCTTCATCCTTCGTCAATATCGAGATATCGCCCATAGAGTAAAAATAGGCTTGTACAAGGTCCTCTGTCTTTTCATATTCTTCTAACTCTTCTTCGATCTCTTCTTCAGGTAATGGTATCTCTTCATGGTCTACAACCCTTACACCCATATCCTGAAGAATATCCATTAAATCTTCTATCTCGTCTGGTGAAAAATACTCTGAAGGCAGTGCATCATTTATCTCATCATAAGTAAGCACTCCTCTTCTTTTCCCTATATCGATTATCTCTTCAAAAATGTCCTTTTCTCTCATTACTACTCCTGAAACATAAAATTAGGGTCTTTTTAAAAGACCCCTTTAACTCTTTGACAACAGGAGGGGAGAGGAGTATAAGGGTCAAGTCTCACGGTCTATTAGTACTGGTCAGCTAAATGCGTTACCGCACTTACACCTCCAGCCTATCAACGTGGTAGTCTACCACAGA
>Ga0315298_1000074_pt1 | contig 184329 bp, 137 predicted proteins | sample WHS_1_MG_FD_203077 | JGI IMG/M metagenome (GOLD analysis project Ga0315298, IMG submission 203077) | Extremophilic microbial mat communities from Washburn Hot Springs, YNP, Wyoming, USA - WHS_1_MG | ecosystem: Environmental > Aquatic > Thermal springs > Hot (42-90C) | place: USA: Wyoming...
GGAGAGAAAGAAGCGGTCGCCCCGGTTGGTAGCCCAGCAGCATAAAAGCGGATATATTCTGGCGATTCGCCGCGAACCTCGGTTGCGTTTATGCTAACGGTTGTGGAGTCGCCGCGAGGAATCCTACCGCTTGAGGGGGACGCAGAAAGGATGAAATTGTAAATTGCACGCGCAGCCGGGGTTTGCCAGCGCGGTAATCCGCTTGTGCTGTCAACTGTGAGAACCTGCCCATAGGAACCCAAACTGAGGCTCGTCCAATTCGTGCCATCGTAATAGAAAACCCCGCCCGTTGGTGGTGTCGACGGAAGACTTACCCCACCAATATCGCTTATTGAGGAGCCAGTCTTATCTATCTTGCTCCAGGCTATAGCGGCTTCAGGCGAAATATCCTCGTTCGTGATTGTGCCGTTTAAAATCTCATCAGTCCCGACCGCGTTTGTGGCAATCTCACGGCTTGTTATTCCGCCTTCCCTGACAGCGAGCCTATCGGAAGCGTTAACCTCAATAGTTGAGTTGTCCACATTGACATCAAGCGTGACATCCCCCATTGACGGTCCATTTGGGTAAAGAGCGGAGCCCCCCACAACAGAACTTACCGAATACTCGTCGACATAGGATTTTGTGGCAACATCCTGAGGTGCGGTTGGGTTTGCGAGGTTTGTTATTCCGCGTCCGCCCGCATCGGCTCCCGCAACGAGGACATCGTAAATCGTAGGTATTGGTCCACCGCCACCCCCGCAGGTGCCGAGGGTTATGTATATGTTGCTTCCCGAGTCGGCAAGTGTGGCGCCACTTCCAGCCCTGAAAACAATGTTCTCCCCGCGCCTTCTTCTCGCATTTACCTCGGTTGAGTAGCTTATGAGGGCATTTTCGGCTCTCGCAGAATACATAGCATATGGAACCGCAGAAAGTCGCTCCCGCGGTCTCATTCTCTCGCCCGCTATTTCAACCTCAAGCCAGTACTGGGAAGAAAAATCAACGCTATCGGGGAAAGGCGTGCTGGAACCGAGAATCACGGAAAAAAGCCCCTTTGAGATCCCGACCGCAGGGATTGTCTCGCTCCAGATGGGCTCACCGCCCAATTCGGATGTATAAAGCCGAAATGTCATCGCAAGTGTATCATCAATTCCTACCCCATCTCGCCCGAGCAATTTCCCCTGATAATTCAATACCCTTGGCATCGCGCAAAAAATGGTGCAAAATAAAGCAATTCCCAGGAAAAACATCCCTCTTTTTTTCATCTTTGCCTCCCTGTTCACATTATTATTTTACGAAATGATAACTCTTAAGTCAAGCAATAATTTTTTGGTGAAAGGAAAATTCTACAGGAATTTTGGGGCGAATTTTTTGTAGTGAGTTTCAATTCTTGGAACACGGGTTACGAAAAACAAACCACAAGCCATGAGAAACGAGTTCCTCGAGAATCGCTAATGATTCAATATGCCCAATCACCTGTACCAGGGAAGAACGAGAATAAATATCCACACAAGAGCAGTCGTGACTATTCCGCAAACAAGACCAACTTTAAGCCATTTGAAGAAAGACATTTTAATATTCTTTTCCTTTTCAAGAAAGCCGATGGCGACGATATTTGCGGTAGAGCCAATCATAGTGATATTCCCACCCAAACACCCCCCAAATAGAAGAGCCCACCAGAATGCATTCTGATTGAAACCGATATTTCCTAATTTTTGCACGACCGGGATGAAAGCGGAGACCAAAACGACATTGTCAAGCATACTCGAGAGAAACGCGCTTACCCATAGGATAGTGGTTAGCAGTAAGGTAGGGCTATGCCCGGCAAGCGAAGCAAATTTCTCGGCAAGGCGGTCGGTTAATCCTGTATAATGCAATGTTCCAGCCTGAGCAAAAAGAAGCATCAGGAATAAAAGCGACCACCAATCTATGCTTTCAATGTAGGTTCTTGCCTTTTTGTATTGCCATATCATTACAACGCCAGCAAATATAATTGGGATTGCGATAAGAAGGGTATTGATTTCAAGGTTCAATAATAGTTCTAATCGGTGATGTAGTGCGATGGAAAGAAGAGCAATGGATAGTGTGAGAAGCGCGAGTTTTAATTGCGGGGCGGATGGGCGAGGGTTTGGATTAATTCTAAAAGCATCGCTTGCCTGATTTATCCGCTCGTCAAACTCATTTAGTATTTTACGGTTCCAAGCCAGGAGCAGAAGTATCAAAATGAAAAGGCACACGAGCATCAACGGGAACGCCTTTATAAGGAAATCCTCAAATGTAAGTCCGGATTTCACAGCGATCAATATACCTATAGGATTACCAAGGACAGTGCCAGTGGACCCGATATTCGTTGCCATAACTGAGCCGATAATGAAAGGTATCGGGTCTATTTTGAAATAGTCGGCGATTGTCAAAATTATCGCTGTCATAAAGACAATGGATGTCACCTCACCAATAGCACAGGAGGACAAAGCCGACACGACAAGTAACAGAACAAACAAGCGCCGTGCTGTAAATTTTTTCATCCTCAAAAAGCGGGCAAGAAGCCAGCCAAAAAACCCCGAATCTTTTAGAAATGAAATAAGCACCATCATTCCTATGAGGAAGAGAATTATTTCAATTGAGGCGAATTTTATGACATTTTCCAGGTTAACTGTCCGCGTAAGTAAAAGGGAGCCAATCCCTAAAAAGGCGAAGGACAAACGGAAATCCCAGAAAAAAGAGGTGCCAAGTATAGCAAGAAGGAATATAGCGCCTGCGAGCGATTGGCTTGAGTTGAACCCCGTCAGGCGTAAAATGATCCCGCAACCGACAACGAGCAAAAATAACAGGGCAAAACGGAAACGCTTTTTCTTTGTGAGGGTTGTAAAATAGTTAGGCATAATAGTTACCTGCTCCTGCTGACCACTGCCTTTGCGAGGGAATTTTTCCTTATGATGCCGACAAAATTATCGCGCGAGAAAACCGGAAGCTGATCGCATTTCTCCTGTATCATTTGAACTACAGCCTTGAGCAGGGAATCGTTTTCATCCACCCGCAATATTTCATGGTCAATCAAATCCTCCGCCACAAATAAGCTTGTGCTCAAGGTGAGAAATTCGCCTTCAAGGATTCCGAAATCAGGGATGAGGTCTAATCGGGGAAAAAGCGCAAGATAGGATGGGGTGAAAGCATTAATAAGGCTGTCAATTGTCACAAGCCCGCGGAAGTTATTTTGGGTGTCATATACCGGAAGGAAATTATAAGGGCAATTAGCAAAGGTCTCAGCAATTTTCAAAATTGGATCGCCGGCATATAAGCGAGGTATATCAGTTTCAAGAAATTCTTTGACTGTTATCCTGCTCATTAGTAAAGTTTTTCCTCGGCGTTTTTGATTATCTCTTTGAACTCACCGGGGGTTTTGGCAAATTCCAGTTCTTCCAATATTTTTGACTCGCTAAGGATTCGTGAGAGCATCGAAAGAAAGGACACAGTATATTCGCAATTATTTTGTGGGGCTAAGAATAGGAAAAAAAGCTTTGCAGGGCAACCATCAGCTGAGTTAAAATCCACGCCGTCACGCGCTAATCCTGCAACAAGCATAGGATGCGAAACGAGTTGTGTTCTTATATGCGGAATAGCAACCCCGCGTCCAACCCCGGTTGAGGCTAATTTCTCACGCTCAAGGAGGGTCTTGAGAATCTCATCTATACTCTTTAGTTTCTCGGTTTTCGAGATCTCCTCAAGGAGCTCCCGAAGGATCTCTTCTTTCGTTTTCCCCTTGAGATCAAGTTTTACCCTCTCGTCAAGTAGCCTGTGTATAGATATCGTTTCACATTCCATTTTAGTTTCCTTTTAATAAAAGTTTAAGCGCCATTATAAATTTGTCAAGCGGTTTTTGAGCATTTTTATTCTAATTAAAGATTTTAACGCCCTCCTCCTTTTCCGCGACAAGAGCGATAGCTTTGTAATAAGCTTTTATAGATTCGCCCGCATCAATCCACCAACAATCAAGAAAGGAGTATTGAAGTTCATTGGCGCGGAGGTACCAGTTATTGATATCGGTCACCTCAAGTTCACCCCGCCTTGAGGGTTTTAGCCCCTTTATAATCTCGAAAACTTTGCTATCGTACATATACAGTCCGACGACAGCGAAGTTGCTCGGTGGCTTTTTGGGTTTTTCGATTATCTCAATAATCCTTTTGTCCTCAAATCTTGGGACCCCATACTCGCGGGGGTTAGGAACCTCTTTCAGGATTATTCTTGCGCCTTTGCCCTGACTCTCAAAAGCCTCAACATAAGGCTTTATATTACACCCGAAAATATTGTCGCCAAGAATGACTGTCATAAGGTCGTTTTCTGCAAAGTTTTGAGCAAGCCCAATTGCCTCTGCTATTCCGCCCTCGCGCTCCTGATACGCATAGAAGAGCCGTTTCAGACCGAACTCCTGTCCATTTCCCAGAAGTTTCAGAAAATCTCCGGCATTGTTCCCACCGCACACGATCATTATCTCTGTAATCCCTGCATCAACAAGTGTTTGAATCGGATAATAAATCATCGGCTTTTTGTAAATCGGCAAAAGGTGTTTGTTCGTGATTTTTGTGAGTGGATATAACCTTTTGCCCATCCCGCCCGCAAGAACAATCCCTTTCATTCGCAAGCCTCGTATCTCAATCCTCTTTTTCTACCACAATCGCAACCCCGGAGACCTCTTCACCGTGCTCGAGGTTTATAAGCCTTACGCCCTGAGTAGCGCGTCCTATTAGTGGAATTTCTCTGGTTTTCATTCTGATTAGTGTTCCGCCAGTGGTGATTATCATAATCTCGTCATCGTCGGCGACTGAAAGCCCCCCCACAATAGCGCCCGTTTTCATCGTGACTCGCGCAGAAATAATACCTCTGCCACCCCTGTGATGAATCGGGAATTCCTCAAATCTCGTGCGTTTACCATAGCCATTTGCGGTGACAATAAGAAGTGTATGGTCTGGTATTACTGGCGTTAGGGCGACAACGCGGTCGTTTTCGGTGAGGCGGATACCAATGACCCCGCGAGCGTTTCTCCCCATTCGCCGAACCTCATCATAATTGAACGATATCGCTTTCCCGTGTCTCGTCACTATGAGGAGGTTCTTCGCCGTATTATCAAGGAGTTCCACCTCCACAAGTTCGTCATCGGGCTCAACAGCACATGCCCTTAGCCCGTTTCGTCTTATATTTTCGAGCTCTCCCAGCGAAAGCCTTTTAACATATCCTCGCCGGGATACAAAGAAGAGGTCCTTATCGTCTGAGAATTCACGGAGCGTTATTATGGAAGCGATAGAATCGTCCTGCGGCATACCAACGAGATTTACGATTGGGGTTCCCTTAGAGGAACGCCCGAATTCCGGGATTTCCCACACCTTTTTGCTGAAGACAAGTCCGCGCCGGGTAAAGAACAATATCTTATCGTGTGCGGTCGCGGTATAAAGTTTTGTCACTATATCCTCATCCTTTGTTGACATTGCGGTAATCCCTTTTCCCCCTCGTCGCTGGCTTCTGTACTGGTCAAGCGGTGTTCGTTTGAGATACCCCCCGAGCGTAGCGGAAATCACCATTTCCTTGTCCTCAATCAAATCCTCGGGGGCAAGTTCAGGGAGGATATCAACTATACGGGTTTTTCGCGTATCAGCATAGTTCTTGCGTATCTCCTCGAGTTCCTTTTTTATCTCGCTTTTAATAAGGGCTTCGTTTCCAAGCAATCGTGTAAGCCAATCAATCTGTGCGCGTGTTTCTGCGAGCTCGTTTATTATCTTTTCGCGCTCAAGCTGTGTCAACCGCGAAAGCCGTAACGCAAGTATCTCTTCAGCCTGGGTAGTGGTAAGTTCAAGTGTGGTCTCAAGTTTCTGGCGAGCCTCATCACTTGAAGCGGACTCGCGGATTATGCTTATGACCTCGTCAAGATGGTCAAGCGATTTTGTCAAGCCCTCAAGGATATGCGCCTTTTTCTTTGCCGCCTCAAGATCAAAAATTGTTCGCCTGATTATTACTTTCCGCCTCGCCTCAATAAATGCGCTTATGAGGTCCTTCAGCGTGAGAACCTGAGGGATATTGTCCTTAATCGCGAGCAGCAAGATTTGGTAGCCAATTTCAAGCTTTGTGTGTTTGTAGAGTTGGTTCAAGATCAATTGAGGGTTTGCGCCTTTACGAAGTTCTATCACGATTCGCATACCGCTTCTGTCGGATTCATCGCGCAGATCGCTCACAGCGTCTATCTTCCTTTCGCGGATATATTCGGCGATTTCCTCAAGCAGGCTGGATTTGTTCACCTGATAGGGGATCTCGGTGATCACAATGGCTTCACGCTCGCTTTTAAGTTTTTCTATGTTTGCGGTGCCTCTAACCCGTATTCCGCCGCGTCCCGTTTTATAAGCCTTTAAGATACCATCGCGCCCGTAGATAATCCCGCCCGTTGGAAAATCCGGACCCTGCAAGATTTTTATGAGCTCCTCAACCTCAACATCGGGCTCCTCTATAACCCTGATTGTAGTGTCAATTACCTCGCCAAGATTATGTGGTGGGATATTGGTAGCCATACCGACAGCAATCCCGGTTGAGCCATTTACGAGGAGATTGGGGAATTTTGCGGGAAGAACTGTCGGTTCTAAAAGGGAGTTGTCATAATTCGGCACAAAATCAACCGTTTCTTTTTCTATATCCTGAAGGAGTTCCTCGGCGAGCTTTGTCATTCTCACCTCGGTGTATCGCATAGCAGCTGGCGGATCCCCGTCAATTGAACCGAAATTCCCTTGCCCATCAACAAGGGGATAGCGCATAGAGAAATCCTGAGCCATCCTCACAATAGCATCATATACCGCCGCCTCGCCGTGTGGATGGTATTTGCCGATGACATCCCCCGCAATCCTTGCAGATTTCCTGTAAGGCTTGTTGTGGGTGTTCCCGGTGTTGTACATAGCGTAAAGGATTCTTCTATGTACAGGTTTGAGCCCATCACGAACATCAGGAAGCGCACGGCTTATAATAACGCTCATCGCGTAGTCGAGGAACGAACTCTTAAGTGTGTCCTCTATATCAACAGGGATGATTTCTTCGCGCTTTTGGGAGGGGTTATCCATATTTTGCTCCTTTATTGTTTGTTAAATATAAGGTTATTCAAACTAATGTCAACAAAAAGAAGCCCGATTCTTTTTCGTATTGACTTTGCCCTGAGCAAACTGCATATTTATTTTATGAAGATGTTTTCCGTTTTTTGCGCTATTTTATTATTTTTTGCGGAGGCGTTCGGGCTTGTTAGTGTTTATTTTTCGCAGTCAGTGGATAGCCGGTTTAGCACTGGCGAGATAGCACAAGGCAATGTAAATCTTGAGTCGCTTGTGGCAGGCATTATTGATTCTGCAAGGACAAGCGTTGACCTTTGCGTTTATACCCTGAGCTCAATATCAATTGCGAATGCTTTGCTTCGCGCAAATTCCCGTGGGGTTCAAATCCGGATAATCATTGATTGGAGTTATGTTTCTACCCCAGCCATTGATTCGCTCAGGGCTCACGGGATAAGGGTAATCACGCAGGGATTCGGGCTGCATTCGGATGCAGAGCTTATGCACAACAAATTTATGATTATTGACTACCCCGATACCGCAAAAAGTTATCTTATAACAGGTTCATTTAATTTTTCGGATGCTTTGAATGCTGAGAACCTTATTGTGATCCGTGGTGCACATCCGATAGTGACCAATTATTATGCGGAGTTTAACCAGATGTGGGGCGGTGCTAATCTTGTGCCCGATTCAACGCGCTCGTTTTTTGGTCCATACAAGAGCTCAATTACACCACATACATTCATAGTAAATGGCAGGCTTTATGAACAGTATATGTTCCCGCAGGATTCGCTTGCTGCGGTTTTAAAGCGGGTGATTGCAACAGCGAACTATGAGATATATTTTTGCATTTACCAGTTTACGCTTCGCGATGTTTGCGATGCAATGAAAGCGAGGCGAGATTCGGCGGGCGTTAGTGTCAGGGGGGTTTTTGACCAGAGAAGCTGGAGTCAGCCTTATTCAATGTCGCTTTTAATGAGCGGGCGAGATACTGTTAATGGTTGGGTCCCGCCTGCAGAGGTTTTCGGCGATTCCGCATATTATTCCCTTCACCACAAATACCTCCTTATAGACCCCTCATATCCAGCTTCAGACCCGGTTGTGGTTACTGGCTCTGCAAACTGGACCTCTGCTGCTGATGATATGAACGATGAAAATATCCTTGTCATTCACGACCCGGTAATAGCAAATCTTTATCTTCAGGAATTTGCGGCAAGATTCATAGAGGCTGGCGGGCGAATAGAGCCACAGGTCTCACCAATTGACCATATACTTATAAGTGAGGTCTTCTATGATACCCCGGGAAGTGACGCGGTTGAGGAATGGGTTGAACTTTATAACCCGACAAACACCGCAATAAGTATTGGGGGGTATTCGCTTAACAATCGCAACGACAGAGGGACACACTTTTTTATCCCTCAAGGATATACGATTCTGCCGCGCTCGTTTTTCGTTATTGCCAAAGATACTTCCGGGTTCAGGGGGCTCGGATATGGATATGATGCAAGCCTCTATGGAAATTTTGGGCTACTCGCGAACACGGGCGATTGCCTAATTCTCAAAGATTCCCTTGGGCAGGTTGTTGATTATGTCGCCTGGGAGGGTGGCGGGAGTTATGGTCAGCCTGAACGCTGGGGGTCGAATACCTTGCCTTATGCGAATACGGGCAAAAGTATCTCGCGGATATCCCTCACGATTGATACTGATACTTATGCTGATTGGCTTTCTAACGCTACCCCAAACCCTTTTGGTGCAATTTCAGTTGGTATTGATGAGCCCGATGATATAAGGGCAGTTGCCCTTTTGTATCCTATTCCTGCAAATAACTCTTTGAACATCAAAGTGCTGGGTCCTGTAAACGCTAAAGTTGAATTGTACAATATTCTCGGACAAAAGATGAATGTGCCCATATTGAGGGATGGGCACGACACTTTTATCGTGAGTACATCGGGTATGGGTTCGGGGTTGTATTTTGTTGTGATTGAATATCCTGGTGGGCGAAGGATCTTGAAAAGCCTGCCGATATTGAATTAGGATATAGTGTTATATGAGCGATCGAGATTTAATAAACATCCGGGGTGACCGCAAGGGATCGCGGTTTATTTTTAGAGAGTGGCTGTGGTGATGAGGGTTCTTGTAACTGGAAGCTCAAGTGGACTTGCAAAAGCAATTGTGGCAATTTTGGGGGCTCGGATGGAGGTATTCCCTTTTGGGAAAACGGATTGCGATATACGGGATATGGATGGACTCAAGAGGATTTTTGCACATATTAGTCCACAGGTTTGTATTCATCTTGCGGCTGTTACAGATATAGATTTGTGCGAATCTGAGCCCGAGCTTGCCCGGGCGGTGAATGTGGGGGGGACAGAGAATATTGTAAAACTTTGCGAGGGGTTCAAAGCAAGGCTAATATTTGCGAGTTCGCCCTTTGTGTTTGATGGGACAAAGGTGAGCGAATATATTGAACAAGATTTGCCATCGCCACTGAATGTCTACGGGAAAACGAAGCTTGAAGCCGAAAAAGTTATACAGGGCTCCAGGGTGCCATTTTTGATTATCCGCCTGGGTTGGCTATTTGGTCCCTATGTCCCGCGTTTTTCTGCAAAACTTGTAGGTTCAATCCTTGCGGGGCAAACTCTGAGGCTTGCAACCGACACAATTTTTACCCCGCTTTACACTATTGATTGTGCCCATTTCATTTTGCGGGCTATAACTGAAAATCTCGAGGGCGTTTTGCATATCGGTAATTACGGGAGCTGTTCCGCTTACGAGTTTGGCTGTGTGGTGGCTGACTTAGCCGGGAGAGAAAAGCCCTTGCCAGCGAGGTTTGAGGAACTTAATTTAAAAACCCCGCGCCCGAGAAATTTTTCGATCCGCTCGAAAACCGGGCTCGCACTTAGAGATTGGAAGGAGGCTCTGGCTTGCTTTCTGGATGCAGTAAGCGAAAACCCGTTATTCCTTTGTGCCTAATCTTATTTTCGCCGCTTTTCTTGTTTGCCTGGGACCTCTTTGGTCCTGACCCAGAAAGCTTTGACTGGAAAGTATTTGAGGAGATGAACCTTAGAAACACCGATATGCCCTTATACCCGGGTTTTTATCCGATCCCTCCTAAATTTGTTGACAATTTCATTGATCCCGCGCGGGATTTTTGGTCAAACGAAACCCAGTATCTTTTTGGTGGTAAAAGACGAGCGTGGGGATTCGATTTTTACCCCACCTACAGAATTTATGACAACACATCCTCACTGCCCAGCCTTGAAGTTGGCGCTGGCGCTGATTGGGAGAGATTCGGGCTTTATTCCTCGTATTTAATTGACAGGGCAATGGCTAAGGATCCCGGGTATACCGGAAAAAAATGGCGTGGCTTTGCTGGCGAGGCTAAACAGCTGGGCATCGCGTTTTTCCCCGCAAAAAACTGGTACCTTATGCTCGGGCGCGATAAAATTGCTCAGGGAAGCGGATTTGTCATTTCTCGCTACCATAGACCCTTAGATGGCGCATATATGGGCTGGTTTTCGCCCAATTTCCGTTTACTCTTCGTGAGTTCTTTTCTGGATAGATACCACACGCGCGAAGGGGACATAAACCGCTATCTTGCTTTTCACCGCTTTGAATATGCGAACAGGCATTTTTCTGCCTCAGCATCGGAGATTGTGGTTTATGGCGGATTGCATCGCCTGCCGGAGTGGTATTACATTATACCTGCATATTTCTATCACGGGGAACAGTTGAACAGGGAGTATGATGACAATACGCTTTTGCTTTTCGATTTCAGGGTTCGTTATCTTCCGATTTATTTTAGCACGGAATTTTTGCTTGATGATGTCCAGATAGAGAGGAAAACGAGGGAGGACAAAGCCCCGATGTTTTATGGGGTTCACTCGGAATTGAGGTATATGACGGGGTTTTTCAGAAAGCCTTTTACCGCAATACTTTCGTACAATAGGGTTTCTAATTGGACATTCAATCAGCGGAAGGAATGGAACAGGCTCTTATATTATGGGAAGCCGATTGGCGACACTTTGGGAAATGACTACGATAGGGCGACAGCAGAGATGCGCTATTTTTTCTGTCCGAACCTTTGCGTGGGGGCTCAATTTGAACTTGTCAGGCGTGGCGAGGGAAGGATAAATGCAATCTGGAGCACACCGTGGATATATGTTTCGGGGGAATATAAGGAGAAATTCCCGACCGGCACTGTTGAAAGTTCGTATATTCTAAAGGGCGTTGTTGCGGCGTTTTACAAGAGATGGTTTCGGGCAGAGGCTAATCTGGGATATATGTGGCGGCGGAATGTGAATAATCGTGAAGGAGTAGAGGATAAAAGGATAGTTTGTTCGCTGAAAATCGGCGCACTATTTGAATTTGCGGGGAATGATAAAAAAGGTATTGACAAGTTAGAATGAGGCTATTTAATTTTATGCAACCTTTAACTAAAAGCGAGAAAAGGAACAAAAAGGACTTGACAAATAGATATTTCCTTTTTATGTTAAGGCGGTTGTGAATGAGAAAACGAATGGTGATGTCAAAAGGAGAAGATGTATACGGGTTTTTGCACAATAAAAACATACTATTTAGCGAAGGAGGCAGAATTGGAAGGGGCAAAGGTAAGTATGCTGAAAAGAAGTGAGAAGTTAAGAGAGTGGAAAAATAACAGAAAGGAGCGTTTGGCGATGAGAAGGAAAGGAATGTTGGTGGCTTTGATTGTGGTTGGGCTTGTGATGGGTTGGGGAAATCTTTGGGCGCAGGCTGGAAGCAGCTGGCAGTATTGCAATGCGTTTAACCTCGTTCAGGGCTACGGTATGTCGGTGCCATCCTGGTACACCTCGGATTTCAGCCGCGTGACCTCTTATACTGATGCTACCCCGAATGTGAGGACCTCGTTTATTATGAGCGGTGGGAGTGAAGTCGCGGTACCCTTAGATCATTCCCAGGCGGTTTTAAGGCTTGACCTCCTTAATGCCTCGATAGATGTTGCGCTTAAAGGGTTCACGATTACTATAAGGGGTAATCGAGATTTTGACCCGAACGAGGACCTTGCCCCGATAAACCGTGATAGTGCAGCAGCATTCTTCGGTGTTGCAGTTGATGCTGCTGATACTTTAACCGGTATACAGATATACAAGGAGCAGGGGCAGTATGCCGGAAGCGATGTCAATTCATTTGATAGGATTGACATTATGGGGCATCCGGAGAGGTTCTCAAGCGTTACCGAATACTATAACATAGACCCGACAAACCCGGCAGTAGTTGAGACGCTTGCTCCATCGGTCATCTGGGTTAAGGACTCAACGGTTGGCACCTGGAATTGGTGGCACGCTACATTCTACCTTGAGGATGAGGCACACCTTTCTGATGCGCTTCTTCGTCCAGAATCTTATGGTCTTCCGTTCTGGCGCTTCTGGATTGTCTTGAGAACAATAGGCTGCCACGAGTGCAGCGATTCAATAGGCGGGATAGAGGGTATCTCGAATGCTGATAGCTTCTATGTTCAGATAGCTCGTCCTGAGGATATCAAGGTTTACAATTATCATCTTGCCCCCAATTTCATAACTAAGGTAAATATGGCGGCTTATGATATACCGGTGAGATGGGATAATCCTGTTCCATCCGACCCTGAGCATATGCGTTGGGGTCGTGCACCACTCATAACCGGTTCTGACCCAACACCACCTTATATAGCTGACCTTTATCCATATAATATTAATGAAAGCAACGGCGCGCGAAGCGATATAAGTTGTATGACGAACACAACTGCTATATATACAGCGGATTCTGTTCAGCCGATAGCGTTCACAGTTGAGGATAGAGGTACCTGTGTCGATTCGGTTGCGGTTAGAATTGAGTACACCAATTCGACGAACCCGCTTTACTTCCCACAGCGGAGCGACCTGATAATCTTCCGTCGCCAGCTCCAGTTCCCAACTGATACTGCAAACAGCGGGAATGGCTTGCCGTGGGAATGGAAGATAAATACATCCACTTTCGGGCATTGGAGCCAGGCTGGTGTTATGCCAAGTGGTATATGCGATAGGGATTCCTTCTTCATCACAATAGGGAACACCTCAATGGGCAACTATATTGCGCCATTTATAGATGGTGCCCATGTAAGGGTTACAATTTACGCCTACAACAGGACAGACCATCACAGGACAACACGCGGAAGAAGCACCGCCGAGATAGAGTTTATTGTTGACCTTTCTGGTCCGAATGGCGCTTTGGTCTGTCCGGGTGCAGCCGGTCACGATGGCGATACATACGAGTTCCGCGATAACCCGAGAAGGGATACAATCGAGGGCACATTTGAGAACTACCGCTGGATAGCCGATAGCCTCCCAACCCTTCAGATAAGGCTTTACGACGACTATGCGAGCGTCCACGATATTACAAATCACGGGACACTTTATTCGGCTGGTGAGGGTGGAAGTGGTATTAATCCGAGGGATGCCCAGATCACACTTTACATAAATCATCCCGATGGAACAGTAGACACATTGTACATTAATGGCTTGTCTGGAACTGGTGTTTACTGGGACGAGGATGATGCCAACTGGACACAGGGCAATCTCTGGATTAATTTTGAGGAGCTCGTTCGTATCGATCCAAGATATAACCTTCACTCCGGGGATATCGTTTATGTTGTTTTAACAAGGCTCTTTGACGATCCGGATTATGGGCAGGGGAGCCAGGGTGGTGGCGAGGTTGATATGTCGCTCCCGCTCGATGATTGTGCCACTGACTATTTTGCTGACCCCAACTATGGCACTCGTTCAAGGAGCGATAACCATATTCCGCTATGGCATATACCCTGCTATTCTTCGCAGTTCTCCCCGGATACGCTTGGTATAATTAGGGTTGACCTTGCAGGTCCAACCGCTCCTGATAGTTCATTCTACCCACCGATGCAGTGGGTAACCTCGGATACATTCCAGGTTATAACCGTTGACTATTATGACCAAATTGGCGTTCCAGCGTGGGATGCTGATCCAACAAGCGCCATATTCTGGTCACATGTTGCCGGTGTTTATGGTGCAGGGTCGGATGCCACAGCAAGGCTATGCATAAATATTAAAGTAAGGGGCTGTGATGGGAGCTGGCATCCTTATTATGGTGGTGGTCCTGATGGTAGGACATTCTGCATTGGTGGCGCTGGCTCTGACCATCTGCAGATAAACAGGATAAATGGTGCCTGGGGCGTTCGTCTGACATTTGACCCGCACTTGAGGAACCCATCTTCCGCTCGTTTCCGCGCGGGAGACAAGGTTTGCGTTACTGTATATGCCTGGGACAATGCATACAACGAGTGCGATGAAAGCTCGTTTAGCGTGACCTGTGGCTCGACTACTACCACAGTGAATATTAACAACCCGCAGAGGAATCAGGCGAGGGACATAATGGACCCTGACAGTCTGATTTATCGCGAGCGGAATGTTGCGCGCTGGACATTCTTCGTTGACCCAACGCCGCCCATAGCGACTGCTGAGAATCTTAACTACAGTTGTAATTCTGGCATAACCGTTAACCTTCACGATATAAGCGACAGGGTTGGCGATCGCTGGTGCGACGAATGGGTTGCAGGGATTAGAAGTGCTGCAGCACAACTTATATTCTTGAGCGCATCACAGGGTGGCAATCCATCCAACCTTGTTCCTGATACAGTCTTTTTTGGCAATATAGGCTTCTATCCATCGTTAACACCGGGACTTCACGCTGAGAGGAACCAGAGATTCTTCGCCACACTGTTGCCCGTTCCTGGCGATCCGCGCTCAGCAATATTGAGCATATTCACTGACTCCACATCCGGCTCCTGCAGTTTCTTCCAGCCGGGCGATTCCGTTCATATAAGGGTATGGGCTGGCGATAATCCTACGGTTCCATATTATCCTGCATCCTCAAGGATGGGCTATGTTTGGAACCACAACTTTGACCCGTACTCGAGTATATACTGGAGAAGAAGCCTCTACCACAGATATAATGGGCTTCGTGAGTGGCCGATAAATGCAAATCTTGATGGGTTTGAGATCCTTTACAGGGACTTTGAGAACCCGAACTGGGCACAGGTTATAGGTCCTGAATCGGGAAGCACTTTTGCTTATGGGTTCAAGGTTTCTGGCAAGACATACATATCTGAGGCGACCTGGTTTAATAGCGATGGGTATGCGGATTATAGATATGGCAGGCCATTCACATTCCCACCTGACCTGCGCGGTGAATACAAGGATATACTTGCGATAGCGGATACAGCGGCTACAAATGTTCTTTCTTCGATTGGTCGCAGGGACACGACCCTTGGTAAGTTTGCGAAGGACCTTAACTTTATCCAGGTTGTGATAAACGCTTGCGAGGATTCGCTCATCTGGGAGTGCCTTGACACAGTTACCGGTAGAACACCAAGAGTGACATTGGCGCTGTATGATTCCACACGAAGGCTTGTGTGGACGCACGACGATTATTATAATTGCCATTGTGCACCCTGCTTCCTTACATATGCCCCTGCTCGTCAGGGCTGCAACGATATGGGCATTCTCACAATAGGTCCGCTTGACCAGCTTGCCGAGTGGCTTGGAACTGTGAGAAGGACCATAGTCGTGGGAACCGATACAACAAGGATTTACGGTTTCCTGAATGGTGACTCGCTTGTGGTAACAGTTGGTATCCACGCGAGAACACCGAACCAGTTCAACAATCCGGACCTTGCGACATATTATGTGTTCAGGTGGGATTACAAGATAGATATGAAGCCGCCAACAGCGCGATTTGACCCGCTTGCTTCAAGGTTCGGGTATCCTGAGGTGAACTGTGTCGCTCGCCATGCGAATAACAATTCGCTAAGGGTGAGGATTTCCGATATTCGCGATGAAGGTGTTGGTGTCTCTGGTGGCGGTCCTGGCGGTTGGTCTGCGCCAGCGATTGTACCTGGCACAGATATGCTCGTATATATTGGCGAAACCGCTCCTTCTGAGCCGCTTGGGCTTACCTATGATCTCGGTTCAAGATATTCGTTCACAAACGAGAATCATCAGATCCTCAACTGTGCCGACGAAACAATGGTTGGAAGGGTTAGGCGGCTTACACCTGGTGTAACCATATATTATGGTAAGGATAGCAGCGGACGATCAATTGAGGCGACAGTATCTTATGATACAATATATGTTGCGGATACGATGTATGCGGTTGCAACAATTCAGGATAAGCTTGGCAACAGGACGGATATTGTTTCCAACAAACTGGTGCTTGATAATGGGCTTCCGAGCCTTAAGGGGTTTGCGTTCAGCACATACGATTCTGCTCGCGATGCTTATACTGATTGGGATCCGCGTATCATATTCAGACCTTGGGAGAACCCCGAGGATTCGCTTGTCGGCGTTTATAACTTCTCACCGCTTTGCACAGTCTGGGTAAGGCTCTGGTTCAACGATAATATGGACACACGGGACCCGAACCCGGATTATGGCTTCAATGTGAGCTTCAGACCTGAGGGCTGGACAAGCTGGCTGCCGGTAATCCCGGTCGAGCATCACGGAATTTATCCACTTGCATCAAGATATGTTAACTATGAATATGTTTCGCCGCGTGGCAAATCTGTAGCTGTGATTTCGCCAAGAGCGGAAGAAAGAGCAACTGAGACAGCTCTTCCTGCGGTTAGGGGTTGGAACACCGATAGGGAGTGGATTGGGTACTTCCTGGTTTATGGCAATGGTGTTATGGACGGTATAGCTACGCTCAGGATTCAGGGATTTGATGATGGTGCGGGCAATTATATGTTGCCGAAGGAGTATGCGTTCAGGATTCAAACGCTCTTCCGCAAGCCAACCCTTGTCTGGCCTGATCTTGAGGAAAACGATACAGAGGGGCGCGATCCATGGCGTCCTGCACCCGGGTTTGACGACAGGCTTGTTATAACCGGTACAACCGCTCAGGGCAACGATTCTTCCTCCTGCGAGATGTCAACTGACTCAAGAAGATATAGCCTGTGGGCAAGGGATGTTAACCTTGCTTACACCGATTCGGTAAGGTGGTTACTCTGGTGGCACGATGAACCGTGGACAACAATCCCATCCGATGAGCCGGTTGATTTCCGCTATACAATCGGTACGCTTTCAGCGATCGGAAGCAGCGATAGCAGCTGGGTAGAGCTTCCAGCCTCTGTGATTGATATAGTCCACAGGTATGGCGTTGATGGAACAATCTATAACCTGACGAACCGGAATATGTATCTCACCGTGGTCTTCCAGGTATTCAGCAGGTTCTTCCCGAGCGCCTTCCAGGGCGATACCCTTATGAATATAGAGATTCACAACGAGAACCTTGACCCGACAATCCACTATACAACCGATGCTGGCGGTGCATTCACATCCTCACCGGGACTTGTTTCTTTTGCGCCCGGAACCGACAGAATAAGGATAGTAATAACAGGTCCGAATATAGAGGATGTAGATGCAATCCTCTACTTCTTGCAGAATATGATTACAGGCGAATGGATACCAATCTATCCTGATTCAGCGATCCCGCCATTTGACCAGTTTGCACCTGTTGGAAGAACAGGTCCTGGTCCATATTATAGCGTAGCTGATAATGCGATAATCTATGACTGGCGTATTCCTGGTGGATTGAGGCCCGGGCTTTACAAGATACACACGAAGATGTTCGATAGGATCAACAACCTTTACTTTAACACCTCAAGAGAAGAGCTTGAGAACTATCGGATAACCCCACAGAACAATATCTACTACCACACATTCTGTATGAGCAAGGACAGCCTCTTTGTGCCGTTCTCGGTTATGTTCTCTCGCGGCAGGAATTTTGAGAGCTCCATACAGAATACATTTGGTGCAATCTATCCGTGGCCCGGAAGCGCTTCACTTCCTGATTGGCCAGCCTGGGTACAGTTCACTGAGGAAGGCGTTGTGGCTGAGTATCCATACATAACACGCTTCCCGATTACCACATATAATAATGTGATAACGGACACAATGCTTGATGCCCTTGACCACAACTTCCTTGAGCAGGGCGGATATCCTGGCGACTCAATCTATGTTTACTTCCCGCGCCCGGATACGCTTACGGATTACATCACGCTTATCCTTGAGGATGAGTTTGGCGGAAACATAAGCGGATCCAATCTCCGCATCCAGGTCAACCTTGGTCCTTCTAATATCAGGGTTGTTGGTGGTCGCGAGTACTATGTCTATAACTGGATAGTCGATGACCAGGATAATCGGTTTGATGGTGCGGTGAGAGCAACCGTTATACTTTATCAACACAGGCTTGGTCATCCTGAGATTGTGACATCAACACGGCATACATCTTATATCTTCCTCGATACCGCTGATCCTTCCTACACAATAGGTTTGACAAGGGTATCAACTGGCACTTCAGCAAGAACCGCTGTCAATCCTGCCCTTCCTGGTGAAAGAATCTGGATTGTCAATCCGGATAGGTATAATATTGATGTCCACTGGGATCAGACGGTATATACTGGTTTAAGAGGCGAAGAAACATATAGGGTTCTTGACCCGATAACACGCACACGCCACTGGGAGATGTTGAGGCTTGCGATTGACGGTCAGCCGCATATTGGAAGGTATGATGACCCGAACGACCACTACGATTCAAGGCTCTGGTTCAACCCGGTGCCATCCGACCCGACAAGTCCGTTCTGGCGGTTCGGCGACGGCACATACAGGTATGAGTGGCATGTTTCGGACGCACCATATGCCCAGGGTCTTGCTGTGATACTAATCAAGGGTAGGGACGCCGCCGGGAACATCCTTGAGTATGAAGAGGCTCGTATAAGCGATGCTTTTGGCAAGTATGTGCTAATTGATGTTGTTCCGCCGACTGGAGACTCAACACGCTTCCGTGCTACTTCAACCGGAATTTCCGCTTCCGCAGGTGCTGTCAATGATAACTTCCTTTCCGCTGGCTATGTTGACCCGGTTCACAACAGTTACATATATATCGTGGTTAACGGGATTATCCGCGATAGCTCGTTCACTACAAGCACCCACTGGGATTATGTGTATGACTCACTTGGCGTGATTATTGATAGCGTCCTTGTGGTGGATACGACCTGGACTTATACCGAGCATTCTACAGTGATAGATACGGTTTGGGCAAATGCTGATGGTTCGGTTAGCGAGAGGGCGGAAGTGCTCGTTCCTGGCACTACACTGAGACTTGACATCTACGACCTTGCTGGCAACTATTCATCCATAAGGGTTCCTGTAGAGCGACATGTTGACCGCTTTACCTATCATCTCTGCGCTGGCTGGAATATGGTTTCAATACCGCTTATACTTGACAACTACACAGTTGGTGCGGTGTTCCCTGGTGTTGGTGGTGTTTACAGGTATGACCCAGCAACAACAAGCTATGTGCCACTTACAAGTTCAGACGAACTTGAGAACGGTTATGGTTATCTTGTGTATACAACAAGACCAATGGATATAACGATTGAGGGTACAGCGCTTGCGTCCTACACAATCAACCTCGTCAGGGGCTGGAATCTTATAGGTAGCGTTTATAGTCCTGTGAGCTTCACATCGCCGCAGACCGACCCGGCCGGTGCGATTGAGCCGCATACAACATACTGGTTTGATTGCAGGGGTTATGTAGCGAGCGATTCGCTTATGCCGGGCAGAGGGTATCTTGTGCTGGTCAGGGAGGATGCGGTGCTTCGTGTGCCGGGTACAGGCAAGAGGGTTTCGCCGATCCTCAAAAGCGATGCTGGTTCGATTGAGTGGCTTGGCACAATGAATGTGAGCACGAACGGGTCCTCCTGGACGCTCAAAGTCGGTGAGGCGAAAAATGCAAAGCCGGGCTACGACAGCGGGATTGACGCTGTTATGCTTCCACCGTTGCCCGGCGAGATTAGCGCTTACCTCGACCAGTTTATGACCACAAGCATAAAAAACGGAAGCGATGTTATGGAGTGGAGCGTCACCCTTGCGGGGACAAATCCATTCTCAATAACTCTTGCAGGACTTCCAACAGGCGCAAGGGCTGAACTCGTTGGCGTAAATCGTACCTATGAACTCGAGGGCGGAGTTACGGTTAACCCTGGCGTATATAAGCTTGTGGTTTATAAGTCGGTGATGCCGAAGGAGTTTGCGCTGTACCAGAACTTCCCGAACCCGTTCAATCTTGGGACGACGATTCGGTATGCTCTGCCCGAGGATGCGAATATTAACCTTTCGGTCTACAATATGCTTGGCGAACGAATCGTTACGCTCGTCTCTGGCGAGGAGAAGGCAGGATATAAGAAGATCTTCTGGAATGGTTGCGATGCTTCTGGGCGCCCGCTTCCATCAGGCATTTACTTCTACAAACTTGAGGCGGGCAAGTTCACCGCAACACAGAAGATGCTCCTTATGAAGTAATATACGGGGTGAATTGTGGGCAGTAGGTTAAACCCCTACTGCTCACAATTTATTTATTAAGAAAATAGCACATAATTTAGAGGGAAAAAGAAGAGTTTACAAAAAAATAAGAGCACACAAAAATGACGAAAAGCCTTAAAGAAAGGGGTGAAGGATAATGAAAGGGAATCGTTTATTGTTGGGAAGCCTTTTATGTTTGTTTGTTTTCGTGGGCGCAACTTTGGCGCAGGATTGGACATTATCAATTACGGTGTTTAACGGAAGCCGAACAGACAGTATGGTTTTGACACTCGGGATGGACAGGAGAGCATCAAATGGGTTTGATCTTCTTGACATTCCGGCATTCGCGCCACCTTCGGGTTTCTACGCGTATTTTGAGCTTAACGATCCTGAAAACCCCGATGTAACGATGCTCGGGACAGATATTCGCAGTTCGCTTGAGAGTTCGGTTTACTGGGTTGGAAATGTGGGTGGAGATATGTCAACCGGGGATCGCCTTGTGAAATGGTCAGTGGAGAACCTTCCTGTTGCTTATGGGTCAATCACAATAGGAGTAGCAAATATAGGGGGATCGGTATCTACCTGGGTTGATATGAGCGCAGTAGATACAATTGCATTCAGGCGTGGGCAACAGTTCCAGATTCATTTTGTTGTGGCTGGTGCTGTGGATAGAAACCCGCCTGTGGTTGCTGACTGGAATCCTGCAGATGGTCAGCTTGGGGTGGACCCCAATACGAGAATATCGTTCAATATTACCGATGATGTTTCGGGGGTCGACCTTGACCACACGACAGTTGTGGTTAATGGGGTTAATGTTACATCGCTTGGTACATTTACACCCATCGTTGGCGGTTATCATTTTGAATATATCCCTGCTGCGCCTTTCAGGGCGAATGACACGGTTAGGGTAAGGGTTTCGTCAAGGGACCTGAATGATCCGCCACACATAATGGAGCCGGTGGAAATAATGTTCGTGATCCGAAGCGAGCTGCCACGGGATATTTTCCCGCCGCGCGTGGATTTCTGGCAGCCCGCCGACAACTCAACTGGGAATAGCCCGGCAACTGTTATCCGCGCAAGGGTCACCGATACAGGGACGGGGGTTAACTCCGAAAGCATAACAATGCAAGTTAATGGGCTTGATGTGACACGAGATTTGGTGATTATCCCAACAGGAGTTCACGATAACGAGTATGATATTTTTTATGATTATCCGGGCGATTATCCTGAGAATTCGCGAGTAGTTGTGGTGCTCTCTATGGAGGATCTCGCAGGGAACCCAGCAATAGATACGCTCACATTCTGGGTTGGCACGGCTGGGATTGAAGCGGCATGGAGCAGCGATATTATAATATGGAGCTATACAGAGGGAAGCGATACGGTGAAGTTACGCTTAACATTTGGCGAGGATCCCTCAGCGAGAAATGGGTTTGATCCCTATGATGTTGCGTTGCCTTTCGCTCCGCCATTTGGTCCTTATGCTTTCTTCCCGCTTTCGGACCCCGAGAACCCGATGATAACGATGCTTACAACCGATATTCGCGCGATGACACCGGGTCAGCTTATGTGGACTGTTCGCTGCGAACGACCGGGGACCTCAACGGGTGTTTTCTGGACCGATGCCACGCTTAGCGGAACCGGGCAATATCATATAGGCGCGGCTGATCCCGGCGAAACGCCAACAACATGGGTTGATATGAGCACTACAAGATCGTTCTCGTTTACACCGAGACAACTTGTTTATATAAGGTATAACTCGGGAGGTCCTGATTCAACGGCTCCATACCTTATATCCTCAACACCGGCAAACGGCGAAAGAAATGTGCCGCTGAATCAAAGAATAAATCTTGAGATAGGCGATGTCGGAACCGGGGTTGATCGTTCAACGGTGGTTTTGGTTTTTGATGGCGATACGGTTACAGGAAGTGCGACTTTTTCGCCTATCCCAAGTGGGTTTAGGATTACATATAATCCCGGTCCACTTCTGGCATATCATACTTACGACTTGATAATATATGCCTCTGATTATGCAGGGAACTCATCGGTTATCCGTATTAGTTTTGTTACAGGAAGCAGCACAGCAGTTACCCCCTGGCAGGCGAATATAACGGTATTTACAGTCCCGGCAAGCGGTGATACAGAAACAGCAACACTCACATTTGGAGTTGACCCGAATGGAACCAATGGATATGACCCAACACTTGATGTTCCTATACCAATGCTTCCACCAAGCGGTTTAGCGGCGTATTTCCCACTTTCTGACCCTGATTATCCTTATTATACTATGCTTAATAGAGATATTCGGTCGTCAAGGGCGGATAGCGTTCGCTGGCTTATAGTGATACCCCCTGAGCGATTGGCATCTGGGGGCACGCACGGTGTTAAGTGGAATCCTTCGTTGCTTCCTGCGCTTCCGGATACGGAATATGCGATTGAGATTGGCGTGGCTTCGCATGGGGGCAATCCGACAAGCTGGACGAATATGAGAACAACAAGCCGTATAAATTTCAACGCGGGACAGGAGGTTCACCTTCGAGTCCGAACAACCCCACCACCAAGATATAACATAACCGGAACAGTAAGGCTTCAGGGCGCTACTGATTTCTCTGGAACAATAGTCAGTATTCCAGCGCTTGGGCTTTCCGACACCACCGATAGAGGTGGCAATTTCAGTTTCTTACAGAGAGATAGAGGTACTTACACGCTTGTTTTTGAGCACGAAGGTTATTTCCCTGACACGATAACAGTTAACCTGATAGACAGAAATGTGACCATCACCGATACCCTTTACCTCATCTCGTATACTGTTAGCGGTGTTGTTAGAATAGAGGGGCTTTCGTCTGGCAACTGGGGCGGAACAACAGTGCGGATTGGAGATTCGGTTTATGTTACGCAACCGAACGGTTCTTATATAATTCGTGGGGTTTTGCCAGGACCCCATACAATTACCGCTACGCATCCCGGCTACGCCACCGTTGAAACAACAGTTACTGTTACTTCAGATATGGTTGTGAATCTCTTGATACGGGCGATCGGCTATACTGTGAGTGGGACGGTGAACCTTGAGGGTGATGGCAATCTTGCTGGAACTACCGTTAGGATAGGTACCACTGTAACGACAACGGATAGCACAGGACATTATAGTTTTACGGATGTGCCTGCGGGACTTATTCATCTTATATTCACGAGAGCTGGCTTTATAACCGTTGATACTGCGATAGTCGTTGACCGCAATATAACAGTTAATATAACGCTCCGACGAGCGCCGATCACAATTACTGGGACGGTAAATCTTGCGGGGGCACCAGGAGACCTTTCTGGAACACGGGTGCAAATAAATGCGCCCGGGGTTGAGCCTGTTATTACGGGACCATCAGGGCAATATACCTTTGCAGACCTTCCACAGGGGACTTACACTATAACCGCCTCTCACCAATACTATGCGACAGCAGAAACAACTGTCACAGCCGATAGGGATATAACGGTTAATTTTACCCTTATTCATCTTGACGGCGTGCGCAATTTGATTGCAGCCTTTGATACCCTTTATCGCCCGGTGCCGTCTGGAGTATCACTTTGCGTGCGATTGCGATGGAATCCGCCTGTTGTAGCGGGCTTGACGATTGAGGGTTATGAGATATTGCGCGGGAGCGATCCACTTACGCTTACACGGATTGCAAATGTTGATACTGTTGGGTATATGGATTGCACCGTTGTATCAGGTGTAACCTATTATTATGCTGTGGTCGTTATTTACACCGAGGGCAGGAGCCCGCAGAGTGGTCCTGTGAGCGTAACCCCGGTTATATTGCCAGACCCTAAAACGGTTCTTGTGTATGACTTTGATAATGGTGCTACGCCGTGCGATGGTGGTGTGACTGGTGCGGCTGAGGCTCTTGCGGCTGTTCTTAGAGACCTTGGAATAACCTACACAATAACCGGGCAGGATGAACCCCTTGATAGGTATGAACTTTCTGATTATCGCGCTGTTTTTGTTGTGACGGGCATATATGATGCGGTATCAACGAGAATATCACCCGCTGACCTTGCAAAACTTGAGAGATACCTTGACAGTGGTGGTAAGGTTTATGTTGAGGGTCCTGATTTTGCGAAGGACTATACAGGCACCGGATTCTTTGCTCGCTTCAAAGCGAACTTTGTTAGCGATGGCGTTGACGAAACGATAGGGAATGTTCAAACAATACGAGGCAATTTAGGCTTCTTCGGGCGCTACCTTACATGGAATTATGCTTATCGGACACAGGCGGATAGGCTTGTTGATATTGTCAGTCCTGTTGCGCCGGGGCTTCCAATGTGGGCTTCTCAGGATGCAAGCGGTATGTATGTGGTTGTTCGCGGTGTTTATACGAGCAATACTGCATTCTCGTCCTGTTACACGGGCGGATTGGTTGATGGACCCGCGCCGGTTACACGCGCTCGCTATCTTGCACAAATCCTTGAGTGGTTCGGAATTCGAACGACCGGCGTTGTTGAGACAAAGGCTATTCCAAAGAACTTCGCATTAAAGCAGAACTTCCCCAATCCGTTTAACCCAGCCACTACTATAACTGTAGATTTGCCTGTTTCATCTGATGCTCTCCTTGAGGTATATACGATAACCGGTGAAAAGGTTGCCACCCTTGTTAATGGTAGATTAGAGGCGGGAAGCCACAATATCGTTTGGAATGCGACGGATAATGCCGGAAATCAGTTGCCATCGGGCGTTTACCTTTGCAGATTGAACGCAGGATCCTACACTGAAACGATAAGGATGCTCCTTTTAAGATAAACAAGGGTTAGTACATATTTTCCCCCAAGCCTCGGTATTGTCGTGTAATGCGATAATATCGGGGCTTTTTTATTTGTGATATCGCCCGAGAATTTCTTTGTTTTTTGCAACTTCCGAGGCTGACGCCAAAGATTTTGTCCTGTCGTAAAAATTCGCTTGCTTAAGACTTTAAAATAAATATCTTTAATGCAGGGAAAGGGGCAAAAATGGAAGATAAACGGAAACCAGAGGATGTCCTTGAGGAGTCGCCGAAGGAGCATATGGAGCTGGGAATTATGTATTATGTTAACGGGAAGATAGATGAGGCGATTGATGAGTTGAAAAAGGCAATAAGATTGAAGCCGGATTATGTTGCGGCATTTTTCAATCTTGCGGCGATTTTGAGCGAAGCAGGGCGGATAGAGGAACTGGAAAAGATTAAAAAAGAGGTTGCAGAGGCTGTATCACTTTCGCTTATTCGTGCACGAGCGGAGGAAAGCAAGGACCCCAAAGTCCATCTTGAGCTCGGCGTTTTGTTCTACATACAGGGGCGATATGATGAGGCTGAAGCTGAATTGAGAAAGGCAATAGAACTTAACCCTGATTATACACTTGCTTATTATAATCTCGCAGTTCTGCTCAGGGAAATAGGGCGTCACAAGGAAGCCGAAGAGCACTTTAAAAAATCTGAAAAGTAACCTGGAGACGCTCCCCGAATTTTTAGTTTATTTATAATGTATTAGATTTACAGATTTTGCAAATTAACAAGTAATTCGCGGACGAGAATTGCTGCAAGCACACCAGCTCTTCCAGTTGGGTCAAGCGAGGCGTTGTATTCAACGAAATCAGCGCCAACAAGAGAAGGTGCGACAAGTTGAATTATTTTGATAGCCTCCTGTGCATTGATGCCACACGGCTCGGGATTTGTAACAGCCGGGAATATTGCTGGGTCAAGGATGTCAAAATCAAAGGTCATATAAAGTGGGTAGTTGGAGATTTTGCTCCATATCTGTGTAAGCGGTTTTAGAGCCTCTAATTCAAATATATTGGGATTTATGAATGGTTCTTCCTCTTTTGCTACAGAGCGAATCCCGAAGGAATACACACGCTCGCGCCCGAGGATATCCTCGGCTCGCTTTATTACTGTAGCGTAATTCAGGCTTTCGTTTAAATAATCGTTTCTGCGGTCGAGGTGAGCATCAAAATGAAGCAGACGAAGATTTGGGTGGCGCTCGTAATGGGCTAAAATTGAACCCAGACTTGAGGTGTGGTCCCCCCCAAGAACAAGAACCCTTTTCCCCGATTTTATAAGAGCCCCTATTGCTTCTTTAACGCATTCAACCATATCTTCGGGTTTGGTCGTAAGAAGTTGAATATTGCCCAGGTCGTTGAATGGTGGAAGCGCGCGATGACTATAGATTGAGTATTCTTCTATGGAATCCGAGAGTTCGCGAATTCGGTCTGGTCCCTCTTTTGCCCCTTTCCTGAAAACGACCTTGCCCTCGTAAGGCACGCCAACAATCACTATCTTTGTTGCACCCTCAACTGCACCCAAAAACCTCATCAACTATCTCCTTTGTCGTATCAAGCCCCATATTGGGATGGTAGTATTTTGTCGGGCTTATTTTTCGTTTTGGTGGCACATCTAATTCTAAAGAATCCGATGCATAGGTAAAAGACCATATCGCCGGGTATGTCGGGACTGAGGCTATATAGTTTTTGACATATCTGAATTCCGATTTGAGATTCTTCAGGAGTTCCACAATGAATTGTTTGTTGTAGAACGGGGATTCTGATTGTGTCACGATGAACGAGTTTTGAGTGAGGATTTTTTTTGCGGCTCTGTAGAATTCCATTGAAAATAGTGCAAGAGCAGGACCCTCAGGATCCGTGGAATCAATAACGATGGCATCAAAACCAGAATCTTTTGCCTCTTTGACAAATTTAACGCCATCCCCGATTATAATTTTCACTCGCGGGTCATTGAAAGAGCCAGCAAGCGACGGGAAGAATTTTTTGGAAACCTCGATCACAAGTTCATCTATCTCAACAAGGGTAACCGAGGCTGGGTTGTGTTTTAGTACCTCGCGAACTGTTCCGCCGTCCCCACCGCCTATTACAAGCACCCTCATCCCCTCAGGGAGTAGTGAGAGACCAGGATGAGTAATCATCTCGTGATATATATGCTCGTCTTCTTCGGTCAACATAACCTTGCCATCAAGCAAAAGCATCTTTCCAAATCCCTCGGTTTCTACAACCCATATTTCCTGGAACTTGCTTCTCGTTTTAATGAGGCTATCTTTTATACGAAGGAAAATCCCGTTGTTTGGCGTGTGGAACTCTTTGAAGAATATCTCTGTTACCATATAGCGCACCCTCCAAATACGGTTGCAATCTTTTCTGTGATGTGCGAAATTGAGAGTATTTCTATATCGTCAATTTCAATCCCACGATTGTTCATCGCTGCAATAATCATCCTGAAAACCTTTTCTCTTGCCTTCTCTTCGCTGACCATTCCGGAGAATTCCATAATTATGCCGACTTTTGATTTGTCTTTCGGGATGCCCACGCCTATTGCGGCGGAGATCCTTTCGCCCGGATTTTCGGAAGTGAACGCTGCATAAGCTATTGGCAAAAGCGACCCGGGTGGTAAGTCTATTTTCTCTTTTTTTGTGCTGAATGCTGGTAAAATACTTGATACTTTTATGAGGTTATAGTTTGCTATGCCAGCAGATTGCAGGGCGGAATCAAATGAAAGAAGCCTTGTTTCTCCCTCACCAGCGCCGACCGTGAGCTGAAAATATCTGGGAAGAAGTGGTTCCATAACGCTCCTTTTTAGGCGTAAAATTAAAATATTTCAATCTGCAAGTCAAGTCGGAGTTTAATTCCATTTAGGACAATGTTGGTTTAAAATATAATATTACCAAAAACTAAACGAGAGCGGGTTTGCTAAAGGAAGCCGTATGGGGGTTATTTTTCCGTTCTTTTTTCAATTTGCTCAAGTATCCCAAGAATGATTTTGAGGTCTACGCGGTTCAACTTTGCGAGGCGTGCAAGCACATTCTGGCTCAATAATTCTTTTTCCCTTTCTGTGAGATCGGGCGAATTCTTGCCATCAAGATAAAACGGCGCGGAGACCTCCACACGCGCTTTTTCGAGAAGTTCGTCCAGCTTGTCGTGCGAAAGTTTGCCACTTATGAGGTAGTCGGTGGTTGTTCCAAGAACATTACTGATCCGGCGAATAATTTCGTAACTTGGCTTATTCCTGTCTCGCTCTATGAATGATATCAAGCCAGGGCTTGCTCCGATTTTCTTTGCAAGCTCTCGTTGTGTAAGTCCATGAGCCAATCGAAGCTTTTTTATACGCTCTCCCAAAGTTTCCATATTCACTCCCCTCATTTTAAATATATAAAAAATTAAATCCCTTTTCAACTAATTTTTTGCTTTTTCGTTTAAAAAGTTAAATATTTTTGTTTATAAATTTTTGTTTTTTTATTTTTACCGAAACCAGATTTTCAAAAGCATTACGAAGGTATGAGTGGGAGTTTTTACTTTTGATACCCAACGCTTTTATTTTTGGGATCGCTCCTTTTTATATTCGAAGAAGAGTGTCAAACTTTTTAAGGATGCATATCTTTAGCAGTGCACAGAATTGCAAATGCTTACAAAAGTCCCCCTGTAACTGAATCTTCGCGAGATTCCCATCCAGGGGAAACAAGCCAGTAGTTACTCGGACATATGCTTTCTAATGCGATTGAATTTTCCTCTTGACAATAAAAATAATCTTCATAATATTTAGAAAACATATCCGAACAAAACTTTTTAAAAAGGAAGCGTAAAACGGTGAAGAGTATATTTTTATCTTCACTTTTATGTGTTTACGCCCACGTAGCTCAGTTGGTAGAGCACTTCCTTGGTAAGGAAGAGGTCATCGGTTCAATCCCGATCGTGGGCTGAGAACTGAAAAAGAGGAGAATAGAAAAAGGGCAATAAGGGAGGCAAAATGGCGAAGGAAAAGTTCGAAAGAAAAAAGCCCCATCTAAATGTTGGTACAATCGGGCACATAGACCACGGTAAAACGACGCTTACGGCAGCAATAACGATGTATCTCAACAGGAAAGGGCTTGCTGCTATCAGGACATTTGATTCAATTGACAATGCGCCGGAAGAAAAAGCAAGGGGAATCACGATTAACACAGCCCATGTTGAATATGAGACCGAGAAGCGCCACTACGCACACATTGATTGCCCCGGGCACGCTGACTATATAAAGAATATGATTACCGGAACAGCACAAATGGATGGCGCGATACTTGTGGTTTCGGCATTTGATGGTGTTATGCCACAGACTCGGGAACATATTCTTCTTGCTCGCCAGGTCGGGGTTCCAAGGATTGTCGTCTTTATGAGCAAAGTTGATATGGTTGATGACCCGGAAATTCTGGACCTTGTTGAGATTGAGGTTCGAGATTTACTGAGGAAATACGGTTTCCCCGGCGATGAGGTGCCGGTCATTCGTGGCGACGCTTTTACCGCAATGACAAAAGGACTTGACCCTAATGTTCCAGCCGATGACCCGGCGTTCAAATGCATCCAGGAACTTCTTGACGCCCTTGATAATTATTTCCCTATACCACAGCGAGAAAGCGAAAAGCCATTCTTGATGCCCATTGAGGATGTTTTTTCAATCACTGGAAGAGGTACTGTTGTCACAGGTAGGGTTGAACGCGGAAAGATATTCCCGAACACCGAGGTAGAAATCGTTGGGATTAAGCCAACAAGAAAAACCGTTGCAACATCGCTTGAGATGTTTCGCAAGATTCTTGACTACGCTGAGGCCGGTGATAATATAGGAATACTTTTGAGGGGCATTGAAAAGAATGAGGTAGAACGAGGGATGGTCGTTGCAGCGCCGGGCACGATTACACCGCACAAGAGATTTAAGACCCAGGTTTATGTTCTCACGAAGGAGGAAGGCGGACGCCACAGCCCATTCTTCACCGGTTATCGTCCCCAGTTTTACATTCGCACGATGGATGTCACCGGTACGGTGAAGCTTCCTGATGGGCGAGAGATGGTTATGCCAGGAGACAATGTAGACCTTGAAGTCGAACTAATATACCCGGTTGCAGCAGAACAAGGGCTTCGCTTTGCTATCCGTGAGGGTGGCAAAACCGTTGGCGCAGGTGTTATCACCGAGATTATAGAATAAGGTTCGTATGGCAAAAAAGGGAAAAAGAGAGGTCATAGTATTCGCTTGCGATATCTGCAAGCGGAGAAATTACACCTCAACAAAGAACCGTCAAAAGCATCCCCAAAGGTTGCAGTTGATGAAGTTTTGTCCGGGATGTGGGAAACACACCTTGCACAAAGAGGCAAAATAAACAGAGGCCCGTAGCTCAAGTGGTAGAGCACCGGTCTCCAAAATCGGTGGCTGGGGGTTCAAGTCCCTCCGGGCCTGGATTGAGGAACAAGTATGATAAAAAAACTACAAGAATTCCTTAAAGAGGTTTATCAAGAATTTAGAAATGTCAGTTGGCCCAACAAGGACGAAATTATCGGCTTAACCGTTGCAATCATTATCACGACCCTTTTGTTCGGGATCTATGTTGGGCTTGTTGATAGGCTCCTCGGGGTTCTTGTAAAACTTATCCTTTCATAGAAGAGACACCACTATGGCAGAACTTAAATGGTACGCTGTGCACACTCTGTCAGGGCAAGAAATGAGGGTAAAAAAATGCCTTGAACAACTCGTTAAAGAGCGAGGACTTGAAGATAAAATTGCCCGTATACTTGTTCCCACTGAAACGGTTATTGAGATGAAGCAGGGCAAAAAAAGAGGGGTTCAGCGAAAGTTCTTTCCAGGCTATGTTATAATTGAAATGAAACTGGACAAGGAAACGCAAAAGATCGTGCGTGATACCCCTGGAGTTACGGGATTCGTATCCTCAGGCAACACAGTAACCCCCCTCGCAGACGAAGAAATAGAGCGAATACTCGCAAGGATAGAGGGCGTAAAGTTCCAGAAGAAACTTGATATTCCTTTCAAGATTGGCGATCCGGTAAAGATGATAGATGGTCCTTTTAAGGATTTTGTCGGCGTGGTATCTGATGTCAACAAAGAGCGAGGAAAGGTTAAGGTTATGGTTTCTATGTTCGGGAGATTAACCCCGGTTGAGGTGGATTTCCTTCAGCTGAAGGAGGATAAAGAATAAATATGGCAAAACAAGTGTTAAAAGTGGTAAAGCTTATGGTGCCTGCCGGTAAGGCAACACCTGCACCGCCTGTTGGCTCAGTCCTCGGGCAGGCTGGTGTTAATATAAGAGAATTCGTTAAGCAGTTTAACGCCAGAACCGCAGGACAGGGCGATTTCATCGTCCCGGTTGTCGTAACAGTTTACACCGATAAATCATTCACCTTCGAACTCAAAACCCCACCTGCTTCTGACCTCCTTCGCAAGGCAGCAAAGATAGAAAAAGGGAGCGGCGAACCCAATAAAACAAAAGTTGCTAAACTCCCGCTTTCAGAAATACGAAAGATCGCCGAGATAAAGATGAAGGACCTTAACGCTAAAGATATAGATGGCGCAATGAAGATAATAATTGGAACAGCAAAATCTATGGGAATTGAAGTTGAGTGAAGGGATAGGAAATGTTTAAAGGGAAAAAATATAGAGCGGTTCTCGAAAAAGTTGACCGGACCAAGCGGTACAGTCTGCGGGAAGCAATAACGCTCGCTAAAGAGAATCACTACGCCAAATTTGATGAGACTGTGGATATGGCTTTCAGGCTTGGCGTCGATCCACGACACGCGGAACAGATGGTTCGTGGGACATTAGTTTTACCTAAAGGGCTCGGGAAAAAGGTCAGGGTTCTTGTTATTGCCAAAGGTGAAAAGGAAAAAGAGGCTATAGAGGCTGGCGCAGATATGGTTGGGGCTGAGGAATATATAGAAAAAATCCAGAACGGCTGGGCTGATGTTGATATTATAATTGCGACACCAGATATGATGGGTATGCTCGGAAAGGTCGCAAAAATCCTCGGTCCCAAAGGGCTTATGCCAAATCCAAAGGTCGGAACGGTGACATTTGATATCGCTCGTGCTGTCCAGGAGGCTAAGGCGGGAAAGGTACAATTCAAGGTTGACAAAAGCGGCAATCTCCATATACCAATTGGAAAAGTATCCTTCTCCGTTGATGACCTTATGGAAAATGCGATCGCAGTGATTGATGCAGTGCTTCGCGCAAAGCCCGCAGGACTCAAAGGACAATACCTCAAAAACGCTGTCGTCACAACAACTATGGGACTTTCTTATAAACTGGATCTAAACGAGATTCAGAACTTAGTAAGGTAAGGAGCCAGAATGCCCAATCAAAGGAATGTGGCTATAGTAGAAAGGCTAAGGCGCGAACTTGAAGAATATCCCTACCTTATGTTCGTGGATTGTACGGGAATACCGGTTAAGGATATGACAAAACTGCGAAGGCAACTTGAAAGCAGTGGCGCCTCACTCCGCATAGCGAAAAATCGGCTCATTAAAATCGCAATGCGAGAAACTGAACAGGCTAAAGAAAGCGAATCCTATCTCACAGGTCCCACAGGGCTAATATTGATGAAATCGGACCCAATACCAACAATAAAACTGCTTTACGAATTTATAAAGGAAAACGAACGCCCGAAGGTCAAAGGTCTTTTTGTATTCGATAGAATTTACCCCGGGGAAGATTTTCAGAAGTTCGCGAACCTCAGACCATTAGAGGAAGAAAGAGCTATACTCATAGGAACCCTTCAGGCGCCAATGTATGGACTTGTCTTTGCCCTGAAAGGGGTTTTACAAAGACTTGTCATGACAATCGAAGAAATCAAGAATAAGCAAGGAAAATAGAAGGAGGATTTATGCCAAGCGATAAGGTGCAAACAATAGTCGAGAGTCTCGAACAGCTAACTGTTCTTGAACTCACAGAGCTTGTACAAGAGCTTGAGAATAAGTTTGGAGTAAAAGCGGCAGCTTTTCCTGGAGCGATGATGGCTGCTCCGGCTCAACCAGCAGGAACAACCGCTCAGGCACCAGTGCAGGAACAAACGGAATTCAAGCTTCTGCTCACAGCAGTTGGCGATAAAAAACTCCAGGTCGTCAAAGAGGTAAGGGCTATAACCAACTTAGGGCTCAAGGAAGCCAAGGAACTCGTAGAGGGAACACTCCCCGCAGTTATAAAGGATAAGCTCCCAAAGAAGGAGGCTGAGGAATATAAGGCAAAACTGGAGGCGGTCGGCGCAACTGTGGAAATAAAATAATGGCACCCCAAAACCAACCTTTAGCCCACATAAAAATATGGTGGAGTAGTATATTTTTTAAGCCATAACTTAAAGGTGAGGCAAAATTGGAAAAGAATCCTCAAAAAAAGGTGCTTAACTTTTCTAAGATGAAAGCCCTTGTTGATATTCCCCGGCTCCTCGCGGTGCAAAGGGAATCATACAGAGAATTCCTTCAAATGGATCTGCCACCTGATAAACGCGAAAATAAGGGGCTTGAAGCTGTTTTCAGAGAGGTCTTTCCAATTGAGGATGTCCAGGGGAGATACACCCTTGAGTATATAGATTATACCCTCGGTAAACCGCGAGCAAGCGTAAAGGAATGCAAGGATAGAAATATGACCTACGGTGCGCCACTCAAAGTCAGGTTAAGACTTATTGAGTGGGCAGGCGAGGGCGAAGAACGAAAGCTCAAACAGGCAACCGAGGGAACCGTTTATCTCGGTGACCTGCCCCTTATGACCGAGGTAGGCACATTCGTCATAAACGGCGCCGAACGCGTTATCATCAATCAGCTTCACCGATCCCCCGGCGTTGTATTCAGCGAAACTGTCCACCCGAGCGGGAAGAAACTCTACTCCGCAAGGATTGTGCCCATCCGTGGTAGCTGGCTTGAATTCAAAACGGACATCACCGACACGCTTTATGTCTACATTGATGCAAGACGAAAATTCTCTGTTACAACACTTCTTCGCGCTTTTGGGCTCTCAACCGATGAGGATATTATTGCAACATTCTATCCCATAAAAGAGGTTGATATAGATAAAAACCCTGAGATTCTTGAGGGCGGGCACCTTGTGGAACCACTCGTTGACCTTGAAACCGGCTCCATTCTCGTTGATACCGATACCCCGATTACGAAGGAAGCTATAAAGACGCTCAAACGCTCAAAGATGAAGCGTGTAAAAGCAGTATTGAAGGAGGACATTCAGGAGGAAGAAATCATTTTCCGTTCGCTACGGCAGGATCCAACCCGTTCCCGCGAGGAAGCCCTTGCTGAGCTTAGCGGTGCGTTTCACTCGGAGATCAGCGATAAAAAGGAATCCGTGATGGATGTTGTCAAAATGTTCTTTCAGGACGAGCGAAGATATGACCTCGGGAAGGTTGGGCGCCACAAGATGAACACACGCCTGGGAATTGATATACCAGAAGATTACACATTACTCACCCTGCAGGATATAATAAGCACAGTAAAATACATTCTTGGTCTTTACGCAAACAGGGGCTATGTGGACGATGTGGACCATCTTGGCGTGAGACGGGTCAGAAGTGTGGGCGAACTCGTGGCTAATCAGTTAAGGGTCGGGCTTGCGAGGGTCGCACGAACAGTAAGAGAGAAGATGAAACTTAAACCTGAAAAACCACCAACCCCTGCTGACCTTATTAATGCTCGGGCGGTAACGGCTGTGCTGAACAGCTTTTTCGGTGCAAGCCAGTTGTCACAGTTCGCTGACCAGGTGAACCCTCTGTCGCTGTTGACACATGCACGAAGGCTTTCGGCATTGGGTCCTGGCGGGCTCACTCGTGAGGGCGCAGGGTTTGAGGTCAGGGATGTCCACTATACCCATTACGGAAGAATGTGCCCAATTGAGACGCCCGAAGGTCAAAATATAGGGCTTATTACATCTCTCACTGTTCACGCAAGAATAAACGATCTCGGTTTCATAGAAACACCATACAGGAGGGTCAAAAAGGGAAAACTAACGAACGAGATTGTCTATCTTACAGCGGAGGACGAGGATAAATACACGATTGCTCCGTCGGATACCCCTGTTGATGAGAGTGGGCATATAATCGGTGAGCGAGTGCTGGCAAGAAGGCGTGATGATATACTTCTCGTGCCACCATCGGAAATAGATTTTATGGATGTTTCGCCAGAACAGATGACGAGCGTTTCGGCAGCACTTATCCCGTTCCTTGAGCACGACGACGCAAACCGTGCGCTTATGGGTTCCAATATGCAACGACAGGCTGTGCCCCTTCTATTTACCGAACCCCCGATTGTCTCCACTGGACTTGAAGCACGGGTAGCACGCGACTCAGGGTCTGTGATATTAGCCGAAAGAGATGGTGTCGTGAGTGAGGTAGACGGCTCCCATATTGTTATAACGCCTGATGTAAAAGATGAACTTGCCCTTATTGAAGAGCGCGATGTCTATACCCTGCGCAAGTTTGAGCGCTCAAATCAGGATTCAACGATAAATCAGCGACCAATTGTGAAACCGGGCGACCGGGTTAAAAAGGGCGATGTTATTGCGGATGGGCAGGCTACAGCAAACGGCGAACTCGCGCTCGGGAAGAATGTCCTCGTGGCGTTTCTGCCCTGGCACGGATATAACTTTGAGGACGCTATTATCATAAGCGAAAGGCTCGTACGCGATGATGTCTTTACATCGGTTCACATAAAGGAGTATGAACTCCAGGTAAGGGATACAAAACAGGGACCCGAGGAACTAACAAGGGATATACCGCACATAAGCGAAGACGCACTCAAGGACCTTGACGAAAACGGCATAGTCAGGATTGGTGCAGAGGTTGAAAGCGGAGACATACTTGTCGGTAAAGTTACACCCCGTGGGGAATCCGAACTAACGCCCGAGGAGCGACTCCTTCGCGCTATATTTGGCGAAAAGGCTGAGGAGGTCAAGGACGCTTCACTGAGGGTTCCGCCCGGAATTAAAGGCATTGTTATAGGTTCTGTCGTTCTTTCAAGAAAGGAACAATCCGAGGAAGCGAGGAAAAAAGAGAGGGAAAGGGTTAAGGAATTACAGAAGGAACTTGATAACTTCAAAAGGGAGATTTTGAAAAACAGGGATAGGAAGATAAAGGATTTGCTTGTTGGTTGCCGTGTGAAGAGGATGCTTTTTGCGGAGGATGGGAAAGAGGCAATTGAAAGCGGGGAGATAATCACGAAACAGGCGCTTGCTCAGATTGATTTTGACACAATCGCGACTGACACGGTCTGGGTTGATGACCCGGCGATTGACAGGAAAGTTAAGGCTATTCTGGAAAGGGCTAAAAAGGCTATTGAGGAAAAGGAAGAGGAAATCTCACAGAAGATGAGTTCTATTGGGGATGTTCTCCCGGTAGGTGTGAGGCAACTTGTGAAGGTCTATGTGGCGATGAAGCGGAAGATAACAGTTGGCGACAAACTTGCTGGCAGACACGGAAATAAGGGTGTGGTTTCCAAGATCGTTCCTGTTGAGGATATGCCATTCCTTGCCGATGGTACGCCGATAGATATAATCCTTAATCCGCTTGGGGTGCCCTCAAGGATGAATGTCGGGCAAATCCTTGAAACACACCTCGGATGGGCTGCAGAAAAGTTGGGATACAAGATTGTGACCCCTGTTTTCAGTGGCGCAACGGTGAGCGAGATAAAAGAGATGTTGAAAAAGGCTAACCTTCCATCATCTGGCAAGGTAACGCTTTATGATGGGCGGACTGGCGAGCCGTTCGAAAATCCGGTGGTAGTAGGGAATATGTATATGATGAAGCTTGTGCATATGGCGGACGATAAAATCCACGCCCGTTCAACGGGACCATACTCGCTAATAACGCAGCAACCACTTGGCGGGAAATCGAGGTTTGGTGGGCAGCGGTTCGGCGAAATGGAGGTCTGGGCTCTTGAAGCATATGGTGCTGCTCATACTCTTCAGGAGATGCTAACAATCAAATCTGACGATATTGAAGGAAGAACGAAGATATTTGAGGCAATTATAAAAGGGGAAAATCCTCCACCCCCAGGTATCCCAGCATCATTTGAGGTGCTACTAAAAGAATTAAAAGGTCTGTGCCTTGATGTCCAGTTGGTGGAGGAAGAAGAGGAGTAAATAAAATAGGGGGTTAAGTAAACCATGCCTTACTGGATTCCCCAGCATATAACATCAAAAGAGGAAATCCCAAGGGAGTTCAACGCTGTAAAAATCTCCCTTGCCTCTCCTGAGACCATACGCTCCTGGACATCAGGGGAAGTTACCCGTCCCGAAACGATAAACTACCGAACGCTTAGACCCGAGCGTGATGGGCTATTTTGCGAGAAGATATTCGGTCCTGTGCGCGATTTTGAGTGTTCCTGCGGGAAATATAAGGGGCGACGATATAAGGGGGTTGTCTGCGACAGATGCGGTGTTGAGGTTACGCACTCGAAGGTCAGGCGTGAGCGAATGGGAAGAATTGAGCTTGCTGTGCCGGTGGCGCATATATGGTTCGTGAGGAATACACCAAGTAGAATCGGTGCCCTCCTGAATCTCACCCTCCCGGAGCTCGAACAGATTATCTACTACGAATCCTACATAGTGATAGACCCGGGGAATGCTCCCAACCTTGAGCGAAATCAGATGTTGAGCGTATCGGAATACCAGGCGCTTAAAGAAGCTAAGTATGAATTTGTCGCTGAAATGGGCGCACCTGCCCTGAAGACCCTGCTTGCCTCTATAGACCTTGAGGAACTCGCCAGAGACCTTCGTGCCAAATACAAAATAGAAACATCCTTACAGGAAAAGAAGAAACTTCAGAAAAGGCTTAACATCGTTGAATCGTTCAGGTTATCCGGCAATCGTCCAGAGTGGATGATTCTTGAGGTCATCCCTGTTATCCCGCCCGACCTTCGTCCGCTTGTCCCACTTGAGGGTGGTAGATTTGCTACAAGCGATTTAAATGACCTTTACAGAAGGCTTATAAACAGGAATAACAGGCTTAAAAAACTTCTGGAAATTAAGGCTCCAGAGGTAATTCTGCGCAACGAAAAGCGAATGCTTCAGGAGGCGGTTGACGCGCTTATTGACAATACAAAGCGTTCGCTCGCTGTTCGCGGAACCTCTCAAAGACCCTTGAGCTCGCTTTCGGATTCTCTCAAGGGCAAAAAGGGAAGGTTCCGTCAAAATCTTCTCGGAAAGCGCGTTGACTACTCGGGCAGGGCAGTTATCGTTGTGGGACCTGAACTCAAGATCTACCAGTGCGGGCTACCAAAGTCTATAGCGCTTGAACTGTTTAAACCCTTTGTTCTGCGGCGGCTTAGCGAGATGGGTATAACCCAGACGATAAAGACCGCAAAAAGATTCGTGGAAAAGGAAAAACCGGAGATCTGGGACATACTTGAGGAAATAACAAAGGATCACCCTGTTCTTCTCAATCGTGCACCAACTCTTCACAGAGTGTCAATTCAGGCGTTTTATCCGGTGCTCATAGATGGTAAAGCAATCCAGATTCACCCTCTTGTTTGCGCCCCGTTCAACGCTGACTTTGATGGTGACCAAATGGCAGTCCATGTCCCGCTCACTTACGAAGCCCAGCTTGAGGCACGCCATATTATGCTGTCCGCATTGAATGTTCTTTCGCCTGCTCATGGGAAACCGCTTGCTATTCCAAGCCAGGATATGGTTTTGGGTTGCTACTATCTGACCAAGGAGAAAATTGGGGCTAAAGGCGAGGGAATGGTATTTGGACATCCCAAAGAGGTAATTATAGCCCACGAACAGGGTTGCCTTGACCTGCATGCTAAGATCAAGGTAAGAATAAATGGCAAGCTTATTGAAACAACCTGTGGACGCGTGATTTTTAACGAGCGAGTTCCGCAGGAGGTTGGCTTCGTTAATGAACTTGTGACGAAAAGTTCCCTTGAGAATATCATCGCTCGCTCGTTTGAACTTGCGGGTGTTGAGCGTTCAGTGCTTTTCCTTGATGATCTAAAGGAACTCGGCTTTGAGTATGCTACAAGGGCTGCTGTTTCCATCGGCATCGACGACCTTCTTGTTCCCCCCGAAAAAGAGAGGATTATCGAAAAAACACAAAAAGAGGTTGAGCAGGTTCTTGAACAATACAGGAAGGGGATTATCACGGATGGCGAAAGATACAATAAAATTATAGACCTCTGGACACAGGCACAGAACAATATTACCGAGGTACTTTTTAGCACTTTGTTGAAGCACGAACAGGGGTTCAATCCGCTTGCTATGATGGTTGATTCTAAGGCGCGAGGTTCAAAGGATCAGGTTCGTCAGCTTGCTGGTGTGCGCGGGCTTATGTCGAAACCGCAAAAGAGGTTGACAGGGCAGGAGATCATTGAGACCCCGATACTCTCAAACTTCCGGGAAGGGCTTACGGTACTTGAATATTTCATATCATCCCATGGGGGCAGAAAAGGGCTTGCAGATACAGCATTGAAGACCTCGGATGCGGGGTATTTGACAAGAAGGCTTGTGGATGTGGCGCAGGATGTTATCGTGACAGAGGATGATTGCGAGACCACTCAAGGGGTTGAGAGAAGCGCGCTCAAGGATGGCGAGGAGGTTATTATCCCGCTTGCTGAAAGGATTGCCGGGCGAACCGCATTCCAGCAGATCGTTGACCCAATAACTGGCGAGGTTATTGTGAAGAAGGGCGAAATAATAACCGAATCCGCTGCAAAACTGATTGAAGAACGGGGAATTGAGTCGGTCAAGATTCGCTCTTTGCTTACCTGTCGTGCAAGGCATGGCGTTTGTGCTAAGTGTTATGGGCTTGACCTTGCAACCCGAACCCTTGTCAAAAAAGGCGAAGCAGTTGGGATAATAGCCGGTCAATCCATTGGCGAACCAGGAACACAGCTCACACTGAGAACATTCCATATTGGCGGCGCAGCAACAAGAATCACAGAATCTTCGGAGGTTCGTTCAAAATACTCCGGGATGGTCAGATTCAGGAACCTAAAAATGGTTAGCTCGCCAGAGAATCCGGCGTTTGGGGTCGTGCTCTCAAGGACGGGAGAAATTATAGTTATAGATAAAGATAAGAATCCGCATCGCTACAAAGTGCCATATGGCGCGATAGTTCGCAAGAAGGATAAGGATACGGTCGAAAAGGACGAGGTCCTTTACACCTGGGAGCCTTATACGAACCCGATAATAACAGAGGAAAGCGGAAAGGTTGCGCTTGTGGATATAGTTGAGGGTCTCTCGGTGCGCGAGGAGGTTGACCCTGCAACGATGAAAAAGCAAATCGTTGTTGCCGATTACCGCTCTAAACCCGTTAATCCTCGGGTTGTTATAATGCGGGATGGAAAAGAAGTTGCCACCTATCCTCTTCCGACAGGCGCTTTACTTCTTGTCAAGGACGGCGAGGAGGTCAAGGCTGGTTCACCCATTGCAAAGATAGTCAAGGCTATTTCTAAGACTATGGATATAACAGGGGGGCTCCCACGGGTAGCAGAACTCTTTGAGGCAAGAAAACCAAAAGACCCCGCTGTTGTGTCTGAGGTAGATGGGGTTGTTAAGTTTGTGCACGAGAAAAAGGGTAGCGTAGGCAAACTCGGGCACAAGATAATTGTTTATGGTGATCAGGGCGTTAACGCCGAATATGTCATCCCGCGCGGCAGACACCTTCTTGTTCAGGATGGCGAGCGCGTTTCAGCAGGTCAGCGCCTGTGTGATGGTCCTGTCGTCCCACACGATATATTAAGAATAAAGGGCGTTTATGCAGTTCAGGAATACCTGCTTAACGAAATCCAGGAGGTCTACAGGCTTCAGGGCGTTAATATCAACGACAAGCACATTGAGGTGATAGTCCGCCAGATGCTTCGTAAGGTCAGGGTAACCCATTCGGGCGATACACGATTCCTTGAGAACGAACAGGTTGACAGGGACATCATAGAGGAAGAAAACGAGCGGGTCATTAATATGGGGGGCGAACCCGCTACATTTGAGCCATTGCTTCTGGGCATAACAAGAGCAAGCCTCGCCACAGAGTCGTTCATTTCTGCCGCTTCTTTCAGGGAAACCACAAGGGTATTGACTGAGGCATCCATTGCAGGTAAGGTAGATAAACTTACCGGTTTAAAAGAGAATGTTATACTTGGCAGGTTAGTCCCTGCCGGGACGGGATACCCGAAGTACAAAAACATACGCCCTGTTGTGACCGAGGAGGCGGAGGAAAAGTTCCTCGTGCAGGGCGAAAAGAAAGAGGAGTTTGAGGCAAAGATAGAAGGAGGTATGTGATTTGCCGACGATAAATCAATTATTGAGGCATCCGCGGAAGAAGGTTAGGAAGAAAAGCAAAGCCCCCGCTCTTCAGAATAATCCGCAAAAAAGGGGGGTCTGCATAAGGGTTTATACGATGACCCCGAAAAAACCGAACTCTGCCTTGCGAAAAATAGCAAAGGTTCGGCTTACTAATGGGATAGAGGTAATAGCCTACATCCCTGGTGAGGGGCATAACCTTCAGGAGCACTCAATAGTTCTTGTTCGCGGTGGACGAGTCAAGGACTTGCCAGGCGTCCGATATCACATCATCCGTGGTACCCTTGACACCGCAGGTGTCGAAAACAGAAAACAAGGGCGTTCTAAATATGGTGCAAAGAAGCCCAAGAAAACAGCTGCAAAATAAAAAGGGGTAGAATGAGAAGGCGAAGAGCTACACGACGAGAATTGAAACCGGACAGAAAGTATAATAGTGTTTTAGCTACCCGTTTTATAAATTGCATAATGCGTCGGGGCAAAAAATCCGTAGCCGAACAAATATTCTATACAGCACTTGAGATAGTGGAAAAGCGAACGAAGAAACCCGGGTTTGAGGTTCTTCAGCAGGCTGTAGAAAATGTTGCGCCAGTTCTTGAGGTACGCCCAAGAAGGGTTGGTGGTGCCACATATCAGGTCCCTCTTGAGGTGAACCCCGATAGAAGGATCACGCTCGCGATACGATGGCTGATAACATATGCCGCTGCTCGTGGTCAGGCTACAAGTATGGCTGAAAAACTTGCAAGCGAAATTATTGACGCTGCTAATAATCAGGGTGGGGCAATTAAAAAGCGTGAGGATGTCCATAAGATGGCTGAGGCAAACAGAGCCTTTGCCCATTACAAGTGGTAATTATGTCGTCTGACAAAAATGGCACATCCCGCATAAGAAATATTGGTATTATGGCTCATATTGATGCCGGGAAAACTACCACGACAGAGCGCATTCTTTACTACACAGGGAAGATTCATCGTATGGGCGAGGTTGATGAGGGCTCTGCTACTATGGACTGGATGGACCAGGAAAAAGAACGAGGCATTACAATAACCTCTGCCGTTACAACCTGCTTCTGGCGAGACCACCAGATAAATATCATTGATACACCGGGACATGTTGATTTTACTATAGAGGTTGAACGCTCGCTTCGCGTTCTTGATGGTGCTGTCGCGGTTTTCTGCGGCGTCGGTGGAGTAGAACCACAATCCGAAACTGTCTGGCGGCAGGCTGTCAGATATGGTGTCCCGAGAATAGCCTTCGTTAATAAGTTAGACCGCATTGGCTCCAATTTTGATTTTGTCCTGCAGTCTATGCGGGATAAACTTAAGTCAAACCCCTGTGCAATAACAATCCCCTATGGCTATGCAGATTCACTTTCAGGGGTTATTGATGTTATAGAAGGGAAATTATATATCTACGACCAGGACTCGCTTGGAGAAAAGTACGAGGTCCTTGAGATTCCAGATTCTGAGCTTGAGCGGTACAAGGCATATCACACACAACTGGTTGAGATGCTCGCCGAACACGACGATGAATTACTAAAATTGTACCTTGATGGAAAACCCGCACCATCGGACCTGATAAAAAGGGTTTTGAGAACCTGCACGCTCAATGGTGAGATAATTCCGGTGCTTGCTGGTTCGGCGTTACGGAATATCGGGGTTCAGAAACTTATTGATGCTATCGTTGATTATCTCCCTTCTCCGGATGACCTTCCGCCGATTATCGGTTTCAATCCTAAAACAGGGGAGCCCAAAAAACGCGAACTAAAAGCCTCTGCCCCATTTTCCGCTCTGGTTTTCAAGATTGCGACCGACCCTTTTGTGGAGAGGTTAACATATATTCGGATTTACTCAGGAGTGATAAAAGTTGGGCGTCAGGTGCTCAACACACGCTTGAACAAAAAAGAGCGCATAATGAAAATATTTCGGATGCATGCCAACAAAAGGGAGGAGATTCAGGAAATTTCGGCTGGGGAGATAGTTGGGGTTGCGGGATTAAAGGAATCAAGGACAGGCGACACGATTTGCGACCCGGACCATCCAATCGCCTATGAGGGACTTGTATCACCTGAACCTGTGATATACGAGGCAATTGAGCCCAAAACACAAGCCGATTTTGAAAAGCTTAATTCCGTTCTTGAAAAACTTATGGACGAGGACCCAACCTTCAAGGTGAGAACAGATGAGGAAACAGGACAAACCCTTATATACGGTATGGGCGAGCTTCATCTCGAGGTTCTTGTTCACAGGATTATTCATGAGTTCGGGGTTGAGATAAATGTCGGATATCCACAGGTTGCATACCGTGAGGGGATAACGAGGGCAGGTTGGGGCAAAGGCGAGTTCAAGAAGCAGTTTGGCGATAAGGTTGCTTTTGCAGAAATAGAACTTATGGTAGAGCCTGGAAAGGGGACGGAGATAATTGTTGACATTCAAAATAGCGACCTGATTCCGCCGAAGGAGCTTCTCGATGCTTTTCGGGAGGCTGCGCTGGGTGTGCTTTCAAGCGGACCGCTGGCAAGTTATCCACTCATTGATGTTAAAGTTAGACTTACAAAACTTGTTTTTGACCCGGCTTTTCCATCAACTATTGCTGTATATGCTTGTACCTCAAGGGCTGTGACAAGCGCTCTTAAGGAGGCGTGCCCGATTATTCTCGAGCCGGTTATGTCAATTGAGATTCTCGCGCCCGATGAATATCTCGGTGACATTATAAACGACCTTGGGCAAAGACGAACAAACATTGAGGGAATAGAATCAAAAGGTGGCTTGCAGGTTATAAAGGCGCTCATCCCCCTTTCAATGAGTTTCGGATATTCAACGACTTTGCGCTCACTAACGCAGGGGCGCGGAACCTTCACTATGCAATTCCATTCATACGAACCGCTCCCACAAAATCTTGAAACGGAACTTCTCAAGAAAATCAAGGGTTTTGTGTAAATTTTAACTAAATCCGTATTGACAGAATGGTTGCTTTGTATATAATAGTTAAATAAATATAGAAATAGGGGGCGTATGTCAAGGCGGGCAAAAAAAGCACCACCGAAGAAAAGGGACCAGGATAGAACATTAGGCAGATATCTAAAAGAGATAGGCGAGACGCCTTTATTAACCCGTGAGGAAGAGAGCGCTCTTGCGAAACTGGCTCGTCAGGGTGACCAGGAGGCATTAGAACGTCTTACAAGAAGCAATCTCCGTTTTGTTGTTTCGGTTGCGAAGCAGTATCAGAATCAGGGGCTTTCGCTTGCTGACCTCATAAGCGAGGGTAATATTGGCTTAATGAAAGCTGCGAAAAGGTTTGACGAGAGCCGGAATTTCAAGTTCATTTCTTATGCTGTCTGGTGGGTCAGGCAATCCATCCTCCAGGCGCTTGCTGACCAATCAAGGATAGTTCGGGTACCGTTGAATCAGGTAGGAACTCTGCACAAGATTGGCAAGGTCCAGCAGGAACTCTCACAGGAATTCGGGCGAACACCATCGAACGAAGAGCTCGCAGAGGAGATGGCGGTTAGCACGGACGAGATTGATGAGGCATTGAAGATATCCAACAATTATCTCTCGCTTGATGCTCCATTTGCGGAAGGCGAATCAAATACGCTTAAGGATGTTCTTCCTGATAATGAGCAAATTCCCCCGGACGACACCCTCATTAAGGAAGCACTTCGTGAAGAGATTCGCAAAGCACTCGGTACCCTTTCCGAGCGCGAGGCTGAGGTCTTAATACTCTACTACGGCATAGATAGGGAAAATTCCCTCACGCTTGAAGAGATTGGCTACAGGTTTGGATTGACCCGTGAACGAGTTAGGCAAATAAAAGAAAAAGCGCTCAAACGTTTGAGAACCGCAAACCGCGCACGCAATCTCCGCGCATTTCTCACACCATAAAAATCGCCCGCAGATAAAAGAGAATTTTTTCATTTATTGGGCTTTATCAGAAGTTTCTCACCTGTGAGAGTGAAAAGTCAGGCTTATTTTTCTATTCGTCCGCATTCAAAAAATCGATAATCTCCTGCGGGAACCGTGCAGTCATTAATTTGTTGCGCTCCTTTTCGTCTTTTAGTTTTCTTGATAAATATCCGAGGATTGCCAAATATGTTCCGCTACCCGCGGGCGGGGTTATGATAGTAAAGAATAGATGTGTTAAACCACCGTCAACTGCCTGAAAATCTATGCCTTCTTTGGACCTTGCAAACGCAATAACAATACCTCTTGTGCCGGATGTTTTGCAGTGAGGGAAAGCAACACCATATCCAATCCCTGTAGACACAACGCGCTCGCGTGCCATTAAATCCTCATAGACCTGAACTTTATCAGTCACAAGTTCTGATGCTGAAACGAGGTCGGCAAGTTTTCGTATTGCTTCCTCTTTATTCTTAGCACTGAAATTGAGGTCTATTAACCTTGTGCCGCAGTATCTTCCTATTCTCATTCATTCTCCTTTTCTTCGTACATTTTTGCTTCCTCAACAAGCATTATGGGGATATCATCTTTTACGGGATAAGCTAACCTGCAACGCCAGCAAATAAGAAGGTCGTCTTTTTCTTTGTATTCGAGGTCGCCCCTGCATTTAGGGCAGACCAGTAAATCAAGCAATCTTTTATCAAGCATTGTTCTCCTCCAGGAAAACGCCCATACGGCGGTATTTGTTGAATCGCTCTTCAAGAAGCAGATCGATCGGGATTTGTGTGAGTCTATCAAGTTCAAGTTTCAGGGCGAAGCGAAGGGTTTCCGCAGCTTTTTTCCAATCCCAGTGAGCACCGCCCGGGGGTTCTTTGATCACTTTGTCAATCATACCGAGTTCAAGCAAATCCTCGGCAGTAACCTTAAGCGCTTCACAGGCTCGTGCCGCTTCCTCACGGCTTCGCCATAGTATTGCCGCACAACCCTCAGGCGATATAACCGAATACCACGCGTTCTCCATCATAAGGATTACATCACCAAGCCCAATCCCCAGTGCACCACCGCTTGCACCCTCGCCTATTATAACGATTATTATCGGGGTTGGTAAGACCGACATTTTCATAAGGTTCCTTGCTATTGCCTCAGCCTGCCCGCGCTCCTCAGCACCAATCCCGGGATAAGCTCCCGGCGTATCTATGAAGACCACCACTGGCAGTTTGAACTTCGCGCCAAGTTCCATAATTCGCATAGCTTTGCGGTACCCCTCGGGATGAGCCATCCCGAAGTTCCTATATATATTTTCTTTCGTATCCCGTCCTTTCTGATGACCCACGACAGTAATACGGCGTCCCTCAAATGTTGCAAATCCCCCGACAATTGCCTTGTCATCACCGAATAGCCTATCGCCGTGGAGTTCAATGAAATCGGTCATAATCATTGATATATAATCAAGCGTATATGGGCGTCGCGGGTGACGGGCTATCTGGACTCGCTGCCACCGTGTGAGGCTTGTGTTCACTCGCTCGCGAAGCTTAATAAGTTTATCCTCAAGACCCCTTATTTCTGCAGAAAGGTCAACGCCATCCCGCTTTTCAATCTCGCGCATCTCCTCTATCTTCTTCGCAATCTCTATAAGTGGGCGCTCAAATTCTAAAACATACCCATTCATTTCCGCCAGCTCCCGTTTTCAATCCTTTTCGGGGGCGAAGAGCTCTCAAAAAGGCTGTAAATCCACCAGCAAAGATAATGAACGACAAGGGCAATCGCGAGCGGTAAATTCCTGAAAAACCCTGGCTCGTATTTCTGAAAATACTTATAAATTGAGATGTGATGCTTTAGAAAGGCTCTTCGTCTCTGCTTTGAGGATGTCCCTTCCCAGTGGTGGATGATTTTGGCATGCGGGTTATAAACCACCTTCCATCCAGCCTCTTTCATCCGACGGCACAGGTCAACATCCTCCATATACAAAAAGAAGCGCTCATCCAAAAGCCCAATTTCGTTTATTGCGTCCCTTCTTATAAACATAGCCCCGCCCGAAACAAGATCAGCCTCAACGATATCTTCAGCAATAAGCCTTAGTCTTGCTGATTTTCGCCTGAAATACGCGAGATTTGTTAGCAAAGAACGTCGCCCTAACATAAGATGCGTCCGTGTTGGTAAAGGTCGCACCGATGGCTGTACGCTACCATCACGATTTAAAAGCATCGGTCCCGCCACCCCAATTCTCGGGTCATTTTCAAGAAGATCTATCATCAAGTCAAATGTCCCCTGAGTTAGTTCAGTATCCGTGTTCAAAAGGAGTATATATTTCCCCTTTGAAATGCGTATTGCCTTATTTGCAGCCTTAGAAAACCCCAGATTCTCGTCGTTAGAAATGACCTTTACATACGGAAATTCCCTGACCAGAAGTTCAAGGCTGTTGTCGCACGAGCCGTTATCTGATACTATTATCTCGTAGTCCCCCTTTGATGGCGGGAACTTTTCTATTGATAAAAGGCAGTCCCGAAGGTGTTTTTCGGAATTGTAGTTAACTATCACGATAGAAAGAATCAGCTCCTCCATCACAATTTATTGAACAGGCTCATAAAGCGAAGCCGCCAGACCATCACCACAGCCTCACGAACAATCTTTTTTGACATCTTTGATTTCCCGCGCGTTCGGTCCTCAAATATTATCGGGAGTTCAACAATCCTGAACCCCTTTTTGTACGCGCGGAATTTTAGCTCTATCTGGAACGAATAACCGTCGGATTTTATTTCGTCAAGGTTAATGCTTTCAAGCACCTTTCGCTTTATTGCCACAAAGCCGGCTGTAAAATCTTTCACCGGGATACCGGTGATAATCCTCGTATAAATGTTTGCGAAATAGCTCAAAAGCAGTCTGCTCATAGGCCAGTTGACTACATTAACGCCCTTAATATACCTTGAGCCAACGACAATATCCGCATCCTCGAGAAGTTTCAACATCGGCACCAGATACCGGGGGTGATGCGAGAAATCGGCGTCCATCTCAAATACAACATCATAGCCGTTTTGAAGCGCGTACTTGAATCCGGAGACATACGCTGTTCCAAGCCCCAATTTGCCCGGGCGATGCATAACCTTGACACGACTATTTCTACTTGCAATTTCCTCCGCGAGCTTGCCTGTTCCATCCGGGGAATTATCATCCACAATAAGAATCTCAAAAACAGGGTCAACAGCAAGAACAGCCTCTATGATATGCGGAAGATTTTCGTGCTCGTTGTAAGTGGGCATCACCACCAATACTTTCAAACTGCCTCCTTATACCGGCTGAATAACTTTCCCCATTCCGTGGCCATAAACTTGTGGATCCTCGGTTTGCCGATAATTGGATACCAGAACCAATCGTGATACAGATTTGATGCAAACGGTGCCCAGACAACAAGAGGGGAATGTAAGGCGATTTTCTCGAGGAATCGCAAGAATCCCTTTCGGAGCATCTGGTCGCCCCAGATAACAAACGAGCGCTTCGTGTGAAAATGGAAATTTATGTTTGAAATATCCTCGCCAACAATTTCAATCTCTTTTGGGTCGCCAACCCCAAGCCCGCGCTCGTGGCACATTCGTAAATACGGTATTGACATAGGCTCATACCCCATAAGTTTTGCCTCTATAGCATCGAGAGCAACCGAATCGCCCGAAGCCAGGATCAGGTTGCAGATCACCGGTATCATCGTTCTTGGTCCTGCGCCATTCCCGCAAACTGTTGCATCCATAACAGCAAATATATTGGGGTGAAGTTCTTTTTGCATATACATAAGGTCAACGAGGACCTCATGCATATATTTATGGGCATAATGGCGCACCTCTTTTAGAAGCCCACCAAAAGAATTCTTTACCGCGCCCGTTATTGTCGAATGCCCGTGTGTCTTGAGCGTCGGCAGGTGGACTATCGACTTTCCAATGAACATCTTTGGTATGTATATTCCCTCCGGGAAAATCTCGTTAAGTTTTAGAAGTGGTGATACAAAATCGTATTTCACCCATTCAACTTCAGGTAGTGGAGTAAAATCTAATTCATACTTTTTAAGAACTGGCATCCACAAGTTGTTTTTTGCCCCTTTAACCGGATTGGTCACAACCGTTTTGTTCTCAACCGGGAAAAGCCTTTTGAAATCGTAGCCGTCAGATTTGAGCTTGTTCAAGACCCCATCAAGCTGCCAGGGTGGTGTGGAGCAAGCCGGGTAGAACTTTGTCCAGGAGAGGTTCAATTTTAAAAGGATCTCGCCATCCTTTGGCACAAAACGCTGGTAGTCAGCAAGTTCAAGCAATTTAGAATAATCCTGGATAATTGTCTCGGGCGTTGTCTTTAATACTGCTACTTTTGCTTTCATAGTTGCCTAAAAGTATATTGCTATAAAGATTGAGCATATCCAGGCTAATAAGTTAATCATAAAAGGGGGGTCGGTCAATAGTATTTTCTCTGGCTCCTCGCCTAACGAGCGCTTGTAGATAAGGTAGAGGTAGCGAAGGATGCCGTAAAGCACGAACGGCACAGAATAGGCGATTTTTTGTCCGCCAAACTTAAGCGCGGTTTCCGGTGAAAATGCATAAAGCAAATACGCGGTTATGGTTGAGGCTGCGGTTGCTGTTATCATCTGGTCAACGAATTCGAGCGAGTATTCCTGCAAAACCGGTCTGGTGGAATTGTCTCCCGTAGATTTTATCTCCTGCCGGCGCTTGGCAAGGATCAAAAACAGGGAAAGAAGCGCAGTGCAAACGAAAAGCCAGGAGGAAATTTGAACGCCAATAACAACGCTTCCCGCAACAACACGCAAAACAAAACCAAACGCAACTATCAATAAATCAATTATAACGACGCGCTTCAGATAAACGGAGTAGGCTATATGTGTGATGATATACAAAAGAAGAACCCAGAAAAGCGAAGCAGAAACAAGATAAGAGAGGGTTAAGGATACGACCAAAAGTGTCCCACAAGTTATCTTCGCGCTTTTTATTGTGAGTCTGCCCGAGGCAAGCGGACGGTTTTTTTTAATCGGATGAGCTCTGTCGAGTTCAAGGTCCACTAAATCGTTGAAGTAGTATATCCCGCTTGAGGCTAAACAGAAGAGGATAAAAGCCTCGCTAACTTTTATAAAATAGTGAGGCTCAAAGAATCTGTGCGAAAAAAGTAGCGCCGCAAAAACAAAGAGATTTTTTGTCCACTGCTTTGGACGAGCGGTATCAAGATATGCGCCTATCATACTTTCTTTTGTGGGACCTCCTGTGATATTAAAGGCTTTTTATGGGATTTCACGACTGACAAAGCGAGGAACAGAAGAAGCGTGAAAGCAAGGGAAAAAACCGAAATTCTGAAAGATTGTGCAAGAAGTGGGGAATAATACTTGAACTCCAGTGTATGCTGACCTTTCTTAAGCGGTATCGCCCTGAATGTGTAGTTTGCAACAAGTATCTTTTGTTCAACGCCATTCTCATAGCAATGCCACATCGGGAAATAATTCTCGGATAGAAACAAAATCCCGTCCTCCAGCATCTCAACATCAACCTTAAACGAATTGAGCCTGTTTTCGTAGATTCTGGCGGGCACAACTGTAATAAGCGAATCGGCAATATCTGCGGATTTAACTCCTGGCTCCTGCTCAAGTATGAGCGTGCTTCGGTACGGAAAATTCGGGTCCTTGAGGGTGGGCAAAACTTCGTCGTGCGCTTTAACAACATACTTATAAAATGGAAATGCGCGGGGCAAGTAGTTTAAATTACGATATATGATGTACTGTCCATATCTTGCGACCTCCTGCATAAATGGGAACTTATATTCACTTGTGGAGAGAACAAATTTTATATTCAACAGATCCCAGAATCGCGGGTCCATAAGATTTGGGCGCTGTTCGTGCCGTCCAACGAATTCATCGTAGAGCCTTAAGTGGTTTCCGTGCATTGCTGTAAACGATACCTCCTCAATCCCGAATCGGGCAAGATAATTATCTGGCAGTGTATTTGGCAGAAGCAAGACCCTGAACGGCTCCTTCTCTTGCTCGGCTTTAAAGAAATCGACTATCGGTGAACTTGCGTAGTAATTATTTATGTCGACGGGTTTTATAAATTTTGCGTCCACGCGCCAGTAATCAACAATGACAAGGCTCGCAAGAACCGCTACCACAACACCAGAAGAAACCGCTTCTTTCAGGTACCCGTTTAGTAAGAAAAAGGTTAATCCGGATAATACAAGAGCAATCCAGAAATTTGCTGTGATTTTCGGAAGAGCGGATTTCATCACTGCCTCTTTAGTCCCCATATTCCCATAAAACATCACCTTCCAGATTGACATCATCCCCTGTCCGCCGATAGTCATCAGAACCGTAATAAGCCCCAAAACAATAAGGAAAACAAGCCCGTATTTTGTGAACCCCTCCTTGAATTTCTTTTTCTTTCGCCCCTCCTCAAGGATGAATTCAATCGCCTGCATCGCAAGATACAACAGGGAAAAGGCTGTAAGGAAAATAATCATACTCGGTCCACGGAATTTTTTCACTCCGGGCACGAGCCAGTAAAAGAGCCTGAATAATGGTGTTGTGGCGCCAACAGAATAGATAAGCCCCAAAAGGGCAAGCCCTAAAAAGAACCAGTTTTCCCTTTTAGGTTTGAATATGAGCGCAACAAGGGCAAGGAAGAGTATTATTATTCCTATATAATCGCTGTTGAGTTTGAAAGCGTTTCTGCCCCAGTATGAATCCTTCTCGCCGACACTTGTCCCGACAAAATCGTTGATGAAAAGGGAAACAACCTCCTCGGGATGCAAGGACCAGGATGTCGCATATTCGTAACCGGTTTTCGTTTCCTCGGTGTGCATTGTCCTCATTGAGTATTTGCTCACATAATCATACTGCGGGAGCAATTGGATGATAGAAATCATAAGCCCAAGCGCAATCGCAAGGACGAACAAAACGACATGCTTAATAACCACACCCACCGTTTTCTTGTCGATTGCCATAAATATTACTCTGAATAAGAAATATAGCCCGAACGCCCACGAGCAAAAATACGCCATCTGAAGATGTGCAGTCAAAACCAGAAGAGCATAACATAGTGCAAGGAGCAAATAGTGGTAGAGTCGAGCTGATTTTATTGACTTTTCAACTAATAGAAACATAAGAGGCAAAAGCGCGATATTATGGATTTTGCCATCGTGCCCCGCATAAATAAGCGATACCATAATGGGCAAAAGCATCCAAACAATGCCCGCAAGAAACGAGACGCTCTTTTTAAATCCTTTTTCTTTGAAGAACAAATATGCGAATACCCCTGCAAGGAATATGTGGATAATCAGTTTAAACGGGAAAGCACGGTGGAGCGGCATTATGAATGCAAACCACGCGCCAGGATAAAATGTATCCCCGTGAAGCGCCTCAACAAAAGGAAGCCCACCATGAATGTATGGGTCCCAGAGCGGAAAAGCATGATAATTATTGACATATTCCTTGTAGAAACTTTTCATAAAATATGTGTTTGAGATGTAATCAGTTCCGAAAAGGGTTTTGTCTGAAAAAATAAACGGGGCGAAGATAATTATCGTGATAAGGAGATATATAAATATGTAGAAAATGTCCCTGTCAAGCGCAAGGCTTGTGCTCACTTTTTTTGTCTGTCGTCTGTTTTTCATTGCCTTTCTCCTTCGGTTTTATGAGTATTACTGCTATTATAAATAAAGCGATTTCGTTAATTGTGAAAACGAGCCTTGCGAGTATTGCGGATATGGACGCCACAGATGAGGGGAATATTTTGCCTTCGGACAAAAGCAATACCAGTATTCCCTCACGAACACCTATTCCTCCGGGGGCGAATAGCGCAAGAAAGCCTATCACAACCGCTGCTGAAAAACCTCCAACCATATAAAAGAACTTGTCAAATCCCACATATGTAAATGAGCGATTGATGAGGAAAAATGTCAAGCCTACCGAAAGCCAGATCAAAGCGTAGAGGAATATAAGGATGAGAAGTTCGCTTGCTCGGAAACTCAGCCGGAACGATGGCGAGCGACCGAGTTTTGTTGCTATTGAATTCACGCATTTTTCGATCAATCGGGGTTTGAAAAACAAAAACAAGAGGAACAAAATCAAGGCGAAGAGAAAAATGAGATATGCGAGCTTTGTAATGTATTTCACAGCCCCGACACCAAGACAGATAAAGGCAACAATTGTTCCAGCTGTAAGCGAAAGCATCTGTCCCACCAGTGCAGAAGAAAACGCCGTTGCTGCAGAAAGCCCTTTATCCTTCGCAAGATACGCCATCATAAAAAACTGCCAGAATTTCCCCGGAACATATTTCCCGAGATTCCCTATAAAGTATATGCCAAAGGATTCCTTGAAAGAGAGGTTCACGCCCATCCTTTTGAGTATTGAGCGCCACAGAGCAGTCAAAAGGAGCATTGGCGGGAAAAGAGAGAAAAATGCCAGAAGAATTATAAAATAATTAAAATGCCACTCAAATGCTCTTATCTGGTCGTAATTTTTCAGGATGTTTCTGAAAATGAAAAAAAATACAATTCCAATAACAGTCCAGGATAAAAGCCTTTGCGCAAATTTTTTGTTCATTTTTTTGTGGCAAGTATGCAGATTCGTCTTCTTGTAAGCCCCCCCACAAATGGGATCGGGATTAAAACCCGCTCAAGTAAATTTAAGACCGGCAGATGTGTTGGTCTGTAGTAAGAGCGGGTTATCTTGAATCCAGTGCTCGCAAGGGCATTTTTGATAACCCCCATTTTTCGTAGCCCGATGTGTGTTTCGTCTCGCCGAAGTATAAAATTATACCGCATCATAATTTCAAATATGTGCGTTGGTGAAGGCGTATAAATCGCGAGCCTCCCACCAGATTTCAAAACCCTGTGGCATTCTTTAAGCATGCCCCGAAATGCTTCTTCTGAAAGATGTTCGGTTATGTCGGCACAAATCACGAGGTCGAGCGAGTTATCCCTTATGGGGAGCTCTTTTGCATCCCCCACAATAAATGCGCCCTTGCCAGGTTTTTGCTCATTGAAGAATCTGCGCGCAAACCGGATTGCATTTTGGGCGTAATCAATCCCGATAGCGTATGCACCACGCTTAGCAGATTCTATCGTAAATGTTCCTATCGCACAGCCAATATCAAGCACTACCTCCCCGGCTATTGGCTTGGCAAGTTCAAGCACATTTTTTATCCTGTTCCTTTCCCATCTATCCCGCTTCAGATATCGCTCCGCAAGCGGTTCAAAATACGCGTCGTTATAAAATCTTTCCTTTTCCTCTTTATTTGAAAGCGTCATTTTCTGTCCTTAGCGCTCAAAATCGTTAAATATAATTCTTTTCCTCTTCTTGCGATGGACTGAATCGAGAATGTGTTTTTGGCGTATTCAAAGCCGTTTTTTGCAAGGCTAAAATAAAGGCTGGGGTCAGAAAGCATGCGCTCGATTGCTTGAGCGAGCGCCTCTGGATCCTTCTCGGGGACAAGAAGCCCGGTTTGCTCGTGTTTGATTATATCCGGTATCCCGCCAACATTTGAGCCAATAACTGGCTTGCCACAGCTCAACGCCTCAAGAAGGACGACGCCTAAACCCTCTGTATCCCCTGAGCTATCGTAGCAGGCGGGAAGAACAAAAAGGTCGCACCTTCTGTATGCTTTCTCAAGTTCTTGATCTGGAAGCGCGCCTGTAAAGTTAACTCTATCTTCAAGCCCCAGTTCCACTGTCAGCGCTTTGAGAGCAGGAAAAAGCGGACCTGTGCCAACCACAGTCAAGCGGACATCAATTTTGGGGTAAACGATTCTCAGTGCTCGAAGGAGATATTCAACCCCCTTTCGCTCTACCAGTCTCCCGACAAAAAGGATCTCCTTTGCGCGAGAAGCATCAGGCAAACTTATTTCTGGTGGAACCTCGGGGAATATATAGCCATCGTAAACAACCTGAGCCTTGCATCCAAGCTCTTGCTCTATCATCTTTGCGGTAAATGTTGAATTGGCAAAAAGAGATGCGCTTCTTTTCGCAAGCCACTTCACCACAGGTTTGAAAATTCGAGCTTTTTTAAGTAGAGCCAGTTCGGCGCTGTAAAACTTGAGAATAACGGGTATGTGCCCAAATGCTGCTAACCCCACAAGTACCATAGGGAATGGCCAGTGAATCTGGACTATATCAAAATCGTTTTCGCGAATTAACCGCCGTGTAGCAAAATATCCCGCAATAATAAGGAACGGCACACAAAAAAAATAAAGAGGATTCTGTCGAATCCTTGTAACAGCGTTAACCTCGTGGGTCAGGTTTTCGAACCGCCTAAAAAAATATCTAAACCTTTTTACCTCAATCCCCCTGACGACCTGATTTCCCAGTCCTCTGTATGATGGCGCAAGCACAACATTATGCACGCCCATAGACTCAAGTTGTTGAAGATACCCCACAAGCCAGGGAGCAATCCCGTAATCACTTTCGTTCCGGGGGAACATTGTAACTATGTGTAATATCTTAAGGGTTGGTCTGTTGTTGGTTTGGGTTTCGGTTGCCACTTATTCCCTTGCTGCCCCTTTTCGGATCCATATTTAATATTTCGTGTTCCTTTGGCGTTTTAAAATAGTGCAAAATGGTAAAAAATCAAGCATTATTTGGGAATGGTTATTGGTCTTGAGCTTTCGGTTTTAGATCGGATAATAATGGGGAAATGACCTGGGTAAAGAAGATTCGTATAACTGAAAGCCAATATTCCATTTTTGCTGGTATTCGCTTAATTTAATGATATGTTAAATCTTGCGGTCTTTATATCCGGCAGGGGCACAAACCTTCAGGCTATTCACAAAGCCATACTTGAAAAGAGGTTGTCAGCGAAAATAGCCCTTGTTTTATCAAGCAATCCAGACTCAGAAGGGACGAAGTGGGCAGAAAAAGAGGGATTAAAAACGATTGTCTGCAGGCGTTCTGATTTCAAACAAAGGGGGGAATTTGTCGCGGCAATGATGCATCATCTTGAAAGCTCGGGTGTTGATTTTATTGTTCTTGCGGGGTATATAAGGAAGGTTCCGCCTGAGGTTGTTCGTCGCTACCGATGGCGAATAATAAACATTCATCCTGCTCTCTTGCCACTCTTTGGCGGGAAAGGTTACTACGGGATAAGGGTTCACGAATCCGTTCTTGCAAGCGGCGCTGAATATACGGGCGTAACGATACACTTTGTTGAAGAGGAATATGACACAGGACCAATTATCTTCCAGTTCCCGGTAAAAATTCTCCCCGGTGATACCCCCGAAAACCTTGCAAAACGAGTAGGCGAAATAGAACACAAGATCTATCCAAAAATCCTTCAACTCTTCGCAGAGGGCAAATTGCCCCACAAAATATTTGACAATTTTAGTAGGCTTACTATAATTTAATGATGGCAAGGTTTTTTACAAGGTTGCTTTTATCAAGCGGGTTACTTTTTAGCCAGATGGCACCGTATTTGCTTTTGGGCTTTGGGCTTGCTGGTTTATTATACATATTAATTCCACAGGAAAGCATAAGCAGACATCTCGGTGGTCGTGGCTTTAAGTCAATTGTAACCGCTGTGCTCGTTGGAATACCGCTTCCGCTTTGTTCCTGCGGGGTTTTACCGGTGGCAGCCTCGCTGAGGAAACAGGGGGCAAGCAAGCCTGCAACATTATCGTTTCTGGTTTCAACGCCGACAACAGGCGTAGATTCAATCCTTGCGACATATGCCCTTTTAGGTATTCTTTTTGCTATTATAAGGCCGATTGCCGCGCTTTTTGCCGGTCTTTTTGTTGGGGTGCTCGCGCTTATATTCCTGCCCGAGACCCCGGCAATAAATAGCGCGAATGAGAGTAACGCCTGCAAGTTCTGCACGAGAACGACCAAACACAGGCATAATTTTTTGGAAAAATTATCTATCGGTGCTCAATACGCTTTTCTGGAGATGGTTGGCGAGATTGGGAAATGGATTATTCTTGGTGTTGTTGTTGGCGGGCTTATTGAGGTACTTATACCGATGCATTTGGTTGAACATTATGCGGGCGAAACATACAAGGGTATATTGTGGATGTTTGCGCTCGGGCTTCCGATGTATGTTTGTGCTACAGGCTCTATCCCGATTGCCGCCTCACTTATCGCAAAGGGTATGAGTCCTGGCGCGGCGCTCGTATTCCTTATCGCGGGACCAGCATCTAATACTGTCACTATGGGTGTTATTAGCAAAACGCTCGGCAAAGGGGCTCTTGTTATATACATTATCGCAATTTTCGTAATTTCGGTTATTCTTGCCTTCGCATTTGACTTTATATGGATATCCCTTGGTGCACCACACAACCTTGTTTCCGGAAAAATGAATATGCAACAGGGCATCACAAATTTTATTTCCGCTTTCATCCTCGCCGCTCTTATCCTTTTTACACTCGTGCGAAAGAAAAAAGAAAGGGCAGAAGAAGTTACAGAAATGATAACCCTCAGGGTCCCATCAATGCGCTGTTCCAATTGCGAAAAAACTATTCTACAGGCACTCTCAGGTTGCGAGGGCGTAGAAGAGGTTGTGGTCAATCTCAAAAATAAAACAGTTAGTTATAGGGGAAATGCGGATATTGAAAGGGTTAAAAAGGCTATTTCCGATGCTGGATATGAGGTCAAAGATTAGCCCCGGGTTGACTTAATCATCTTTCCAAAGAGCCTTTTAAATCCCCAGCCTATAATGCTTATTTCTTCTATTTTGAGAATGTTGCCCGCAAAAATGAATATGGTGCCTGCAAGGGTGAATGCAATTCCGAGAAAGGCAAACTCACACAATGGAGAGTCACAATCAAATACGGACCTGAGAAGAACAAATACAAGAAACGCAATATAAGCGACAAAAACGGAAAGGATTGTTAATACAACAAATTTCTTAGCCATTGCCACAAGCGGGAAACTTTTAAGCCGTTGTTTGAGAAGGACGAGGAGAACGAGGAGATTAACAATTGAGGATATGCTTGTTGCAAGAGCAAGTCCGCCATGCTTTAACGGACCCATAAGTATAAGATTCAGGATGATATTGAGAAGCATACAGTATACGCTTATTTTGAATGGTGTTTTAGTATCGCGGAGGGAAAAGAAAGCCTGGATTATACCTTTTACCCCGCCATAGGCAAATAAGCCATAAGCATAGAATGACAAAGCCATAGCGGTCATAGGTGTTGAGACTGTTCCAGAAAAAGCGCCGCGCTGGAACAAAATTTTTGTGAGAGGTGTCCTGAAGGCGATCATCAAAGCGGAAATTGGGAGGAGGATTGCGAAAACGAGGTTTGTGCCAAAGGCGGTAAGTCTCGTAATACTTTCTGGACTGCCTGAGGCTGCGAGTTCAGAGGATGAGGGTAAAAGCGCAATATAAACGGATGTCCCGAAAAGGGATAGCGGCAAAAGGACAAGCAGGTTCGCATATCGCAATGCAGAGACGCTTCCCTCGGGCAAAAGGGATGCCAAAAATAAATCTACAAGGTGATTTACCTCAGCAACGGCAAAACTCATCATCCCGGGCAAGAGGAGCATAATAAACTCGCGCAAATCCTCTTTATCCGCCTTAAGGTTTTTCAGGAAGACGAACCCAGCCTTAAACGATGGGAAAACTGTTATGAGCCCCTGAACCACTCCCCCCGCAAGAAGTGCAAAGGAAACGAGATACAACAATTTGGTTTGCCCCCAGTGTGAAAAGATAAATAAGCCCGAAAGTATCCCGAGAAGCCCGACGATATTCATAAATGCTGAAGCGACCGAGGGCAGGAAAAAGATCTTGCGGGCATTCAGGAATCCCGAAAAAAAAGAATAAACAATCACGAGGAAGAGGTACGGGAAAAGGATGCGCGTAACCTTTATTGTGAGCTCAAGCTTGTCTGGTAAGACCTTCCAGCCGAAAAATAAAACAGGCACAAGCTGGCGGGTGAGAATGACCCCTGCAAGCGATATAATACCGGCTATTAGAATCAAAATTATCCCAACTGTGGAGGCAAACTCTTTTGCTTTGTCTTCGCCCTTTTTGTGGAGAACTTGCGTGTATTTTGGGATGAAAGCCGCATTAAAAACCCCCTCACCCAGGAGTTGCCTGAAAAGATTGGGTATCCTGAAAGCGCCCGCAAAGATATCAGCAGAAGCTCCCGTGCCAAAAAGCGCTGCAAGTGCTATCTCGCGAAGGAATCCCGTTATTCTCGAGATGAATATGCCCACGCTTACAGAACCCGCAGACCCAACGAGTTTCTTGTGGCTCTGGTCTATTTCCAAATTTCGCCCCTTGATATTCGCCGATCAAACTTGCGTTTTTGCGATTCTCTATTATCTTTATGTTATAGAAAAAAATGAAATCGCCGGCAATAGCAATACTTTTTTGTTCGCCAAGAAGAAGCGGAAACACAGGGATGCTTTTGGAGTTGCTCGTTGACGCATTTAGCAAAGAGGGGTTGGAGACAGAAACAAAGTACCTGTACGAACTTAACTTCTCGGGTTGCACGGAGTGCGAGATGTGTTACAATGGCGACGACTGTGTTATTGCGGATGATATGAAGGACATTTATCCGATTCTTGAAAACGCTTGCGGTATACTATTTCTTACGCCTGTTTTTTTTGCGTCGCTTCCCTCGCAGGCGAAAGCCGTAATAGACCGCGCTCAACCTTACTACATCAGAAAGTATGTTTTCAAAAAAAGCCCGCGAAAACCAGGACTTGGTGGACTTATAGCACATAGTGAAAGAAAGGGTTCCTTTGACTGTCTTACAATTCCCGTGAGATACTTCTTTGATTCCCTTGGTCTGGATTTTGTTCCGCCCCTTTTTTTCCCATCACTGCGCTCTGTCGGCGAAAGCGAAAACTCGCTCATCAGAGCATTTGTTGAAAATTTTTCAAAAAGGCTTAAGGAGTTACATTGAGACTGAAACGCTTCGCTGAGAAAATTAAAACCCTGGGACTTGATTACTTTCTTATCTCAAATATGCCAGAGATCAGATATTTCACCGGATTTACAGGTTCCTCTGGGTTGCTTCTTGTATGTGGTTCGGGGGATTCCTATTTCCTCACCGACAGGCGCTACGCAACACAATCAAAAAACGAGGTCAAGCAGGCGCAAATTTTTGTGTACGAGCAGAAACCCCTTGAGGGTTTGAGATCGCTCAATATTTTTCACCCCCACACCCGTCTTGGAATTGATCCGAACACAACGAGTTTAAAAGCTTTCAACGAAATAAAGGAAATTTTCCCCGATATAGAGATTGTGCAAATTGAGTCGCCTGCGAACGAATTTACCGAGATCAAGGATGAAGAAGAACTTTGCAGGATAAGGGAAGCGATAAGGATAACGGAGGATGCGCTTCGTCAGACGCTCCAGTTCATTGCGCCCGGGGTTTCAGAAAAGGATATTGCAATTGAACTTGAATACAGGATGAAAAAACTGGGTGCGAGCGGGCTTGCTTTTCCTACTATTGTTGTATCCGGGGCGCGCTCCGCGCTTGTCCACGGGCAACCCTCAGAAAAGCCCATCCAGACCGGCGAGCTTTTGCTTATTGACCTTGGCGCAATGTACGATGGATATGCTGCCGATATCACGAGAACCTTCGCAATTGGCAAAGCCGACAAAAAAGCCAGGGAGATTTACCAGATTGTCCTGGACGCACAAAAAAAAGCCATTGCGTTTATTCGGGAGGGGATTTGCGCCGAGGAGATAGATAGAGTAGCGAGGGATTACATCACATCAATGGGTTATGGCGAAAACTTTCAGCATAGCCTCGGGCACGGGTTAGGCTTTGTGGTCCACACGAGCCCAAGACTTGCTTGCGGATGTAAGGATAGGCTTAGGGCAGGTATGGTAACTACGGTGGAGCCTGGTATCTATGTTGAGGAATTCGGTGGGGTCAGAATTGAGGACGATATTCTTGTGAAAGCGGAGGGTTGCGAACTTCTTACAACATTCCCCAAAGACGAATTGATCGTGATTTGATAAGCAATGTTTAAAGGAGCTTTTGCGCTCGCGGTTGTTTTTGTGCTTGCCATTGTTTCTTCCCTTTCCGCTTGTACTATTGCAGTGGTGCATGGGAGCATTACGACCGATGGTAGACCGTTGCTCTGGAAGAACCGCGATGTTCCGGATTTGGAGCAGGAAGTACGGTATTTTGACACGAAGCCCTACGGTTTTCTTGCCCTTGTGTACTGTGGGGAAACGGACAGGGCCTGGGCTGGGATAAATGACGCAGGCTTTGGGATTGTCAATTCAAATTCGTATAATCTTCCGGATTCGGTGATTTATGGTGTTGATGATGGCGTGATTATGTGGCTGGCGCTGAAAAATTGCCAGACCGTTGACGATTTTGAGGTGCTAATTTCGCGAACACCACCCTGTAATGGGTATAACTTTGCGGTTCTCGATGCAAATGGGAATTGCGCGATCTTTGAGGCTGGTCCGCACACGATTCACAGGATTGACCTGAGCCCGCGCCTTCCTTATGTTGTTAGATCAAATTTCTCGTTTTCGGGAGACTCAACAGGAAGGACAGGTATACATCGTTACACCCGCGCCCGCTACCTTATTGAGCAAGGGATGGCTAATGGAAATCTTAACTACAAATATATCATTGATACTGTTGCCTCTGATTTGTTTGCCCCTGACCTCGACCCGTATCCATTGCCATTTGAGGGATTTTATAGGGATTTCCCGCGGGGCTTTATCCCAGTAAACGAAACAATAAGTAGGTTCATAACCCGTGCCGGGATTGTTATAAGGGGCTCGCAAAGCAGGGATAGGGTTTCGGATGGCTCAATGATTGTTGTTATGGGGCAACCGGTGCTCGGAGTGCCTGTCTGTGTTTGGGTGAGGACAAAGGCAGTCCCACGCGCACTTCTGGGATACTCTCCATCCTCGCTTTGTTACCAGGCAGAACTTATCCGTAGAACCATTGAGCCATACTCGGAATTTCCCAACAGATTTGATACTTACAGGTTCGTTTCCATCCAGCCCGCTCTTCAAGCCTTAAGGCTGTTTGGATATGAAACTATTGATATGCTTGATGATTTTCCCGCTCAGGAGTTGCGCCTTCAGCAGGATGCAGTGGGTAACGAGATAATGTCACGCTATGCCTCGTTTTTACCCCTTTCAACCGGGAAAGAGGGGTTTACCCCCAAAGATCCGTATGTTAACTGTTATCCCAATCCGTTTAATTCCGCGCTGAACATAAAAATTGGGCTTGCAAAAAGCGATGAGGCTGATATAATTATACTTAATATGGAAGGGCAAATTGTTCAGCACCTTGTGGCAAAAACTAATAGTTCAGTAATATGGGATGGGGTTTCGCTCAAAGGCGAGCCTGCGGGATCAGGTTTGTATATCGTTCGCGTGAAAACAGGCGACTGGGTTAAAGAGGAAAAGGTTCTCTTTTTGAAATAACGAAGGGCGAGAAATGGAAAGGGCGAAAGACAAGGAGTTGATAAAATCTTTCAGGGAGTTTCTGGAACAGAGAGGCTCAACCGAGCTAAAGGCATGTTTTATAAATTGCCTGCCCGAGTTGGACAGGTTATTTGAGGAATTCTTGAAAACCTATTTCCCTGCATGGGAACTTGCTGAGTTATCCAAAATATTTGAGGTTTCACAGATTCTTCGCCATAATGTCTCAGTTGAACAACTTATGCAAGAACTTGTTCGGCTTGTTCACGATTACTTGGGTTTCAGAATAGTCTTGCTTTCGCTTCTCACCGAGGATGGGCAACATTACTGTCGGGTAGCATATATCGGTCTGCCCTGGGAAACTTTTGAACGACTTTCTCGCCAGCTAATCCCCAAAAAAGTTATAGCCGAATTGTTCCTTGAAAAATACAGGATAAGCAAATCGTTCTTTATCAGGGAGAAAGTTCCGCCGCAGATGGAGCCATTTACATATACCCCGACACCGAAGGAGGAAAGCGATGATCCTGCGCAGTGGAAAAAGGATGATATGCTTGTGGTCCCGATTTACGGAGACGCCGAGGAGATAATAGGCTTTTTTACGGTGGACGAGCCGGTGGATGGTAAGGTGCCCACAAAGACAAAAATTACCACCCTTGAGATATTCTCTGCCCTTGCTGGGCTTACAATAAAGAACTACAATTTTTACAGGGACCTTCAGGAAAAACTGATTCGTTCAAAGGTGCTTTTTGAGATAAGTTCGTTTATAAATTCTGCGCTTGATCTTGATGAAATCCTTCGCCAGACAACAAGAACAATACGCGAGAATCTCGGGTATCTATGGGTGGGGGTTTTGATGAAAGATGAGCGAACGGAGACGCTTTATGTTCGTGCGCAGTCAGGGCTTGAGGACGAGCGGTTTAAAGGGGTTAGGTTTGAGACCGGAAAAGACAGGGGAATGGCTGCCGAGGTAGCAATCACGGGAAGATGCAGGTTTGTCAACGACCTTGAGAAGTACGATGGACCATATATCCCGTTTATTGAGGGGGCGCAAAGTGCCTCAGCGATACCTATCAAAAAGCGCGGCCGGGTGCTCGGTGTTATTGATATAGAAAGCAAGGATAAGAATGTGTTTGGTCCTGAGGAACGAAAATTTTTCAGGACTGTCGCAAACCAGCTTGGCGGGGCGATTGAGAATTTCCAGACAAACGAAAAACTCAAAAAAGAACTAAAAATCAGGACCGCGCTTTCGGAATTGACAAACCTTATAAGTTCGGTTCTTGAACTGGATAGGCTGCTCAGAACAATCCTTGACCTTCTCAGAAGCTTCTTCTCATACTGGGATGTCGCAATATACCTTATGTCCGAGGATGGGCAGGAACTTATTTTAAAATCTTATGTCGGATATGAGTTTGAAGAAAAGACAGAGGTAAAGCCGTTAAAGGTTGGGAAGGACGGTATTCAGGGGATTGTGGCTGCAACGGGCAAACCCCTTAATATTGGCGATGTTCGGTTGTTCCCGATAAGAAGCGTTTGTGGGAAGGATGTGAAAAGCGAGCTTGCGGTGCCGATAAAGAAGGGGAATAAGATTATGGGCGTGCTTGATATTCAATCCCCAAAACTCAACGCGTTTGACGATGAGGATGTGCGGACGCTTGAGATGTTTGCCCCGCATATAGCGATAGCAATAGACAATGCTCAGCTATACGAAAAGATGCGCGAACTCGCGATAACCGATGGTATGACAGGGCTTTACAACTACCGCCACTTTATGCAGACCCTTCACCGTGAGTTAAATCGTGCTCTGAGATTCGGGCATCCGCTTGTGCTTATGATGCTTGATATTGACGATTTCAAAATATACAACGACACGCTGGGGCATCCCGCAGGAGATGAGGCACTTAAAGCGGTTGCAAATATAATGCTTAAATCAGTCAGAGCGGAGATTGATTTTCCCGCTCGTTACGGCGGTGAGGAATTCGCTATAATTCTCCCGGAAATTGACAAAAAAAAGGCAGCACGAATAGCGGAACGGATCCGTAAGAGGGTTGAAGCCATTGAACTGCCCGGACTGGACAAGCTCCCCCTAAAAAAATTGTCCGTATCAATTGGGCTTGCAAGTGCCCCCGAGGATGGAGAAAGTCCAGCAAGGCTTATTAAATCTGCTGACCAGGCTCTTTACAGGGCAAAGTGCGAGGGCAAAAATCGGGTTATAATTTTTGAAAAGCAGAAATAAGTATGGGCAGCGAAAAAAGCTTTGCTGATATAGAGAGCGAAATCATTTCCTCTGGACGCCTTCCCGCGCACATAGCAATAATTATGGATGGCAACAGAAGGTGGGCAGACAGGCATGGGCTTCCTGTTGAGGAGGGGCATAAGGCTGGGGTTAAGGCTGTGAAAAAAATTGTAAGGTACTGCGGGAAATTGGGCATTAAGGTTTTGACACTGTATACATTCAGCAGGGAGAACTGGCGAAGACCCAGGGACGAGGTTTCTGCTCTTATGCATCTTCTAAAGATAACATCCGAAAGCGAGTTGGCCGAACTTATGGAGAATAATGTCAAATTGCTTGTCTCGGGCGAAATTGAGGAACTCCCGTTTGCCTCAAGGAGCGCTTTAAAGTATGTTATCTCACAAACGAGCACCAACACCGGGCTTGTGCTCAATCTCGCGGTTAATTATGGTGGACGAGAGGAAATCCTTCGGGCGGCAAGGCAAATCGCTAAGGATTGTCTTGCGGGCAAACTCAAGCCAGAGGAAATCACGCAGGAAATTTTTGAATCATACCTTTATCATCCAGAACTCCCTTATCCTGACCTGATAATCAGAACGAGCGGCGAAAACAGGCTCTCAAATTTCCTCCTGTGGCAGTCCTCTTACGCGGAATTCTATGTCACGAGCACCCTTTGGCCCGATTTCGATGAGCACGAACTCATCCTTGCTTTACACGATTACATTCACCGTGAAAGAAGATTTGGAGGTAGAAATGTACCCAGTTCTTTTTAAAATTGGACCATTTGAACTTCGCTCGTATGGGGTTATGCTTGCGCTTGGCTTTCTTTTCGGAATCATAATTGCTTCAAAAAGGGCAGCCCAAAAGGGGCTTGAGCAGAAGTTTATTGGTGACCTGTCAATCGTTGTGATAATCTCATCCATTGTCGGGAGCAGATTATTTTATGTTATGTTCCATACAAAAGAGTTCAGTGGGCACTGGCTTGATGCTATAAGCCCCATTCAGAGCGACGGTAGTTGTGGTCTTGCGGGGCTTTCAATGATGGGGGGAGTGGTGCTCGCCATAATATCGGGGATAGCATATGCTGTTCAACGAAAACAGGATATCTATAAAGTTGCAGATACCGTTGCACCATCAATAGCTCTCGGATACGCTTTTGGCAGGATTGGATGCTTTTTGAACGGTTGCTGTTTTGGTCTTCCAACAAATTCCCCCATTGCGGTTGTATTTCCGCCAGGTTCACCAGCAGGAACGATTTTCCCCAATACCCCCCTTATACCTACACAACTGTATGCAAGTGCGTTCGGGTTTTTGCTATTTGTTGACCTCATACTTATTGAGAAAATCGCTTCCCCACCTGATGGTGTGCTTTTCGGCTATCTACTCATATTTTACTCCGTCTACCGTTTCATCATTGACATTTTTCGCTTTTACGAACCAAACGCCATTGTTATGAAGATCGGCTCTTTCAATCTCACAAATAACCAGATCATCGTGATTGTTCTCTTTTTTGTCGGTGTCATATTTGTGGTCAACGGGTTTGCGAGAAAAATCAGGAAAAATTTAGATGAAGATTCGGGCGTTAGAGATTAAAGCTCATCTCCGTGAGATATTGAGATTTGCTGATGAGTTTATGTCGTTTGTCTTTCCGGGTCTCTGCCCTTTGTGTGGTGAGCGCTTGAAAAGTTTCGACGAAAGCATATGTGAAAGCTGCTCACGGAAACTTGAGAGGAACCAGTATCCTTATTGTCTATCCTGCGGGAAGCCGATACATTCAAATCCCCCGCGTTGCTGCGATAATTCCCCGCTTGATTTTGTGTATGCCGTGGGCTCGTACAGGAAGGGCTGGGGAGAGCTCGTTGAGCAGTTCAAACTGAACCGAAAGATATCGCTCCAGTATTTTCTCGGTTATGAGCTCGGAAAAGCGCTGAAATGTTTTGGCTTTTTCGCTGATTTTCAATATCTTCTTCCGGTCCCCACAGATAGGACGAAGAAGCGCGAACGAGGCTACAGTCAGACATTGCTGCTCGCAAAGGTTGCTTCAAAAGTTTCGGGCTTGCCATGCATTCCTGATGCGCTGAAAAGGGTCAATTTCAGGCGCTCGCAGATAGGCCTGGGTGCAGAGGAGAGGAGGAAGAATGTTGTGAACACATTTGCAGTTGTGGAGGGTAGGTTTCCGCGCGGGGCAAATATAATTATTTTGGATGATGTCACAACTACAGGGGCAACGCTTCTCGAGCTCGGTAAAACGATGAAAAATGCTGGGAGCGGAAGACTCGCAGCTATTGTCGTGGCAAAGGCTTAAAATGAAAGGAGAACTATGAATTTCTTTATGGGAACTCCTCAAAACCCTTCTGGAGGTTTATCCTCGCTCATCTTTCTCGTCCTGATAATGATTGTCTTTTATGTTTTCTTCTTCCTTCCGCTACAAAGGAAACAGCGCGAACATCAGAAAATGATAGCCTCCCTTGAGAAAGGCGACAGGGTTATAACCTCTGGCGGGATTATTGCAGTTGTCCAGTCAATCAACAGGGAAAAGGGGATTGCACAGTTGAAGATAGCGGAAAATGTCAAGATAGAGATTCAACTCTCGCATATATCAAGCAAGATTGTTGAAAACGAAGGTGAGAAGCAATAAGTTAACCTGGTTGCTTATGAAAGAGAAAACACATTTTGTTTGTGAGATATGCGGCGCTGTTTATCCGCGGTGGCAGGGGCGATGCGACCAGTGCGGAAACTGGAATAGCATCACAGAGGTTAAGATTCCTAAAAGTAGGTCAAAAGCGAAATCGGACCTGGGCGAGTCAAAATCTGCAGGCAAAATAGTCTCACTTTCAGGTTTTTCTGTAAAAACTCTTGAGAGGATAAAAACCGGTTCTGTAGAACTTGACCGTGTTCTTGGGGGTGGGATGGTTCCGGGAGCGACAATCCTTGTCGGGGGACCGCCGGGAATTGGAAAATCAACACTCCTTCTTCAAACCGCACATAATGTGGCAAAAGATGGGAAGCGCGTTCTATATCTGAGCGGCGAAGAATCCACAGAACAGATAATGCTTCGTGCGAGCAGACTTGGAACATTATCCGAAAACCTCTTCCTCCTCACGGAACCCGATCTATCCCAGTTTATGGCGGAATTCAGCGCAAATGATTTCTCGCTTGTGGTCATTGATTCCATTCAGTCGGTTTTTATCCCGACAGTTCTTTCGTCTGCGGGTTCAGTCGCTCAGATACGGGAATCGGTCTATGCCCTTTCGGAGGTGACAAAATCAAAGGGGGTTCCGCTATTTCTGGTTGGGCATATCACAAAAGAGGGGACAATTGCGGGTCCGAAATTGCTTGAGCATATGGTAGATGTTGTCCTTTATTTTGAGGAGGAAAGCCGTGCTGAGTACAGATTACTCAAGGTATTTAAGAATAGGTACGGTGTTGTAGGCGAGATCGGGGTTTTCAGGATGACAGGGTGTGGGCTTGAGGATGTTCTTAATCCGTCGGAGATTTTTGTTTCGCCAGATGCAGAAAAGAACCCCGGTTCTGTTGTCTCTGTCGGAATAGAGGGTATTCGTCCGTTTTTGCTTGAGATTCAGGCTCTGGTGAGCGCAAGTTCATATACATATCCGCAACGGGTAATCCGCGGGCTTGATATTCGCAGAACGCTTTTGCTTTTAGCAATCATTGAAAAGCGCGTTGGCATTCCCCTTTCTAAAGAGGACTGCTTTATCAATATCGTTGGTGGGATTCACATAGATGATCCAGCACTTGATGTTGCGGTTGTGCTGGCGGTGGTATCCTCTTTCAGGGATATCCCTGTAAAAGAAAAAACAATAGCACTTGGCGAACTTGGTCTTACGGGCGAGATAAAGCCCATTGCTAATCTTCAGCCTCGCCTGAAAGAAATACAACGGCTTGGCTACAGGCGAGCCATAATACCGTGTAATATGGCAAAGAAACTTCAAGATGTCACGCTTGAAATAATTGAGGTAGCAAACCTATTTGATGTTTTTAGGTCGGCTCTTGAAACAAATTAAAGGTGAAAGCCCGCGTTTCAAGTGCGGGGTTATGCTCATCCTTTTGTGCCCCCTTGTCAGCTGGATTGGGGTGCCAGCATTCGGGATACTGGCAGCAAAATACAGAAGTGCAATACTTGGTATTGTGGCTTTTGGCCTTTACATTGTTACCTGGGTGATGACATTTGTTGGGTTTGCGATGGCTGGGGAGCGAGGCAAATCGCTTGTTTTGTCAATCTTTAGAAAGGGCGGGGATGATAAGTTTTGTGCTCCTCACACCGAACGCGAAAGATAAACCAAGACTTGGCAGGATAATCACGAGCCGAGGAAATATAATAGATACGCCTGTTTTTATGCCAGTCGGAACACAGGGAACGGTTAAAACGCTTACAGTTCAGGAGATAAAGGACGCAGGGGCAAATATTATACTTGCAAATATATTCTACCTTTACTTAAGGCCCGGGATAGAAATAATAAAGAAGCTTGGCGGGTTGCATAAATTTATATCGTGGGATGGAAGCATACTGACAGATTCGGGTGGGTACCAGGTGTTCAGTCTTGCGGAGCGGCGGAAGATCAAAAGCGAAGGAGCAGTATTTCAATCGCATATTGACGGGAGTTATCACACAGTCACGCCGGAGATTATGACACGGTTTCAGGTTGAAATTGGTGTTGATATTGCGATGTGTTTTGATGAATGTCTTAAATACCCATCAGGCGTGGAGGAGGCAAGGCGTTCATTAGAACTGACCGCTAATTGGGCTCGCCGATGCAAGGAGGAATGGCTTCGCCTACGCGAAAACCAGACCAAATACCCGGCTCTCTTCGGGATAATCCAGGGCGCGTTTTACCCAGAATTGCGGATTGAATCGGCAAACAGAACATTAGAACTTGACTTTGATGGCTATGCGATTGGCGGGCTATCCGTGGGCGAGCCGAAAGAGATTACATTCAGCATCACAAAAATTTTGACGCCCATCCTGCCTGAGGATAAGCCGCGCTACCTTATGGGGGTTGGCACACCACGGGATATTGTGGAGGGGGTGAGACTTGGCATTGATATGTTTGATTGCGTGATCCCGACACGCCATGGACGAAACGGTACTGTCTATACCTGGAATGGGAAACTCATAATAAAGAACGCCGAATACAAGGAGGACGAAGGACCCATTGACCAGAATTGTGCCTGCTACACCTGCAGAACATACTCACGGGCATATATAAGGCATCTATTTTCAAGTGGGGAACTTTTAGCACCGAGACTTGCCACACTGCACAATATTCATTTCTATTGCGAACTGATGGCAAAGATAAGGGAATCGATAAAGAGCGGGGAATTTGACGAGCTTTACAAAAAAGTAGTTGAGGCATACCCTGAGGATGGGGTAGGGGATCGTTTTGATGGTTAGGTAAAAATACACATTTATTCTGTGGAATATTACCCAATCCCGGGATGTACTTCGAGAATCCCTTGATATTTCGCTGTTTTTTCTCTGGCACAATATTTGCATAACAAATTTATTGGGTGCGCCTTCCCAAATGCCCTCTCAAGCCCCCTGGGAGAAGGAATCGCCTGGTTCCTTCTCCTTATTTTATGACAAGGGCAAAGGATAATTGACAATTCTTAAAAAACGAGTATTTTAATTATTATGGTAGAGTTGAAGGCATATGCTTTTTGGGGATTGGTGGAACGGGCTACTGATGCGGGATATTTTGTTTTTTCGATTGTTTTTGTGCTTGGGGTGATTGTATTTATGCATGAGTTGGGGCATTTTCTTCTGGCGAAGCTTTTTGGTGTGAGGGTGCTTCAGTTCTCGCTGGGGTTTCCACCGAAGGCTTTGTCTAAGAAGATTGGTCAGACCGAATATATTTTGTCATGGATTCCCCTTGGCGGATATGTCCGGATGGCTGGCGAAAACGAGGAGTCAGATGAACCATGGGCGTTTTCCGCTCAAAGCCCGTTAAAAAAACTCCTTATCATTGCGGGCGGACCAATATCAAATTTTCTCGGAGGGATTCTTGTTTTGTGGGCGGTCTTTTTCTTTGTGGGTGATGTTGTGCCTGACATGACCCGCCCGGTTATAAGCGGAACCCTTCCAGATAGCCCTGCCGCAAAACTCCAGCTTCAAAGCGGTGACAGCATCTTTGCAATAAATGACATCCCTGTGAAAACCTGGACAGAAATGGATTCTATTATTAAAGCGCACCCGGACGAACTTGTTCAGATTTCCTTTGTTCGTCAGGGCGTTGCTTATGCTGAAAGTGTGAAACTATTTTCAAGAGTGGAGCCGAAAGGGCGAAAGGTCGGTAAACTTGGCGTCTATCCGTCTATAAGGTCCGTGAACCACAATTTGATTTCAGCCTTCAAGAGGAGCATTGGATTATTTTCGCTCACGCTTTGCGAGGTGGCAAAATTTGTCTCTGGCGCTTTTACGGGAAAGGCAAATCTGAAAGATGTCGGTGGACCGATACTAATAGCGGAGTTCACTGTTAAATCGGCAAAGTCCGGGCTAAGTCAGTTGTTCATATTTCTTGCAGTTTTATCGTTAAACCTCGGGATTATAAATCTTTTCCCTTTGCCGCTCCTTGATGGTGGGCAGATGGCTTTTTATGCGATTGAGGCGGTTACTCGTAAGAGGTTGCCTCAACGAGCACGGGAAATCACGCAGACGATTGGCTTTATTATCCTTATATCCCTTATGATTCTCGTCTCAATAAACGACATAATGAGAATTTTAGGCAAATGAAAAGGCGTATTCTTCTTATAGACCCCTCACAGGAGCTTGAGCATTTTTTCAATTCTGAGGATTTTGAGGTCACTCCAGTTTTTGAGTTGACGGGAGCACTAAAGGCTCTAAAGGAAAGCAGGTTTGATGGTGTTTTTGTGAGAGCGAGGGGCGTTGAGGTTGACCATACTGTGCGGGTTTTGACAAACCGTAACCCGCTTTTGACAACCGTATTATTTGCAGAAAAAGACATCCCAATCTCTGAACTCGTCACCAATCTCGTTGACCTCATAATTGAATTACCATTGAAACCCGATATTATTGATACTTTGCGTTCGCTATTTATTAAAAAGGATATCCTTTATGAGTGCGAATTGGTGGGGCGCTCAAAGGAATTGCTTGAGATAGGGGAGCTGATTATGAGGTTTGCCCCAACGGATGTTACAATTCTTCTTGTTGGTGAAAGTGGCGTGGGGAAGGAACTCGTCTCGCGGGCAATACATAATCAATCGGGCAGGAGAGGGAAGCCATTTGTTGCTGTTAATTGTGGTGCAATCCCTGAAACTTTACTTGAGAGCGAACTATTCGGACACGAGAAGGGCGCATTTACAGGTGCAGTGCAACTTCGCCGGGGCTATTTTGAGCAGGCTCATACGGGGACAATCTTCCTTGATGAGATTGGCGAACTCACAAATTCTGCTCAAGTAAAACTTCTACGAATCCTTGAGACCAAAGAGTTTTTCCGTGTCGGTGGAACCACCCCGTTGATATCAGATTTCCGTTTGATTGCCGCCACCAACCGCGACCTCAAAGAATCGGTTTTGAACGGTAAATTTCGAGCGGACCTGTATTTTCGTATAGCCGGAACAAGCATATATATACCCCCATTACGCGAGCGTCCTAAAGATATTCCGGTGCTCGCGTACAAGTTTATGATGGAATTGGCACAATCAAGGGGGGTAAGTTTCGGTGGATTTTCGGATGATGCGCTTTCGCTTATGATGGCTTATCACTGGCCAGGTAATGTCCGCGAACTTAAAAATTTCGTGGAAAAAGCCCTTCTCCTTTCGGAGGGAAGGGTGATCCGTGCCAGGGATATCTCTTCCTATTTTGAGGAACACAGCGAATTTGGGCGCTCCCTTCCAACAAAATTTGACTCCTCGGTTCCCAGTCAATTGATTTTTGACAATTTGCAGAAAATATGGGAAGAACTTAAGGCTATAAAAATGAAGTTGAGCGAGATTGAGACCGAAAAGAAATTATCGTCAGGTAGCGAAACATTGAACATCGAAGAAACCGAAAAAAAGCTTATAACTTCTGCCCTTGAAAAGACAAAGGGCAACAAGGTTCAGGCTGCAAAGTTCCTTGGCTTTTCCACAAAAACGCTTTACCGGAAGATGAAAAAATACGGTCTGCGTTAAGGGTTTTCTAAAAGAGAATTATAAATCTGGTTATCAATTGTTAGTTTTCATTTTTATCGGAGTGTTGATATTTTTTGGACATACACTTGCGCCTCGTTTTTTGCAAAAAAACCTTGACAAAAATTCTTAAACAAGTATAATTTAAAGCCCGAAGGGGAACAGGTTATGATTTTGGACGCACACGAGGCTTACGAGCAAATAATGGAATCGCTCGCTGGAGAAATCAAAAGAAATGATGCACAGATATCGCTCCTCGCTGTTGCCATTGGAAATAATCCTGCTCAGGCGAGCTATATAAAAAGCAAATCGAAGATAGCCGCATCGCTCGGGATTGGATTTGAACTCAAACAATTTGACGAAAGCGTCAGTAGGGATGAGGTAAAAGGTTTCATCCTTGAAAAGCAAAAGGAAAGCAGAATCTGCGGGATTATCTTTGAGAAACCGTATCCTGAGGGATTATCTTCGGTGGTGGACGAACTGCCGGCAGAACTTGATGTTGACGGTGCGGGGTCGAAGAATCTCGGGCTCATAGTAAAGGGCAAGCCGCTTATGGTACCTGCAACTGTGCAGTCCGCACTCTACATACTTGACCACTATGGGATTGAGACCCGGGGCAAGAAAGCGGTCGTAGTTGGGAGAAGTGAATCTGTTGGGCTTCCACTTGCCTTGATGCTTCTTTCAAGATCAAGAAATGCAACTGTGACGGTTTGTCATACTGCAACACCAGAGCTGGGGGAAATAACAAAAGGGGCAGAAATCCTTTTTGTTGCCGCTGGAAAACCGGGACTTATAAGGGAAGAGATGGTAAGCGAGGGCGCGGTAGTCGTAGATATAGGAATCAACTTTGTTGAGAAGGGAAACAAACGAGTGATAGTAGGGGATGTGGATTTTGAGGGTGTTGTTACAAAAGCGAGCGCAATAACACCTGTGCCCGGGGGCGTTGGACTTTTAACCCCGCTGTTTTTAATGAAGAATCTTTTGATGGCATGGGAAATAAGGAGGCAAGCATAAGATGAAGATGAGTCGGGAGAAGAAGATTGAAAGGTTCAACAGGAAATACGAGAAAAAGGGTGGATTTGCCAAGTTCCAGGAGATGGTCAATAATTTTGCAACGCTTGAGGAAATCGGGCACTATTTCGGGTTTAGCAGACAGAACGCTGCTGGAATTTTCAGTTCCCTTTTTGGCGGGAAATACAGGATTATACAGGCACAGCGTAGAGAAAAGCTTCACGCCAATCGGATAACGAAACTCCAGAACCTTGACGAAAGGCTCGCGAAGCTTCAGGAAGCCGGAAAACTTCGCAGCGCAAAAAAGACATTCTACCTGAAGCTTGTCAAGCAGGAGGCGGAACGCCAGAACCTTAAGGTTGAATTCCCATCCACCAAAACCTTTAGCCCGAAACTCAAAATAAACGGATACCTTGTGTCAATTGCTGGTACGAACGCACAGACGATATACCATCAGCCACAAAATGGTAAACCGACAATCTATTACCGATTTGCTGTATCCTCAAAGAACCACGATTTCTCAATATTTGTCTTAGATCAGGGCAACGATCAATATACTTATTACATAATACCTTACGATAAAATTAAACATCTGAGCCTTGTGACCCTGCGCACAAGCTATGAGAACCCGCGCAGGAAAGGCAAAAACGGAAGCAAGTATGCGCAATACAGAAACGCTTGGTATCTTTTAGCTCCCTCAACGCAAACCAGAAACGCCAATTAGACCTTTTTTCCGTTTTCAAAGGTCCGCAAGCCGAGCCTCAAACACTCACACCTTCTGCTTATGTGCTAATTTAGTCGGCAGAATTTCTTTGCAAATAAGGTAATACTTATGAGCGTTGTTATTTTAAAGAGGGTTGAAAACTACAATCTGGAGGATGTGAGAGAAGCTATTCGGTTTGCACTGGATTCCCTTGGTGGTGCGAGCGCATTTTTTAAGCCTGGCGAAAGGGTTCTTCTAAAGCCCAATCTTCTTTCCGCAAAAAATCCGGCACGAAATATCACCACGCATCCTGTTGTGGTTGAGGCGATCGCGGATATACTTATGGAAAATGGCGTTGAGGTTTATCTTGGTGATTCACCAGGCGGAGCGCATCGTGGTGTAAAGCGTGTCTTTGATGAGACCGGGATGACAGACCTTGCACAACGGAAGGGTATAAAATTGGTAAATTTTGAGGCTTCCGGCGCCGAAAGCATAAACTTCCAGGGATACCAACTAAAAATTGCCAGAGCGTTTTTGAACTTTGACAGAGTGATAAATATTCCAAAATTGAAAACCCATATTCTCACTTTGATGACAGGTGCTGTTAAGAATATGTTTGGTGTTGTGCCTGGGTTTATGAAAACCCAGTATCACAAACTTTACCCGTATCCCGACGAGTTTTCCCGTTTCATTGCTCACCTTTATCTTGCGATAAAGCCAAGAATTATTTTGAACATCATTGATGCTATCTGGGGAATGGAGGGCGAGGGACCGAGTTCGGGGGTGTCAAGGAGGATTGGTTATTTAATTGTGTCGCCGGATGGTGTTTCGGCTGATTATGTTTCGGGAAAGCTTATGGGTTATCCGGACGACTATGTAAAGACAACCGCAATAGCAAACAAAATTGGTGCAGGAGATGCTGGTAAGAGTGTCACTATTTTGGGCGATCCGCTTGAATGCGCGCAAGATTTCAAACGAACATCGGACTGGAAATATCAACTAATCCCGAAACCCATAGCTCGGGCGATTGCCCCGCTCGTCTGGATTCGCCCGAATGTTGATAAAAAGGCTTGCAACGCCTGCAGGGTCTGCGAGTTGAATTGCCCCACATCGGCGATAAATCTGAAAAATGGCTATCCAGAGTTTGATTATAAAAAATGCATTACCTGTCTGTGTTGCCACGAACTTTGTCCCCAAAACGCGATTATTCTTGAGCGCTCTTTCATTGCAAGGTTAATTGGCAGGTAACCAGGATGAGCTTCCGTATTTCTGACTACGATTTTTCCCTTCCCGAGGAGTTAATAGCACAGGAGCCTATAAATCCTCGTGACCACTCCCGCCTTCTTGTAGTGGAGCGAGAAACGGGCAAATTGACGGAAGATAGATTTTACAATCTTATTCGCTATCTTAGGGTGGGTGATCTTCTCGTTGTCAACGATGCCCGTGTTATTCCTGCACGGATTTTTGGAAGGAAAGAGACCGGCGGAAAAATAGAATTTCTCCTCCTTGAAAGGCTTTCTGAGCACCAGTGGAAGGTTTTGCTTCGCCCCGCAAGAAAAATTGAGATAAACAAAAGAATCGTATTTGATGATTCGCTATCGGCGCGGATAATTGAGCGGATGCCGGACGGGGGTTTTATTGCGGAGTTTTATTATTCTGGCGATTTTATGGAAATCCTCAAAAACATTGGCAGGGTACCGCTTCCGCCTTATATCAAAAGGGAGGCTACCCCGGAGGATGAGATTAGGTATCAAACGGTTTATGCAGAAAGTCCGGGAGCAGTTGCTGCCCCAACCGCAGGGCTCCATTTCACCGAGCGATTGATTTCGGAACTTAAGGGGGGAGGAATTGAATTTGCTAAACTAACCCTTCTTGTCGGATGGGGAACATTCAGGAAAATAGATGTTGATGACATACGGGAGCACAGGATGCACGAGGAATTTTTTATCTTTCCAGGCGAAACCGCGTCTGCAATAATGAGGGCAAAAAGCGAAAAACGACGAGTTATTGCGGTTGGGACAACAACTGTGCGTGTTCTTGAAACGGTCGGGAAAAACTATCCAGAACTGAGAGCCTTAAGCGGATATTCCGACCTTTTTATATATCCACCTTACGAATTCAAAATAGTAGACGGGATTATAACAAATTTCCATCTTCCCCGTTCGAGCCTGATCGTAATGATTTCGGCTTTTGCGACAAGGGAAATTGTTATGAAGGCTTATACCTACGCGATTGAGAAGAAATTCCGATTTTACAGCTACGGCGACGCTATGCTAATCTTCTAATTGTGAAGTTTCCTCACATTGACAGCCTTATAGCCCTTGTTCCCCTGAACAAGGTCAAACTCAACAGCCTCACCAGCAACAAGCGTTCTGAAACCTTCCCCGACAATGTCCGAATAGTGAACAAAAATGTCCTGGTTGATTTCGTCGGTCTGGATAAATCCGTACCCCTTTTTCTCATCAAAACGCTTTACACGACCTTTTGGCATTTCTCCCGTGTCCTCCTTTATTTTTTGAATAATTTAGAAAGATAAACATTTTTTGTCAAGAGAAAAGTTTTTGGCGGGGGACAGAAGTTTTTGTTTTGTGAAGTTTTGCTTGCGAGCGAGCGGTGTTAATAATAATTTATTCGTTAATAAACACTAAAGGTAAGGCGAAATGATATGAGGTGGCGAATTATCACAATCTTCTTGTTTATCTTGTTTTTTTGTTTTGGCTTTGTTGGTCCATTTGAGGCGGTTCGCAAAAGCGGTGAAATAGCCGAAAAATCAGGAAGAAGCCTGGAGGCTATAGCTAAATACAAATCGTTTTTATCGTTGCTTGATTCTGTCGGGCTACGGGACGACGCGAGATTCCCGAAAACATTTGATAGACTCATTTATTTGTGCAAAAAGACAAACACGATTATTGATTTTTACGGAAAGCCGGTCTCAAAGGATTCTTTATTCACGGGTTTTATGGAATCCTATAGCAGGGGGGAATTTTTGAATGCGCTCTATCTTCTTGAAATGTATATGGTTTATACTCGCGAGGACAAAGCACTTCTGCCGTTTAGGGCGTATCTGTGGGAAATGGTTGGGGTCAATGAGCGGGCTGAGAATTACTACAAAAAATATCTTAAACAAAAAACGGTCGAGTCAAAAGTACTTTGGGCTGCGTTTTTGAGGAGGACAAAAAGATTTGAACTTGCGTATAAGTTTGTCGCGGACGAACTTAAATCTGACTCGAGCGGGATTTATCTTAACGAAATGGGGCTTCTTTTTTATGATTGGTCAAAGGCACTTGGCGGAAAAGGGGAATACCTGATGCGGAGTTTTGATTTTTTTTCAAGAACCAGTCATTGCGTATCTGTTGATGAGGCTCAAGATCAGAACAAACCAAGAATTGATTTTGCCTTTACGATGGACGGACCTGACAGCGAGGGCGTCTACAGATTTGGTGTTAAACTTATTCATTCTGGCGGGCAACCGATAATTATCACTGAAATGATTCCATATGTTCTTTTGCTCGATGGTTTCCGCAAGAGCCTAAAGCCAATCAATATTGAGCAAATAGTGGAGTTGTTTTCGACAGCATATATTGCTCCAATGTGCACCCTTTCAAGCCCCGATAGCGCATTCTCGTTTGACTTTGACGCGCTTGCATCACTTGATTCTACACGCTTCCCCGCACGGACAGGGTACATCTATTTCAAATTGGTTTACTTAGATAAGAGTTTCAAGTCCGATACGATTCAATCGGATATATGGTTATTTCTGGGCAACCCCAAATCCCCTCTTGACAGTCTTATTGCAACCGCTTTTCGGCGTGCATCCCGCCTGGATTCTATCACAACGATTGACATATTTCAAAGGGCGTTTGCCGATTCTGTGGAATATCCGGGGCTAAACAGGAACAGATGGCGTGCTTATTTGTCGATGTGGCTTCAACTTGAAAATATGGAGGCATGCCAGGGGAATCTCGTAAAGGTGGATTCTATATTGAATGAGTATCCGGATGATCTTCCCTTTCATCTTATACGAGGAGCATTTCATCTTCTTTGTTCATCTTATGAGCTTGCTGAGCGTGAGTTTAGATTTGTTCTTGAGAATGACCCTTATAATAAGTGGGCGCATTACAATCTCGGGCTTATTGCGTATCTTCGTGGAGAGGCTCCCAGAGCCCTTGGTTATTTCAGGCAGGCGATTAGCATTGACGAGGGCTTTGCGGACGCATACCTGAATGCGGGGATAATTATGGAGGAAATGGGGCAAAAGATTGGTGCTCGAACATATTACGAAAGATATCTTCAGCTTGGGGGGAAGCGGGCGCAGGAGGTCAGGCAGTGGATAAATGCGCTCAAGGAGTAGGGCTTGCTTTTATCTGAAATCGGTGTTGAATGTCCCGTAGTAATAGGTTCCGTTGCAAAGGAAGGTGCAGATATCCACAGAATTTGGGCTTGTTGAGATGACCGGTGGGGTTCCGCCAGCCCATTTAATTGTTGCTGGAAAATCGACATTATGAAAACCGTTTTCGTCCTGTATTAGTATTAAGTTATATATTGCCCCTGGACGTCCGTTTGTGAATTCAAAAGCTACATCCCCCTGAAGCGTTATGGCTTGAACATTACCATTATCCCAATCCACAACTATCACGACAAATGTTGTAAATGTCTGGTTTTCGCCGTATCCCGTTCCTGCAGAATTAGTTGCATAAGCGCGGTAATAATATCTTCTACCCGGTGTTAATCCGGTAATATTTGATGTGAATGAACCTTCACCGGACTCCCCCTGTGATGTATGCGGGTCAGATAAGGTAGGGTTTTCGAATTCTGACCAGCAAACGCCATGTTGAATTATCGGTGCCCCACCCGTTGACACGATAGTTCCGTGTCCTGTGGCGGTAGTGGTGGTAATATCTGTTGCGGGTTGAGTTGTGACAGTTGGAGCCACCGCCAATGTGGAAAAACTCAATTCGCCTCCGTAGGTCCATCCCGCGGAACTATGAACAACTGCCCTGAAATAATATGTGGTTGCATAGTTTAAAGAACTTACCGCATAGTTAAATGCCCCCTCTAAAAAAGTCCCTGGTTCTACCCAATTATAAGAATAGCCAGAGGATGATGGTGGTGTATTTTCAGGATTTGCTAATGGAGTTGTTCCCCATACAAAGCCTCGGGTATCGCAATATGAGAAAGAGCCCAAATCGGTTATATTGCCATAAAGGGTAGCAGAGGCGGAACTGATAGCAGTGGCACTATCTGTGGTTACTGTGGGGGGAAGAAAAATTTCCCATTCAAGGTCATCACTTCTGTAAAATTTAACCGTAGTGTTATCTGTCCACACAAAAGCAAACCCTTTCTTTGGGCGATTTGTTTTTGTACCCCGCACATCTGGATAATAAGCCCATATAAAATTGGGATACCTTGAGTCGGTATCGTTGAAAATATTCACAACAGGTTGCCAGGATGTGGTATATTTCCTGTATTTTAGATTTCCGTTAGCATCGTGCCAAACGGTATGCAAATAGTCAAGGCTATCCACGGCAATAGAGGGGACAGTTCCGTTGCCAATAGTAGTCCAGCCTGTCCATCCACTGGATGTTCTTTTATTGTAACTTATCCCAGAGTCATAATGATAAGAAACACAATGCACATTCCCATAACTATCGGTTGCAATAGCCAGGTTGTAGCTATAATAGCAGGAAAAGCTCTCTATCGGTTGCCATGAAGTGGTGTATTTTCTGTAAGCGGAGTGCCAACAGTCCCCATTTCTATAGCCACCAGTTGCCCATATTATATGAATATAATCATTTTTATCTATAGCTATTGCTGGGTAAACTTCTTCGTATTCGGCACCTTCCCCAACCCTTATTGGCGTGCTCCAGGAGGTAGTGAACTTGCTGTACCAGAGAGGACCACAACCATAATTGCACCAGGGACCGCCCACATATTCAACTTTTTGCCAGACTACATATAAGTTATTACCACTGTCAACCGCAATTGATGGGGTTCTTTGATCCCAGCTTGTGTCATTAGTTATATTTGTAATAGTGCCCCAACTCCCTGAATATTTACGATAGCGTATTTGTGTTTTACTCGGGGAACCCGAATGACACCCCTGCCAGACAACATGGAGATGATCATTACTATCAACAGCTATTGCGGGGTAAAGTTGGTCGTAATTTTCCGATGTTATTTGTTCTTCTGTCCAGGTTGTTCCATTATCTGTAGACCAGGAATGGAATATTTGCTTGTAAGCGCCCTCCTTACGGTGGTAGACACAATGTAATGCGCCATCCGATGTTCTTGCTAATTTTCGCTGCGAGGGATAGGCTGTCGCAAAACTATCGGCATTAGCCTTTACTGTAAAGATTTGCCCGTGGAGTGAACTGTACGATGACAGCGAAAAGACTAAGAAAACCACGAAATTAACGGTCCTAATCCTTCCCACCATTGTTAAAAGATTCCCGGAGCCCATTGTGAACCGCAAAATCTGTTGGAACACTTTTGCAACATAAGTGAAAGATTCACATTTCATACTTTTCACAATCCCCCCTTTTACCCTCTTCATGCATAAATATTATAAATTATAAAGTTAAAGTCAAATTAATTTTATTTGGTTTAATGAGAAATTATATCTGCCTGGTAGTGGAGTTAGAAAGTAGAAGTGTTCAGGGAAGCGGGGATTGGGTAACTAATCGGTAATTATTGGAAAAACCCGAGCAAATTGTGGCTTGTTGCTGGAGGATTTTTATTTTGGTTCGTGGCTGGAATTTAAAATAAGTGAGTGAAGGATGGCACCTAATTGTTCAATCGCAGCTTTTCGAGGAAATCGTTATTTTGGGGCTCGAGGATTGTTTATATCCACAAGGACCTTTAACAGAAAATAAAAAAACCCGCAATCCATTTTTAGTATTATTTTATTTCCCCTTGACAATAAAACATCTTTTAATTTATTATTAACTCTTTTATCTGTTAAGCTTAACAATAAGGAGGAATTGTGAAGGAATATACAACGGAAAAAATAAGGACAGTAGCACTTGTTTCTCACAGTGGGGTTGGGAAGACGAGCCTTTCGGAGGCAATGCTTTTTACAGCTGGGGTTATAACCAGGCTTGGCAAAGTTGAGGAAGGCAATACTGTTTCTGATTACACCGCGCTTGAAATTGAACGAAAGGCTTCAATAAATCTTACATTAATGCATCTTGAATGGAAAGATACAAAAATAAATATTATTGATACGCCCGGCTACGCAGATTTTATTGGCGAGGTTGCTTCAGCATTAAGGGTTGCGGATTGTGCCATTGTGCTTGTCTCCGCGCAGGATGGCGTTGCAATCGGAACCCAGCAGATATGGGAATGGGTGAAACGCGAAAAAAATATCCCGATGTTTTTGATAAACAGGGTTGATGTGGAAAGGTCAAACTACAGGAAGGCGTTTGAGGATATAAAAAAGATGCTCACCGCTGACGCGGTACTTCTCCAGATGCCATACGGAGAGGGCGCAAATTTCAAAGGAATTATTGATATTGTTAAAGGGAAATGTTACACATTTTCACCCGATAGGAAGATGAGCGAGTCCGATATTCCAGGCGAACTAAAGGGAGAATACGAGGTATACCGGCAGCAGCTTGTGGATAAGGTAGCCGAGACCGATGACGCGCTTCTTGAGAAATACCTCGACGGTGCCGAGCTTACAGGCGACGAAATCACCAAAGGGCTCAAAGATGGCATAGTGAGCGGAAAGATAGCACCTGTATTTTTTGCAATTCCAATATTAAATATCGGCACGAGCATCCTCCTTGATGGTATAGTTGAATATATGCCCTCGCCAGCTTTTCGCCCTTATATAATGGTTTCGAAAGAAAAGGGAGGCGAGCCCAAAGATAAATTAAGCCTTGATGGACCAACAACGATCTTCTTTTTCAGAACGCTTACCGAAGCCAAACTTGGCGAGATCTCATTTTTCAAGGTCTATGCGGGGAAACTGACCCCAGGAACAGAGCTTTTCAACTCTGATAAGAGAGGAAGCGAAAGGATAGGTCAAATATATGTGATAAACGGGAAAGAACGAGAAGAGGTTCCAGCACTTTACGCTGGGGATATCGGCGCTACAGTGAGACTAAAAATCACCCAGACAAATGACACCCTTTGCAGCGATAAGAATAACCCGATATTCATCCCGCCAATAGATTTCCCAAGCCCTGTTATAAATATGGGTCTTGAAGTAAAGAATAAAGGGGACGAGGATAAAGTGGCCGCGGGACTTGCACGCCTCCACGAGGAAGATCCTACATTTTCCTTCGTTGTGGACCCTGAACTTAAACAAACAATTATCTTCGGACAAGGCGAACTTCAACTGGAACTCATAGTAAAAAAGCTCAAGGAAAGGTACGGCGTTGAGGTTGAATTAACCCGTCCAAGAATCCCATACAGGGAAACGATCAGGAAAAAAGCAGAAGCCCAGGGCAAATACAAGCGCCAAACCGGAGGCCGCGGGCAATACGGAGACTGCTGGCTAAGACTTGAACCCCTACCAAGAGGCAAAGGATTTGAATTTGTCGACGCTATAGTCGGAGGCGTCATTCCCAGTAAATTTATCCCATCAATAGAAAAAGGCGTCCGCGAAGTTATGGAAAGCGGCGTGCTCACAAATAGCAAGGTTACGGATATCAAAGTTACGGTGTTTGACGGCAGTTACCACGAGGTGGACTCATCCGATATAGCATTCAAAATCGCAGGAAGCCTCGGATTTAAAAACGCCTTCCTTCAAGCAGACCCGGTAATTCTTGAACCAATATACAATGTAAAAGTCGTCGTGCCAGAAGAATTTATGGGCGATGTTATAGGCGATATATCCGCAAGACGCGGCAGAGTGCTCGGAATAGAACCACATGATAATTTCCAGACCATAATAGCCCAAATACCCCTTGCCGAACTATACAGATACTCCACAACACTCCGCTCGCTAACACAGGGACGAGGCTACCATACACGAGAATTCTCGCACTACGAAGAAGTCCCCAAAGAAATAGCAGAAAAAATTATAGCCGAATACGGAAAAAAGACCTCAGAAGAATAACTTATAAAAACAGCCCAAGAAATAGTATTCTACAAATCTATATGCCAGTTCGGCAAATCGTTAACGAGAAATAGAAGCGTGAACGAAAAAAGTTTCGTGAACGTGAACGAAAGAAAAATTCGTGAACGTGCACGGGCTTTTTTCGTTTACGTTCACGCTTTTTTTCCCGTTCACGTTTTCCTTTTTTCCCTTTCCTTGTGCTGATTGCACTTTATTTAATATATGCTATCCAGATTCTTTTGTTGTATTTTTTGCTTGTCAGATTGCAGAGGTATAATCCTGATGGAAGGGTGGTGGGGGACCAGGTTAGGGTATGGGTTCCAGGGTTAAGTTCTTTGAGGTTCTTGAAAAAGACTTCTTTGCCGAGGATGTTATAAATATGTAGTTCGTAGTAGTCTTTTTCTGGGGTGGTGAGTAAGATTGTGAGGGTAGAATTGAATGGGTTAGGGAATGTTTTGATATCAAAAGTGGTTGGGGTAGTTTTTTGTTTTATGGATGTTCTGTTGAAATAAAAATGCCAGGTGAATGGCTCGGCGCGGTTGGGGGGGCACAGTGAAGGGGAGTCCATGATATTCGTTAGGGTAATTGTAACGGTATCTGCTGTATGGATTGGTGGAAGGGCATCCGCGAGCATAATGAAGAGCGTATCCTGGTAGAAGAAAACGAAGGGTGAGCGCGCGGTGAGTTCCAGGGTGGAAGCGCCAAAACTGATTATTATTCTTAGGCTATCGGGATTGACTTGAGAGGGTCCATCGTAGATAACGGCGTAGGCTATAAGGGCGGAATCGGAGATTGTTGCGCCAGGTGGTGGATAGACCGAGGTTATTATTGGTGGGAAAAGGTCTATTGTAAGTGAGTCGCCGGTTGTATCCTCAAGGGCGCAGCCCTCTATGCTGCGCAGGGCAACAAGGTTGTAGTGGATTGTATTGCCATGCGTGATAAATCTTGCTGGTAGCCTGAAGCGGAGCGTGTCATTCTCTATATGGATTCCGTCAGCAACGGTGAAAATTTCGTCGTTTACCATAAGTATCGGGCTTGTTGTGTCGTAATCGCTTGGGGAATAGAGCCGAAAAATTACCTCAACGGAGTCATGGCAAGAAATGATTCCGTGCGGGCTTATAGGCCTTCCAAAAGGTGGTATGGGGGGAAAACCCGGAATGGTGATTTCATTGAAGAATGGGGTATTTTCAAAGTGTGGGTTATCAATGAGGATGATACCTGAGAATATGCAGGATGTTGTTCGCGTGAACGAGGTGGAATCGAATGCTATTCGCCAGCTCGCATAACCAATGCTTTCGGCTGGTATCGAAAGGGGATAAACGAGTTTGCAGGATGAATCGCGGTCAAAGAAGAAAAGCGTGTCAAGATTCAGGCAGACAGTTATCGAATCAATAGCCTCGCCGAAGTGAAGGTTCAATATTTTTATCTGGAATTCAAACGGGTTTGGCTGAAGTGTGCAGTTCTCGCCGTAGAATTCCGGGTCCGGGGACGACCACAATACAGGGTGTGGTGCGCCCCATATATTTCCGACACCATAGAAAAATCCCAATGTATCAGCCTCAAGCGGATTTAGGCTTCTTGAATCCCACCGCATAACCATCCCGACATCCGAAAAGGGTCTATCTACGATGGCGTCGGGAGAAATGTCCCAGCAAACAGAATAGAATACGCTTTGACGTCCAACCGCTATTAATGAAGCTCGCCTGCCAGAAACACTTGTTAGTAACCGTCCAATAAGTCCCCCGCCACCTCTATGCTCGTGGAACTGAATTGTGTAAGGAATTCCTTCCCCTGTAAATATCTTCCCGCTCGAAAACATTACCGAATCCGCCTCGAAAACCACATTATCAACTGTATTAATAAGAACATCTATATTAAGCAATAAGCCAAAATTTATCGGGGCTTCTCTGTTATTTATTACAATATAATTAGCATAAGTCCCTGGCATACCAAGGATTATCCCAAACCTTATCTCCTCTATAACCGTGACACCGTTAATATCCCACCGAAAACTTATACCTGTGCTATCGTAGCTCACGGATGTAATATATGTTCTGCTTGATAGTGCAGGGCATCCTGAAAGCCAGGTGGCTGTCGTGTATAATGTGTCGTTTAAGAGGAATGTCAAATGGCTGCTTTCTCTTCCTGCCCAGGGTGCCCGGAAATCGAAACTCAACCTTCTTCCATCATCAAGCCCAAAGCCAATTATCCCGCTTGTTGTATCCGCATCAACCGAAAACCCCATAGGACCGACAATTGTAATCTGACCGAAAATCACCAAAGGAAAAAGTAAAAGTATTGCTGTCAAGTATTTCATAATTTTAATATAGTTATTTTACTCGCAAAGTCAAGCCGGCTCAAATCCTTTTAAAATTTTATGGATCAGTTTTCTCGGTCAAAAAATCTAATAATCCTGAATAGCGTTCAATCATCCTTTCGTTTCTAACCGCCATTGCCATTGCCCTTGGGGAACCGATTATTATCGCAAGCCTCTTGGCACGCGTCAGTGCTGTATAGAGAAGATTTCTCGCGAGCATAATGTAATGCTCGAAGAACAGCGGCACTATAACCGCGGGATATTCGTTCCCCTGGCTTTTGTGAACTGTTGTGGCATAAGCCAGGGCAAGTTCCTCAAGTTCTTCCCCCTTATATTGAACAAGATGCTCAAATAGTACGAAAATTGTCCCTGTTTCAGCGATTAAATCCTTTATGATTCCGAGTTCGCCATTGAACACGCCCTTCTCGTAGTTATTTTTTGTCTGCATAACACGGTCGCCTATGCGGAAGAAAATATTGCCACGCTTTATTCCAGGGGAGTCGGGATTGAGGCGTGCCTGAAGGCGTGCGTTAAGGTTGTCGGCTCCCGTTTCACCTTTATACATAGGGGTTAGAACTTGAATGTCCGAAATAGGGTCAAACCCCATCTTCGTTGGCAGACGCTCACAAACGAGTTCCTCAATAATCTTTGCTCCCCTTGTTGCGTCCTCTTCGTGCAGAAAGAAAAAATCCGAATCCCTTGTGTTCCTGATAATGGGTTGTTTACCTTCCCTTATCCTGTGCGCATTTGTAACGATAAGGCTTAGTTGCGCCTGCCTGTGGATCTTCGTAAGTTTGAATACCGGAAAAAGCCCCGATTCAATCAAATCGAGAAGAACCCGACCCGGACCCACTGAGGGTAATTGATCAGCGTCGCCTATCAAAAGAAGATGCGCCTGCTTATATACTGCTCGTAAAAGCGAAACAAAAAGCGAAATATCCACCATAGAAACCTCGTCTATTATCACAAAATCGCCGTCAAGCGGGAAGAATTCGTTCCGCCTGAACGACTTAGTTTGAGGGTTGTATTCTAACATCCTGTGAATTGTCTGAGCTGGATAGCCCGTAAGTTCGGTAATCCTTCTTGCGGCTCTGCCTGTCGGGGCTGCAAGCTCAACTCGGATATCGTGCAGCGACAGTAAGCGAAGTAACCCGCGAAGTATGGTGGTCTTTCCGGTTCCGGGTCCACCTGTAATTATCGTAATCTTGTTGGATAGCGCCCCAAGAATACCAAGCCTTTGCTCCTCCGTATACGCTATTCCTAATTCTTTTTCAATCCTTTCTATTTCTGCTTCGCTTGCGTTTACCGGGTTTGGCGGAAAAACGAGGAGCGTTTTCAACAGTTCGCACGCATATTTTTCTTCTTCGTAATACTGCATCAGATATACCTTTTCGCCACGCTGTAATAATTGCCCATCCTTTAGTGCATTTTCAAGTTGTTCCTCTACTTCAAATTCGTCAACCTCAAGAAGCCGCACCGATTCGTAAATAAGCCGATCTTTTGGCAGGTATGTGTGCCCAGAGTTTGTCGCTTCCTCAAGGACATATTTGATCCCGCTTCTTATCCTTGATGGGAAATTCTTAAATATCCCGAGCTTCTCCGCTATTTTGTCAGCCTTCTTGAAACCAATCCCTTTAAGTTCGGTAAGTTCGTATGGGTCCTCTTTAATCCTTTCAATCCCCTGTATGCCGTATCTCTCGTAGATTTTATACGCAGTGTTTGGTGTTATTCCCCACCCCGCGACCGTTGAAATGAAGTTTGCGAGCCCAAGTTCATTTTTCACCACCTCAGAGATTTTTTCAGCACGCTTCTTGCCAAGCCCCTTTACTTTTTGCAAACAGCTCGGATCTTCCGCTATAAGTCTCAAACAATCTGTGCCAAGAGCCTTAACTATCTGTCTTGCCCTTCGTTCACCTACCCCGGGCACTCGTCCGGACGAAAGATACTCAATTATACCCTCCTCCGAATGCGGCAAGATTTTATTCCCAAATTTTGCCTCAAACCTTTTTCCATATGCCGGATGAAAACTGAAATCGCCATCAATACTTACCTCATCCCCGACCTCGAGCCCAAAAAGTTCGCCAACCGCAATAATATCGTCTTCCTCACGGGTCTCCAGAACCAGAACAGTAAACCCTGTCTCCTCGTTCCTGAATATTATCCGCTTTATTTTCCCTTGAATTGTGGGCATCAGCGAAGAAGAATTACCTTTTTAATTTCCCCGGCACTTTCGGTTGTGATAAAATACAATCCTGATGGTAAATCCTTTGCGTTCCAGTCCGTCTTGTTTCCGTTTTGACAATCTATCGTTGCAACATTCCGACCAAGCAGATCTTTCACAAATAGCCTCTTTGTGCCTGTCGGTGGAACTATCGTTATGAACGAATTAAAAGGATTCGGGAATACCACAAGCCCACTACTGTGAGCCCTATTTTTATAATGGGCAATCTCTGGTGGCGCAGGTGGTATAAGGACAGATTGGCTGAAGACGAATTTTCCAAGCATTTTAAAGCCCGGTTCAAGTAAGAGTTCGCCTATGCCCCCTGAAAAGATCCAGTATCCCTTTCCAGGACCTATTGTATCGCTTGGGGAATACGAAGCCGAACCGGGCTCATACTGAAACAGGCTCCCCCTGACAATAAGCCCGGGCGGCTCTGTTCTTATGGATTCAAAGGGAATATTGACCCCATAAACACCGCCTATGAGATTCCAGCCGTAAGCAAGAGGAACTTGTGCCCTGTTAACTGGCAGCCCGCCAATAGTCACCGTCGTATCAGCGGATGAGAAGACCCAGTATCCGCATCCCGGACCGGGAGATTCAGGGACAAAATAACCGCGTTCGCTTGAATATCCAAAAGCGGAAATTACCGGGATAATATTTGTTATTCGGTCCCTCACAGGTGGAAGAACCTCAAATGAAATCAGGTTCCACCCGCGATAAAGGCGAATTTCACTTCTCTGTGGCGGCTCAACACTATACACAATTGCGAGCTCCTCGTTCGTCCCGAAATGGTAAACCGAATCAGTTCGCATATCAATAGAACGGTTCAAAAGGAATCTCCCCTCGGGCAAACTTGCCGGGTTCCAGTGGATAGTTCCCGAAGGCTCATCCCTTGTTACAATGCGCCAGACTATTGAACGGCTGAGTCCGCGAATATCCCTTTGTAGCGCGGAAATATGAGGGTAGGAAGGATCTTCAATTGGGAAATAGGCATAAACACATTCGGGCACCGGCGGGATAGCCACAATATCAATCCCCGGTTCAAAGCCATCGCTTGAGCCACTCTTTGCCCCAAATGTAAGCACATTAGCCAGCCTGCAAGAAGCGCTTCCTGTTATTGTCAAATCTACCATCCACTGCCCTGGTGATCCCATAATTAGCACCGAGCCCGCCTCACAAATGGTCTTGATCTCGCCCTCGTTAAAATCGCCATCCACAAGATACACCGGGGTGAATTCTCCAAGAATGGCATCGGGATTCACAATAAATTTCAATACCGCAAAAATCCCCTCGCCTTCAAGTGGTATGAGCCCATTCCCTGTCACTCTAATCTGTCCCCCAGCAACCGTAAAATCAAGATTTCTCCACCCTGAGGCGAGCGGGAATGAAGCCTCAACAGGTATTAGTACGCGCTCATCAAAACCGAAAGCGAGATTAAAACTTGTAATCCCGAGCCCGCTTATGTCCTGGATATAAACCGGAATAAGGAGGGTTTCTGCAGGGAATGCGGCAGTATCAGGTATTGCAAGATTTACTATTTCAATTCTGAATGTCCAGCAGAAAGGGGAATGCTGAAGTTGGTTAGGCTCGCAGAGCGTTGGGGAATCGTGCGCCCTGGTTAGACATACCCTTACACTTTGACCATCTCCAAAACGAAACCGCTCGCTTGTCAATCTCAATCTGCCATCCGAATATGTGAGCCCATTTGATATATTAAACTCCTCACCGTTTACGGTCAAAGTTATGCTCGATGGCTCAACCGGGGTAATCTCATCAAAAAGCGAAAGGGTAATTAGCGGTTCAAAATCATATATAACGGAGTTTGGCGCCGGGTTTGGGTCCGATGCAATCGGTCCCTCGGTATCAACGATAAACCTGCGAATAACCGGTTCGCGAATTTCACAGCCAAGCGAATCTGTGGCAGAGATAATGGCAAAATTTATGGTGTCACCTGAGGCATACGGACTGGGCGGGGTGTAAATATAGTTGGTATCGGTGTCGGTAGCGAGATACGGGTTGAACTGATTTAGGGTATCTCCATTTATAAGGAGCAAAAACTCGCGCGGGAATATTCTTCTTCCCTCAAGCTCAAAATGGAATACAACCTCTTGTTCGGGGCAAGAAGATATCGCAAGTTCTTGTGGGGAAGTTATAAAGGCGTCAATATACCCCTCAAGTGGCGGAATATATATCCGTGTTTGGACAGTTTCTGGGGCGCTTATAGAAGGAGATTGGACTACGACCTGTAAATTAACTGTATCGCCTGTGGATTCGCCGGTGATATATGGGTGCCAGGTTGTAAATGATGTTCCATAACGGGGTATAGTAGGTGGGTTAAGGAGGTGTGTTTGGGTTTGTGATGAGTCAAGGGTTAAGCCAGCTTGAAGGAAGATCGTTGCGCTCACACTTTCGGCAACAGATAGTCGTGGGTTTGTGACAAGAAGATTTATCTCAATAGGATTTGGATTAAATAGGCACCCGCGAGCAGTTATAGTTGGGACCATAAGGTTCAGGTTTAAAGCCCCGTGATGGATGGTATAAAGCCCAAGTCCATAATAAGTAGCGACCTCAAATCTTTCTCCGGGGAGCACTGTTTTTGGGTACCACCACAACAGAACAGCGCTATCACCGTACCTTCCGCCGGTTGAGGTATATTCCCATATCACGCGTGAGTATCTTGGATAAGGACCAAGGCAAAATCTGTCAGGGGGTATAGCCTCTCCACCGTTGAGCGTTCCCTCACCGACAAGGTAACCCGGTGGCTGGTCGGGACTGAACTCGTAGGCTCGCCAATAGTCTGGCATTGCGTGTGTCAAACGGAAATCCTGCTCTACGCCCGAATAACCAAAGGATGAGGCAATTGGCGCAGCATCGTTTGTGTTTATCATCGTGTCGAGAAGTAACAATACACCGCAACTCTGCGCTCTTGAGGAGAAATTCTCAAATCGGTATTTTATAAGAAGGGTTCCTGTTTCGCCCGTCGGCGCTGAAACAAAAACGGGCGTCAAGATCTGGCTTATCCGTACAGAATCAATCTCCCATACTGTATAAACGGAGCTATCAATAATGGTGGATGCAAGGATGAGTGCTGGTGTGCGGGTGCCAAGCCACGCTGCATTGCTGTAAAAATTCCCGTTGATATTGAATACCGTGTGGGAAGTAGCAGATGGACCCCCCTCTGCCGGAAACCCATAAAGAAGCCTGCGCCTATCCGTAGTTCCCTCCGTAAATCGCCCATCTGGAGCAACAGCAACCACAATATAACGGTTTGCAGTAATAACCTTTGCGCTCCTCTGCCACCCGCCAGCCTCATCCGCTTTTCTATCCCTCTGCGCCAGGATCGATGAGCTGAAAATAAGCGAACAAAAGACTAAGAAAATCGTATATTTCGTAGAGCTCATATTTGAACTTGTGGCTCTTCTTTTTCCTCCAGAAGATGCTGTATAAGTCTTTCAAGAGTGCTTTCATCCTGATAGCCTACCAATCTTTTTCGGATCCTGCCATTTTTGTCGATAAGGAAGCTTGTTGGGATTGACCTAATACCACCGAATAGGCGCACTATTTCCCTGTCAGCAATAGCCACAGGATAATTTATCCTGTATGCCTGTACGAAATCTTTAACCCTTTCAGTGGGATTCTCCTGGTCAACAGATATTCCGAGAACGATGAACCCGCGCGAGCTGTATTTGTTATAAAGAGCCACAATGCCCGGGGTTTCAGCCTTACAGGGTGGGCACCAGGTAGCAAAGAAATTCAGAAAGACAACCTTCCCGTAAATATCGTTTTTTGTGATAGTCTTTCCATCAATCGTTTTTATTGTGAAAGATGGCAATTGCGATGTTTTGGACTCTGGAATTTTTTCCTCGCCCACCTGCTCAGATTGTTGGGATTGCTCGCTTGAGATAAAGTAGAAGAAGAGAATAACCAGTACGGCGCACAAAACGGAGAAGGCTAAAATCCAGTATGGTGCTTTACTTTTTGCCGAGTGCTTCATCTATTCTTTTTGTTAGTTCCGATTTGGGGACTGCCCCAATAACGCTTGATGATATATCGCCATCTTTGAATATAATAAAAGTGGGCACGCTCATAATTGAATAACGCATAGCCAGCTCGGGGTTCCGATCTACATCAACCTTGAGCACTTTCGCTTTTCCCTCGTATTCTTTGCTTATCTCCTCAACAACCGGGTGCATAATTTTGCACGGCGGACACCAGGTTGCAAAAAAATCAACAAGCGCAACGCCCTGTTTGATTTCCTGGTCAAATGTTTCCTCGTTTGTTTCTCTGACCATTTTTACCTTCCTTTTCTTATATTCTACTCGGCGAGAACATCCTCCAATTTCAGACTTACAAGCCGTGAAAGCCCCTCTTCCTCCATAGTTACCCCATAAAGATAATCAACGGATTCCATCACAACCCTGTTGTGAGTTATGAGGATGAACTGTGTGTTAGAAGATGCTGCTCGCAATAGATTAAAGAAGCGTTTAGTATTGACTTCGTCAAGTGGCGCGTCAACCTCATCAAGGAGACAGAATGGGGCGGGTTTTATGCTGTAAAGCCCAAAAAGAAGGGCAAAGGCTGTGAGATAGTTTTCGCCTGTGGAGAGCTGGGTCAGGGGAAGCATACGCTTGCCTGGCGGATGCGCAAGGATTTCAATCTCTGCGGACAGCGGATCATCACCTTTTAAAACAAGGTCTGCCTCCCCACCATGGAAGAGTTCCGAAAAATAGCGCCTGAACCCCTCGCGTGCGAGTTCAAATGTCTCAACGAACCGCTTCCGTGACTCTCGCTCAAGCCGTTTTATTGTCTCATTGAGATTGTTCATTGCTATTTCAAGGTCGTGTTTCTGCTCAAGAAGAAAGTCAAGATGTTTCTTTTGTTCCTCGTATTCGTCTATTGATTCTATGTTGACACCTATGCCCAGATTTTCAAGCGACTTCTTTCTTTTGGCAAGCTTATCCTCAAGTGCGTTCTCCTCCTCAACCGGAAGCGGTTTGTCCATCTGGATATCCTCAGTAAAACCCTCTATTTCACGCTGGGCAATTATATTCTGTTCGCGCTCCTGAAGCTTCGCAAGATGAACCTCAAGTTCCCGAATCTTCTCCTCAAGAGCGTTTTGGTTCTTCCGATTTTCTTTAAGTTCGTTCTCAAGCCCCTGTATATCAAGTGTTATACTCGAAAGCCTCTCCTCAAGAATTGAAATCCTTGAGTTAAGTTCGCTTTTCGCATTTTCTATATCCTTTATCAGATTTTCCTTTTTCTCAATCTCTTTACTTATGCTTGCGCATTCGTTTTCGTATTTTATGATTCTTGCCTTTTCCTCTTCGGTTTTTGCTCTGTTACTTTCGGTTTCAATCCTGTTTCGCTCAATTTCACGGGCGATATTTCGCAGATTCTCCTCAAGGCGAGCCTTCTTAAGCTCAAGTTGCGCAAGCGATTTGCCAAGCTCTTTTGATTGCTGTTCAAATTCCGAAATGCTTTTGTATTTTTCACGGTTTGTCTGTTCAAGTTCCTTTTGCCTCTCAATAAGTTCATGCTCTTCCTGTTTCAATCTTTCTATCTCTTTCTCCGTAAGCCCAATCTTATCTTCTTCAGCTTTAATCCTCTTTTGAATTTCCCGGGTTTTTTCCTTCTTATGCGAAAGCGTGAGTTTTAGTTTCTCGTTCTCGGATACGAGCGAATAAATTTTCCCCTTTATTGTTTCCTCGTCCTCTTTTAGTCTTTCTATTTCCGATTTCAGTTTTTGTATCTCAATCTGGGCGAATCCGATTTTTTTGAGCAAATCCTCCTGTAGTTGGCTTTTTTCCTCAAGGATTTTCTGGGATTCCTTTCTCAAAACGCGCAAACTTAAACTGCCTTCCTCGATGCTTTTTGTCCCAAACCTTCTTATGCCGGGGGAGGAAAACAATTTCCCATCAGCTGAAACGATATAGATTCCGGGTTCTTCCGGTTGTGTCCCGAAGTCATTGTTTCCCTTTTCGATCCATATATTTGATAAAAGGTTTTCTATTTCAGGGATTGAAGCGTGCGCGATATCATTAGCATTTATGTAGCCAGTGGGGGGGTTAGTCCGGATTGCTCGTAATTCATCAAGCACCACAAATCCCCCGCTTTCATTTGACTTAGCGAGAAATTCAATCGCTTTTGTGGCTTCAGTTGCATGCATAACCACAAAATAAGATAGAATCTCACCGAGTGCCTGTTCAAGAATTTTTGAGCCGTTATAATCGGTATCAATAAGTTCGGCAAGTTCACCAAGAATCTGCAAGCCTTGACTCCCATTTACAAGTTGGGCTTTTGCGGTGCCTTTTGTCTCTCTCTTTGTGAGGAGCTTGTCAATGGATTCTATTTTTGAGCGCGCCTCAATTATTTCCCGTTCAATGTTTCTTGCAAGCTCGCTCAGTTTTGCTTCTTCCTCTGTATATATGCTGAGGCGAGAATTTGCTTTTTTCAGGTTCTCGCTTATTTTTTCCAATTTCTGCTGGAATGTTTCAATTTCGCCCTGAAGCGCTTTCAATCTGGTTTCTTCTGCCTCTAATCCGGCGCTAAGACCTTTCAGTTCGTTTGACAGGTTTTCTATTTCGTTCCTGCTCGCGCTTATAACCATCCCTTTGAACAGCAGGTTTTGCTGAATCTTTGATAATTGGTTTTTTATCTGTTCGATCTGTGTTCGGTCGGCACGGGAGAGTTCCTGAAGGTGAACGAGTTTTTTGTCGAACTCGTCACGGTTAGAGAGAACCCTTTTGTGCTCCTCAGAGGTGGAAGCGAGCTCGGCTTTAATCCTTTCCTCATCGGAGATAAGTTTTTCCTTTTCGGCTGAGACCCTTGCGCTGTTTTGCTCAAGTTCAACGAGTTTAGCCCTTGAACTTTCAATCGCGCGCCTCAATGACGATGACCTTTCGCGGAGGGTCGCAACTTCAATCGCAAGTTTGTTCTTCTCAACATCCTTTGCTCTTATTTGCTCTGCGATATTTCTGAGTTCGAGTTCGGTCTCGTTCAGCGCCAGCCTGAGCATTTCTTTTTTCACTTCCGCCTCTGCAATAATAGAAGAGACTTTTTCGTTCTGCCTCTTATATTCGTCGAGTTCGCATTTTTTGTTCTTGATCTCGCTTCCAATTCTCACCAGTCTGCTTTTGAAAAGCCTTGCCCCAATTTCCATTATCTCGCGCTTGAAGAGGATAAACCTTTTAGCCTTTGTTGCCTCTTTTCGCAAGAACTCAACCTTATCGTTTCGTTCGTTTATGATAACCTGAAGTGTTTCAAGTTTCTGCTTTGTGGAATTGAGCTTAAGGGTTGCCTCGTGGCAATCGCGCTTGAATTTGCTTATCCCTGCAGCCTCCTCAAACAAAGAGCGCCTTTCCTCCGGGTTTGAGGCAAGAATTTTTTCTATTGTGTCCTGGTCTATATGGTAATAGCTTCCGACACCAAATCCGGTGTCATATAGTAGCGCTTGAATATCCTTGAGTCGCACGGGTAAATCGTTTATCATATATGTGGTCTCGCCATCCCCTGTTAACCGTCGCGACAGTTTGACCGTATCCCCATAAGGATGTGGAAGATCGCCAACAAGAACGAGCGATACCTCTGCAAGACCGAGCGGGCGTCTTAGTTTAGTCCCCTTGAAAATTAAATCTCGCATTGAACCAGCACGAAGATTTTTCGGGCTTTGTTCCCCTAACACCCACCGAATAGCATCAATAATGTTGGTTTTCCCACAGCCATTTGGTCCAACTATGGCAGAAATTCCAGGACCGAATTCAAGCTGTGCACGGTTAGCGAAGGATTTGAACCCGACTATTTCAAGTTTTGCGAGATGCAATTTTTCGCTCCTTGCCGAACAAAAAAAGGATCCCGCCAACAAGGCTTGAAAACACAGTTATAAAAAAGCCAACAAGCGAATTAAACATACCCAGCGAGGCTGATTGCCCAAGTTTGCTGAAGAAGTAAGAAAAGCAAGCCTCTCTTACCCCTATCGCATTTATTGACACCGGTATTACCCCTATCGCCCACACTATTGGAAGAAATGTCAGATAATCTATGAAACTTACCCCTTTTATGCCCAGGATTCGTCCAACAAGGAAATAAAAATATATAAGAGCCGCCTGATATAGCAAGGAAAAAATGAATCCATATAAAAGCGATTTTCTTTTGTGCCTGAAAGTGTAAAGTGTGTTCAGAAGCGACAGAGCATAGCTCCTGACAACCTTGAACGGTATGAAACTAAAAAGTGCCTTTAACGCCTTTTTTAGCGGTGGTGTTAAGAAAGACAGGGTTAATGCCGTGGAAGCAAGCGTAAGAAGGAATAGGGTTATTTTTACGCTTTTCCCGAGATGTGAGAAAGGCGAAACAAGAAGCCCCACAAAGAATGTGGCAATGAAACCGAGCACCCTTTCTATTACAACTGAGGAGGCTATCTTTTCGCTTCCGCCATGTTCCTTTGAGGAAAGTATCACCCTTAGAATATCCCCACCTATGCCTGTCGGAACGAAATTGTTGAAAAAGAAACCTATAAGATAACATCGTGTTAGGCTTGAGAAAGGGATTGGGAAATTTGAAAACTTGAGAATAACCGCCCAGCGCAGGATTGCGAGGAAATATGTGAACCAGTAGAAAAGGAAGGGTATCAAAAGGTTTAAGGGCGAGATCGTGCGCGCAGATAGAATGAACGACTCGATGTCAAGTTTGTAGAGGAGAAAAATTATGAAAGCCGCTGAAACAATTGCCCTGAGTGCGAATGTGAGTTCGCGCTTTTTCACCCCAACAACTCCGTACAGGCGTTTGCAACCATTTCAACTGTTATGGCTTTCATACAGAGATAATCTTTTTCTTTTCGCTTACAGTTCAAGGGTTTTTGAGAATAATAAAAGCAGGGGCTGCAGGGAAGATCAACCCGAACGATTTTGTAATCGGTCCCCCAGGGATGGAGCCAGGCGGGATTTGTTGGACCGAACAGAGCTACAGTCTTTACGCGCATAGCAGAAGCGATATGCATAAGCCCGCTGTCGTTCGTTATAAAAAGATTGCATTTCTTTATAATCGCAGCTGTTTTCGTAATGGGTAAGTTGGTTGCAAGTATTGGTTTATGTTTCGTGTGTTCCATAATATAATTATTTGCAGTCTCATCGATCTTGCTCCCGAAAAGCAGGAACGCCGCGGAATTGTAATTTTCTGCAAGGTTATCAATGAGCCTCGCAAAATTCTCAGCATCCCAGCATTTCCTGTGCATATTCTTGAATGTCGTGGAGAAGGCATGAATGCCAAAAATAGGATACCGGGTTTCTATACCGGCTTCGCGAATAAATCTGTCGGCAAATTCCTCGTCCTCCTCTTTTAGCGGGAATACGAGATGCTTTGGGTCCTTGGGGTTAAGACCAAGCGGGACAAGAAGTCGCATATTTTCCTGAACATTATGAAGCGCCTCTGTTTGTTCTATTAGGCGATTGTTCAGAAAAGGAAGGTTTACATATGTGAAATGTTTGTATTTATGGGCAATCCTGATTTTCGCGCCGACAAGAAAGCTAAGGATATTGTATTCAATGCGGTTTGCGGGATATGACATAATGGAAATATCATAGTGTTTCCGTCTCAATTTCAGCGCAAAAAGAGCGGATTCGATCTTGCTCATATTCATAAAGTCCGCAAATATCACCTCGTTAATTTGGGGATAGGCTTTCATTATCTCGTATGTTGAGCGGAACATAACAAGCACATCAAATCTGCCCAAAGGGTAAGCCTTGAAAAGACTCTCAAGCGCCGGAAGAAAGTTCACAATGTCCCCGAGCCCGGGCAACGCAAAGATTATAAAGCGTGGGATTCCGGATTTCAACATATTATGAGGCTTGCTTTTTCAATTTCAAGATTGTATCCCCTTGTATTTCCGCACGAAAAACCCTATTGAGCGGTTATAAGTAGCCTCATCGGCTTTTGAAAAATAACAGGCTGGGAGTTCGCCGTTTTGTCTGTGATACTCCAAACACTGGCAGCAGTATCCTTTTCGTGAGCAGGGTTCATATGTGCAATTGCATCTTTCAAGATTTTCCTCGTAATGCTTGCATTCTGGCATAGGTTTCCTTTCAATTTTTAAGCCTGCTTCGGGCTACATTCTCGGAGGCTATTGTCCTTGCTATTTCTATAGTTTCAAGTATTTCAGAGCAGGTCGGGTTCTCAATATAATTTATATTTTCTACGGTTTTTGCGAGGATGTCATAAATCTGGGAGAAATTTATCCTGCCATCAAGGAAAGCCTGAACGACAACATCATCGGCACCTACAAAGCCTGCTGGTAGATTTCCGCCTTTTTCTCCAATACTGCGGGCAAGTTCAAATGCCGGGTATTTGCCTTTCGGTGGGCTATAGAAGCTCAGGTTTTTTATTTGGGATAGATCAAGCGAAATTGCGCAGGCGGATGGTAGGCGTTTCGGATGGAAAAGGGCATATTGTATTGGTATGCTCATATCCGGCGGGCTGAGCTGGGCTATAATGGAGTTGTCAACGAATTCAACCATAGAGTGAACAATGGACTCGGGATGAATGAGCACCTCAATATTTTCGTATGGGACGCCAAAAAGCCAATGAGCCTCAATTATCTCAAACCCTTTGTTTACCATTGTTGCTGAATCAACGCTGATTTTATTCCCCATTGACCAGGTCGGATGCGTGAGAACCTCAAGTTTGGATGCCCGCGAGATATCGTCGTTTCGCCACCAGAAAGGTCCCCCTGAGGCTGTGAGGATAATTCTTTTGATTTCGCCTGGCTCCCCTGAGCGCAAGGACTGAAGGATTGCGGAATGCTCGCTATCAACAGGCACAATTTCCCCTTTGCAGAACTTTGCCGCCTCCATAATGAATTTTCCGCCTGCAACGAGGGCTTCCTTATTTGCCAGGCACAATCGCTTGCCATTTTCAATTGCTTGAAGGCTCGGCAGAAATCCATCGGCACCGACCACTGCATTGACAACTATATCAACTTCCCTGTCGTTCACAATTTCTAAAAGCCCGCTTTTACCGCCGAGTATCTCTATCCCATCTGGTGCGATGCGTTTGGTCTCCTTATACGATTTAGAATCGCAGACGCAGACCTTGCGCGTTCCGAAAGATTTAGCCTGCGCAAGAAGGAGTTCGTAGTTGGTGTTTGCAGAGAGGGCGTAAACCTCAAACTCTTCGGGGAATTTTTTTATTACCTCCACACACTGTTTCCCGATTGATCCCGTAGAACCAAGAATTGCGACCTTTTTCCTTGCAATCATTTTTTTACATACACCCTTTCCATTAATACTGGTGTTATGGGTCTATCGTTGGGGCCTGTAGGGGTTTCGCCTATTTTCATCACCACATCCATCCCTGATGATACTCGCCCGAATATAGTGTACTTGCCGTCAAGAGCGGGCTGGGGTGCAAGGCATATGTAGAATTGACTTCCTGCGCTGTTAATATCATCGCCACGCCGAGCCATAGCAACCGTGCCCGTTTCATGCTTGAGCGTACTGAACTCAGCCGGGATTGTATATCCGGGTCCCCCTGTGCCATTGCCATTCGGGTCCCCACCCTGAATGACAAACCCCTTTATTACCCTATGAAATGTTAAACCGTTATAAAATCCCTTGTTCGTTAGCGCGAGAAAATTCTCAACCGTTTTCGGCGCAACATCAGGAAACAACTCAATTTCAAATGTCCCCATATTTGTCTCAACAACCACTATGGGATTTTTAGATTCCCTCTTGCACCCTGTAAAAACTAACAAGAGGGAAGTCACGAGTGGAAGCCATTTCATTTTCGCCCCTTTCTTTAGATTTCGAGTCTTTTTGAACGGGTTTTATTTTTTCTTTATCTTCCTTATGTTTTCTCGTGCCCTTGCAATGATTGAGTCATCATCGGATTCCTGAATGACCTTGTTGAAAAGGCTTTCGGCTGTGTTGTAATCGCCGGAGTAGACAAGAAGCTCGCCAAGACGGAGTTCTATACTGGCTCTGAAATTTGCGGGTATATTTTCGGTGGTTGCGAGGCTATAGTATTTTGTAGCAGAATCGCTTTCGCTAAGGCTGTAGTACATATCGCCGAGAAGGGAATAGACCCCACCGCGTGTTGCACCCTTAACCGAATCAACATAGGTTTTTGCAAGCCGTATACCATCCTGAGCATTGCCCTCATAAAAATAGCTCTCAAGTTCTCTTATAAGGGCTTTCTCCTTAAGTTCTCTCAGGCTGGATTTTAACCTAACAAATCTGAAGAACTCCCGGCTTTCCTCGTATTTTCGCCTTTTAAAAAATATCTCTCCGATCGCAAACGAGGAGTGAAAGGCAAAAGGTGAAGAGGGATAATTGAGCGCAACTTTTTGGAAATACTGGAGGGATAAACTGTCTTTATTGGCTTTTGCATAGGCTTGTGCGACAAGGTAAAGGGTTTCCGGGACCCGGGGATGGTTTGCGAGCTCGTTTGCAAGTTTGAGTGCAGCACTTCGTGCACCATCTTTGTCCCCCTCTTTCAGCGCTGCTACGCATTTTTTATAGAGGGCTTCGCCCCAGACACTGTCGGGAAGTGGAAAACTTATAAGCCAATCAAGAACGAGGATTTCCTCGTGGGTTTTACCGAGCGAGTCAAAAATCTCGGCTGCCTCAAACATATAGTTTTCAATACCGGGTGCGGTCGGGTATTTTTCCCCAAGCCTGATGAATTTATCCGCTGTCCACTCCTTCGGTGAGTTGTGCATATGCGCAAGAGATTTTCTGATTTCAAGTTCGCCTCGTTCCTCTTCCTTCAGGTCGTCTCTTGTAAGAAGCTTGTCTGCGGTCGCTATTACCCGATCCCATAACCTCCCATTGTAATAAAACTGGATTGCCGCAAGAAGCGCTTCTTTGCCGAATTTTGAGGCCAATCCCGCGGCGTAATCGCCCGCACGAGCAAGATTATCAAGTTTTTTGAGGCATTCAAAGAAAGATTTTTTGGCAGGATTGGTTATTGACGGAATCTTTGACACGCGAAGAAGAGCGTCAAATTCCTTTATTGCATCCTCGTACTGGGCGTTTCGCCTGAACATAGTTCCTACAGAATACCATGCGCTCAAAGCGAATGTGTCGGTGGCTGAAGCCGACTTATACAGCGGACGAAGCAGATCAACAGCGTCCTTAATTTTTTCCTCACGGAAAAGTGTCCAGGCTAATCCATATGTGGCGGTTTTCTTGTATTCGCCCTGAAATTTTATGCAGGCATTATAAAATTCCTCTGCCACTTTGTAGCGCTTCAGTTCGTATGCTGATTCCCCAAGGAATAAATATAGAGCCTCTTTGCGCGAATCATCGCTGGTCTCGTTTAAAGCAAGGAAGAATTCGTTCATACTGCGCTCATATCTACCCATCCTGTAAGCAATGTAACCCCGAAGGAACGATAGTTTCCCGCCATTATCACAACTCGCACTGTCAAGCATTATTACCACCCGTGAGGTATCTCCCGACAAAAACCTTTGAAGTAAATAAGTATAGACAAGGGAGATTCTTCGGGAAGAACAGGGCGAGCCCCATATTTTTTTAAAACAGATGTTGTATAGCGAATCAATTTGCTGGAGCATATAAAATGCAAAACCCTGAATATACAGAGCATCATCCACCCAGGCATACCGGGCGCCGTTTTTTAGAAAAAGGGATTCCGCAGAAACCGCATACTCAATTGCCTTTTGATAATCTCCCTTTCTTAGCGAGATTATCCCGAGGCTCACTAATATGTTCCCATAAATAGGCGAAATACGCGCAGGTTCATAAAGCGAGAGGAGTTTTTTTTCTCCGCCAAGGGTATCGCCGGATTCGTAAAGGGTAAGCGCATAAAGATAATCGCAAAGGATTGAAAGGGTGTCGTTTGTGGGGAGATCGCCTTTCTTTTGCGGTAAATTCCTGATCGTTTCCCTGTATTCGCCATCAAGGAAGTAAGAGTAAGCGACAATAAATTTTTCCTCATATGTTTTGGGATTTTTGTTGAATAGTTCAAGAATGGATTTTCCCGTTTTGCTTTTGCGAACGAATATGTTTTCCCATATGACTGATGTCTTTTCTTTGGTGAGGGCAGCTTTGTTGTAAGCAAGCCGAAGATAAGCGACATATTCTGGACTTTCCGGGTCCTTGCCTGAAAGTCGCTCTGCGATGAAATTTAGCAACCCCTCGGTGGGGAAAGGGATTTCCTGAAGGGGCTTTTCGAGATATTCGGGAACGGATTCTTTGTCCCACCTCACGGCTAAATTTTCAAGCGCAACCTCGTCGCCCAAAAGGGGGCAAAGGAAAGGTGATAATAAAATGAGAAACACCATTTTCGGGATTTTCACTTCAACTATCCGGAGTATTTTGACTTATTTTTCGGTTTCTGGTGTTGATTTCCTTAAAGCGCCTTTTTGACTGAGCGATAATGTGAAAGCGACTTTGTCCTTGTTGTACCACGGACGGAGTTCAAGAGTTAATACTAAATTAATCGGGAATAGGATGTCAAGTCCTAAAATTGGTCTTGGTGTTTGAGCGGGATCATTGAAGAAGCTTGAGGATTTGAATATCTGCGTCCACCTTGAAGAATAAGCCTCCCACCATACGCGCCCGTTTAAGTATGTATATTCGCCACCGCCATAAAATATGAACGAATGCCACTGATAACCCCAGTAAACGCCAATCCCATATTCCCGCATCTCGTATTTTACCTTCCAGTATCTCATATGTCCTTCGGATACTGTGTCCCGTGAGAGATAAGTAAAATAGAAAAGGTTCACATATGAGCGGACATATTGTGGCGTTTGGGTGCGCAACACCCAGTCTAAGTAGTGAATTCTTAGCCCGCCGCCGTAAGCAAGTTCCCAGCTCCCGTTGAATTCGCTTATATACGAAGATGCAGGCGGGAAATTCATATCGGTCGTGCCCAAAAGTGGGTATATGTCAAGCCAGTATGATACGCCATAACATATACGGGCAAGAAGGCGGTTTGAGTGGATTCGCAGTCCACGGATATTTCGCGCGTCGCGCGTGTAAAGAATGGAGCCTATAAACTTGCCCTTTTCCGGGCTAATTGACGGTCCGCCAATGGGGTATGCAAATGCAGAAATGCTCAATATGAGAAGATACAGGAACGCCCTTTTCATCTTTCACCTCTTTCCCCGTCAACATCTGCGCCCTCTTTTGCCTTTCCTGAGGTAAGCGCTATGCTAATAGATTTGCTTGTCCCATCAGGAAGTGTTGCGGTCACAATATCCATTGTCCCGCTTCCGGGCGCAGTATATATGAATGAGGCATACCCTGACCTATTTGTTTGTTGTGGTGAACCGCTCACACTCCCACTACTTGCCGATAAGGTAACCTGAACATCTGCAAGCGGGTTGTTCCAGCTATCAACGACCCTTACCGTTATAGCTGCTGAGGCATTATACGGCACACTTGAGGGCGCTATTATGGATGTTCGTTCTATGTTGGGCGGACCGGTTTTGAGATAAATCGTCTGGCTTGTAGTAACAGCGCCGCTTCTTATGGTTATCACCGCGCTATCTCCTAAATCGGGATCAGTAGGAATGTTGTCATATGTAAGCGGATTTGGGGAAGTAAATGTTGCGATTGCTTTGCTTGTATCGCATTCGCCGCCAGTTAGAATAGGGCTTGTAATACTCCCGAGCGTTGCGGAAAGGGTTATAGATGTCATATCAACAACAGGGTTGCCATTTGCGTCGTAGGCTTTAACTGTGATTATTGACTGTGAGGTACCATCAGCAAATACGGATGCGGGGCTTGCCGAACTCACAAGGGAGTTTACCCTGCCCGAAGAGTAGAACCATACGCTGTCCACAACGACAGTTGTGCCTTCGCCCCTTGTTTCTGCGCGTATGTAGACCTTACCACCAGAGGGGCGTGGGTCTGAACTATACCATATTGTGTGAGCGAAGCCGTTTGTGTCCGTTGTGTCGCTCCCGATCACAAGCCCACTGTTTGTACTGAAATAAACCGCGGTACCTGAAGAAACAGGATTGCCACGACTATCCATTACCATTGCGGCTATGGAATCTACAAGCCCATCTTGTGTTAACCCGGGCACATTACAGTCTGAGTAGGAAAGCGAGATTCTCGCGGGCAAACCGCTTCTTATTGTGATACGGGGAGCACGGGATGATATTGTGTCAACATATGCCGCAACAATCACAGTGCCCGAGACACTCCCCGAACGAAGCGTTACATTCGCCCGTCCATTCAGGGTGAGTATAGTATCTGACATCAACGGGTTTGAGGGATGAGTTGGTTCAAGTGTTGGGCGCTCGCCTGGTAATGTTCCCGGATAATTCACGAGAGCAAAATATACCTTTGTGCTATCCCTGACCGGATTCCCGAATCTATCAACGATATATGCGCTAATGACCGAATAGTCGAATTCGCCAGCGCCACGAACAAAGATTGCCGATGGATTTACCGAGAGTTCCAATGATTGTGCCTGTTCGGCTATAAGTCTTATGTAGACGCTGGCGCTTTTGCCATTATCGGTGCTGATCCTTATCCAGGCAATCCCGGTTTTCGTCCCGGGGTTGAAATATGTTGAGCAGATCCCGGCACTGTTAGTTGTCAAAACCGTATCATTTAGAGAACCATAGGCAACCGAGTCAATTGAGAGATGAACCACGGTCCCCGGCGCTACGGGATTTCCTGTTCGGTCATATACAACCGCGAAAACCTTTATCCGCTCAGTGCTGCCGACTTTCACTGTAATGCCGGGCAATCTTGTTGTATCGGGTTCTTTTTTGACATACGCATAAATGGAATCCGGCGGTCCTGCGGAAAAGACAACATATGTGCAGGCACTGTCAACGCCGCCGCCTGTGATATCATTTGCTTTTGCACAAACCCGCGCTGTAGTTGAGGTATTCGCGCTAAAGAGCGTTGCATAAGCGCGCCCCGATACTGTTGTATCTGTTGGCGTGATATATCCCGCGGTCGTTGTGAACCAAACCTGTATGCCATCTGAAACAGGACGCCCGCCCGTTGTTGTGAGAACCGCGGTTATTGAGGATGTATCAATGCCTGTGGCAGGAAGCCCAGAAGGGTATGCTGAGATCGTTATTCCTTCTATTGGGGTTGGCTTGAATGTCACATTCTTTATACCGACAGCCCCACCTGAACTTGCGCGAAGCTGTGTTGTTGTGGCTCTTGACGGGGCGCGAATAGTGAGCATAACACTGCCAGAATCCCTATCAGTAAGCGCGGATGTCGGGCTTAATGTACCCGCGCCGATGGACATATCTACAAGTGCTTCGGGCACGCGGTTCCCGAAGGCGTCTTCTACATAGAGCGTTTCCCCAATTGTTGAGATGCCGTCTGCAATAATCTCTTTTTCGGTGGGCGTGAAATATATCCTTGCTGGCGAGCTCGGCACTATGCTTATCTTGATTGTATCGCTTGTCACACCAGTTCCTGTTGTGGCATAAAGATATGCCTCGCCTTTATTGGTGGTGCTTATGAGTTTTGTTCTTGCTATTCCACCGATTGTCTGGCTCCAGCCCGGAAAGACAATCCCTGCAGTTGAGCTATCCGTAAGGGCGAAAAATACCCCTGTTGAATCTGAAACAGGATGTCCCTCTGTATCAAGCACGAGCGCCTGAACATCGGTATAGTCCGCACCGCCAGCGGAAAGTCTTGTTTTGTCCACGCTCAAAATGATGCTTTGAGCATCTATTGGCTGGCACAGTATCTGCGCAACACCAAGCGTTCTTCCCTCGTATTTTGCGTATATCGTCGCAACACCAGGAATCCTGCTCGGACGGAAGATTGTTGAACATTGCCCGACAGAATTGGTAATGGCGATAGAGCGAATCGTTCCCATATAATCGGGTGAGAGAGTAAATTCTATTGAGTAGCCCTCATCAACTGGATGCCCGACGATGTCCTTTATTACTGCCCTAACTGTATGCGTGCTAACACCATCCGCAAGGACAACATCAGTATCAGGTGTGAGGGTGGCGATAGCAGGTGGTCCCGCGAGAAATTGAATGGCTACGCTATCAAAAACATCAGGGGTCGCATGCGCAAAAAGGGTGTCAATCCCAACCTGCGTGAAAGCAGTTAGTTGTGCGCTTGCTGTGCCCTCAACGGTCTCAACTCGCTGTGGTATAACTATGCCGTAGGAGAGACTATCAAATAGTACCGGAGTTCCATCTGCTGCTGGACGATTTAAAGAGTCAAGCACTGTAACTGTTACCGTTGCCCTATCGGTTCCGTTTGCTTGAATCCTTAACGGGCTAACAGTTAGGATAACGGTGGCAACATTTTCTGGCACCATCCCAATGGTTATGCTTGCGGATGCGGTCCCGGTTGATGCTATTACCTGCGACCATCCAGGCCTTCTTGAGGATGTGAACACAGCCCTTGCCTCACCGTTCAGATCAGTGTAAGCCGGGCTTGTAATCGATCCCCCGCCTGTCGTTGTGAGCGTTATTTCAACCCCGGCGCCAACCCTGTTCCCGTATTGGTCATAGACTCTAACAGTTACTGTGGTCGTATCACTGCCATTAGCTTTTACTGTGTATGTTCTTGAACTTATTTCTATTATTGCTGGTGGTCCCGCTCTAAATGCGACATGAACCGTATCCATAGCGCTTCCCCCCGCACTTGCTCTAACAAGCGCGGTATCCGGATGAATCCCGGATATAAGGGCTGTTCGTGCAATGCCGTTAAGTGTATAGACAGCGGGTGAACTGAGTATGCCCGCAGTTGTTGTAAATCTCACAAGTGTGCCGTCGGAAACAGGAAGCATAAGTGAATCCAGAACCATTGCTGTAAGGATTGTGCTGTCAACCCCGTCTGCAGTAATTGTTCGCGGATTAGCAGAAAGGATAAGGGTGTCCGCGGTAGTAGCCAGGATATTGACTGTAGCATATCCATAGGCTTCGCCACTCCTTGCCGTGATGAACGCGACCCCCATAGCTGTTCCGCTTGTTAGTGCACCACGAGCATAACCGGAATCATCAGTTACCGCGTATGCGGTGATCGTGCCTAATGTTGTTTCAAATGTCACTCGCGTTCCCGCAAGGACAGGGTTTGAGTACCTATCAAGAACACGAACGATAAAGGATGTGGTATCTCCGCCAGCATAAATGTCGTGAGGTGGTGTTGTGAACTGAACGGAAGCAGGGGGACCCGGGATGAAGTTCAGGATCACTGTATCCGCGGGTCCTGTCTGTGAAAGTCTTGCTATAACAGTATCTTTGCCCGTTATAGTACCGCTTGTTATATTTATGCTTGCGATTCCGTTTCGCGTCTGGACCGTTCGCCTGTCAAGACGCCCGCTTCCGTACGAATAGAAATAAACCGGGATCCCATCCGATACAGGGCGATATTGACTATCCACAACAACTGCGGTCAATATGCTCTGGCTTGAGCCATCCGCAACAAGTGTTGTTGGATTTGCGGAAAGATAAAGATATGCTCCCCTGATAGGGATAAAGTCAATCCGCTTTGAGGTGAACGCCTCGCCAGAACGCACCGAAATAACTGCAGAACCGACCTCATTGCTCGAGATGAATGTCATAGTCGTGCCCATTGTATCGTAGACCGAAACTGGCGATAAAATCGTTCCTCTTGTGGTAGAAAACTGGACATCAGTTCCAAGCGCAACAGGATTTCTGTAGGCATCATAAACATAAACCACAATCGGGTTTTCCATACCATCAGCAAGAAGGGTATCCGGGACTGAAGGGTCAAACTCAATTATTGATGGCGGACCAGGGATAAGGTCAACGAAAAAGGAATCGTAAACGCCAGCCCGGGCCTCAGCAAAAACAAGGGCACGTCCTACCGCTGTCGGGGCGTAAAATGTCGAGCGAGCAACCCCTCCTTCGGTGTAGGCAGTTGAAGGTATAATTCGTCCGGCGGCGTAAGCTGTGTGCTGATAAAAGCGAACCCTGGTTCTATCTGATACGGGATTGCCGACTGAATCAAGGACTGTTGCCACAATCTCTGCACTTGAAGCACCATCGCCCGGAAGCGAATGCGGTATTATTATGAGGTCTACCTCGTGCGCGACAAGCTCGGAGAACCGAACCTGTGTATAAGCAGTAGCATCACTACTTCGCGCTGTTATCAACGCCACGCCAACCTGATTTGAACTTGTCAGGATTGCAGAGGTTCTTCCTGATGTATCAATAACACCGACGCTCGTTATACTACCGAGGCTTGTTGTAAAAGAAATGATCGTTCCAGGATTTACCCTGTTGCTGAACCTGTCATATGCTCGCACCTCAATATTCGTTGATGACACACCATCAGCAGGCAATATTGAATCCTCGGGCGTGATCGTGATATTTACAGGTGGACCGGCAATAAATTTCACGGGGTAAGTTGCGCTAAATGTGTCTGTTCCCTGCACAACATAAGCTCGAACAAGCCTTTGTCCAACGGCAACAGTATCCGCCCTTAAAGTTGTTTGGGCTTTTCCGCCCGTTGTCAAAACACGGCTTGGAAGAATATGCCCACCCGGAATAGGATCCTGAATCTCGAAGTAGACAGGGACGCCATCAGAACACAGGTTCCCGCCCGGGTCGTAAACGGAAGCAGTGACCCTCGTAGTATCCTCACCGTTGGCAACAAGAGTCGGTTTGTCCACAACGAGAATTATATTTTGTGCTGTTGTCGGAACGAACCTTACCTGCCCGAATCCTATGGCATCATAGCAAGTAACAGTGATTGTTGCCTCGCCTATTGTGTAATCTGCCCGGAGCTGTGCTCGTGCTACCCCCGCAGTATCGGTAATTGATGACGGGGTAATTGTGCCGAGGCTTGAGGAAAAGCGAACCTCAAGACCACCACGAACAGGGTTGCCAAACAGGTCATAAATATGTGCTTCTATCATAGCTATGGATTGACCGTTGGCGTGTAGTTCTGTAGAATCAATTCTTATATCAATTGTCGCTGGTGGTCCTGCAAGAAGCCTTACTTGAACGCTATCTACCAGTGTATCGGAGCCAACAATTGAGGATGCCCTGATATATATCGCAGATTCCCTTGTCCCGCTCGTGTATGTTGTGGTAGCGCTTCCCCCTACAGTTGGGCGAGTTGAAACTATGTTCCCGTAGTTTCCAATACTGTCCGGCTTGACTATCTCAAATCTTATAAGTGTACCATCGGAAACATAATTTCCAGCAGAATCATATACTGTTGCGGTAATTATGCTCTGGTTAATACCATTAGCAACAAGTTCAACGGGATTAGCAGAAAGGAGCATATTTGAGACACCAGTTGGGATGAATGTTATTTCTGCGACCTCCCATACGCCCTCACAGGAAGCTGAAATAAGGGCAACCCCTGGAGAGACCGGAGCAGTTAATGTTGTAGTGGCTATTCCCGAACTGTTCGTGTAAACGGATTGGGGTGTGATAGTTCCCGCGGTTGTGCTAAATGTGACCATATGCCCTGCACCAACATTGTTCCCGAAAGCATCTTTGACTGTGGCTGTAATCCTTGAGGTAGAGCGTCCATCCGCAGGGATTGAATCGTGTTCAACCGAAACAAGAAGGCTATCCACAGGACCGGGGATAAGCCGAAGGATTGTATTGCCAGAAATTGTATCCGTTGTTGAGTCGTGCATAATGTATGAATATGCGATTAATCTCACCTCGCCAGCTTGCCTTCCCGCTCGATAGATTGAGGTTGCTTTCCCTTGCTGTGTATAACCCACACGAGCCACAAGATAACCGAGCGTTTCGGGTTCTGCACGGAAAAGTATTGGGGTGCCATCGGAAATAAAATCGCCAAGTGTATCGAGCACTGTCGCCTCAAGGGTTGAGTAGTTAAGTCCATTGGCTACAATTTGCTGTGGGCTTGATGTTAAAATTATTGTGCCAACCATTGAAGAGAGGAAAACGATTGTGGTCTCGGCTCTTGCAACCCCCGAATTTATCCTCACACGAGCAACCCCGGGGACCCTCCCGCTTCTGAGAACAGCACGCACAGTACCGTTCCTATCGGTTATATCGGTTGATGGTGTTATGTAGCCGAGGGTTGTGGTGAAATTCACTGTATGCCCGCCACTAACACGGTTCCCGTATCTATCATATAAAGTGGCAACAATTGTAGCTGTTGAGTTGCTATCGGCAATAATTGAAGTGGGCGAAACGGAAACCTCTATGGATTCTGGCACGCCAGGCAGAAGGGTAATAGAAACGCTATCCATTACTGCACCAGCATTGGCAACAACATAGCAACTCCCCGCATGTTTTCCCGCAACAAATGTTCCCGAAAATCTCCCACTATCGGTATATACTATGCTTGGCGTTGCCCTTCCAAGGGTGTCGGGTGAGACAGTAAGAATTATCGGCGAACCATCGGTTATCGGCATACCGATTGAATTTCGCACTATCCCGCTTATTGAGGCAACTGAACGTCCATCAGCTACAAGTTCTGCAGGGGTAATTGTCAGATAGATTGAGCCCGCCTCAGTATTTGTCAAATTGACCTGAATCTGCCCAAATGCTGTGCCTGAGGTTGCGTAAATCTGTGCTGTTCCGGGGATTGTGCCAGCGCGAAGGATTGCCCGTGCCTCGCCAACATCATTTGTGTATACAAGCGAATCAATCGTGCCAAGCGAGGTTGTAAAGCGCACAGGGATTCCTGCCTGCACCGGGTGACCGAACCTGTCATATACAGTTGCAATAATTGTTGATGTTGTGTCGCCGTCAGCAGGGATTGAACTCGGGAGCGCCTCAAGTTCAATTCTTTCGGCGCTGCCGGGGACAAATTCAACATTAGTTTGTCCCGCAATTCCCCCACCAGCATCAGCCCTAACAGTTGCAATCTGTGGCGTGGTGGAACTTCTAAGCGTAACGCTCGCAACGCCACCAGATGTATAACCAGCGCCCGGGAATAAAACCCCACCGGTTGTTGAAAATCGAACAGGGGTATTGTCGGGCACCGCGGAGCCAGTTGAATCAAGAAGAGTTGCGCGAATCGTGGAGATTGAGGCACCGTCAGCCGGAATCCTTGATGGATCAGCAACAACATCTATGGTAGCAGCAAAAAGCCTTGTAAACCAGACAATTATATTCGTTGAATATCCGCCGGCACTCGCTGTAATTTGTGCCTGCCCGATTGTTGTTGATGAGGTGAGGGTGATTGTTGCGCTTCCTGTTGAATCTGTGTATACCTGGCTGAAATCAAGCGTGCCGTTTGAGGTTGTAAATGTTACAAGCCTTCCTTGCCCGAGCCGATTTGAATATGCGTCGTAAAGCGTTGCAGTAAGCCTTGACTGGCTTCTACCATCAGCCGGGATTGAATCGGGTTCCGCATTTAGTTCAATACGAGCAACGCCGCCGGGCACAAAATCTATATAGATTGTGTCCGCAATGCCGAAAAGGCTTGCGATTACCTGAGCCCGTCCTGTTGATGTGCCGCTTCGCAGGTTCACAATTGCCTGCCCACCAGAACTTACGCCAAGCGTATCTATTGTGCCGAAAGGAGCTGTTGTGCCTTCGCGGTAAGAATGGAATATCACAATGGTGCCGTCTGCGGATGGTTGTCCACGCGAATCAAGGATTCGGGCTATTATTCGTGTTGTGCTTGTCCCGTTCGCTGTAAGCCTTAACGAATCTGCGGAAAGGCTTATAAATGATGCGGGCGCGGAAACAAACTCCACATAGGTTTGGGCAAGTCCCCGCTCGCTCCTTGCCTCAACTGTTGCCCTCCCTATTTGCGCGGCGCTTGTAAGCCGGCTTCTGGCAATACCTGTTGAATCGCTGTAAACTGTCCCGATTATGCTTCCAAGATCCGTTGTAAATTTCACCTCGCGACCTGCACTAACACGATTCCCATATCTATCTGTAAGAATAGCAGTTATGACCGATTGACTCCTTCCATCGGCTGCGATTGTATCGGGTTCTGGTGTAAGGTCAATGTATGTTACCTCGCCAGCCTCAATCCTTATCGTGGTTTTTCCCTGTGCAAGCCCGCTTGTGGCATTTATTGTGTCAATGCCTGCAACACGAGCAGGCTCGTAGCTAACCTGAACAATGCCTCGCGATGTATATCCTCTTGCGAGCGGGATATTCCCGATAATTGCCCTGAAATCCACCGGTGTGCCATCGCTTACTGCTCTCCCGAGCGAATCGGTAACGAATCCGTAAATGGTCGCCACCTGCCCACTTCCTATTTGGACCGTGCTTGTGGATGTCCATAGCGATATGTGCGCTGGTGTAGAGCCAACAAAATATACGAGCGTCATACCCCTTGCAGACCCGCTTACTGCCTGAACTGTTGCAGTCCCAATCTGTGTCCCACTTGTGAGGTATGAAACTGCCACCCCGTTTGAATCGGTTATGCTTATTGTAGGGGATATTCTCCCCAGATCAGTTGAGAATTCAACACTAACGCCGGCTCCAACAGGATTCCGATAACTATCGTATACCGTTGCCCTTATCTCCGCGCGCGAAACACTATCCGCAGCGATTGTGCCCGGCGATGCAGTAAGTTCAATTATTGATGGTGCACCCGGGGTAAAGTATACATAGACGGTGTCGGCTGGTCCGCCAAGGGCTGTGGTGTCGGTGGTCCCTATTACGGTTGCAACCCCTGCTCTTGTGGAACTTGTAAGAATGGCACGCGCAACCCCGCCTGTGGTGAAGGAGCGATAGGTGGAAAGCAGGGACTCCCTTAGGGTTAGCCCTTCACGGGTATTCCGCGGAAGGGTTTTCATCCTTGAGCCGACCCCTGAAAGAATACCGTTGTCTGTGCTGAATAGAACGGTCGTTCCATCTGAAACGGGCAAATGCCTATCATCAAAAACCATCGCGGTAATAGTGTCGGTTGAGGAGCCATCAGCAGGTATTCGTGAGCTTGAGACGCTGAGAATGATTTCATACGGGGTTGATGGCAAAAATTCAATATAAGCCTGACGGATGATTGTTCCAACCCGTGCCGTTATTGTTGCGCGCTCAACTGTCAGCCCGCTTGTTAGAAGTGTCCGCGCGATACCATTTGAGTCTGTTAGCGCCGCTATTGGATTTACAGTTCCCGAACTCACGCTGAAATTGACCGTTATTCCTGAAAGGAGATGGTTGCCGAATATATCAAATACCTGTGCTTCTACCCAGCAGGTGTCAACGCCGTTTGCCACAAGAGCCGGGCGAGATGTTGTCAGGGTTATTGAGTGGGGTTCACCCGGGAGGTATTGAACCTGAATGGTATCAGAGGGAGCAAGCGGATTTGTGGTGTCCGATGTTGCGATTATTGTGGCAAAACCCGCAATTGTTGAGCTTGTGAGGATTGCCTTCGCGATGCCATCGCGCGTGAAACTAACACATCTTGAGGCAAGCGAGGATGAGAGAAGCCTTGAATGAACCAATTTTGCCGCCTGTTTTCTTGTCCCGCTTGAAAACGATGCTATATCACCATTGTCCACAGTGAATATAATTGGCGTGCCGTCTGACACAGGATAATGTGAGGAATCAAGGACTCTGGCGATTATCGTGTCCTTTGAACTACCATCAGCAGGTATTCGTGGTAGCGAGGCGAAAAGCACAATCTCTGATGGTGTTGAGGGGAGAAAGTCTATATATGCTGTTCCGAGTATTGTGCCAACCCTTGCAGATATGGTGACCCGCCCCACAGTCCTTGAACTCACAAGAAGCGTTCTTGCTGTACCATCGGCGCCTGTTGTGGCGCTATCCGGGGTAACTCGTCCGGACGATGTACTGAAGATAATTCTTGTGCCGGATAAAATAGGATTGCCGAACTGGTCATAGACCGTTGCCTCAACCCAGCAGGTATCAGCACCATTAGCGATTAATGATGGTCTTGTGGTTCGAACAGTTATTGTTCGTGCTTCGCCGGGCAGGAAAGCAACCCAGGATGTATCTGACGCTGTTGTTATCCCTGAGGTGTCTGTGTGCGCAACAACTATTGAGGTTTCAGCCCGTGTTGTGCTTGTAAGAATAGCTTCTACCCAGCCACCGCTCGTGAAGGCTACTATACTGCTCAAGGTTGCACCCGGGCTTGCAAGTTTTTCGGTTCGTGAGATTGCTTTTTTCGCTCTTGGAAGTGATAGTATCCCACGGGTTGCCTCAAATATCACCGGAACACCATCGGAAACCGGATACGAATTTCTGTCAAGTACCTGTGCTCTCAGTCGCGCCTGCGAAACCCCATCCGCTGTAATTGATTGTGGATTTATTTGTAGCATTATGCTTCTTGCTACTGTTGATGCAAAAAATACTGTTGTATGCGCGGAAACGCTCGTGCTCCATCTTGCCGTAACTGTTGCGTATCCCGAGTTTGTTCCGCTTCTCAGAATAGCACGGGCAACGCCATTTATGTTTGTTAGCGCGGACGGTTCAATTGTACCAAGGGTCGTTGTAAATGTGATTTCTATATTTGGACCCACTGAATTGCCGAACTCGTCCCTGACTATGGCATCAACGAATGTTGAGTCTCTACCGTTTGCTATTATTGTTGGGTTTGATGCGACAAGGGTTATGCGAGCTGGGGCACCCGGATCAAAGTAGACACGGACGCTGTCTTGGACGGAATCGGCTAATGCGACGACAATTGCCGTGTCCACCGTTGTCGAACTTATAAGCTTTACTCTTGCTATGCCCCCATGTGTGTAAGCATAAACCTCGCCTGCGGTAACACCTTTTTTCTGTGTGGTTGCGGGTTTGTAGTAATTGGCTTTCCCTTTATGGATTATACTTTTGAAAGTTGTGATTGGCGCAAGTGTTCCGGCGGTAGTCCTGAATGTTATTCGTGTTCCATCGGGCGCAGTTGTCCCGTAGTTCGTGTATACCTGTGCGGTTATTATTGTCGAATCCGAGCCGTTCGCTGTTAGCCTATAGCGTTGTGAAATGAGATTAATTATGGAAATCCTTGCCCGCTCAATAAATGTGACATCCGCATAACCTGTGAGGCTGCCGTATCTTCCGTATACCCGCACTATTCTTGGGGTTGACGGGCTTGGTATGCGTGCTCGTGCAATGCCAAGTGAATCTGTAATTCCGCCATTAATTGGTTCTATCACTATCTCGGGATCGTCCGTTGAGAATGTGACCCGTTCGCCCGGTACGGGATTTGAGTTGGCATCGAGAAGCCGCGCACGCACCGTTGCAAATGATACCCCATTATCCGCAATGACCGAATCGTTTTCTACCGTGACAATAATCTGTGCGGGTTCAACAAAGCCCGTCTCGTAAACATAAACCTGAACCGACTTTCGCTCGCTTTCGTATACTATGGCGGTAACAACTGCTATGTGGCGTGACGAATCCACAGGCGTTTGAACTATGGTTGTTGCCCAGCCGCTGTTATCGGTAATATCGGATTCTGCGACAAGCACACCATAGTTTGTGCTGAACCTCACCTCAATGCCCTGTTTGGGTGCGCGGGTTTGCTTATCGATTACATGAACATAGATGTACGACGAATACCCACCGGTAATAGCAGTGGGGTACGCGTAGATAGAATCTATTTCTACCTGAAGTGCAGGGGCGATTGGGTTAATCGTGCCAGTTTTTGAGCACGCCATCCATACAGAAATAGCAGCCAAAAACCCCATTATCGTAAACATCCCTAATAACTTAATCAACTTATTTTTCAGCATTTTCACGCTCCTTTTTTTATAAAAAACTTTAACTCCCTTGTATTATTAAAAGTATTTAACTAAATTAAAAAAGTCAAGGAATTTTTTAGCATAGGAAAATATAGTTGCAATTTCTGGTAGCCACAAACTCATATATGTTCCGAAAACCCACAGGAAAATTGAATTGAAAGCAATTTAAGATTAAACCAAATATTAGAACCGAAACAAAATACTACAAGTTAAGAAATGGGTAAAATCACCGCCATTCTGAATTACTCACAAGCCCGCCAACGATAAATACCGAGAAACCGATACTTAAAAAGATGTTGAAATAATGAGAAACTGATTTATATTTATATTATATGTTTAGAAAGAGGCTGAGAACAGTGTTTCGCTGGGGTTTTATATCTTGATGGACAAGGACAGGATGCAAGAAATAAAGCCGGCATATTACATAATCGGATTTAAGAGGAGGCGATACGGATATTGTGTTGATAGGGAGGGATTGGGCTTAAAGCGCGGGGATTGGGTGATCGTGCAGGTTGAACGGGGCAAGGATATGGGATGTATAGTTGCGAGGATTGATGAGGAGAAGATTCGGCGGGGTGATGGGGACGCCATACTTGAGATTGTCAGGCTTGCAACAGATGAGGACCGGGAGGCGCTTTTGAGACTGAGGAATGAGGAGGTTGAAGCCCTTAAGGAGTGCAAGGAGTTCGTGGAGTTTAGAGGGCTGAAGATGAGACTTGTTGATGCTGAATATCAGTTTGACAAGGGGAAACTGACATTCTACTTTACCGCCGAAAGCCGTGTAGACTTTCGCGAACTTGTGAAGGACCTTTCCGCCCATTTCCGCACAAGGATAGAATTGAGGCAGATAGGCGTGCGCGATGAAACAAAAAAGTTTGGTGGATATGGACCCTGTGGTAGACCGCTTTGTTGTGCTACTTTCCTTAACGAATTTGAATCCATTTCAACGCAGTATATCCAGATACAGAATCTCGCGGTTAATCCAATTAAACTATCGGGTGTTTGCGGGAGACTTATGTGCTGCCTCGCATACGAATATCCAATGTATAAAGAATTAGCCGAAAAATACCCGAGAGTAAAGGATAAAATAAATACACCTGAGGGCGAGGCAGAGGTGATTGCAATAGATTATATACAGGAGATTATGACACTCCGATTCCCCGATGAGCGCTACAAACCCATTACATTCAGGGAGTGGAGAAAGATGACAAAAAAAGGGGTCTGATATGCGCGTGATAAAAAGTTTCAAGCCAATTTTACTTTTGGTGCTTTTCCCTTTGTCTGCCTCAGCTGACAGGCTACTTGTGTATATGGACAACGGGCAGAAAGACCATCTTAAGGCTTATGGTGCCGCTTATTATTCTCTCACAAGGGGCTACAATGTTGAGTGGCTTCTCAATTATCGTGGTGGCTCGTTTCTTATGCAGGTCACACCAGAACTTGAGAACTGGATGAACATAAGGGGCGTTTCTTATACGAGGGTTTCCGGGGCTGAGGTTGCCGAGATTTACAAAACGATTGATGAAAACAATATGGAGGTCATCCTCCTTGAGAAGGCGCCCAAAATAGGTGTTTTTATCCCGCCGTATCCGGAGATGTGGGATGATGCGGTTGTGCTTGCTCTTGAGTATGCGGAGATACCTTATGCCTCAATATGGGTTCCAGAGGTTTTGCAGGGCAAACTCGCCGAATACGACTGGCTTCACTGTCACCACGAGGATTTTACTGGGCAATACGGTAAATTTTATGCCGGGTACCGTTCAACATCCTGGTACAAAAAAGGGGTTGCCCTGAGCCAGGAAACAGCAAGGGCTTTTGGCTATTCCAAGGTTTCAGAAATGCTTAAGGCAGTCGCATTAAAAATAAAAGAGTATATCGCAAATGGTGGATTTGTTTTTTCGATGTGCTCCGCCACGGATACTTATGATATTGCGCTTGCAGCCTTAGGCGTGGATATTGTCCCTGCAGAGTTTGATGGCGACCCACCAGACCCGGATTGCCAGAAAAAACTCAACTACGAAAATTGCCTCGCATTTACCGATTTCGTCCTTGAACTTAACCCGCTTGTTTATGAGCATTCGGATATTGATGTCAGTCCTGGTGAGGTGCGCAACACGCCGTATTTTGTCCTTTTTGATTTCTCGGCAAAGTATGACCCGGTGCCCACTATGCTTGTTCAGGACCATGTCAATGTTGTTCAGGATTTTCTCGGGCAGACAACCGGTTTTCGCGCAAGCAGGGTTAAGCGCTCGGTTACTGTGCTCGCTGAATACCCCAATATTGGTATTTACAAATACATTCACGGGAACTTTGGAAAGGGCACCTTCACTTTCCTTGCGGGACACGACCCCGAGGATTACCAGCATATGGTTGGCGATCCGCCGACGGATTTGAATTTGCACAAAAATTCGCCAGGTTACCGCTTAATCCTTAACAATGTTCTTTTCCCGGCGGCAAAGAAGAAAAACCTGAAAACCTAACTATGCAGGCGAAAATCACTCCTCGAACAAAAAAGGCTTACATAGCATTAGCACTTCTGATTTTTGCTTCTATCGTTCTTTACTTTAACAATCCTAAGCGCCCTAAGATAGGCAAACAGGCAGGATTACAAAGCGCGGTGGTCTGTTTTTCACCTGATGGTGCATGCGAGCAAGTTATTCTCGAAACTCTTCAACAGGCGAAAAAGGAAATCGTTGCGGCAGTATATACATTTACCTCGGTTCTAATAGCAGAGGAACTCATCAGGGCAAAAGAGCGCGGGGTTGAGGTTCGTTTGCTTCTCGATAGAGATATGGCGGATGACAGGTTTTCCCGTTTTCGTGCGATTAAGTCGGCTGGCGTTCAGGTTGTTCTTGATGGTGACCCGGGGGCAATAATGCACAATAAGTATGCGGTTGTTGACGAAGAGATTGTGATTACGGGCTCATATAATTGGACCTCCGGTGCTAACAAGTCAAATTACGAAAACCTTTTGATTATACACTCCTCTGAACTTGCAAGGCAATACAAAGCCAATTTCGAATTGCTGTGGGAAAGGTTCAAGTGATTTATGGGGAAAGGTGAGCTTGAGAATAAAAGGATACTCCTTTGCGTGACTGGCTCAATCGCAGCTTACAAGTCAGCCGAGCTTGCGCGGGCACTTAAAAAGGATGGCGCAAGTGTTCGGGTTGTACTTAGCGCTTCTGCTGAAAAATTTATTACCCCTTTGATATTTGAGAGCCTTACAGGGGAACTCGCTTATACTGATATGTTTGCGCCGCGCAGGGTGGGAATAGAGCATATTGAACTCTCGCGCTTTGCAGACATCATCGTGATCGCGCCCGCCTCTTATAACACGATTGGGAAAATTTCCTCCGGAATAGCGGACAATCTTGTTACTGCTGTCGTTGCCTCAAGCAAGGTGCCGGTGCTTATTGTGCCCGCTATGAACTCAGCTATGTATGAGAACCCGGTGCTCGTTGACAGGATAAACTATCTTAAACAAAAGGGCTATCTTTTTGTTGAACCCGATGTGGGCGAGCTTGCCTGTGGTGAATCTGGCAGAGGTCGGTTTCCGAGAATTGAGCTTATCGTTGAAACCATCAAGGATATCCTTCTCGGCAGTTCTGAGTTCTCGGGATTGAATTTCCTTGTAAGTGCGGGCAGAACAGTTGAGCCAATTGACCCCGTCCGCTATATTTCTAACTGGTCGTCAGGCAGGATGGGCTATACTATTGCAAGATTGGCGCGGCGGATGGGCGCTTGTGTGAATCTCATAAGCGGGATCGCCGATATAGAACCCCCTCTTGGGGTGAACACCGTATTTGTAAAAACAGTCGAGGATATGAGGCGCGAGGTTCTTAAGTTTGTTGAAGCCTCTCAGGTTGTGATTATGTCCGCGGCGATATCGGATTTCAGACCCAGATATCCAGGGAGCAATAAGTTCAAAAAGGGCGAACTCAACTCTATTGAACTTGAGCCAACACCCGATATTCTCCGTGAACTCGGCAGGATGAGGAAAAAACGGGTCCTTGTCGGATTTGCGCTTGAGAGCGAAAATATAATTCAGAACGCACAAAGGAAGCTTGCGGAGAAGAAAATTGACCTGATCGTCGCAAACACAACGGATACTCAGGGTTCGGATTATCTTACCGGATTTATCCTTTCGCGTGATGGGGTTTTAGCGGAGTTTAACAAAACCCCAAAGGTTGAGGTTGCAAAAACCCTGCTTGTGAAACTCTATGACCTGCTCAAAAAATTCGGATTTTGCTAAACTGTATCTGCGCTATTTGCTTGATATGGGCGAGGAGGAAATTTATCTTTTCCCTGAGAGTGCTTTGCACGAGGATAAGCGGGTTCTGCTTCACGAAATGTACGAACAGATCAAGGATTGTCATAAGTGCCCGCTTGGTGATACGCGGACGAAGTTCGTTTTTGGGGTGGGTAATCCTTATGCCAGGCTGATTTTTGTCGGTGAGGCACCGGGCAGAGACGAAGACCTTCAGGGGATTCCGTTTGTGGGTCGCGCAGGACAGCTTCTTGATAGAATCCTTGCGGCGATAAAGCTTACGCGGGATGAGGTTTATATTGCAAATATCCTGAAATGTAGACCGCCCAATAATCGTGACCCATTGCCATCGGAAATAAGCCGTTGTCTGCCGTATTTGATGCAGCAGATGGAAATAATTCGTCCGAAACTGATTTGCTGCCTTGGGCGAATTTCGGCTCAGGTGTTGCTCAATACCCAAGCCCCGATGAACAGCCTTCGCGGAAAGGTGCACGACTACAAAGGTATTCCCCTTATAGCAACATATCACCCGGCTGCACTTTTGCGGAACGAAAATCTAAAACGACCAACCTGGGAGGATTTCAAACTCCTGAAAAAATTGTACGACCAGTTAGACACTGATTAGATTTTTAACTAAAGCAATTTTGAGAAACAGTAAACAACCAGGGTCAGGATTATTGCCCAGGAAAGCGACATAAAAATTACCCCACCAGTATTTATCCTGTAGAAAGAAGCGAGCACATTCAGTACTTCGTTCGGTTTGTTGAAAAGCGCAATACTGCCAGGAAGGAACCTGTATATATTGGTTCCAGCCTTAGTAAGGAATATCACACCGGAGCCAAATTTGTCAATGACGCTCAGGATAAGGGGATCAGGTGTGAGGACCCTTATCTTGGTGCCCTCAAGCGATTCATCCCCGCGATAGACATCCTCAACAAATAGATACATAGTATCACAGGAGATCCCGCTTACGCTATCCATTTTCCCGAAGAAAACGATGTCCGCGGTTTTTATCATTTCGGCAATATGAGTTTCCTCTTCTGCTCCTGATGCTCTTGCTAAAAGAAGAAGTATCACAAATATTGCTACTCGCATTTTTCACCCCCGGGCCTGGTGTTATTGATTTTCACATTGTTGCCTTCGGCTATTGTGGTGTGAAGTGGTTTTACCCGGTGCTTCCAGGCGTGGTGAATCATAAATATCATTATCACCACAATCCCGAATATCAATATCCGCGCAGCAAGCATATATGGTATATCCGCTTTGCTAACCCCTTTAAAGAAGATTGTCGGGATTGCGCTCTGGCAGAACCAGAATCCAAGTATGACAAGAAGATAAGCGGGCGTGATATATTTAATTATAAACTTAAATATTTTAGGTATTCTTATAGAACAGCCCTTGTGTATTTCGTTCCAGCCCTTCTCCATTCCCAGCACCCAGGCAAACACGATGGATTCAACCGTTCCAAATAGCACAAGAGCGAATGTCCCGCCCCAGAAATCAAACTCGTCAAGAAAACCATGCGACAAAAAGATTATGTTCGGGAGCGCGGCTGCAAAAAGGAATAACCCGAGAACGACAACAGCCTTTTTCCTTGAGAAGCCGTAGTCGTCCTGAAGGAATGCCAGAGCGGGTTGAAGGAGCGAGATGCTTGAGGTTATCCCTGCAATGAAAAGGAGAGCGAACCAAAGAAAGCCAAATAATGAGCCCCAGGGAAGTTTTGTGAAAATGAGGGGCATAGTTACGAATCCCAGATTAAAAGCCCCGCTTTGAGCTACGCTTTGAATCTGGCCTGGACCGAAAAAGACAAACGCTGCGGGAATCACTATTGAACCGCCAAGAATTACCTCTGCGAACTCGTTTGTGCTTGCCGATGAAAGCGCGGAAAGCGGGATATCGTCCGTGTCCCGCAGGTAGCTTGCGTATGTTAGTATTACGCCAATCCCGACCGAAAGGGTAAAGAATATTTGCCCAGCAGCTGCTAACCAGACCCTTGCATCCCTGAGCCTTTCAAAATTGGGGTTCCAGAGGAATCCAAAGCCAGCAGTGGGGTTTTGGTTTGGCACAAGCGGGTTGGGGGAACGAAGGGTTATCACTCTTACAAGCAGGATTATCCCGAATAAAAGGAGTATGGGCATACCAATTTTGCAAAGCCTTTCAATCCCTCGCCTTATGCCGTAATAAACTATGAGGAGATTCAAAAGAAGCGTTATGGTGAAAAAGAACAGGGCTGGCGCGAGGCTTGAGAAATATTGATTCTTTGTGACGCCCTGGAATCCGCGGAGGAATTGCTGCATAGATGCCTGATCGGTTGCTGTTGAGTATTTGCCAATTAGCGAAAAGACCGAATACGCAAGTGTCCAGCTTTCAATGTATGTGTAATAGATCATTATAATAATTGGACCCATAAGCCCGAGCACACCGAGGTATTTTGCCCATCCGCGCCTTACGATTGCATCAAGAGCCCCGGGCGCTGTGCCATGCCCGTATCGCCCACCGATTCGCCCAATTGTCCACTCAATCCATGATAGCGGGATGCCGAGCAAAAGAAACGCAATGAAATACGGTATCATAAAAGCCCCACCGCCATTTCGGGCTGCCTGGACAGGGAACCGCAAAAAGTTCCCAAGCCCCACAGCAGAACCCGCAACAGCAAGAACAACACCTAATCTCGATCCCCAACTCTCTCTTTCGCCCGCCATATCTCTCTCCTTTCCAAATAATCCAGTTTATTATTTAAAGACTTATAGGCGATTAAGTCAAGTTGAGAATGTAATAACCCTTTCCCTCTTTTTGTCGCTTGACTAATCTTGAGCCTTCACCATATCTTATGATGAAAACGGAACGAGGCTTTATGAAAAAGGCGTTTATTCTCGTATTAGATGGCGTAGGTATTGGCGAGCTTCCTGATGCCAAAGATTATGGTGATGAGGGGAGCAATACAATCGTTAATACAGCAAAGGCATTGGGCAGGCTCACCCTTCCGAACCTTGAGAAACTCGGACTGGGGCGAATTGATAGTATTCCCGGCGTGAAGCCCGTGGAAAATCCCGAAGGTTCATTTGGAAAGATGCGCGAGCGATCGAAGGGCAAGGATTCCATTTCAGGGCACTGGGAAATTATGGGCGTTATAGTTGAAAAGCCTTTCCCGGTTTATCCACACGGATTCCCGCCCGAGCTTATCGCAGAGTTTGAAAGGCGTATCGGAAGAAAGACGCTCGGCAATGTGGTTGCGTCCGGGACCGAGATAATCAAAAGGCTTGGCAGTGAACACATCAGAACCGGCTATCCTATTGTATACACCTCAGCGGACTCAGTTTTTCAGATAGCCGCGCACGAGGATGTAATTCCGGTTAACGAACTTTACAGGATCTGCGAGATTGCCCGCGAACTTCTCCGGGGGGAGCACGAGGTCGCAAGGGTTATTGCGCGCCCCTTTGCAGGCAGCGAGGGAAATTTCTACAGAACCCCGAACAGGCACGATTTCGCTGTCAAACCGAAAAGCAAAACCGTTCTTAAGGTTGCCGAGGAAGCGGGCATACCTGTTGTTAGTGTTGGCAAGATTAAGGATTTGTATATGGGCTATGGTATCACTGAATCGTTCCCGACGAAGAGCAATCGTGAGGGACTCGAAATTTCCCTCCGCCTCCTCGAGGAACGGAAGAGCGGAATCATTATGACGAACCTTGTTGATTTTGATATGCTATGGGGACACAGGAACGATATTCAGGGATTTGCGAACGGGCTTAGTGAGGTTGACGCCTTTTTGCCACATCTTTTGGAGGGTCTTGGGGCTGATGACCTTTTTATTATCACAGCCGATCACGGATGCGACCCAACAACACCCTCAACGGACCATTCACGGGAATATGTCCCGCTCCTTGTATTTGGGCATAGATTTAGACACGGAATTAACCTTGGCATAAGGGAAACCTTCGCTGATGTTGGCGCAACTGTTGCCGAGTTTTTGGGCTTGAACTGGAATGGTCCCGGTGTAAGTTTCCTTGCGGATATCCAGGCATAAGGATTTATTCTCTTGCTTTTTGGGGCTCATCATAGTATACTATAAGCACAGGAAGGCAAGCGGTGAACATAGACTGGCAACCACTAATAAAGGCTGCTCGTGAAGCCATTAAAAACTCGTACGCGCCCTATTCTCACTACAGGGTGGCTTCATCTATCCTTGGCGAAAGCGGGAAAATTTACACTGGTGTGAATGTCGAAAACGCTTCGTACGGGCTTACGGTTTGTGCTGAAAGAACGGCAATATTCAGGGCGATATCTGAGGGCGAGCGAAAATTTAAGGCGCTGTTCGTCCTGGCGGATGGCAATAATAAACCTGTTCCTTGCGGTGCTTGCCTTCAGGTTATAAAGGAGTTTGCCAATTCTATCCCGATTGCCTGTGGAACGCTCGGCTCTGAGGAAATATTCCTTTCAAATCTCAACGAACTTTTGCCATATCCTTTTGAATTCAAGAAGGGATAATGGAACTTGGAAAGGTAATAGGCAAGGTCTGGTTAAGTTCGGCTGAAAAAGGGCTAAAGGGTGCTAAACTTCTTATTGTTGCCCCTATTGACCCGAAAACAAAAAATATCGTCAAAGGATATGATATTGCTGTTGATATTGTTGATGCGGGCGTTGGGGATATAGTTTTTGTTTGTCGTGGTTCTGCTGTTCGCCAGACAAGGCTGACAGAACTCACCTGTACCGATACAATGATTGAGGCGGTTGTTGACCACATTGACATTCCCGAACAAAGGGAGCCCGTTGGATAAATCTTTGAATATCTTGTGGTGCGGTTTATGGGAAGAAAATGAGATATGAGAAACAAAGCAAGCCACAAGGAGAAATATGCCGGACGAGATTATTGATAATATAATGGGCAAGGGGGTATTTACCGGAAAACCCGAGGAGGAGTTTGTACTTCGCGCAAAATCGGGGGGCAAGGTTCTTATTACCGAGGCGGATGTCAGGAGGGCACTTGCTTCTGGTGGCGTTTTAAAATTTACAGGTGAGCCAATAATTACACCGTTCGCAGCTGACCTTATTAAAGGGACGGGTGTTAAGCTTGTCCGCGTGGATCAGGAAACACAAGGGCAGGTTCAAAAGTCAGCACCGCCTGATTATGTCAAAACTATCGTTATTGGTGCCGATCACCGTGGCTATACCTTAAAAGAAGAATTGAAGAAGTTCCTCTTGAAAGAGGGGTATAAGGTTGTGGATGTTGGATGCGATAAGCCTGAGAGGTGCGATTATCCGGACTTTGCGGTGCGGGTTGCGCGGATGGTCGCGAATGGGGATGCAGAACGAGGGATAATGATCGATTCGCTTGGGATTGCCTCCTCTATTGTGGTGAACAAAATCAAGGGGGTGAGAGGCGCTCTTTGTTCTGAGGTAAGCTACGCCCGCGCAAGCCGCGAACATAACGATGCTAATGTGCTCGTTCTGGGGGGTGATGTTGTTGCTGTCCAGCTCGCAAAGGATATCACAACTGTCTGGTTGAAAACCCCGTTTTTAGGCGGACATTACCTTGAACGCCTGAAGAAGGTCAAACGGATTGAGGAAGAAGGATGAACGAGGGAAAGTTATGAACAGGGAAGAGATAATCAAGGCTGTCGTTGAAGAGATAGAGAGGCTGAATCCCGGGGGTTTGGAGCCCGTTGTGAAGCAGTGCGACGCGACCTGTATAAGTTGCGGTAGATGCGTCCAGGATTATCCAAAAGGGGTTGAGGCGGTTATTGATGCCGGTGCGTCAAGAATAAGCGCGACTCAAGGCACAAAACCATCGGTGGCTTCCCTTGCTCGATATATTGACCATACACTTTTGAAACCTGAAGCAACGAAAGACGAGATTATAAAGCTCTGCGAGGAAGCGAAAGAATATAGATTTGCGTCCGTGTGCGTTAACCCTGTTTGGGTTCCAGTTTGTGCGGAAAGATTGCGCGGGACGGATGTTGGGGTTTGCACTGTTATAGGTTTTCCGCTCGGGGCGAACAAGCCGGAAACAAAGGCATTTGAAGCAGAACAGGCGATCCGGGATGGTGCCACGGAACTCGATATGGTTATTAATATTGGTGCTTTGAAATCCGGGATGACTAAATTTGTGGAGGAGGATATTTCGCGTGTTGTTGAGGTAGCAAAACCGAAAGGGGCTTTGGTAAAAGTAATAATAGAAACAGCCCTCCTTACCGATGAGGAGAAGGTTAAGGCGTCTTTTATAGCGAAGCTTGCCGGGGCAGACTTTGTGAAAACCTCAACAGGATTTTCAAAAGGGGGAGCGACGGTTGAGGATGTGGCTTTGATGCGGCGGGTTGTTGGCTCTGAGGTTGGGGTTAAGGCATCGGGCGGGATTAAAGATCCGAAAACCCTGCTCGCTATGATTTCATCCGGGGCTACAAGAATAGGGGCGTCAGCAAGTGTCAAGATAATGAAGGAGCTCGGAGGTGAGCGAGCAGAAATCGGAACTTAGTGAGTGGCTAAAATTTAAACAACTATTTCTGGACCACTTATTGCTGGAGCAGGGATACTCAACTAATACATTTGAGGCCTATTCACGGGATATTGAGGAGTTCATTAATTATTGCCACGGACAGGGTATTTATCACCCGGAATCCGTGCGTGTAGACCTTTTGTTTAACTTCGTGAAATTCCTCTTATCTCTGAACCTGACGACTCGAACTGTGATGCGGAAGATTTCGGCTCTTCGCTCGTTTTTCAAATTTCTGGTCCGGGAGGGTATTCTGGATAATGATCCCGCTTATGGGCTTGAGCTCCCGCATCCTGCAAGGACTTTGCCGGATGTACTTTCTGAAAGTGAGGCAAAATTGCTTGTTGAGGCGCCGGATATATCAAGTATAACCGGACTGCGGGACAGGGCGCTTCTGGAGTTTATGTATAGCACGGGGGCACGGGTTAGCGAAACGATAAATCTGACGCTGAACGATATCTTCTTTGAGACCGGGTTTGTGCGGTTGTATGGCAAAGGTAACAAGGAGAGACTTGTGCCAATTGGTGATCAGGCTGCATACTGGTTGCGGAGATATATTCAGGATTCACGGGCTAAGCTTTTGAAAAAGGCTTCTGGTAACTACCTATTTTTGAACGCGAAGACCGGCGCAAAATTGACTCGTATGGGGGTATGGAAAATTATTCGCGGGTGGGCAGAAAAGGTGGGCATTGGTGCTCGCGTTCACCCGCACATTTTGCGTCATTCCTTTGCCACACATATGATTGAGCACGGCGCAGACCTGCGAAGCGTTCAAGAGATGCTCGGACATTCCGATATCTCCACAACACAGATTTACACAAATATTTCTGGTGCGCACATAAGGGAAATTTACAGGCGCTACCACCCCCGTGCATTTCTTAGCCAAAGAAACTAATTTATTGGGAGGACACGGGAACCCCGCAACGAGCCCAATCCCAACAAGACTGATACCGAAAACTTATAGCTCGTTCAACATACCAGCAAGGAATTCGGCTATTTTGAGATGGGCACCGGAGGGTCCGATTCTCGATTTCACAAATTCGAGATTCGCCTTAACATTTTTGAGTATCCCCTCATCCGAAAGCATCAAATAGGCGGTGCTTGTTATTCTTTGAGATGTAGCCTCGCCCTGAATTAACTCCGGCACAATCTCTTTCTGTGCAATGATATTTATCAGGCTTATGTGGGGGATCCTCACAATAGTGCGCGCAATTCTGTGTGTCAGAAAATCTGTCCTGTAAACCACAATCGGTGGGATGCCCGCAATAGCACATTCAAGTGTCGCGCTCCCGGACGCCACTATTGCGAGTTTGCCGTAAAAAAGCGCATCATAACAGGGTCCATCTACAATTTTTATCTTCTCGTTTTTCCTCGCACTACGAAACAGGTCCTTTGGCAGATTCTGCGCCGCTATGAGTATTCCAGTAAGTCCCATTTTTTCCCCTAAGAAATTGAACGACTCGAGCATCGGCGACAAAATATGCCTTACCTCGCTCACACGGCTCCCGGGCATAAGGACAACAAAATCCCCATCTATCCCGTAGAGTGATTTGAACTCCGCCTCTTTAAGCGAGGGTTTCACAATCTCAAGGAGCGGGTGCCCAAAATAATGAACATTTTTTATGCCCTCTTTTTGAAAAATGAGGTATTCAAACGGCAGGATTGGTACAAGATGATCAAAATATTCCTTCAGTTTTTTAATCCTCTTCCAGCCCCACGCCCAGATTTGCGGGGTTATGTAATAGATAAAAAGAGGTCTTTGTGATGGCTTTATTGTTTTTCTTAGCTTTCCCGCAAGGCTCAAGTTAAATCCGGGAAAGTCCACAAAGATAATAATGCCTGGCTTTCGTTCTTTTAGTTCGGCATTTATTTTTTTGTACAATTTTCCAATGGTAGTGATACGCCTGAAAACATCAAGGAACCCCATAAATGATAAGTCTTTAATATCGAAGATAATTTCGCAGCCAGCCTCACGCATAAATTTTCCGCCGACGCCCCAAAGATGAACCTCTGGGGCAATCTTTTTCAGTTCCCGTAATACGGGGGAGGTGAGTAAATCGGCTGAGGTTTCGCCTGTTATTATTAGAATATTTTTCTGCAAGCGCCTGCCACCTCAATTATTTTTTCGGCAACCGTGATTGCCAAATATGCCTCTATTCCCGAAACAATTGGTCGTTCACGATTTTCAATGCACCTGATAAAATGTCCCAGTTCCAGACTGATCGGGTCATCTCCTTTCCCTGAAAGTTCCGAACGATACACATTAAGGCTTGCGCCAATGCTGAATTCTGTGTGCGGGAATTCCGGTTTTTCAATGCTGATGAGTTCTACTTCTTTTTCCTTAAGGTCAACCGATATATATGAGGATTTCTGGAAGATGCGGATTTTTCGCATATCACGGATGGATATTCTGCTTGAGGTGAGATTAGCAACTGTGCCGGAGGGGAATTCAAGACGGGCGTTTGCGATGTCCTCGCTTTTTGTTATCACAGGTATGGCTGAGGCATATATGGAGGAGGGTTTTTCGCCGACAAGCTCAAGCACAAGGTCAATATCGTGAATCATCAGGTCAAACACAACCGCAACATCACCGCCCCTTCCCCTGTACTGGCTCAGCCTGTGAGCCTCGATGAACATTGGGTTAGTGATCATCTTTCGGGCAAGTATGAATGCCGGATTGAACCTTTCTATGTGTCCCACCTGCAAAATAAGATTATTTTTTTCGGCAAGATCTGCAAGTTCAAATGCTTTTCGTGAATCCTCCGCAAGAGGCTTTTCAACAAATGTGTCAATGCCTGCACGAAGCGATTGCTTTGCAATTTCGTAGTGCGTAAGTGTCGGGGATGCTATAATGATTGCATCTGAAAATCTAAGCGCTTCCTCAACGGAATTGAATTTTCTTACTCCAAATTCCTGTTCAATCTCTTTTGCGCGTTCCGTGTTTATTTCGTAGAAACCGGAGACCCCCGCAATCTGGTTTTCAATTATTTTTTTTAGATGAATTCTCCCTAAGTATCCAACGCCAATAATCGCGAGGGATTTGCTCATAAAAAATCATTTTTTTGAGGCTTCGTTCATAAGCCGAATAATGTTATTCGCCTCAGATTCATCAAGCCTGCCATCAGCCACAGCCTCTTTAAGAGCAAACATAAACTGGTTGGCTTTTTCTTTTTCAATATTTCCTTGCTGAAGGGATAACAAAAAATTTTCCCAGGCAGACTGGAATTTCTCCCTATTATAATCTGGTGGCAACATAGATTCAAGTTTTTGTCGCTCCATTTCTGCAATATCGCCCAACCCGGTTGGCGGCGGTTGTGGTAGAGCCTCTGGCTTTTGGGTTTCACTTTTAAGTATTATAAGGGAAATCAAAATTACTATCAATGCCAGCCCGCCAGCAACGATAAAAATAAATTTATTCTTGCGTTTTTGGGGTTTCAAGTTTTTTGTATTCGGGCGAAGCATTATTTCTTTGTTTCTTTTTCTTTGGGTTTAGGGGTTTTAATTTGAGGTGCCCCAATGGTGACAATAGCGAGCGATGCACCATCACCGCGCCTTCGCCCAAGCTTTAACACCCTTGTGTAACCGCCTTTTATGTTGTTATCCTTTTGAAACTGTGAGGCGATTTCTGAGAAAAGTTTGTGTACCACCTCTCTGTGCGGGATAACCCTCAGCACCTGTCTCCGCGAACCAACATCCCCCTTTATAGCATAACTGATGAGATGATCCATATGTGCCTTGAGAACCTTTGCCTTTGCGAGCGTTGTTGTGATCTGCCCCGATTTAATGAGAGAAACAAGAAGGCTTTTTATAAGCGCTCTTCTTGCGTCCCGGGGGCGTGAAAGCTTTTTCTTTTTAACCAGATGTCTCATAGTTTATTCCTCTTCCTCCACTTCAATTTCAAGATATTTGCGCACATCCATCCCGAAGGTGAGATTATATTTTGCCAGCGCCTCGGAGATTTCAGCAAGGGATTTTCGCCCGAAATTCCTGTATTTGAGCATTTCCTGTTCCGTTTTCTGGACGAGGTCACCTATGGTTTTAATCCCTGCGGCTTTGAGACAATTTGTTGATCGTACAGAAAGCTCAAGTTCGCTTACCGGTGTTTTTAGTATTTTCCGCATCTTCAAAACCTCGGCATCAACCTTTACTTCCTCCGCCTTCTCAAATGTTGTCTCGGTTTGGATGCACTGTTTCAGATGTTCTACGAGAATGCGTGCAGCCTGCGAAAGAGCCTCTTTTGGTGAAATGCTACCATCGGTTGAAATCTCAAGGATCAGCCTATCGTAATCACTGCGCCTGCCAACGCGAGCGGGTTCAACCCTGTAAATTACCCTCTCTATCGGCGTAAAGATTGCATCAATCGGGATTGTTCCGATTGGATGAGTTTTCTTTTTATTTTCCTCTGCGGGCGAAAAACCCTGCCCGATGCCGAGCTCTATGTCAACATGGAATTTAACTTTTTGTGTGAGCGTAGCAATATGATGGTCAGGGTTAAGGACGACGAGCGATGGGTCGGTTGATATGTCGCCGGCTTTAACCTCGCCCTCTCTTTCAACATCAATGAACACATTTTGGGGTGGATTTTCCGAAAGAAGTTTAAATCGGACGCCTTTGAAGTTAAGTACGATTTCAGATAGGTCCTCGAGTACACCCGGGATTGTGGAAAACTCGTGCAGTGCACCATCAACCTTTATAGCGGTTATAGCCACGCCCTGCATAGAAGCGAGCAGTACCCTTCGCAAAGCGTTGCCAAGCGTTATCCCGTATCCCCGTTCCAGAGGGCTCATTATAAATCTGCCGAACTTATCGGTTGTTACCGATTCATCCCAAAGTATCTCTTTTGGGAATTGTATCCCTTTCCATTTCATAACCTGCTCCCTTATTACCGGGAATAAAACTCAACTATGAGTTGCTCGTTTATTTTTACCGGGATTGATTCCTTTGTTGGAAGGGCAAGGATTCTGCCCTCAAGTTTGGCTTTGTCAAGTTCCAGCCAGGGTGCAACGGGACCCTTTCGGATTTTGAGTGAATCGTGGATGACAGTAAGGTTTCTGCTTTTTTCGCACACCTTTACAACATCGCCTGGCTTCACAAGATACGATGGTATATTTACAGACTTATCGTTGACAAGGAAGTGTCCATGAGTGACAAGTTGCCGTGCCATCGCCCTTGAGGTTGCAAATCCCAGAGAATAAACGACATTGTCGAGCCTTCGTTCAAGGAGCTGGAGAAGGATTTCGCCAGTTTTCCCGGTTTTTCGTGAGGCGATCTCGTAATACCTTCTAAATTGAGCCTCACCAATACCGTATAGCCTTTTGGCTTTCTGTTTTTCACGAAGTCGTAAGCCGTAATCAGAAATTTTTCTCCTTAGTATTGCCCTTTTTCTCTCGCCTGGTGGATATCCCTTCTTCGTGAAAATGCACTTGTCGGTATAGCATTTTTCGCCTTTAAGGAAGAGTTTTTCACCCTCGCGACGGCAAATTCTGCAAATAGGCCCGGTATATCTTCCCATAGATTTCCTCCGTTATACGCGCCTTTTCTTTCTTGGACGGCAGCCATCGTGCGGGACTGGTGTTACATCCTTTACCCGTGTGACCTCAAGCCCTGCGGACTGGAGGGCACGAATAGCGGCTTCCCTTCCTGGTCCGGGTCCCTTCATCCATACCTCAACCTGCTTTACGCCGAGCGCAAGAGCGTCCCTTGCCGCGTTCCTTCCAGCAAGCTGGGCTGCATACGGGGTTCCCTTTCTTGTTCCCTTGAACCCGGACCTGCCGCCCGAGTTCCACACAAGAACATCGCCCTTCTGATTTGTTATCGTGATTATTGTATTATTGAATGTGGCTTTTATGTGAGCAATACCAAATGCATCGACAATTTTTTTGGTTTTCTTTTTGGCTGTTTTTCTTTGTGGCATAAATTATCTCCTTCAACCCTTCCTTTTCCTTCCTATACCAGGTCTTGGACCCTTACGGGTTCTCGCATTTGTGTGCGTCCTCTGTCCGCGCACCGGCAGTCCACGTTTGTGCCTTATGCCTCTGTAACAGTTTATCGCTATAAGCCTTTTTATGTTCTCGGTTATCTCCTGCCTTAACGCGCCTTCCACCTTATAGTTTTTTTCTATCTCCTGGCGGATTTTTGACGCGTCTTCTTCTGTCATATCCTTCACTCGCAGTTCAGGATCTATGCCCACTGTATTGAGTATCTTCATCGCAGTTGTTGGTCCAATGCCGAAAATATAACGAAGCGCTATCTTTATTTTTTTGTTTTTGGGAAGGTCTACACCTGCTATTCTTGCCACTTATTGCCTCCTTATATATATGCGGGGAAAAACTTCATTTTTACCCCTGGCGTTGTTTGTGCTTCGGGTTCTTGCAGATTACCCTTATCTTGCCCTTCCTTTTCACTATCTGGCAATGTGCACATCTTTTTTTCACGGATGGTTTCACTTTCATCTTTTTTTCTCCTATTTATGCCTGTAGATTATTCTTCCCCGTGTAACATCATACGGCGAGAGTTCAACCGTTACTCTATCGCCCGGGAGTATCTTTATGTAGTGTATGCGCATCTTGCCGGATATGTGAGCGATGACAGTATGCCCCTCATCAAGTTTGACCTTAAACTGTGTGTTAGGGAGGGCTTCCTCAACAATGCCTTCAACTATTATTCCCTTTCTTTTTCCCTGCTGGATCTCGTCCTTTTCTGCCATATCCGGTCAACTTTATTTTTTGATTGTTTCCTGGTTGACTTTAGATTTTCATAATATGCATATTTTTTATAGCCTTGTCAATACCAAAGGTCCGATGTTTGTTATCGCCACTGAATGCTCGAAGTGGGCTGATGGTTTTCCGTCTTTCGTGACTACTGTCCAACCATCCTTCAGGGTTTTTATTCTCCAGTTCCCGAGGTTCACCATTGGCTCAATGGCAATGACCATACCCTCGTTGAGGGGGATTGGCTTGGCTCCGGAAACGAAGTTTGCAACGGGGGGATCTTCATGTAAGCTTTTGCCCACGCCGTGTCCAACGAGGTCGCGGACCACAGAAAAGCCAGCCTCGCTGACGATTTTTTCTATTGCGCTTGCTATGTCAACGAGCGTTTTGCCTATCTGCGCCTGAAGGATTCCTGCAAGCAGGGCTCGTTTTGTGGTTTCGAGAAGTTTGGCTATCTCGTGATTTACCCTGCCCACTTGAAAGGTTTCGGCACCATCAGCAAAGTATCCGTCAAGCTCAACGCCAACATCCACACTAACTATATCCCCATCTTTCAGCCTTCTGTCGCTCGGGATCCCGTGCACGACCTCTTCGTTTACCGATGTGCATATTAGCCCGGGGAAGGGCACAGGCACACCATTTGGCTTGTATCCTTTAAAGGCTGATCTGGCGTTGAACTCCTTGAGGGTGGCTTCTGCTATTTTCTCAAGATCCTTTGTTGTTATTCCAGGCTTTATTGCGTATTTTATCCGTTCGAGTATAGTTGCTACAACTCGCCCGGCTTCGCGGATCTTCGCTATCTCCTGTGGGGTTTTATATTCTATCATCCAGTGAGCAATTTCAGGAGCCTTTTTACCCCTTCCTCAAGCGGCGAGGATGTGTCGAAGGTTATATATCCAGGTTCTTTCTGGTAGTATTCTATGAGGGGTTTTGTTTTCTCCTCGTATACCTTTAAGCGGAAACGGACTGTTTCGGGCTCATCATCCGGTCGCACGATGACTTTTGTTCCGCATATATCGCAGTTCTCGTTGTCCTTTGGCGGGTTTGAGAGCATATTGTAAATAGCCCCACAAGATGGGCACTGCCTTCTGGCGGAAAGTCGCTTTACTATCGTTTCCTCATCAAGGACCATATTTACAATGAAATCTATTTTTCTTCCCATAGAGGCGAGCAGTTTTTTTAGTCCCTCGGCCTGGGGAATTGTCCGCGGAAAACCATCAAGTATAAACCCATCTTTGGCGTCGGGCTTGCTTATTCTTTCTTTTACCACCTCAAGCATAATCTCGTCAGGCACAAGATCCCCGCTTGATACATACTTTTTAACCCTTTCGCCGAGCTCGCTTTTTTCCTCAATCGCATGCCTGAGTATGTCTCCTGTAGATATATGCGGGACTTTCATATAATCCTGAAGCAATTTTGCGTAGCTACCTTTTCCAACACCGGGAGCACCAAGCAGAACTATAATCAATTACTCTCCTTTATCCTCTTCGTCCTCTTATGTGCCCCTTTTTCAGGAACCCCTCGTAGTGCCTCATCACAAGCTGGGTTTCTACCTGGCTCAGCGTGTCAAGAGCAACACCAATAATAATGAGAAGTGAGGTTCCGCCGAGGTAGTAGCCAAACGCCTTCTGGGGAATAATGAATTCTGGGAGTATTGCGAGCAGGGTCAATCCTATTGCGCCCGGAAATGTTATCCTTGTTAAAACACGATCTATGAACTCGCTTGTTTGTGCACCGGGTCGTCGACCGGGAATATAGCCACCGTATTTCTGAAGGTTCTCGGCGATGTCAACGGGATTGAATATAATTGCTGTATAAAAGAAGCAGAAGAAAATTATCGCTATTGCGTAAAGCACATTGTAAAAAACCCCGGTTGTAGAAAGCACCCTGTTCATAGTATCTGCGAATGCGCTATTCGGTGCGATAGCCATCAGGGTGCTCGGGATAAAAGTGACAATTGATTGTGCAAATATTATGGGTATCACGCCGGCAGCATTTATTTTCAATGGTAGATATGTAGCCTGTCCGCCATAAACCTTTCTTCCAACGACCTTGCTTGCGTACTGGACCTGGATTTTTCTTGTGCCCTGGGTAAGAAGAATACCCGCGACAATAAAGACGAGGGCTCCAACGATAAGTATAAGTTCATCAGTGATTGAGCTTGCTCCGCTTCTGAAGAGGGCTATTTCCTGTAAAAGTAGATCCGGGAGGCGTGCGACAATGCCGATGAAAATCAGAAGGGACATACCATTACCGATCCCCTTTTCTGTAATGAGTTCGCCAAGCCACATTATGAGCGCACCACCAGCAGTAAGAGCGAGAATAGCGAGGAACTTGAAGCCGAACCCGGGGTTAATGACGACAGGACCCATAGGGCTCTGGAGGCTTTCAAGGTATACTGTTATTCCCCAGCCCTGCAGGGCGGATATGATGAGCGTCCCGTATCTGGTGTATTGTGTGATCTTTCGTCGTCCCTCTTCGCCCTCTTTTTGTAGCCTCTGAAAATATGGTACAACAGCCCCGACGAGTTGCAAGATGATTGAGGCGCTTATGTAGGGCATAATTCCAACGGCGAATATCGTAGCCCGTCTGAATGCCCCGCCAACAAAAAGGTCATACAGGGCAAATAATCCTCCCGCACCAGCGGTTTGTGCCGCAAAAAAACTTTGCAATGCTTTCAGGTTTATGCCTGGAAGGGGTATGTGCCCACCAAGCCTGTAGACGAAGAATATGAAAAGGGTAAACAAAAGCTTTTTCCGAAGGTCAGGAATCTTGAAGATATTTTCTATGCTTTCGAATACCTTTTTCAAATTAGCACCTCAACTTTTCCGCCAGCTTTTTCTATCTTTTCTTTTGCGCTTTTTGATACCTTGTGAACCCTGACAACGAGGGGAACCTTTATTTCCCCAACCCCGAGTAGTTTTACGGGGAGTTCTTTTTTGATGATATTTTTCTGACGCAAGAATTCGGGTGTTATTTCGGTGCCGGCAGGATAATTAGCGATTTGCCAGATGTTAACGAGATTGAATTCCTGCCTGAACCTATTTGAGAATCCCTTTTTGGGCACACGCCTCTGGATGGGCATTTGACCGCCTTCCATCCATGCCGGGCGTCCTGTTCCAGAACGAGCAAGTGCGCCCTTATTCCCTCGTCCCGATTGCCGTCCGTGTCCCGAGGATTCTCCTCGTCCTACTCGCTTTCTCGGTTTCTTGCTACCTTTTGGTGGCTTTAAATCATTCAATTTCATCTTTAATTTCCTCTACCTTAAGAAGATACGAAGCCTTTCTTATCATACCGAGAATCTCGGCTCTCTTTTCCTTGATTACAGATTGACGCAGTTTCCTTAACCCCAGGGCTTTTATTGTCCTTTTTACGCTTACTGGTGTGCCTATGGGACTTTTAACTAATGTTACTTTTATCTTTTCCATAGTTGTTACTTTGCCGTTCTTTTTAATCTTTCGATGTCCACCATTCTTCGCTGTCCTGCTTGCTCAAGCGTTTCGGAATCCTTAAGCGCCTTTAATGTAGCCTGTATGACATTTATCGGATTTTTGCTTCCGATGCATTTTGAGAGAACATCCTTGATTCCCGCTGCTTCCATAATTGCTCGCACAGCTCCGCCAGCAATGACTCCTGTTCCGGGGGATGCAGGGCGAAGAATGACCTTGCTTGCGCTGTATTTGGCGAAGACCTCGTGAGGGATGGTATTTCCTGCTCTCGGGATGGTAATCATCGCCTTTTTAGCAGCATCAACACCTTTCCTTATAGCATCCGAGACCTCAGCCGCTTTTCCAAGTCCAACACCGACATTTCCGTTTCCATCCCCGACCACAACGAGGACCGAAAACCTGATGTGCTTCCCACCTTTGACTACCTTTGCAACCCTGTTTATGCTGACAACCTTTTCTATGAGACCCGATTCTGTGGTTTTGATTTCTTCTCTTTCAATTATCATCAGAAAATGAGTCCTCCTTCCCTGGCTCCTTCGGCGACCGCCCGCACCCTTCCATGATACTTGTATCCGTGGCGGTCAAAGACGACCTTTTCTATTCCGACCTTTTTTGCTCTCTCAGCTATTAGTTGCCCGACGAGTTTTGCCACCTCAGTTTTCTTAAGCCCAACTTTCTTTTCTCTTATCTCGGGCGATAAACTTGAAGCGCTTGTTATCACTTTCCCGTCAAGGTTGCTCACGAGCATTGCGTATGTATGCTTTGAGCTTTTTGTAACAACAAGGCGGGATAAATGAAGTTGTGCGGCGTACTTTTTCAAACATCTTTTGATTCTTCTTATCCTTCGCTCAGTAATTTTCCTGTTCGTTATCATAACTAATTCCGCTCCCTATTTAGCGCCGGCAGCACCGCCAGCTTTGCCCGGTTTTAGTCTCAATTGCTCCCCAAAGTATCTTATCCCCTTGCCCTTGTAACAATCGGGTTCCCTTAACGAACGAATCTTTGCTGCTACCTGTCCAACAAGTGCCTTGTCGCAACCGCTCACCCTGATTCTGTATGAGGCACCTGGCGTATATTCTTCCGCTTTTTCCTTTTTGGGTGTCTCCACCTCAAGCGTCACCTCAGGTGGTGGCAGGAAGAATATTGGGTGAGTATGCCCAAGCGAAAGCATTATACCCTTTCCCTTTGGTTCAACCTTATACCCGAGCCCGAGCACATCAAGGTTTATTGTGTATCCCTCACTAACCCCTTTGATCATATTTGCGATTATTGCCCGTGTAAGCCCATGAAGAGCCCTATCCTGTTTTTTGTCGCCCGTCCTTGTTACCCTGATCTGGTTATTCGAAACTTCCACTTTTATTGAAGGATGAATAACCTGCTGTAATTTGCCTTTTGGACCGCTTATTTCAATTTTGTTGTTTTCAATTGATACCTTTATTCCTTTGGGTATTGGTATGGGTTGTTTTCCTATCCGAGACATACTGACCCCTTTACCAGACCTTGCAAATAAGTTCTCCGCCAACGCCAAGCATTTTAGCCTGCTTGTCGGTGATAACCCCCTTTGAGGTGGAAAGAATGGCGATTCCTATTCCTGCTCGTACAGTTGGTATTTCATCCTTCTTTGCGTAAACCCTTCGCCCGGGTTTGCTTACCCTTTGTAATCCTTTTATTGTTGGTTGTCCGGTTTCATTGTATTTAAGGTAAAGTCGAAGGGTCCTTTTGCCCGATGGATACCCTAAAACCTTATATCCGCTGATGAATCTCTCCTCTGTGAGTATGCGCGCTATTTGCTGTTTGAGCGTAGAGGAAGGGAGTTCCACAACATGAAGACGAGCTTTTACCGCGTTTCTTATTCTTGTGAGCATATCTGCAATTGGGTCTGTTAGCATCTCTTAACTCCTTCAACTAAGACTTTTTGTCCCACATATTCTTATTGCTAAAGCAGGTTGGTTTACCAGCTTGCCTTTCTTACGCCCGGGATTTCACCCTGCAAAGAGAGCGTCCTGAAACATATTCTGCATAGCCCGAAATCTCTCATATATCCGCGTGGTCGTCCGCACAGTTTGCATCTGTTTCTTGCCCTTACTTTGAATTTTGGCGGTCTTTTTGATTTCGCGATAAGGCTCTTCTTAGCCATTATGCGCCTCCAGAAAATGGGAATCCAAAGGCACTTAAAAGTTCTCTGGCTTCCTCGTCAGTTTTTGCTGTGCTAACAAAGGTTATGTTTATGCCTCTTGTTTGTTCTACTTTGTCGTAGTCTATTTCCGGGAATATAATTTGTTCTTCAATCCCGATGTTGTAATTTCCTCGTCCATCAAAACTGTCGCGCGGAAATCCCCTGAAATCCCTGATTCTTGGTGCAGCGATGTTTATAAATCTATCCAGAAAGTCGTACATCCTTTCGCCTCTAAGGGTGACAGAACAGCCAATTGGCACGCCAGCCCGGAGTTTGAAATTTGCGATTGAAACCCTTGCGCGGGTGATTCTGGGTTTTTGCCCGGTTATGATAGCAAGTTCGGATGCAGCAGCATCGAGAAGTTTCGGGTTTTGAGTGGCTTCTCCAACGCCCATATTCAGGACAATCTTCACAAGTTTTGGTACCTCGTGGATATTTTCATAATTAAATTTTTTCATCAGGTAAGGCACGATTTCCTTTGTGTATTTTTCTTTCAAGCGGGACATATCTACTCCTATATCGAGTCTATCATTTCGTGGCAATGTTTGCAGACCCTTACTTTGCGTCCCTCTGGCAGTATACTTACGCTGATCCTTGTTGGTTTTGAGCACTTTGGGCAGACGAGCATAACATTGGATATATCTATTGGTGCCTCTTTTTCCTGGATTCCACCGGGCATATCGGCTCGCGTTTGTCGGCGATGGCGTTTTACGAAATTCACGCCCTCAACGATAACTTTTCCCTGGCGGGGAAACACACGAAGAACCTTGCCTTTGGCTCCCCGGTCATCCCCCGCGATCACCTGAACTATGTCGTTCTTTTTTATTCCTGGCATACCCTCTCCATTAGTAGACTTCCGGTGCAAGGGATACGATTTTCATAAAGTTCTTTTCGCGAAGTTCTCTTGCTACCGGTCCAAAGACCCGTGTCCCTCTCGGTTCCCCTTCAGGTGTAAGTAGCACTACCGCATTTTCATCGAACCGAATTGAACTTCCATCCGCTCTGAATATCGGTTGTCGTGTTCTCACTATTACCGCTTTTGTTACATCGCCTTTCTTTACCGGCGCATGTGGAACCGCTTCCTTTATTGTAACGACAACTATATCGCCAACTGAAGCGTATTTATCGTTCCCTTTTCTTACAAATCCGATGCACATACATCTTTTTGCACCGCTATTATCAGCCACTGTGAACATTGTCTGTCGCTGTATCATTTGAGGCTCCCCGGGATTTTTGCCTTGTAAGGTTTTCTACTATCACAAACTTTTTTGTTTTTGATATAGGTCTGCACTCCATTATCCGAACCTTATCCCCAACCCTCGCTTCCATTTTCTCGTCGTGCACTATGAACCGTTTTTTCAGTTTCATAGTTTTCCCAAGCAAGGGATGCTTGGCAAGCCTTTCTACAATTACTACCGCAGTCTTTTGCATCTTCGTTGAAACAACAACACCTTCAAACTTCTTTCTTCGCTCTTGCATCGTTTTCCCCTTAAGCAACTATTGTAAAGTAAAAAAATCCCTCATGGGATTCCTTTTCAATTACGCAAGGATACAGGCTTTGCAAAAACGATATTAGGTATAAAGATATATTAATTTAATGAGATCTAAATTCTTGTCAAGAGGAATAATTAAATTTTGTATTTAATCAAGGAAAGGATTGATATTAAAAGCTAAGAGGGGAAAGCAAAATCGAAACAGGGAATAATACCACACCATCCACCACTGATTAGTAATCAGTTGATAGTGGACAGTAAGCCGGGACTATCCGAGTTTGGTTATTTCAAATATATGAGTTTCAGGGTTTTTTCGTGCTTGTCTGTCTTTAGTTTCCCGAAATACACGCCGGGTGGAAGGCTACTCGGGGTCCATTTTAACTCAATAGATTGGGCACCCACTTTGCCGTTGAAAAGCGTCTCAACCACATGCCCGTAAATGTTGTAAATTTCAAAAGTTGCTTTCCCGGATCTCTCCACCGGGAGCCTTATTTTGCAACCCGAGTTAAATGGATTTGGATAAGCAAGAATACCTGTATTAACTGGTCTGGAGTCCGTGTTTTCGTCAACATTGACAAGCGGGGCAATATAGAAAATATCAATTGAATTCAGGGCTTCGTTTCCCAAAATGGCGTAGCAATTTTTAACAGCTAAGGCATCAGCCAGGAGATTCCGTCTGTAGTATCCAATTAGAATCGGGTTTGATCGAACTGAAATATCAACCACCTTAAGTCCACCATCGCCATCAGCAAGCAGCGCAATGTCGCGCGCAATTTTGACACTCCTTGCGTCCACAGATTCATAATACCCAACCTCCGTTGGATAGCGAGCATCAGAAATATCAACAATATGCAGCCCATCAAACCTTGAGGCAATAAACGCCGTGTTATTTGCAGTGAAAATTGACCTGCTATATATGCCTGTGGCAATCCATACGAGAAGATCGGGATTATAAGGGTCTGCAATGTCAACAACGAAAATTTTGCCGCTTGTGGAGGTTATATAAGCGTAGCCAGAATAAAGGGAGATGTCAAGCAGGGAGTCGGTTTCATCCCCGAGCGAATAAGAGGAGACCTCCAAAGCGGAAAGCGGATTATAGACATTGAAAATATATGCGTCGGAGTATTTTGTGATAAGGTGAACGAAGGTGCCTGAAGCGGCTATGCCCCCAAGCGGTTGCGAGGTGCTTACTGTCGCAATCCTCCTTGTGTAAAGGGGATTCGTTATGTCGAATATGGCGAGCCCGCTGTCTGTCGCAACATAAGCATAGTTTGTTCGGACAAGTATCTCGCTTGAGGGTCCGAAGTTCACGGGAACGCTCAAAACAACGCTCGCGCTTTCCGGCTCTCTGAAATCAATCACCTTAATAGTATCGTTAACAAGGGCGAAGAGGAAATTCTCACCATCAGCAATTGAGTTTGGCGACCGAGAAAGTTCAACCCTGCGCACAAGCCTGACCCCGAGGCTATCCTGCGCAAATAATACCCCAAAACTTAAAATCCCTACCAATACTACCGCTTTCCACATCACCATCACCCCCTTTAAGTTTTACATTCCCATCCCGTATTAACTTTTCACTATTTTAAATTTTTTCAATTTGTTCTTCTGTGCCGCTTATTGATCTCACAACCGGGAAAAGCGCTATTGTGACAAGAACCGGGAGAAGTTCGCCGTATATGCGCATCTCGTAGAGGTTGCCGACAATGAACATCCCGATGAGAAAGGGCACAAGCACAAAAAGGGAGCGTCGCAGGAATTCAGGCGCATATTTGAACGCAAATGGGACAATAAGCCACAGCCCACCAAAGTTCAAAATAAGATTTATAAGTGGATAAAAATTTAGCGAAAGAATCTCAAGAAACATATTTATGTTCGTCTCTATGTGGTTTTCGTAAAGCCACCCCGGATTAGACTTGAACGCAATATATAAAGCCTCCTTTATCCCGACCCAAAGCACAAACTGGCAGGCGAGATGCAAAATATAGTTAGTAAACTTTATTCGTTTGAAAAATACCGCAAGAAAGATAAATGTGAGGAAGCAGGTTGTTTCGCGGTTAAGGGTGGCAATAAAATAGAGGAGGTAATACTCCCTCCACTGTTGTTTATACATAAAGGTCAGCGCGAGCGTGAAAAAGAGGATTGCAGGGATGTCTGACGGATAGAACATCGTGGTGAGGATTGCATAATTGAAAGGCAAAGCATAAACAAGGACAAACGGAAGTATATCAGCTATGGCAGGGCGAAAGAAGAGGCTGAGAAAATAACGGTACGACAAAAACAGGGCTATGGTGGCGAGGAATTCCACGCCCGTGTATATTGTCAGTAAATCGGTTCTTATCACGAGCGAGAGCAATCGGACAATGTATGGGACAAGAAGCCTGAACTGGAACGGTAATGCGGCTTTCCCATACGCAAGATCCTCCAGTCTTGCAGGGGCATATTGCCTGCCAAGGTTAAAATGGATTTTTGTAAGAAGGTATGAGGCGCAGATGTAAAAGAATAAGAGCCCAGTTTCTTTATCTATCTTTAATTTCAGTCTTCCCATTTTGTTCCAATTCAACACAGGTTAAAATCGGTTTTCATTTTAAATCTGTCAAGATTGTTGTTTGGGCAGATTAGCCCTTCTATAAATTTTAGTGGCAGGGCTTGTTATTTATCACAATAAAGAGCACAAAATCCAAGGCTTTAATCTGTTTTTAACAAAAAATTGTTTTAGCCCGTGTTCAAAGGGCGTTTCTCAATATTCATTTTGCACATTATAGCGTCGGCTAAAAATTTAGCGCCAAAATTGAGAAATGTTGTGGGGAAGTAGTTTGCGTAGATGGGTATTGACCCTGCAAGCCCGCCTTTTATACCGTTCTCCTGTGAATTATCTGGTTGATAGGATTTCACAAAGTCGAGGATTTCACATCCCGCCCGGTAGAATTCCCTATTCCCGTTATATTCATATATGCGAAGAAATAGCTGAGCAAATTGGGCGCTTCCAACAAGCCCTTTATATTTGTTTGCGGGTGTCCAATCCTGCTTATAGTTGCAAAAAAGATAACCATAGCGCGCGTAAGATTTCAATAATTCATTGCAGGCATATATCGCGAGATCAATATACCGCTTTTCATTGAGAATAAGTCCTGATTCAAAAAGCCCCCTGTATGTGTAGCACATAGAGTGCGTGAGAGGCTTTTGGTCGTTTGCAAAATCCATATTCCTTATAAAGCCGTTCCGTTCAGCGTTTGAGCAAACCCAGTCAAGATTTTTTATTGCTGTGCTCATATAGCGCTCGTCGCTGGTTATCTGGAATAACCGGAGAAGCCCCCAGGAAACCCTTGCGTGATAGCTTTTGTTTGGATTACGAACATATGGGCTACCGCATTTTATCCATTGCCCGTTTGATTCCTGTATTGAAACAAGCCAGTTTCCCGCATCACGGGCAGATTTAAGATACCGTTTCTCCCCTGTGTTCTCGTAGGTTTTCACAAGCCCAAAGATTACAATGCCGGTGTTGAATACCTCCGGGATATTTGAGGGGTGTAAATATGCGGGAAACGCCCCTGAATGTAACTGGACTCCGAGTTCCCATTCTGAGAGCCTTATTGCAAGTTCTCGCCATATGCCCTCCTCGCTGAGCTTATAATAATCCCAGAGGGTTTCTATTATATAACCTGTCGTTTCTGGGTATGGTGGACCCCAGCCGAACCGTAACGAGTAGCCAAAGGAAACCCCACACCAGCGCGTGACTTCCGCTGCATTCTTTAGCCATTCCATCGCAAGCACAAGTGAACGATTATCGTCTTTCGGAAACGGTTTCCATTTGAATGTCTTTATAGCATAGTTTAGGTGCGATTCGCGGTACAATTTGTGGGTTATCGGTGCTGAAATCAACGATACACCTTTTTTGATAAACATATTGCCGGTTTCCTTTTCCTATCTAAATTAAAATAAAATCCTGTTCTGTAAAGATGGAAGAGCGGTTTTCTTTCAGCGAATCGTGTTTTGATGATGGCGGAACGATAAATATATAAATACTACGGCACCTATTACACCAATGCTGGGGATTCATTTTCTGTAAATGTGGATAATTCTACTATAGAGATTTATGCGGATGCGCTTCAGGTCAAATCGGGCGGGATAGGTTCACGGGAGTTGGCTTCAACGGGAGTTACGCCTGGTAGTTATACGACCGCTAATATTACTGTAGATGAGGACGGGCGGATTATAGCGGCGTCAAATGGGGTTTCTGGTGTGACGGGGAGCGGGACAAATGGGTATCTTGCAAAGTGGACGGGAACGACCGAGCTCGGGACAAGCGCAGTTTATGATGACGGCTCAAAAGTTGGAATAGGGACGACAAGCCCGGAAGCGAAACTTCATGTTGTTGGTGATATAATTTCTACATACAGAGCTTATGGCATGGTTTATAGAACCTCCCAGTTTGACCTTTCAACTATAAACACATGGTATGACATCCCCTTTAATGGGGGAAGCGCTAATTTGTTTAATGTTACACATAGCACAACAACAAATCCCGAACGAGTCACTGTAAATGTTAGTGGTACTTATCTTATACAATATAAAGTTCATTTTAGAAGGCAATCGGCAGCGCATCACGGTGTAGCAAGAATTTACAAAAATGGCACATCAGAAATTCCCGGAAGCTTTACAATTTCAAGTCCAAATACTGGTGACGGGAATGAGGATGCGCCATTAATTGGTTTTGTAGTGGCTCGCCTTGAAGCCAATGATTACATAACGGTTCAAATTGGAACGAATATAAATGTATCAAATGAAGTTGATCTGTATGATGATGCTTCCCTTCCCGATCCCTCAACCAGAATATTTGCGTCGCTTATATTAGTAAAAATCGGACCTTAAATGCAAATCTCGAAAAGCTAAAAGGGAAAACTATAAGGTTCTACTCCTCAAAGAGCTCGACATTCGCCCTCGGTATAATAGCCTTTGTATTATCATCAACGAATGTTACCTCGAGGACTCGGGTTTTGCTTTCTGTTTCAAGGGGTTGAAGTTCGGGTGGGAGGGCAGAGACATAAGCCAATCTCCCAAAATACGGTGCACGAATCACGCGAACAAGCGAACCAATCGCTAACCCGGGGCGTTCTTGTTTTCCAATCCTTTCAATATCCGCCTCAGAGATATCCTCACGCGGGATAATCACCTCAGGCCTTATCACCCCCGCACGAATTTGCGTTGCGCCATTTATTGAAACCTCGTAATCATCGTATTTTTTCAGAAGTTCAAATGTCCGGGTTGCCATAGTCATTTCGCCAAACCCTTCGGTGATGACAAGGGTTGTCGGGATGTTCTCGTGCCCGGTGATAGCAACACCTATGTCATAGCCAAGAAAATCGCGCAAATCCTGGTCGTCAAGCCCGCCAGCAATAATCCCCTTAACCCCGAGCGCAAAAGCCTTCCTTATGGCGCTTGCGGTCACAAAAGAGCCGCCAACAAGGATTTTACCCGCGTGCTCCTCCTTTATTTTACTATCGTCAAGAGGCTCGGATGGCGAGGAGACAACAACAGCAAGTTTTCCATGCTTTTCTCCGCCAACTCCAAAAATCCCCTGCACAAACGAACCAACGGTTTCAACGACCACGCCCTCCTCGGGGATTAGTTCAACAATCCACCCTTTTATGTACGCCCTTATTTCAACGGCTTCTGGTTCGCCACGAAGAATTACCTGACCCGTAAGAGGAGAAATAGATTCAATCCTTGACCTGAATTTCGCCTTCACCTGTGTTTTCAATAATCCGAAAAACCCCTTTGACAAAGCGAATGCTTCATTAGCCTCAACCCAATCGCCGACCCGCTTAAGCATATGATCCTCAAGTTCTTTGGGGTCAACGCCAAGAAGCCCTGCGGCATTATAGATTTCTACCTTGCCCGGAAGGAATGTTCTTGCAACAACTGTATCGGGATTAACCCTGTCCCCGACTTGTACGAGAACCTCACCCTTTAGTGGAAGAATTCTCCGCTTGCGAATACGAACAAGCTCGCTTACCTTAAGCCCCGGCGTATAAACATGTCCCACTTTAGCCTCCTTTTTTCCTATCCTTTCAGATACTCTTCAGGATAAACATTCAGGGTTCTAAACCATTCTTTTAATTTTTGTATTCGTTTTTCCGGTTCACCAGGGAGGGTTAATGGTCTTCCCCTGCCATCGAAGATAATCCCGACAACGCCCCCATAAACTGTGGTGTTCAGTTTTTTTCCGCTTCCTGCGCCAACATCAAACCCGCGAGCTGGCTCAAGAGTAACTTCCGCTTTTTCCCCGACCTCAAGCGGATAAAGCCTCATCTCGCCGAACCTTAACACCCCGTTTTCTGTCTTGCCATCAGGGAAGGTGATAGCATATTTCAGGATTTCTTTGCCCTCTTTGTCAACGCCGACAGGGACAATGGATGTGCCAAGATGGATCAAGCAATCCTTGTCAAAGACCTCCTTTGCGGCTTTGGGGTGAAGGGTTGATAGTACGCCGAGCTGTGGCATCATAAAGATGGAATCCACAGCAAGACGGGTTATCCCCTCCGGCTGATAGGCATCAATGAGCATAAGTGCAGCCTGGTTTCGTCTCGGTGCGTGCGAAAGAATCCCGCCCGAACCAATTATCATATTGAGCGACATCATATCAACAAGCGTAAGTTTTCTTTCTTGCTCGAACGCCTCTGCAACAGTTCTTACCTTCTGCACCCCCTTTAGAGTTGTAGCAAAGGCTTTGTGCTGCACGAAAGCGAGTCTTATTGCCTCTCGCGCAATCGCCTGCTCTATTATAAGTTCCTCTATCGTCTGGGGAATTGTTGTTGGGCGAATCATCTTGTTCTTTATCCTGTTCCTTATATCCCGCGGGTCTATCCTGAATGGTACCCATCGCATAATGTTGTCGAGCCCTGCCTCGGTGAAGACATTTGAAATGGAATAGCTCATACCGAGATTTGCGGAGACTGTTCTGTTGAAAACGCCTTTGAAAACGGAGAATATGTCGGTTGTGGCGCCACCGATATCGACGCCGATAATCTCAATTCCCTCAAGGTCGGCGACCATTTTCATAATTAGCCCGACCGCACCGGGAGTAGGCATTATTGGGGCATCTGTCCAGCTCATCAGTTTTTTGTACCCGGGCGCCTGAGCCATAACATGCTCCATAAAGAGGTCGTGGATTTTCTCCCGTGCGGGCGCAAGATTTTCGAGTTCCAGCACCGGGCGGATGTTGTCTACGATAAACAAGTCAACCTTGTCTCCAAGGACCTTCCTGACCTCTTCCCTGGCATCCTTGTTACCTGCATAAATCACGGGCAATTTGAACCCGATACCGAGACGCGGTCGCGGATTTGCAGCAGAAACAAGCTCGGCTATTTCAACGACATGTGTTGTTGTTCCGCCATCGATTCCGCCTGAAAGGAGGATCATATCCGGGCGGAGCTGACGGATCCGTTCGATCTGTTCGTGTGGGAGGCGCTTATCGTTTGACGCAATAACATCCATAACGATAGCCCCGGCACCAAGAGCAGCCCTTTCTGCAGATTCTGCGGTCATAGTTCTCACAACCCCCGCGACCATCATCTGAAGTCCGCCGCCTGCGCTTGAGGTAGATATGTATATGTCGCAGCCCTCGCCATTACTTGCTGGACGGATTATCTCCCCCTTCTCGTTAATTAGCTTTCGCCCCGAAAGTTCCGATACCTCAGCGACCGCATTTAGCACCCCCATTGTTACATCCTCAAAGGGCGCCTCAACAGTTGTCGGGGCTTCCCCTCTCACTATTAACCTGTATTCTCCCCCCACTTTCTCTATAAGGATTGCCTTTGTCGTTGTTGAACCACAATCCGTTGCAAGGATCACATCTATTTTATCGGGCTCCTTTATCATATCTCCTCCCGGGCTGGCTTATCTTTTGGCTGTTTATCTTGTCTTTGGTTTTCTATTCTTTCTATTTCTCTTAGAAGAAATTCTATGCCCTCGCGCTTTCCGAGCCCGCTTCGCAGTCGTGTTGTAAATGCGGTGCCCGGCAATATCCTTATGAATGGCTCAAGGAATAATAACCCCTGAGACCCAACAAAACTCACCGGTTTCATCGGCTCCAGAAACATAATTGCAACCGCTGTCAATTTCCTTTTTACAACCCATTCTGCCAATCTTGTCAGGATGTTTTTTTCGCCCTCTGTAAGTTCCTCTGTTAGTTCGTCTTCTTGAAAATAAAGCGGGTCATCCTGCATCTTTTTTTATCCGCTTTTTTATGAAACTTAAAATCAGACCCTTGTCATATTCTAACGGGAGTTCAAAGCCGCGGAATTTTTCAAGTAAACTTCTTTGCGAGAAAGGCGAAAGAAGGATCCCGCTATCCCCTACATAAAAGGATTTTATCTGTCCCCATAGAATCCTATGGGTGATGCCCAAAACTACACGTTCAACACCATCGCGGTTCAAGCGATAGCGGCTTGGCATATAGAAACCTGAAAGGCTGAAGAAACCCGCAAGAAAAAGTATTATTGCCATTCCGAGGCTTTGGATTTCGTATATTGAAAGATAAGCAAAACATATGAGCACAACAAGGGCTAAAATTCCCCGAGCTGGTTTTTCCCGGAATGGGAAATATATGTATTCTATTTCTGTGATATTTTCCACAAGACTTTCAGGATTGTCCTGCATTTCAGCATTCAGGATTTGGCTTGTTCTATTGTGCGGGCTCGTTTTTTTGGAATCTGTACCGTTCGGTTTCAACTACTTTCAGTTCCTCAAGGAATTCTTCTGGCTTTATGATCTTCTTTCTCACGAAAAGCCTTAGCAGTGCCTCAAGGGCTGCGTTGTTCACGAGGGTTAGTTCTTCAAAGCTAATCTCTCGTTCTTCGCCCCCTATGTGAAGTTTTAGTTGGGGTTTTGGTTTTTCTTCCACTCGTGCTCCTTTATTTAGATTTAAGCATCCTTTTCCCTTAGCGAGTCTCAAGTGCTTTCTCACATAAAATATAATGGATATAACGCTTTTGACAATGGATAAATTAAGATAGCCTTGGGTGTTTAGCAGTCCGCTTTCAATTCCCATTTTCAAAATCGGACGGGCATATTTTAATTGGGACAAATGGTCGCGCCGGAGTAACTATTTACTTTTTCCTTTTTTTTGTTCGCGCCCGGTATTAGCAAAAATTATTTGACAAGTGATTGGGTAGGTTTTATCATTTAAGGCTTTGAAAGAGGAAGGCACAAATGGGGAATAAGAAGGTTGGCGCGGTTCTTGTAATAGGCGGGGGAATAGGAGGCGTGCAAGCCTCGCTTGACCTTGCAGAGTCGGGATTTAAGGTGTATCTTGTTGAGCGGCGCCTTTCTATCGGCGGAACAATGGCGCAGCTTGACAAGACATTTCCAACAAATGATTGTTCAATATGCATTCTTTCGCCGAAGCTTGTTGAAGCAGGGCGACACAGGAATATACAGCTTTTGACAAATGCCGAGCTTATAAGCCTTGAGGGTGAACCCGGGAATTTTAAAGCGAGGATACTTCTTCACCCAAGATACATAGACCTTCAAAAGTGCACGGGCTGTGGGGATTGTGCTCGCGTTTGTCCTGTAGAGCGCCCGAATATATTTGAGGAAAACCTCGCTAAACGGAAAGCAGTCTGGCGATTATTTGAACAGTCCACACCGAGCGCTTTCGCAATTGAAAAGGCAGGAATGCCACCATGCAGAGCTGAATGTCCTATCCATGTTAACGCACAGGGATATATACAATTGATAAAATCTGGAAAGTACAAAGAGGCGCTCGCACTTGTCAGGGAGAAGAACCCATTTCCGGGTATCACCGGACGCATCTGCACCAGACCTTGCGAAAAGGTCTGCGAACGACAAAGGGTTGATGAATCTGTTGCAATAGATGCTCTGAAACGTTTTGTAGCGGACAGAGAAGTTAGCCCGGAGTGGGATTTAACCTGCAAGCCCGATAATGGCAAAAGTGTTGCTATTGTCGGTGCTGGTCCTGCAGGTCTTATGTGCGCCCACGACTTGCGAAGAGCAGGATACAGGGTGACTATTTATGAGGCTCTCCCTCATCCCGGGGGGATGCTTTATACAGGAATCCCGCCTTATAGATTGCCACGCGAGATAATAGAACGAGAGGTCAGGCTTATTACGGAACTCGGGGCTGAAATCAAATACAATGTGCGGGTTGGCAGGGATATAGACCTTGGCGCACTTTGCAAGAAATATGACGCGGTGTTTGTTGGCGTTGGGGCGCACAAGAGCAGGAAGCTCGGAATCCCTGGAGAGGAAAAAGCCGGGGTGTTCGGCGCTGTGGAATTTTTGCGGAGCTTCAATCTTGGTGAGCCGGTGGAAGTTGGCAAAAGGGCGGTTGTCGTTGGCGGAGGCAATGCCGCAATGGATGCCGCAAGGACATTACTTCGGCTTGGCGCTGAGGTCACTGTTGTCTACAGGAGAACCCGTGCAGAGATGCCAGCCAATCCGGAGGAGATTGACGGCGCTATTGATGAGGGCGTGAAATTCATTTTCCTTGCTAATCCTGTAAAAGTTCTTGGTGATAAGAGAGTTACAGGAGTAGAATGTATCCGTATGGAGCTCGGGGAACCTGACGAATCCGGGCGAAGGCGACCGATTGAGATCCCGAATTCCAACTTCACAATTGAATGCGATATGCTCGTTCAGGCGATAAGCCAGCAGCCAGATGTTACCGGATTCGAGATCCTCGCTCTTAACAAATGGGGAACATTTGAGGTTGACCCTGTAACACTTCAAACAAATATCCCGAATGTATTTGCGGGTGGGGATGCTGTTAGTGGTCCTGCAACATTCATTGATGCTTTGGCGGCGGGCAGGAAGGCTGCAAAATCCATTGATTTATTCCTTTCCGGAAAGGATATGAGAGTGGGTCGGGAAGATGAGGGGAGCCAGACGACCGATGTAAGGGCTAATATTGAGGGGGTTAGTGTTTCACCAAGGCATCACCAGCGCGAACTCCCGCTTGAGGAACGGAGGGGGAATTTCAGGGAGGTCGAGCTTGGATTTACGGAGGAGGACGCAAAAGCAGAAGCGGAACGATGCCTGAATTGTGGCGTTTGCTCCGAATGTATGCAATGCGTTTGGGAGTGCAAGGCTGGGGCGATTGTTCACGATATGCTGCCCAAGATTGAGGAGATACAGGTTGGCGCTGTGATTCTCACCCCTGGTTTTGATGAATTTGTGCCGGATATAAAAAAGGAGTACGGCTGGAAGCGATACAAGAATGTTGTTACCTCAATTGAGTTTGAAAGAATCCTTTCTGCATCAGGACCTTTCGGGGGGCATATCCTTCGTCCCGGCGATAGAAAGCACCCGAAAAAAATTGCCTGGGTTCAATGCGTCGGGAGCAGGGACGAAAAAGTTGGCCGACCTTATTGTTCGTCTGTCTGCTGTATGTACGCAGCAAAGGAGGCTGTGATTGCGCGCGAACACGCACCAGATGTTGAGCCAACTATATTTTTTATGGATGTTCGCACATTCGGGAAGGATTTTGATAAATATATAGATCGCGCCCAGAAGGAATATGGGGTTAGATTTGTTCATTCTCGCGTCGCAAGGATTGATGAACTTGAAAATGGCAATCTCCTCATAAAATACGAACTTGAGGATGGTTCAATGAGGTCGGAGGAATTTGAGCTTGTGGTTTTGTCCGTTGGGATGGAGCCCACGGTAACGAATAAGGAACTTGCTGAAAAGCTCGGGCTTGAGCTGAACGAGTTCGGGTTTGTTAAAGCTCAACCGTACTACACGACGAAAACGACAAAAGAGGGGATCTATGCAGCGGGGAGTTTTGTCTCACCAAAGGATGTTCCGGAAACTGTGACGGAAGCATCGGGTGCGTCTGCGTGTGCGGGTATTGATATTTACACCGCCCGTGGCGAACTTACCGCGCCGGAGGAGTTTTGCGAGGAACGAGATGTTCGCGGCGAATCGGTGAGGATTGGCGTTTTTGTCTGCCATTGCGGAATAAATATTGGCGGAGTTGTCAATGTTAAAGATGTAGTTGAATATGCTAAACGGCTTCCCAATGTGGTTTATGCGGAAGAGAATCTATACACCTGCTCGCAGGATACACAGGCAAGGATTGCCAATATTATAAAGGAAAAGAATTTGACCCGCGTAATAGTGGCGTCCTGCACACCACGAACGCACGAGCCATTGTTCCAGCAGACGCTCAGGCGGGCGGGACTAAATCCGTATCTTTTTGAAATGGCAAATATTCGCGACCAGGATTCCTGGGTCCACAAGGAAGACCCTTTAAGCGCAACGGAGAAAGCCAAGGACCAGGTGCGCATGGCTGTTGCCAAAGCAAGAAGGCTTCAGCCGTTGTTCACAACCCAGGTTGATATCACACGCTCTGCTTTAGTTATAGGTGGGGGAATTGCGGGTATGGTAGCGTCCCTTGCGCTTGCAGACCAGGACATAGATACGATTATCGTTGAACGGGAAGGCGAGCTCGGTGGAAACGCAAGAAGGGTCTACTTCTCGCTTCAGGAAAAAGATTATCCACCGCAACGATTATTGCGCGAACTTATAGAAAAAGTTACTCATCACCCCAGGATCACAGTATTGTTGAATTCTACTCTTGAGTCGGTTGAGGGGTTTGTCGGCAATTACGAATCAACAATAAGCATAGATGGGAAGGAAAGGGTAAAATTCAGGCACGGTGTGATTATTGTTGCTACCGGTGCGCGAGAATACGAGCCAAAGGGGGAATTTTGTTTCGGCAGGGATCCGCGCGTAGTTACGCAGGAGCATATTGAGGAAGGATTGGCGAAAGGCACGCTTGGGCTAAAAGGGGACGAAACGATATGTATGATTCAATGTGTTGGGTCGCGAAATGATGAGCATCCATATTGTTCCCGCATATGCTGCCAGAAGGCGGTAAAGAATGCCCTGCTTTTGAAAGAAAGGTATCCACGGCTGAAAATTTTCGTCTTCTACCGCGATATTCGTACTTATGGGTTTAGCGAGCTCGAATATACTGAGGCGAGGAAAAAAGGCGTAACATTCCTTCGCTATGAGCCCGAGCATCCCCCGGTTGTTGAGACAAAAGATGGGCGTCTTCTTCTGCGTGCCCGAGACCTCTTATTGAAAAGCGTTCTTGAGTTTGAGCCTGATTTGGTCGTTTTGTCTACAGGGGTAGTTCCAGACCTGAGGAACAACGAGGAATTATCACAACTTCTGAAGGTCCCGCTAAATGAGGATGGCTTTTTCCTTGAGGCGCATATGAAACTTCGTCCCGTTGACTTTGCGACCGACGGGGTTTATCTTGCGGGATTAGCCCATTTCCCAAAGCGGATTGATGAATCCATCGCCCAGGCATACGCCGCGGTTAGCCGTGCAATGACCGTCCTTTCGCGCGACAAGATAGAAGCACCCGCTACTGTGGCGCAGGTTAACGAACTTACTTGCGTTGCCTGCGGGCTTTGCGTTGATATATGCCCTTATAATGCTATAAGCCTTGTCGAAAAGAAGGTGGGCGGTTGCCTGAAAACTGTAGCAAATGTCACCCCTGCTCTTTGTAAGGGTTGTGGCGCCTGTGCCGCTTCCTGCAGGTCCAATTCGATTGACCTTTTAGGTTTTGATAATAAAGAGATTATGGAGCAGGTCCTGGCTACAGTGTGGGAGTGATACAATCCAGTTTTGACTTAAAGGCTATGAAAGTTAATCTTGCAAAAGGGTCTTTCAGGTTCAATGAAAATCGGATTAAAAAACCTGTCGGTGTTAATAAAGATAGTATCTCCGGGGATAAGTGAAGGAGGAGCGCTTGAGGATACTATCCTTTTTATGTAACTGGTGTTCGTATGCGGGGGCAGACCTTGCGGGAACCTCAAGGATACAATATCCCCCCACAAATCGTGTGATAAGGGTTCCGTGTTCCGGGCGTGTAAATCCGTTCTTTTTGCTTCGCGGGCTTCAGGCTGGGGCGGATGCTGTGCTTGTTTCTGGTTGCCATCCAGGCGATTGCCATTATCTTACAGGCAACTACTACGCAAGGCGAAAGTTTTCGGTTTTCAAAAGCCTTTGCGAGTTCATCGGGATTGAGGAGGGAAGGTTTAACTTTTCGTGGGTTTCTGCCTCCGAGGGGAAAAAGTTTGCTGAGGTTGTCAAAGAGGTTACCGCTCGCGTTGCAAAACTTCCCCCGCAAACAAGGATGGTTAAGCAGGGTTTCTCGCTGGAGGACCTAAATGTTTGAAAAAGAGATACAGGAATTGGCACGAAAACTTTTGTCTGAAAACAGGGTTGAATTAGTTATTGGCTTTGCAGAAGCGAATGTTCCATATACAACACGACCATGTGTCATCTACAACCCTGAACAGGTTGACAGACTCATATTCAATCGTTTCTCACGGCTTAATCTTGCTGCTTATTTGAGCCAGTTCAAAGGGCGCCGGGTTGCGATTGTTGCCAAAGGGTGCGACGCAAGAAGCATCAATATGCTCGTGGTTGAGAAGCAGATTGATAGAAAAAACATCTACATTATTGGTGTACCGTGCCCGAGAATGCTTGATAAGAGGAAACTTTCATCTATTATGCCTGATCCTTACTCGGTTGAGTTTGAGGGGGACAAAATTATTCTTACTGGAAGGGATGGCAAAATTGAACTTGATATTGAAAATGTGCTTGATAAAACCTGCGCCGCTTGCTCGCATAGGACGCCAGTTATTTACGATACGCTTCTTGGCGAACCGATTGAGGAGAAGGAAAAGGATTATGAGAAGCTTATAGGCGAGTTCAAAAGGATGACGCAGGACAGGCGATGGGAACTGTTTTCGGAAGAACTCACAAAATGTATAAGGTGTTATGCGTGCAGGCAAGCTTGCCCGACCTGCTATTGTGAGGAATGTTTTGTGGACTGCAATAAGCCACGATGGGTTTCTGGTGGGCTTGAAAAAAGCGATATTATGTTCTGGCACATCGGGCGAATATATCATCAGGCAGGAAGATGCGTTAATTGCGGAAGTTGCTCATATGTTTGCCCGGTTGATATTGATTTTGCTCCGCTACTCCTGTATATGGAGGAGGTCGTGAAAAATTCTTTCGGGTACGAGGCAGGCGTGAAGATCAATGAGCTTCCGCCCCTTCAAACTTTCAAAAAGGACGACCCGCAGGAATTCATCATGTGAAATTTGCTGCACCGGAAAGGCAAAAAAGTTCGGGAGAAGATGATATGAAATATATCAGTAAGGAAAAGCTCAAAGACTTTCTTGGGGGATTGGTTAAGGAGAATCTGTTGTGGGGAATAACGGATGGGAGATACGAGCCGATCAAGGAGATGCCGGAGCTTGAATTAAAGTGCGGGACGCAAAAATTTTCGCCCAAAGAGATTCTTCTTCCTCAGGATGAAAGCCTGATGATATACAGGGATGGCGAGGTTCGGGAAGCGTTCGGTGGTGCTAAAAGGGTGGTCTGGGCAATAAGACCCTGCGATGCTTACGGGCTTGAACTTTTGGGCAAGATTTTCTACCAGGACCCGATCGACCCTTACTACAAAAGGAGGCGGGAGAACACGATAATAATCGCCATAGCCTGCAGAGAACCGCTTCCAGGTTGTTTTTGTACAAGCTTTCCAGCCTTTGACCCGTTCAAACGGTACGAAGCTGACCTCCTTTTGTGCGAGGGTAACGAAGGATATTATCTTATTGATGCGAGCGAGAACGGCAAAAAGTTATTGAATGACTGGGAAGAAGTACAGGATGAGTTAGCGCTTAAAGAAATTGAAAATGTAAAGAGGAATCTTGCGGAACAACTTGAGAGTCAAAAGGTTAACACTGCCGAGCTCAAGTCCAGGATGCTAAACCGGTTTGAGGATATTGAATTCTGGCGTGAACTTGGCGACAGATGTCTTGGGTGCGGGATTTGCACATTTTTGTGTCCTACCTGCTATTGCTTTGATATTTCGGATGAAAGGGTAAAAGGGATTGTAAGGCGTGCGAGGTTCTGGGATGCCTGTCAATTTCCGCTCTTTACCCTTGAAGCTTCGGGGCATAATCCTCGCCCATCAAGGACGCACAGGATGCGCCAGAGATTTATGCACAAACTATCTTTCTTCGCTCAAAAATTTGGACACTATCAGTGTGTTGGATGTGGAAGGTGCGTTATATATTGTCCCGTAAACATAGACATTCGTGAGGTAATAAACAGAGCATAGGAGCATAGATGAAACCTGAAAGCGCAAATGTCTCTGCCCGAGCCAATCCATATATGCCTGTTTTGGTGAGGCTCGTTCGTTCTAAGATTGAGACTGAAGACCGCCAACTGAAAAGTTTCTTCCTTCAGTTTGTTGATCCTGCGGATAGGTTCGATTATCTTCCGGGTCAATTTTGTCAGCTTTCCATATTTGGGGTAGGTGAGGCGCCATTTGGGATTGCAAGTTCCCCCGACGAGAAAGAGCTTCTTTTCACAGTGAACCGGATAGGGGAGGTCACAACAGCGCTTCATTCACTCAATGATGGCGATATTATAGGGATTCGTGGTCCCCTTGGGAAAGGCTACCCCGTGCATTTAGTGGAGGGCAAAGATGTTCTTATCGTTGGTGGGGGGTTCGCCTTTACAACGCTTCGCTCTCTTTTGCTCTATATATCAAGCCCGGGCAGGCGGAACAATTTTGGCAAAATAACCGTGCTTTACGGTGTGAGGGAACCAGGGCTTTTCCTTTACCGTGAGGAGTTTGACATCTGGAGAAGGATCCCCAATTGCGACCTCATTTTGACAGTTGACAGGGAATTCCCAAACTGGAAAGAGAGGGTTGGCGTTGTTCCGAAGGTTTTGCGGGATGTGAATCCCAAAAGCGAAAATACAGGGGTTTTTGTTTGTGGACCCCCGATAATGCTGAAATTCACTTTTCCGGTGCTATACGAACTTGGATTTGACCCCGAGTTTGTTTTTGTGAGTCTTGAGATGCGAATGAAATGCGGGATTGGGAAGTGTGGAAGGTGCAATATCGGGCACAAGTATATATGTAAGGATGGTCCTGTTTTTTCGCTCGCAGAGTACTCAAGGTTGCCGAAGGACGAGTGAACCAATAATCTAATATGGCGCTTGCATTAGAAAAAAATCGGTTGAGGCTTGAGCTCCCGGATTTTGAGGGTCCTATGGAACTTCTTTTGTATCTTGTGCGTAAGGAGGAGTACGATATATTTGACCTTCCGGTCTCCAAACTTGTTGACCAGTACATTGAGTATATTGAGATGATGGAGGAGTTGGACCTTGAGGTTGCGGGCGATTATCTTGTTATGTCCGCAACGCTTCTTGACCTAAAAGCACGACATCTTCTACCGAGGGAGAAAGAACCCCGGAGCGAGGAAGAGCTCACACCGCAGGAGGAACTCGCGTATATGCTTATTGAATATGAAAAGCATCACGAATTGGCACAGAGGCTTGAGGGAAGACTTGTTGAGGAATCGCTCAATTTTCCACGCGGATGCTTTCCCGAACTCGCACAGGACCAGCAAACGCTTGTTGAGCCAAATCTGTACGACCTTATGAAGAGTATGAAGAAATTTTTCGCGGCGCCAGATGAATTCCCGATAAAATTCGCGCCCGGGCTTGACATTGACGAGCGAATTGAGGAAATCCTTATGATTCTCGCACATCAAAAAAAAGCCCTTTTCAGGGACCTTTTGAACGGGGAAAGGGATATTTCTATAGTTGTGCTCACCTTTTTTGCAATTCTTGAACTTTGTAGATTGCGGAAGGTGAAACTTTTGCAGAGAAGGAACTTTAGCAATATATGGGTTTATCTTGTTCAGAGTGGCGGTGAGTTTTTGAGCGCGGAGTTTTGAGGGTGGAAGTGGAAAGCATTTCTGCAAAGAGTTTGGTTGAGGCTATATTATTTGCTTCGCCGGAACCGGTTCTACCGAAAAGGCTTGCGGATTATCTGAAAATGGAGGAAGCGAGGGTTCACGAACTGGTTCAGGAGTTGAATGAAGAGTATAATCGTGCGGGGAGGGTTTTCTATATAAGATTTATTGGACAGGGGTATCAGTTTTATGTTCGATCGGATTTCGGCCCATCAATACGCGAGTTTTTCCGGGTGGAGGGACGAAGGCTTTCTAAGAGCGCTCTTGATGTTCTTGCGATTGTAGCGATAAAACAGCCTGTGACAAAGCGAGTAATAGATACTATAAGAAGGGCGTCAAGCGATAGTATTATTCACAATCTGCTTGAACTGGGGCTTATAAGGATTGCCGGAAAAGCCCCCGGTACTAACGCTTATCTTTACGCTACAACGACAAAATTCCTGACACTTTTTGGTTTGAAGGATTTATCGGAATTGCCCACAAAAGAGGAACTTGAACATATAGTAGAATACAGTGGTGATCTGTTCCAGAAAAATAATGCGGAAAAGCAAGGAACGGGCTAAGGGGATTTGATGAAATTCGGTTCTAATTCGCCAATCGGAATTTTTGATAGTGGTGTTGGTGGGCTTACCGTTTTAAGGGAGATAGAACGAGTTCTTCCGAACGAATCTGTGGTGTATCTTGGGGATACCGCAAGAACCCCCTACGGAACCCGCTCAGCAGAGCGAATAAGGAAGCTCTCGGAGGAAAATATCAAATTCCTTTGCAGTTTCGGGGTAAAGCTTGTGGTTGTTGCCTGTAATACCTCCTCTTCCGTGGCTCTGGATTATCTTCTTGAACGCTTTGAGATTCCTATCTTTGGTGTTGTTAAGCCGGGGGCTCGCTTTGCGAGTTCGCTCACCAGAAATGGTAAAATCGGTGTAGTAGGAACCGAGGCAACAATAAATTCTTCATCTTACCAGCGCGTGCTTCTTGAGATTCACCCTGGTCTTCAGATTTTCCCCAAAGCCTGCCCATTGTTCGTTCCGCTCGCAGAGGAGGGATTTACGGAGGGTGAGATCCCGTTTCTTGTTGCCCATTATTATCTTGGCGAGATTAAAGAAAAAGGGGTTGATGTTCTTCTTCTTGGGTGCACACACTATCCCATCTTGATTGAGCCGATCAAAAGGGTGATGGGGGAAGGGGTGATTATTGTGGATTCCGGAAATTCTGTTGCGCTTGAGGTCAAATCCTATCTCGAATCACAAGCCTTGCTGAACACAGGCAAGCGCGAAGAAACATTTTTTGTCACCGATGCACCCGAAAGATTCAAGCGTATTGGCGAACGCTTCTTATCGCGCACAATCAATGAAGTCAAAATTGCCAATATATAACAAATGTTGTTGAATAAAAGCGGGTGAGGTTATATCGCTCAGATCTTAAGGTTTTCTCGAGCTTCTTCTTATGCTGCTTGCTTTTACCTATTTTTCCTTGAAAAGTACACAATAAATTTTTTGTTTTTGGGAAGCACAAAGTTAGCAAGTTCGGCTTGACAATTTCTATATTCTTTTATATAATTAAATAGAAGAAAACTCTTCCGGGGCAAAGATGAAAAAGCTCGCGTCTTTTTTGTTTAAATCTTTTAGTATTTTGTTGCTCATTGGCGTTGCGATTACGAGTAAACCAATCATTGATGAGCCCGTAAGAATAATAACGAGCGGTGAGGATAAGTTCGCGTTCAAATCGCAAAATCCAGCCGGTAGGGAGGAGGTTCCGGAGTGGGTCAAGGATGCGGTGAGAAGATATGCCTGCGGAGTTGAGCAAAACAGGATTAGCTCTGCGATTAGCTGGACCGATTTCAGAAGGAAAAAGATTCTTGATAATTCAAATGCTGATGAGATGCTCGTTGAAAACCGCCGTGAGGGATCTCACGATGGGGAGCGCGGAAGCGAATACACATTTGCCTACGATGTCCGTGTGAACAGCCAGGCAGACCAAGGGCAGATTCAACCCGCAATTTGCACAGGACAGGATGGCATAATATATGTTGCCTGGGTAGATTCTGTTGTGCCAGGCGGACATACACCCGGGATATATTTTTCAAAATCAACTGATGGTGGCGTCTCATTTATCCCGCGAGTGCTTGTTGACCCAAACGGACCCAATATAAGACCATCTATAGCGGTATTTGGGACCGGCTCGAGCGCAAATGTTTATATAGCGTATTCTTATGTTGCGAACGCCGAAAATATGGACTACGACATATACTATGCCGTCTCAAGGAACGGAGGGACAAGCTGGGCAGTAAGGGGGCTTGCAACAAGCGATAGGTTTGAGGGCTTCCCTGATATAGCCGTTGATAACCAGAACTATGTTTACATAGCGTACACTTTCGGTTATAATAGGCGAGAGGGTTGCTGGGACTTTGAACCTGAGGTTGATATAGTTTTGCGCGTCTCGCCTGACGCGGGAACAACATTTAGAGGGGCTATATGGGTGGCTGATGATGAGGGGCATGTTGAAATGCACCCAAGCATTGCCGTGACAGGCTCAGCAAGTTCGTCTGTCATTCATATTGCCTATGATTATGATGTTTTCGGAAACGAAACCGATTACGATGTAAGATACAGGAAGGTATATAACGCTGGAAGCACCTACCCATCGCTTGGACCCTCCACCCCTGTTGGTCCGACCTCGTTTAGGGATTTTGTTACGAATTCAGCAATTGCTATTGGGAGCGATTCGAACCCGCATATCGTTTATGTTACAAACACCGGCGGGGGAAGTAACTGGGATGTTTATTATTGCCGGTCAACGAATGGGGGCGGAAGTTTCTCCGTTAGAATACCTGTAGCTATACAACCCTACACAGAAACGGACGCTACCATTGCGCTTGATTCATATAATAATCCATTCATTGCATGGGTGGATTACAGGAGTGGACATTCGGATATTTTTATGAAATGGTCAAATGATGGTGGGGCGAGTTTTGGCCCGGAAATCAAGGTGAATCGCGATGAGACATCTTACAATAAATACTGGCCTGAGGCGAGTTGCTGGAAAGATGGCGAGCGAAGAAGAATTGATGTTGTCTGGTGGGATACGCGCTATAACGCCGGCGACATCTATTACAACGGGAATTTACAATACCACCTCGGGCTGAATATCCAGGCGGTTCCGGATACCATCGGAATGGGGACAATTCCGTTGGATTACTATAGTTTTGATGAATCTCGCCATCTTGATTTGCGAGTCGGCACGATACATCTCTGGTATGACCCGGAGTTCCCCTCATCCCCCCTGTTAGGCGCAACCTCCACAGGTTCGGGGGAGAACTCAAGGTGGTATGGTCAGCCGAGCCCATCTGGGGGGTGGAACTTTGTTGACCCTAACTGGTGGGACCCGCCTGAGGGTGGAAACTACACGGTAACATATTATCATCAATATCTTATTACATTTCAGCCACAGCGTGCATCGGGTTGCCCGCACACATTGCCTAATACCCCGCTTTCTTTCAAGCGTTTCGGTAGCAATGTTAATACCACTGTTAGCGATGCCGCGCCAGTTATATCCTGGGTTGATGCTGGTTCAAACTGGGCGATGGGGAACCCAATAAACCTTACACCTACAGAAAGATGGATCTCGCCAGGACCAGTATCTGGCACAATTACATCCCCGACAAGGATTTCCCCCTTATACTATCATCAGTGGCGACCGCTTGTGTTCCTCACAGGACCTTCAGATACAAACTATGTCTGGACAGAATCGCACTACCAGATGGGCGTTTTTCATCCCGATTCTCACCTGTACAACTCCTTCCAGGATTGGACCGATTGCGGAAGCTATCTTGATTTCTCCGACACAACATCGCTTGGCTGGTCTGCTGTCGATTCGACGAGATTCTTTGTGACCGGCTATTTCAACGCGACCATTCATTATGCCTCAATTGTGAGGATCACAGTCCAAAATAGTTTTGGTGCTGGCGAGGTTATTGTTGACGGTGTGCGATATCCCTCACCATTTATAGGTGATTTCGGGCCGGGAACAAATCATACAATAGCAGCAGTTTCACCGCAGACATTTGGTGATAGCGTAAGATATGTTTTCACATCCTGGTCGGATGGCGGAGATAGCGCGCATACAATAACGGTCCCGTTGTACGCGTTCACCTATACCGCAAATTTCTCGACCCAGTACCGATTAACAATGAGTTATGAGGGTCCTACCGGAGGATTCACGCCAGCGCTTGTGGGGGAGGGCTGGTATAACGATGGTAGTGCTGCAAATATAGGGGCAACGGCGGGATTTGACTCGATTGATGGTGTCAGGTATGGATTTAGCAGGTGGACGAGCGAGCCCGATGGCGCCACTTTTGCAGATTCGTTCGCAAATGAGACAATTATCTTTATGACACGCTCCTATCATATCATTGCTCACTACGCTGTGCAGTATAGGCTTATAGTTAATAATCCTGAGGGATACGATGCTCCGGTGCCACCAGCGGGGATAAACTGGCGAGATGCTAACTCAACGGTTATATGTTATGCCTCACCGGATACCGCCCGTCATATGTATCCGGTTGGATATGCAGGCACAGGCTCTGTTCCATCGGGTAGTGGGAATTCTGTTACATTTGTTATCAGAATGCCATCAAGCATAACCTGGCTGTGGGGGGAGATGGTTTCGCTTGAGGTTTATTCGGAATTTGGCGCTCCTACACCGCCTGTCGGGACAAACTGGTATCCCCCGGGGTCACATATTATTGCGGATGCTAATTCACCTGTAGATATAGCCCCCGGGATAAGGGCTGTTGCGGTAGGCTATGAGGGGAGCGGTTCCTGCCCGACAGATACAGGAAGCCATTTTGAGTTTATAATAACGACGAATTCCACGCTCACCTGGCGATGGACACTTGCTTACAGATTTACTGTTTTAAATCCCGGTGGTTATGATGCGCCTGTACCACCGGTAGGCGAGTATTGGTATCTTGCCGGAACGCGAGTTCAAGGTTATGTAAGTTCGCCTGATGGCAGTATGTATTGCATTGGATATACCGGGACCGGGAGCCTTTCCTCGAGCCCGATGACATCGTTTTCATTTATAATAAATTCGCCAAGTTCTGTAAGGTGGAATTGGGCACCATTTAGCGATATTGTGAGCCTCACAGTAAATTCGCCTTATGGGGATCCTCGTCCCGCTGGAACGGTTTACTATTTGCGCGGCTCGCTCGTCACTGCCCTTGTGACAAGCCCATACTATCCTCCGGGAGATTCTGGCACACGATATATATGCACAGGTTTTACCGGCACAGGAAGCGCACCTGCATCTGGATCAGACACAATTGCTATTTTCACAATAAACACCAATTCAACTTTGACCTGGCACTGGAGGCATCAATACAGGTTTGTTGTCAATAACCCTGGCGATTGGGATAATCCCACGCCTCCGGTGGGGACATACTGGTATGACCCGGGAACTGTCGTAAGCGGTTCTGCTGATGCTTCTGTGGGGGATTCTGTTTTTTGTCGGGGCTATACAGGCACCGGCTCGTTAACATCGGACACCACGAATCATTTCAGTTTCATCATAAATTCGCCCTCCTCGGTGACATGGAACTGGATGACAAGGGTTTTCACGCTCAATGTTTATTCGGATTATGGTAATCCTGCACCACCTGTGGGGAGCCATAGGTATTCCGATGGTGCAAGGCTCACCGCGAGCGTTGAGCCAATGGTGAGCCTTGGGGATGGCACCAGAGCCATATGCACTGGCTGGGTCGGAAGCGGGAGCGTACCCGCATCAGGCGACACAAATGTAATTAACTTTGTCCTTCGGGCAGATTCTGAGATTCGGTGGCAATGGAAGGTTCAATATCGTTTTATTGTTGAAAATCCCGGCGGACAGGACAACCCACAACCCCCTGTAGGCGAATACTGGTACGATAGCGGAACAATTGTTAGTGGCAATGTTGATACAAGCGATGGCATCTGGTATTGTGTTGGGTTTGAGGGCAGAGGTTCCCTTGTAGGGCTTGATGGATACAATTATTTCAGTTTTACTATAGAATCGCCGTCCTCGGTAAGGTGGCTTTGGGAGGATTTGCGGAACATTTGTCGGCTTATGGTTTATTCGGATTATGGCAATCCTTTCCCTGCTCCTGGTATGCACTACTACAGGTTCGGGACGCTTGTTACTGCTTATGCTCAACATTATTATTACGCGGATGAGGGCAGCCGTTATGCTCTTCGTGGATTTGAAGGCACAGGGAGTGTGCCAAGAAGCGGGACCGATACAACGGTAACTTTCCGAATACTTGGGGATTCCTCAATCAGATGGAACTGGCGAAGCGAGACAAGGCTCGTTGTGAACAATCCCGGCGGCTATGATGACCCTTATCCTCCGGCTGGCACTTACTGGTTTCAAACTGGAGCAGAGATCTATGCTTATGTAACAAGCCCTGTTGATTCAATGTATTGTGTGGGATATGATGCAACAGGCGCAATAGAATCTGGCGATGGGACAAGCGTTACATTCAGTTTGACCGTGCCAACCACGCTGAGCTGGATATGGATGGGAGCGGGTTCGGTCGTTCCGCTTGAGGTCATAAGCCCATACGGCAGACCTTACCCGATAGTTGGTACAACGCATTATCCTTTTGGAACCACAATTCACGCATATAATGATTCAGTTTATAATGTATCCGAAACTGAAAGATGGCGATGTGTAGGATTCAGAGGCAGTGGCAGTGTTCCAGATAGTGGCACGACTAATTATGTTGATATCACGCTAAGACGCCCCTCTCGGATTGAGTGGCTCTGGAATCACCAGTACAGAATAACACTTGAATACTATGGGACAGGTTCTTTTGTGCCGCGCCAGATGGGCGCAGGTTGGTATGATGATGGTGCGGTGGCAGCAGTTTCAACGGAGCCTTTTGTGGGTGATTCTTCAACAAGATATGGATTTTCAAGATGGACGAGCAATCCCGATGGCGCAGCATTTTCGGATATCACTTCCCCCACAACATCCGTAATAGTTAATCAGTCCTATGCCCTGCAGGCAAACTATGGGTTGGCGTATCTGTGCCGGGTGAAAAAGATTCCATCAGAGGATACGCTTGGGGTTATTATCGTTGATGGCATTACATACGCTCGACGCTCAAGCATTGATTTTTACTGGGCAATTGGGTCAACGCATACAATAACGGTCTCGCGGATTGATTCCTCTTTCAGCACGCAGTACCGCTTTGTTAGGTGGTCAACGGGTTCAACGGACACAACGATACGGGTTGTTGTTACGGGGGCAACGGATTATGTCGCAAGTTATGATATTTACTATATGGTGAGGATAAATGTTTTCCCGAGCGATGTTCGCACGATTATAACAATAGGGCGCGATTTTACAGTGAGTGATGCAAACTATGCTGAGTGCTGGGCGAATGCCAGTTTGGGGATTGTGTTTGTTGAGGTTGGGCTTATGGCTCCGGGAAGGAATCCCGAGGAAAGGTTCGTCTTCCGTTCCTGGAGCGATGGCGGAGAAATCGGGCATTACGCAATATTTACTGGACCCCTTGCCCTTTCGGCTCAATATGGCTATCAGTATCACTGGATAATAAGAAAAGAACCGGAGGAAATAATCGGGAACATAATCTATAACGACACGACATTTACAAACTGTGCGAGGATAGAGCGCTGGCTCGATGAGGGTGTAAGTTTTAATGTCTCTGTTACTACCCCCGATATAAGCAGGGATTCGGTTTATACATTTACGCGTTGGAGCGATGGTGGAGCGTTAACACATAGGGTGGGACCTGTGCGTGGACCACAGGAACTTATTGCCTATTATAATGCCGAACCCATAAGGGTTGATTTCAGCGTAATGCCTTCAAGCTGGAATGCAGGAAGTTTCCTTTTCAGCGAGACAAGGGCTATGGCTTTTGGAGAGGAGATAAGGATCGTGAACGAAGGCAACATAAGCGCCACATATCTGCTTGCTATAGATACAACAGGCGCTTCGCACTGGCGCCCCGGGTGCACCTCGGGATTTGAAACATATATGGTGCGAGCGCAGTTTAACAGTTCGCGCCCCTCCTATTATTCCACTGCTTATGACTGTGTCAAAAGTTCTTACACAGCAGCAACATCTACAATATTCGGTCCCGAGGGGTTCAATGTCCCAACTGGTGGGGTGCAAAAACTCTGGTTGTGTTTTACCGCCCCGTCGTCCTCTACTTATTATGGTCTGGAAACGATACGCTTGATAATTATGGCAAGACCCAGCTTTTACTAATTTTAGTGAAGTGTAAAATGAAAAAGAAGTTGAATTTCGTTCCCCCTTTTTGTATAATTATGGTAGAGAAATATGAGGAGGTTTTATGAATAAAAAGCTTTTGGTTTCTCTTTTAATTCTTCTTTTATCGGGGATTGTTTTTGGGAGGGATTTCAAAGCGGAAGACCCTCTAACACTGAAAAGGGAAATCCGGGCGTGGAAGGATGCGCACAATGTGCACAAAATAATTTCGCTTGATGGCAAGCGCCCGAAGATCCCGGAGACAATAACCGGGAAGCTTTTCAAGAATCATTTCAGGAAGCACTTTGCCCGTTTTGAGCGAGCACACACATTTTCTGAACTGGCGCAGTTTGGGCTCTTTGTGCCGCCTGATATCCTTTACCGTGAACAGGCGCTAATGCGTGCCAGAACTGGATTTGCCCCGGATTTTTTACACCCTCGTGAAAGGGCATCAACACTCGATTTTACATCCCCTGATGTACTTGTCTCAATACCAAGCACCAAAGAGCAATTCCAGCCCGCAATTGCTACCGGTGGCGATGGCACAATATATGCTTGCTGGGTTGAGGAGGTTGATGCTGAGACTTATGCTGTTATGTCCGCCTACTCAACGGATGGTGGGCGAACATTCTCAAACGCTGTGGTAGTCGACAATGTAGGCTGGAACTATATGCCGAGAATCGCTGTTTACGGGAACAATCACGCGACCACGAAAGTACATATAGCCTATAATTATGTGGATGTTAATATATACGATATATATGATACATCCGGCACATATCTTGGAACCGATACTGTTTATGAAGGCGATGTCTATTATTGCAAATCTACTAATGGTGGGCGTTCTTTTGGGGGCTATCAAGCGATAGCAAATAATGAGATTGACCTCATAGTTATGAATTTTACCTACGATGAGGGCGGGGTTGACATTGACGCGGATTCCGCAAATGGGGTTCATATCAGTTACTACTCTCAGAGCGATGAGGGACACCTTCTTTCACTTGCTCTTTGGATCATTTATATAATCCTTTTTGGATCCCTTCCGCCTTTCTGGTTTGATTATACCTGGTACACAGTAGCGATGCGTTCTTCACCCGATGGTGGCGGGACATTCACAGGTCAGCGGGATGTTGTTGACGAATGGTTTGTGGATAATGTGTATCAATGCCTTGATGTTACTGGTGTCGGGACAAATCAAAGAGCACATGTTGCATTTACAAATCTTGGTGTGGAAATACCGCTTTTGGGACCTACTTCGAACGGCGATATATATTATAGGACAGTTTTAGACCCACTGGGGAGCTTTTCGGTTTCACCAAAGACTTACATTGATGTTGGTTATGTTGTGCCGGGCGGGATTAAGGCTGGCTCTGATAGAAAACCGAGGGTCGGATATACGCAGATAATCTCGCAGTACGACTACGATGTTTATTATGCGATGTCGCCAACTGGTGGTGATTCATTTACCGTTTATCATATCATTGCGAATTCTACGGCGGATGAATTTGAACCGCGGATTGGGATTGACCTCGGGAACAATCCATTCATAACCTGGACCGACGCGCGAGGCGGTTCGTATGATATATATTGTGTCTGGTCTGAGGATGGCGGGCTTACACTACGAAGCGACCAGCACCGTGTAGACCACGCCCCAGGCGAAACAGACCAGGTATGGCCCGGGATATCTGAGTGGGTCAATGACACAATTCGCCGTGTTGATATTGATTGGTGGGATAACAAGAATGATGCTGGCGATATATATTACACCGGCTCAAAATGGTGGCGAACAAATCTTAACATCACATTGAACGATACCTCAGCACACCCGATGCGCGGAACATTGACCCTTACTTATACATCGTTCGGGCAGACGATAACCCGTCAGGTAACTACAGGGTATTATGTTGTATATCATGATTCTGGCTCTACGATAAGCCTGTCGCAGATGTCAAGCGGTTCTGACACAACCGAGCGCTGGATTTATTCTGAAACAGGCGGTTGGAGCCAGAGACCAACAAGACCGGGGACCACTTATAACATTGTATACTGGAACCAGTATAAGACTACTTTTACTGTGACAAAGGGCAATCCGCCAGCCTGCACACACACGCCGCCATCATTGCGCTTTACATACAACTATTTTGGTTCAACAAGAAGCGGGACAACACTTTTGAGAACATGGGCTGATGTCGCAGGACCATATAGTTACGAGAACCCCTCGCCATCAGACCCTCGTGTAAATGAGCGATGGTTCTCGCTTGAGCCATCGGGAAGGGTGCTAACTCCGGTTGTTAGTCCAACATATTATCATCAATGGAAGGCACAATTTAACACGCCACGAAAGCTCAACGACGAGATCTGCACGCATACAGTGCCGAGTTTCCACCTTGCGCAGAGGCTGAATGCCGGCATAAATGTTGAGGGCGATACACCTATATTGGGCTGGGCTGATTGTGGAAGCAGATACATATATCAGAACCCCAGAATGGTTTCGGAAAATCAGAGGTGGCATATACCGGTTGGGGATACCGGAATTGTAACAGGGATTGGTCCTTATGAGCCGGGAGCTTATCACCAATGGAGGCCCGCAGTAACGCTTATTGGTCCTTATTGCCCCGGGAATACAGTTTACCTTGAGGCACACAAACTTGATGGCATTGATGACCTTGATGTTGGGCTTTGTGATGTATGGCAGGATTGGACGGACTGCGGAACCCAGCTAACATTTTCAGAATTCACCTCCCTTGGATGGGTAGCACGAGATCCAAGAAGTTTTTATCCGGTGACCTCTATGTTTACCGCTTCTATAAGATATGGAAATGTCGTTACTGTTACGATTCAGACCGATTTTGGGTTTGGGTTTGTTGAGATTGACGGTGTTAGGCGCTCTTCGCCTTTCGTTACAGGATGGGTTCCAGCTTCAGAACACACGATAACGGCTGTAAGCCCTCAAGAATTCGGCTACACGAGATATGTTTTTGATCACTGGTCCGATGGGGGAGACGAATCTCACAGGGTGGTAGCGATACGCGATACAACATTCACAGCATATTACAGGCTTCAGTACTTCCTCGATATTGTCTGCGATTACGATAGCCCAGGGGGTGAGGGGTGGTATGATGCGGGAGCGAACGCAACATTTAGCGTTACGACTTACGACAGTGCTGTTGGGGGTGTGCGCCACAGATTTATTTCCTGGACAGGCACAGGAACAGGAAGCTACACCGGGACGGATACCTCGCATACAGTTGTTATGAATAACCCGATAACCGAAACCGCAAACTGGCAGACACAGTATTATTTGAGGCTCACATATACGGGTACAGGGGGTTTAGTTCCGCGGCTTGAGGGCGAGGGATGGTATGCTGCAAACACTAATGCCACAATTATAACCGAAGGGTATTTGGGCGGAAGTCTGCCATCCGATACGATTAGATACATATTTGACCACTGGGAGTCAGACCCACCAGGTGCTGTATTCGGCAATCCCAGAAATCCGAGCACGCTTATATATCTTTCAAACCCGTATACAGCAATCGCGGTCTATAAGACGCAATACAAGTTCTGTGTGTACAACCCAATGCGTCATGACGCGCCTGTTCCTGCTGAGGGTTGCTATTGGTACACCGATGGAGACACGGTTCGTGGTAGCGTGACCTCACCTGCTGAGGGTGCGTACTGCGTGGGCTATACGGGCACAGGCTCGCTCCACGATGGAACATCAACATCTTTCGCGTTTGTCATCCATCAACCAAGCTCGGTAACCTGGCTTTGGGGTGACCAATTCACCCTCACGGTTGAAAGCGAATTGGGAAGTTTGGGGAATCCCAATCCTGCGCCCGGGACATACTATTATGTGCCTGGTTCTTTGGTCTCGGCTCGTGTTGATTCTATTGTATATATAGGTGGTCCATCGGTTGGGATGCGGTATATATGTCGTGGGTATTATGGTTCTGGGTCTGTGCCGGATTCGGGGAATAACTGCAGTGTAAGTTTCACGATAATGGAGAATTCAAGAATAAGTTGGCGATGGCAGCTTCAGGACAGATTCAATGTTGTGAGCGCCCATGACGCCCCAAATCCACCTGTCGGAACCCATTGGTTTAATTATGGCGACACGATTCGCGGGAGCGTAAACCCCATTGATGGCATATACAGATGTGTGGGCTATACGGGGAGCGGTTCTTTACCATCGGGATACGGAAGCTCATTTTCCTTTGTGATAGAGGCGCCAAGCGGGGTTACCTGGAACTGGGCAGAGGCATCGGCTGTGTGCAGTCTTGTTGTCACATCCGCTCACGGAAGACCCAATCCCCCTATTGGTGTGAGCTACTTCCTCCGTGGAACGACGATAAACGCCTGGGTTGATGCTGTTGATGATCCGGGGACCGGCACAAGGTACATTTGCGCTGGCTGGACAGGCACAGGACCTGTTCCGCCTGTAGGATATACAAACCACATAGAAAATATAGTGATGAACTCATCGGGCACGCTCACATGGAACTGGAGCACGCAATACAGGCTTATCATCAACAATCCTGGCAATCATGATAACCCGTATCCTGCTCCTGGAACATACTGGCTCAATAGCGGACTTGAGGTAACGGGATATATAGCGCCTGTTGATTCCTCTAATCCGGATACAATCTGGTATTGTACCGGGTATACCTCAACGACGCGCTCTGTTCCAAGCAGGGACACAACATACTTCCATTTTTACATCTCCGAGCCCGTGACGATAACCTGGAACTGGACGAACCTTGTTGTACCGCTTGTTGTGGTTTCTCCTTATGGTAGTCCGTATCCACCGGTTGGCGTTACATATTTTCCGCCAAGGACCAGGGTGACCGCATATGTAAATTCCCCTGTTGATGCCGGAGTTGATGGTGTTAGGTATGTTTGCACAGGATTTACAGGGACAGGTTCAACCCCACGCTCTGGGACGACGAACTCCGTTTCGTTTGATATAGCGGATTCCTCAACGATAACCTGGAACTGGAAGACACAATACCGGCTTCGTGTTTTGAGCATACCCGCGGTTTACGGGAACCCCGGACCACCTGTTGGGGACCACTGGTATGATGAGAGAAGCACGGTTCGGGGGTCGGTTGTCAATCCAGACCCTGTTGTGGACACGATGTTTTGTATTGGGTTTTACGGCACTGGCGACCTCCCACCAGTTAGCCCGCAGTCAGATTTTGAATTTGTCATAACCCAGCCAACATCGGTTACATGGCGTTGGGCTGGAATACACAGTGTCGCTATGTTAGTCGTTTCATCAGCATATGACTCGCCACATCCATACGGGACAACCTATTGGTTGCGAGGCTCAGAGGTAAATGCTTATGTTGATTCGGTCGTCTTTGTTGGTGGAAGGCGAATTCAATGCACTGGCTGGGTTGGCTCGGGAAGCGTTCCAGAAAGCGGTTCAACTTATCATCTCTCCTTTATAATAAATGAGGATAGCCGACTTAATTGGAACTGGGCTGAGGGGTATACATTTGTTGTAAACAATCCGCGTGGGTTTGGTAATCCTATCCCGCCTGCTGGTACATATGTTTATCTTTCTGGAACTGTTGTCTCCGGGCATATGAGGAATAATCCTGATAGGGGGTACTATTGTATTGGTTATCAGGGCACCGGCGACCTCCCGCCAAGAAGCCCACAGACAGACTTTTCGTTTAGCATAAGTCGCAATACCTCAATTACCTGGTTATGGGCACCTGCGGAAAGCGTTGTAAGCCTTACTGTTAACAGTGATTACGGACACCCAGCACCATATGGCACGACCTACTGGATACGCGGGAGCGAGGTAAACGCGAATGTTGAGGGAATAGTGAATGTTACTTTAGGCGTGAGGGCTATTTGCACAGGGTGGACTGGTTCGGGCTCGACACCACCAACAGGAACTACGAATAGCGTCACATTTATTATTTCCCAGAACTCCACTATAAGTTGGAATTGGCGTCTCCAGTTTCAGTTGACTATAAGCAATCCGGCGGGCCTGGACAATCCTGTGCCTGCGGTTGGGGCTTACTGGTACGATGAGGGTTCTATTGCAAGCGGATATATGACACGCGCACAGGTTGACACATTTTTCTGCATTGGTTACGAGGGGACCGGGAGCGCACCCCCAAGAAGCCATCAGCGAGACTTCAGTTTTACTATGAATTTGCCATCATCTATAACCTGGCTCTGGGCAGGGCAAAGCTCTGTTGCCAGGCTTATAGTTGTTTCGGAACACGATTCCCCTCAGCCATACGATACGACTTATTGGCTTCGTGGCGAGCTTGTTGAGGCTTATGTTGATTCCATCGCGGATACATCGGCAACTCGGCGATTCGTTTGTATGGGGTATTCTGGCACCGGCTCTGTGCCCCCGAATGGAACGGCTGATTCGGTAAGTTTCAATATCTATGAGAACAGCGAGCTCACCTGGAACTGGAAGAAGCAGTTCAGGATTGACCTTTCGTACACCGGGTGTGGTTCGGCGGTTCCCTCACAGGAGGGCGCTGGCTGGCAGGATTTCGGCGATACAATAAGAATAACAACACAAACGCCTATCTTTGACACAACCGAAAACCGCTATTATGGGTTCTCGTATTGGACAAGGACCGGGCATTATCCGCCATTGTTTGATTCCCTCCGCGCAAATACCAACGCAATTGTTGAGACCTCTTATACACTTCAGGCGCATTACACCCCGGCGCATCTTGCGATTGTGAAGAAGATGCCCGCAGCTAATGTCATCGGGCAGATAATAATTGATGAGAATGTTTACGATAGCACCTCTATGGTCTCTGAGTGGTGGGGTGAGGGAAGCTACCACACGATTGGCGTTTCCGAGCGCGACAGTGCAGAGTGGGCAAGATATATCTTCTCTTACTGGTCGGATAGGGGAGGCAGGATTCATAATGTTGGACCTATAAGCAATGATACGACATTCATTGCATATTATGACCAATCACTGCTTTGCGTTGTGAAAAAGGAACCATTACAACGCTTTGGTAAGATACAGATTGATTCTGTGTGGTATGACACGACAGCATACATCACTCGCTGGTGGATGGCTGGTTCACGGCATCAGATAGCGGTGAGCTCGCCTGATAGTTGCGATACGACGAAGTATATATTCAATCGCTGGTCAGATGGTGGGGGGCTTTCGCACATAACATACCCAATAAGTGCGGATTCGAGCAGGGTATTTACGGCGTATTATAACAAGGAATTCAAGTTCAGGATTGTAAAAAGCCCGCTTGAACCGCACGGCACGATAACATTCAGGGACACGACATTCAGGGGGATTGCGAGGCTTGAGAGATGGGCTACTCCTGGCGCGAGTTTCAATATTGGTGTTAGTCTCTTTGATATCCCGCCATCTCTTGATACTGTTTACACCTTCGTTAACTGGTCGGACAGGGGCGATAGGTTCCATACAACAGAACCAATAAGTTCTCCCACAACGCTCACCGCGTTCTATTCAACCTCCCTTGTTCGTTTGGACATAACGCTGAGCAGGAACAGCTGGGATATAGGGATGTTGAATCTCTCGGAGACAAGGGCTATGCTTCCGAGCGAGATGATAACGATAGTGAATAATGGTAATGTTCCAATAGATCTGGGGCTCAGGATTGATAGGCCTGGCACCGACTGGAGACCCGGGTATTTCAACGACTACAATCAATATGTTCTGCGGGCGGTGTTTAACGATGGCACAACAACCCCGCGTTTCACGCCCTCAACGGATTTTGTGAAACTTGAACTTACCTGGGCAACCTCAACTATATTTGGTTCAGGTGGATGGAATATACTGCCTGCTGGCTATGGTGATAATCGGGAAAATCTATGGCTCCAATTCGTCGCGCCTGTGATTTCTACTAATTTTGCCCGAACGGAGATCCAGCTCGGTGTCTATGCCAAAGTAAGGCTACCATAGAATCTCTATAGGGAAAGCCAGCGAGCAAGCGACAAAAAAACAGGATTAGATAAACTAAATGCTCATAATCTTTCTGGCTCTACAAAAATGAGCCGGTAGAATAGCCTTTATTAGTAAAGCGGGGAAATTCGGGTGCTTGTGAGGTTTTTTCAAATAAAGAAAAATTCCTGTTGCATATTTTATGGGTTTAGTTTAAATTTAAAAATAACGCTTTATGGCGAAAAAGTATGCGAGCCCTTAAAATGAAAGGGGGAAAAATGAAAAGGCTTGTGATTTTGTCTCTAATGATTTTGGGTGCCGGGCTTGCGCGAGGGGATTTGAATATCCTTATGAGGACGGGGACACAATTTCAGATTACGACTGCGGTTGATTCGCTTGGCAGGCTTTATGTTGCTTATGTTGATTCTAACTCGCCATCCGGGAGCGGGATATACTTTACATATTCGACCGATGGTGGGCGGAACTTTGAGCCCGCACAGGTTATTGATGTTCTTGATACCTGCTCCTGGCCAAGCATTGCGGTGGCTAATGGTGTTGTTTATATCGCTTACCAGCGATCCGAGGGTGGCGATAATAACATCTACCTTGTAAAAGGTGTTCCCGGTGCGTTTGGTTCGCCTGTGCCTGTAGCAAATGACTCCAGTTTAAAGGAAGAGACACCAAGCATTGATATTGACAGTGTTGGTTATGTTTATGTGGCTTATATATGTAGTACCGCTACTGGCAAGCGACATGTGTTTTACAAGTTTTCCTCTGATAGCGGGGCGACATTTGGTTCTGCCATTCAACTCACAACAGCCAACAATAATCACTTTAGCCCGACAATAAGGGTTTTGGGCGGTGCAGGTACATCAAGGCTTCACGCAGTTTTTGGTGATAGGACCCCCGATGCGAATGTGAAATATGTTCTTGTGACGGAGGCTGGAAGCGCAACGCCCTCAGTTGGAGCTGTAATGAATGTTGCAGTAACGAGCTATACGGAACTTATAAATCCTGGCGGGATGGATGTTTCGCCGCGGGGGGATGTTTATGTTGCATATAACTACACGACTGACACGACATCCGGGAACTATGCGGTGTATTTCAGGCGAAAGGCCTATAATTCACCGGCATTTGCTGGTGCCTTAACGCTTCTTGCTTCGTCCCCGCAGTTGCATAATCCACAAGTGCTTGCAGATGTTGAAAATAACCCGATTGTGATATGGCACCAGAGCAATGGGACCGATTTTGATATAGTTCTTGCATATTCAATTACGCAGGGCACAAGTTTTTCTTCAGCGAGGATCACTCTTAATTCCAGCACACCCGCGACCGAGCAAAAAAATCCCTCCTGTGCAATTTATTGCGATAACAAAGTGAGGCGAATTTTTGTTGCCTGGCAGGATTGGCGATTCGCAAGCGCGCCGGATATTATGGGGGCATACCTTATACATTTCAAAAATGGCTATAATCCGGATGTTGCGGTGGGGGGATATCCGGTGGGTATGGGTCCAGTATTTGGACACTACAACCTTTGGGGTCTACCGGATTCCACTGACCTCAACAGCCACGACACAACATTTGTCTGGATCGATAGCCTCTCAAAGATTGTGGTTGATAGCGTTGCGGGAGGATCATCATCATCGCAGAGATGGATATGGAGTCCGGATTCAAGCTGGACGATCTATGTGACCAGCGGCGGGAATATATATAACATCTATTACTATCATCAGTACTTGCGGGATGTTGTTGTATATACAATGCCGGGTGGCACGCCTCTTTCCGCGACAAATGGTGTTGCAGCATGGGGCACAACCTTTGGTGTCTCAGATACGGTTGATTGGCTATACGACGGACACCCGCTTTCTTTCTGGGGCGACAGGGGAAGCCATCTGTATATTGCTGGTTTGTCGCGGGGCTCCGGGACTGCTCAAAGATGGATTTCTAATCCCGCAGGAACAAACTCCGATATATGGGTTGTCTCATCTGGTGTTGATACATTCAGATATTATCACCAGTATTTGTGCGATATAGTTTTGAACTTCACCGATACAGACCATACAGTTGACTCTGATGGAAGACAGTATTTTGGGGCACAAAATAGACCCACAGGGGTTTATGAAGGTTGGATTGGCTGGTGTGATGCGGGTAGCCATTTGTCTTTCCAGGACACTACCACAGGTTCCCCTGCCCATTGGACAACCGATGTTACAGATTGGGATGTCACGGGTCCAATAAGCGCAATCATCAGTTATAGCAGATTTACCACAGGTTATAACTTTCTGATGACCGCTATCTCAGACACATCAATTGAAATTGCCTGGATAGATTATCCGAACGAGGACTATTATCTTATTCTTAATGCCCGTGATACGACAATGGTTCCGGGAACAGACACTATACCGAGAAATCATTCAAGCTGGGTTGTTAATGGGCTTTCGCCGAATACCGGGTATTACTGGATGATGGGTGGGTATCGGTATCCAGATTTTCCGCTTTATTACACGAGCGCGCTTTTGACATATACCCTTACACCCAATCCGCCCGACAGCGGCGAGATTATTGACCTCGGTTCGAACTTCGCTTTGCTATCTATTCCGCCTTTCCCTAACGATGTACAGGCTTTGTCTGCCTATGTGTGGGATTGTGTTGAGGGTGAGGCTTATGGTGGGGTTGATACATTATTCTATGATGGCACGACGACCTGGCTTTTGAGAGGGCTTGAACCCGGGCATACATATACATATCATATCTATTACAGGAATGGTGATGGTATTTTGTCGGCAAGATATGCGACAATAACATTTACAACGCAGGAGGCATACAGGCATATAGTTGTTTCGAATATGCAGAGGGGTTGGGGGATGATTGGGATATCTATTGACCCTCGCCCGCCTTTTGCGATAAGTCAATTTGCCGATGACATATCGCCGTTCTATACAACGCAATCCAACAGCAATATATATTACTTTGACGAGAGCCGCGGGATGTATAAGGTACCGGACACATTGAGGTGGGGCGATGGTTATTTCCTGTTCAATTGGTATGGGGGAACCGAGGTTGATATGCGTGGAAGTTCTATGTATCAGGATTGTATTAAGAATATCTCTTATACACCGGGGCTTTCATATGCAGGCTGGGCAATTCTTGGCAACCCGTATATGGGTGATATAAGGTGGGAAAATATTCTTTATTCCCACAGCACCCAGCGAATTGATAATACCTATTACACCTGGACACGGTATGGGTGGGCGTTTTATTCGCCGTATTTTGCGGGCGGGACAGGACCGTATATCCATCCGTTTATGGGATTTGAGGTTCATGCTCGTCCTGGTGGCGGTGTTGTACATATGCAGTACCCGCTTTTGCCTTCAGGAAGGCGTCTTAAGGCTGTTGAGCTTCCGAAGCCAAGTTGGGCTTTGAAGCTCTCGGTTTCGGGCGATAATGGCGTAATGGATGCTTACAACTACATTATAAACGCGCCCGAGGAAATTGATGGATTTAATATTCTTGAGCCGCCAGCCTGGATCGGTGAGTACCTTCAGCTCTACATTGATAAGGGCAATAAAGATGGTTATCTTACCGCGTGTGGTGTAAATCTTGGGGAGGCAAACGAGACAGAACTTGTGCTCTGGGTGGAGAGCAATTCAAGCAGGAATGTTGCGATGACCTGGGATGGCATAGAGGCATTGCCGGTTGATATAGATGTTCTTCTTGAGGATGTTGCTACTGGAGTGAAAATAAATCTTCGCGAGGAGGATTTGTACGAATTTCAGCTTGACCCACGCCGTTTTGCCCAGTTTGATCCCGCAAACCCGCCTATCCTTGGTGAGGGTTCACGGCGTGAATTCAGGCTTATATTAAGAAGAAACACTCTTGGGGCACCATTGGCTAAGCTTCCTGATGCTCTCGGGATTTGCAAGGTTTATCCTAATCCTTTCAACAGTGAGGCGAAAATCGTTTTTGCGCTTCCGCAGGGAGAATATGTTAGCCTTGCTGTTTACAACATGTTAGGCGAGCCAATCAGGATTCTTGCGCGTAGGCATTACGACAAGGGCGTATACGAGATCTTGTTTGATGGCAAAGACGACTTTGGAAACGACCTCCCAACCGGTTTGTATTTCGTCAGGCTTTATGCGGAAAATAGGGTATTCACGAAGAAATTACTGCTGATGAAATAAAGCCTCTTTAACTTTTTCTGCGTAACTGAAAAGGTAAAAAAGATAATTAATAGAGCTCAAGGTATTAGCCTCTCTTGGGCATATATGAAGAACGACGACGGCAGGGAAAATAATCTTATCCTTTTAGATAATGTTCAGTTCATATATGAATTAGCTCTTGCTCAATTGGAACTTGAAGCTCTGAATATCAATTTTCGAGTAACAAACGGATTAAGAGAATTTGAACTTTTGGATGTCGAAAATGTAAATGAAATCATTAAAAGAACAGCTTACTTCAAAATGGTTGATGGAAATTACACAGATTATTTCCGGATTATCCAAAAAAATAATACTCGGTCAGTAAATCAATATTTAACTCACTGGATTTATCCATATAAAGGGAAATTTCACCCTCAAATGATAAGGGCTCTTTTAAATATCATTGGGTTAAAAGAAGGCGATATTGTGCTTGATCCATTTATTGGTAGTGGCACAACAGCACTGGAAGCACAACTATTGGGAATTAATTGTCTCGGGATAGATATTTCACCCTTGTGTGTATTACAAAGCAAAGTTAAAACAGAAAGTGTAGAAGCTATAGATGAAATTGAAAAGATTAAAAAAATTATTCTAAACAAAATTAAACCCAGTCTTTTTAATCAAGAAAGTGAATCATTCTCACAAATGATTGATTCATTAGGTGATGAAAAAGTTAAGAATTTTTACAAAATGGCTTATTTAGTAGCAGTGAGCGATAACGCCAGAAGAAGAAGAAATTTTGAGCAATCATTTTATAAAAACATAGAGTTAATGATTAAATCGGTTAGAGATTTTAGAGACATCGCCGGAGAATTAAATTTAAAACTAGGGCGGGTTGAGATTAAAACCGGCGATTCTCGAAATTTACCTTTGGAAAATAATAGTATTGATGGAATAATCACTTCGCCCCCTTATTCAATTGCTTTAGATTATGTCTTAAATGATGCTCACGCCTTAAAAGTGTTGGGATATGATTTATCGGAAATTAGGGAAGAATTTGTCGGAGTAAGGGGTCGTGGTCCAGAAAGAATTAATTTATATAATCAGGATATGAAAAGGAGTTATGAAGAAATGTATCGAGTGCTTAAGCCAAAAAGGTTTGCCGCTATTGTCATTGGTAATGCTACTTACTTGGGTGAAGAGATTGAAACTGTAGAATTTACCATTGATTATTGTCAAAAAATCGGTTTTAGATTGGTTAAAAATATAGATAAAATAATTTTTGGTCTATACAATGTAATGCAAAAGGAGAATATTTTAATATTTCAAAAACTTTAATTATGGATAAGGAACAAGAAAAATATATAAAAGAATTAGAAGAGGCAATTTCTCAGTTTCTCAAACCACTTAAGAATATCCCCTTTAAAATTGCTATAAAAGCGATGTCGGGTTGTAAAGTAATTCCTTTTGATAAAAATAATCCGGATGATAGACAATTGCTAACAGATTTGATTGAAGCAACAAAAATAGCCGCAAAAAATGCTAACCAAAAAGGAATATTTACAAGGCGAGAGAATGAAGTTGGGAATCATATTGAGCCATTTATGATTGAAGCCCTAAATAAAATTGGACTTAAAGCAGATAGACCAGAAACCAGAGAAGGCAAGAAAAAGGCGGTGGGCTATCCTGATATTTTTGTCATAATGTCAATATTTGAACGAACCCGGGAGATTGGCGTAATGAAAGCCATTGGAGCTTCAAACCTTGATATATTCAAACTTGTCTGGCTGGAGACGATTCTTGTGTGTGCTGCTGGTGGCATTGGTGGCTCAATCATCGCAATACTGGGAGGGAATGTTGTTGAGTATTTTGTCAAGCGAATCCTGCCTTATGCCCCTTCAGGTAAACTAATATTGATTACCCCCCAGCTTCTTATCATCTCTTTATTGGCGCTATTTTATTAGGATTAATATCTGGACTCTATCCTGCTTTTAGAGCATCCTCAATGAGACCAATTGAGGCAATTAGAAGCGGAGAATGAGAGTGTAATGGTTAAAGCAGAAAAGCTTACGAAAATATATAAACTGCCCGGTGAGGATATAGTTGCGCTCAAGGGGATTGATTTTGAGATTAATGAAGGTGAGTTTGTTTCGATTATGGGTCCATCTGGTGCAGGTAAGACAACGCTTTTAAATCTGATTGGTTGTCTTGATGGTGTGACGGGGGGCAAACTCAAACTAATGGGACACGAACTTTCTTCACTAACCGAGAAACAATTATCTTATCTAAGGCGTGGCAACATCGGATTTGTTTTTCAGGATTTCTTTTTGATTTCGAGCCTTACAGCGCTTGAGAATGTAAAAGCCGCGCTTGTTTTCGCAAGGATTAAAGATAAGGACGAACGAGCGGTTCAAATTTTGGAGAGGCTCGGGCTTGGGAACCGGGTACATCATTATCCTGAGGAGCTTTCCGGGGGCGAGCTTCAGAGAGTTGCAATAGCACGGGCGCTTGTTATTTCGCCGAAAATAATTTTGGCGGACGAACCAACAGGGAACCTTGACACGAAAAATGCCTTGCTCATATACGAAATTTTTCAACAGATAAACAGGGAAGAGAAGATAACGATTATTGCCGCTACGCATAATGTTAAACTCGGGTATTTGGCAAACCGTGTGATTCATCTTGTTGATGGGTATATAGAGAAAGACGAGAGGCTTAGATAGACATGGAAAAGGTTATAGAGGCGAAAGGGATAAAGAAGTATTATAAACGGGGGCATGAAACGGTTAAAGCCCTTGATGGCATTGACATTGAGGTGTATCCCAGCGAGATTCTTTCAATTGTTGGACCCTCAGGTTCAGGAAAAACAACACTTATGAATCTGCTGGGCTGTCTCGATGTGCCAACAGAAGGGGAGTTGAAAATCGCCGGAGTTGATGTTAATGGGTTTAGTGAGGCTCAACTTACAGATTTTAGAAGGAAGAACATAGGGTTTATCTTTCAACAATTCTACATAATACCAACCCTGAATGTTGAAGAAAATGTCCTGTTGCCGCGAGTTTTTATAAAAAGAGCCTACAAAGGAAAAGAGGTTTCACAGTTGCTCGAGAGGCTCGGGCTTAAGGGCAAAGAAAAGGTAATGGCAAATATGCTAAATGGTGGGGATATGCAGAGGGTAGCTATTGCACGAGCTCTTGTGAATTTGCCCAAAATACTTATTGCTGACGAACCCACAGGAAGGCTTGAAACAAAAGTGCGGGATTCAATACTGGAGTTGTTTAGAGAGCTTGCTAAATCAGGGATCGCAATAATCATTGCCACGCACGATCTGGAACTCGCAGAGCAAACTGAAAGGATAATATACCTTCAGGATGGCAAAATAGTCACCAGAGAAGAATCAAGTCTGTATAAATAGTATTTTTCTGTGTTGAAAAATTTCTCTCTTCTGTTTTTCCCCAGCTTGTGAGGCAATTGTTTGGGTTTGCGGGCGTCCTAATCTCCACTTGACATAATTATATATTTAAATACTTTATTTATTCCAATTTAGAAAGGATATAACGCTATGCTGAAAGAACTTCTTAAGCCTGAGATAGAAGAACTGATTGAGGAACACAGGTGGAGAGAACTGAAAGAGGTTCTTGTTGAATGGAATCCCTCCGAGGTAGCGTATTTACTTAGCGACCTAAAAACCCGCTGGGCGATAATATTATTCAGGCTTTTGCCAAAGGATTTTGCCTACGATGTATTCTCTTATCTCGAACCCGAAAAGCAGGAATTGTTTTTGAAGGAACTGACACAGGAGGAAACGATACAAATTGTAGAGGAAATGGACCCGGACGACAGAACCGCGCTATTTGAGGAACTTCCAGCGGAGCTTGTTCAAAAAATAATCGGCGGACTTACTAAAGCGGAGCGAGATAAAGCAATAAAATTGTTGGGATATCCCGAGGATAGCGTCGGGCGATTGATGACCACCGATTATCTCACGATAAAACCGGATTTCACCCGTGACGAAGCATTAGAGTATATCAGAAAATTCGGGAAAGACAAAGAAACGATAAACATTCTTTATGTAGTGGATGATAGCGGGAGATTGGTTGATGATGTCAATCTTCACGATATTATATTTGCAGAGCCTGATGAGAAAATCGGCAATATTCTTGATGGGAAGGTGGTATACCTTTCTGCCTATGATGACCAGGAAAAAGCGTTAAATATAATGAAACAATACGATTACTCGGTTCTCCCGGTAGTGGATTCGTCGGGGATACTTGTGGGGATTGTCACATTTGATGATATTCTTGATGTTGCTGAAGAGGAGATGACAGAGGATATACATAAGATATCATCGGTTATTCCTATAGATATAAGCTACCGAAATGCGTCGCCTTTCAGGTTATATTTGAAACGGGTTGTTTGGCTAATAGCCCTTGTCTTAGCGGATTTAAGCGCATCAAAAATAATCGAGCATTTTAGTTATATGATAGCAGCTATAACTGCACTGGCATTTTTTATGCCCGTTTTGATAGACACGGGTGGTAATGCAGGGTCCCAGATCTCCACGATTATTATAAGGGCGTTAGCGACAGGCGAGTTTAAACCGAAAGAGTTGTGGAAGACTATATTGAAGGAGCTTATTGTTGCGCTCTTGCTTGCCCTTTCTTTAGGGTTAATAATTTTCGGGATAACATTCTTGTGGCGAGGAATAACAGTAAATCTGGCAATAGTTGTTGGATTATCTATGCTATTAATTGTAATATGGACAAATCTTGTGGGGTTACTACTTCCGATAATTTTCAACGCGGTAAGAATTGACCCCGCAGTTGCGAGTAGCCCACTAATCACTACCATTGCGGATGCATCAGGGCTTTTTATTTATTTCTTTACCGCTAAACAAATCTTACGATTTTAGTTTACGGAACAGGAGGATTGGTTTGAGGAAGTCGTGGCTTAAGCAATTGGGGTATTGCAAGCACCTAATCCCCAATAGCTTAATTATATGCTAACCAATCGCCAGTTTCCATATTAATTAAAAAAGTGCTTGACATATTTTATCGTGTAAATATATTTATACTGACTGACCAGTCAGTCATAATATGAGAACAACGAAGAACAAAAAGGAAAAAATACTCGGGGTAGCAAGAAGGCTTTTTAGCACAAAGAGCTATGATTCGGTTTCTATGGATATGATTGCTAAATCTGCCGGGGTGTCGAAAGGATGTTTGTATATTTATTTCAAAAGCAAGGCTGAGCTTTGCGCAGCGCTTTTTGAGAGCAATCTTCAACTTTTCCGCAATATTCTCACGGACATCCTCGCCAGGAAGGTTAAAGCCAGAGAAAAACTTGAACTCCTTTTTGAGAGATTTATCGAGCTTGCTGGGGGTGAGCGCCCGTCGTTCTTTTTCCCTGCTGCAAGGGAGTTCTCCCTGGAGGTTCATAGGTCTGTTGGGCGAAAGATTCTGCCACACATAGAATTTATAAGACAAGCCATAACACAACTTTTTGAACAGGGGATTAAAGAGGGGGCATTTCGGGATTACCCCGCCGATGAACTT